>MDTD01027708.1_pt1 | contig 180998 bp, 159 predicted proteins | sample 811221 | NCBI WGS metagenome assembly MDTD01 (sample SAMN05326646, study PRJNA326480) | marine metagenome | isolation source: seawater | place: Pacific Ocean: South West | collected 2011
AACCATTCTCTTTATAACCAAAGCATTCTCTTTTTAAACAGGAGGATTCGTTATGGACTGGAAAAAGCTTAACCCCTGGAACTGGTTCAAACATGAAGAGTCAGGTAATCATGCCGCGGGGCAGATACCGGTCAAACGGGAGGCCCATTCTGCGGCGATGCCTGAAACCGGTGATCACTACCTGCAGCCCATGCTGCAGTTGCATCGCGACATTGATCGAATCTTTGAAGACACCTTGCGTGGGTTTGGTTTTCCCTCGCTGGGTTCACGGCTGAGCAATGTTGCCTCAGGTGAATCAGGTAACGCATTTTATGCGTCGGCCTTCAGGCCCAGCTTGAACGTGTCGAGCGATGATGAGAGTTATCAAATTACGGTAGAAGCACCGGGCCTGAAGCAAGACGATTTCTCCATCGAGATCAATGGTGACGTAATGACCATACAAGGCCAGAAGCAGGAGGAAACTGAAAATAAAGACCGCCACTTTTATCGTGTGGAAAGAAGCTACGGCCGCTTTCAGCGGACCCTCGCCTTGCCTGAGGATGCATTGACTGAAGATGTCCGTGCGAACTTAAAGCAAGGGGTCCTTACCATTACCATTCCCCGCAAAGAACTGCCCGCCGGCAGCGTAAAGAAAATTGAAGTCAGCACTTAACCAATAGGCAACGCAGCTGGCGAGCCCATTGGCTCGTCAGCTTTGTCTTTGAAAGCAGTTGTATAGTTGCCCAGCCCACATAATCACCTAAGCCGATTTTAAGGAACTTTTACACTGCAGTGCAGTATCAGATAGGTATGGGTCAGAACTGAAGGAAGCGAGCATATGGACATCCCGCAGTGGTTTGTTCTGGTTGGATTACTGCTGTTGCTCATGGGGTTAACAGCACCCGCCATCAAACGGATACCGGTCACCTCCGCCATCATCTACCTGGCGGTGGGCATTATCCTTGGCCCGTCGGTACTGGGGCTGTTTCACATCAATCCCATCGAAAACGCCAAAGCACTGGAATTGCTCACCGAAGTGGCGGTACTGATCTCGCTGTTTGCCGCGGGCGTGAAAATGCCCGTACCGGTGTCATTGGAGCGTTGGCAAAGCCCGTTTCGCCTGGCGTTTCTTGGCATGGCCGTGAGCGTGGGTTTGGTGGCTGCCTTTGCCCATCTGGCGCTGGGGCTGTCCCTGGGCGCGGCCGTGCTGTTGGGTGCGATCATCGCTCCCACCGACCCGGTACTGGCAACCGATGTTCAGGTGCGCCACCCCGGTGATCGGGATCACCTGCGTTTTACCCTTACCAGCGAGGCCGGAATGAACGACGGAAGCGCCTTTCCGTTTGTGATGCTGGGGCTGGGGCTGTTGGGCGTGCACGATCTGGGGCGCGGTGGTGATGACTGGATTCTGTACGATGTGTTCTGGGCTACCGCAGCCGGCTTGGGTATCGGTGTGCTGGGTGGCTATCTTCTGGCGCGGCTGGCAGCGCCCCACTACCAACAGGCCGGTAAGCCCGGTGTGTTGGGGGATTTTCTTGGCCTGGGCCTGATCTGTGTTGTTTACGGTACCTGCCTGCACCTGAATGCCTGGGGATTTTTAGGTGTATTCGCCGCTGCGGTTACGTTACGGCAAACCGAACATGCCCTGGTGGGGGCAACGCCGGAACGGGAGTTTAAGTTGCAATCTGAAATACTGGGCGATGATACCACTGAGGTAGGCACGCGCAGTTTGAGTGAAGCATCCCTGATCTTTAAGGAACATCTGGAGCGACTATCGGAGGTGTTGTTGATCCTGCTCATCGGAGGCACGCTTTTTCTGGATTCCTGGAGTTGGCGAGCGGTGGGGTTGGCATTTTTCCTGTTCTTTGTTGCCCGCCCGCTGAGTGTATTCATCAGTTTTCTGGGTACCAATACTCCCTGGCGTATTCGCTGCTTGTCAGGCTGGTTTGGCGTTCGGGGCATCGGCTCTCTGTATTATCTGGCTTATGCCATACAGCAGGGCATCGACGACACGGTTGCATTGCAGCTTACCCATTTCACGCTGATCATCGTTACGTTGTCCATCATTGTGCATGGTATGAGTGTAAAACCACTGATCAAGCGCTTCTGGACGGAAAGAGGGGTGTTGGCCTAAGGTAACGCCCACCCTGTGAACGGATTGGCTAATGCCTGCGGATTGGCGCGGTACAATTGACCCATGAATACGACCTCCCTGAAACAACGCATTGAGGCGATCTACCGCGATGAATCGCGGCGGGTGCTGGCCACACTGATCCGCCTGCTGCATGGCAACTTCGACCTGGCCGAGGAATCCCTGCAGGATGCTTTTATGGCTGCGCTGTCACAATGGCAACAGGATGGCATCCCGGACAACCCCCGCGCCTGGCTGGTGTCCACCGGCCGTTTCAAAGCCATTGATCGCCTGCGCAAACGCACCCGCCAGGATAATCACCTGGAAGAACTCGCCCTCACGCTGGAATCCGAAATGCAAAGTCAGCCGCTGGTGGAGGATGAAACCATTGAAGACGACCGGCTGCGGTTGATTTTTACCTGTTGCCACCCCAGCCTGTCGATGGAAGGCCGCGTGGCCTTAACCCTGCGGGAAGTCTGCGGCCTGACCACGGAAGCGGTGGCGGCCGCTTTTCTGTTGCCGGTACCAACCCTGGCCCAGCGCATCGTCCGCACCAAAAGCAAAATTCGCGACGCCGGCATTCCCTATGAGGTACCGTCCCCCGAGCTAATGCCGGAGCGCCTGGAAGCGGTGCTGCCGGTAATTTATCTGGTGTTCAACGAAGGCTATTCTGCCTCCAGTGGCGCACAACTGACGCAGCGGGATCTGTCGGCGGAGGCCATCCGCCTGGGCCGGCTGCTGCAGGCTTTATTACCCAATGGCGAAGTCACTGGTCTACTGGCCTTGATGCTGCTGCATGACGCCAGGCGTGGTGGCCGCACCACCGCCAGCGGCGACCTGATTCCACTGGAAGAGCAGGATCGTACTCTGTGGAATCGCGCCCAGATCCGCGAGGGCTGTGATCTGGTGATCCAGGCGTTGCGGGCGGGGCCACCCGGGGTCTATACCCTGCAGGCCGCGATTGCCGCCGTACACGCCGAAGCAAGCAGCACTGAGGAAACCGATTGGGCGGAAATCACCGGCCTGTATGATGTTCTACTGCGCATCAATCCCTCCCCCATTGTGGCGCTGAACCGTGCCGCTGCCATTGCCATGCGCGATGGGCCGGAAGCGGGCCTGCAGGCAATGGACAACCTGACAGAGCATAAGGAATTACGCCGCTATCACCTGCTCTACGCCGCCCGCGCCGATTTGCTGCGCCGCCTGGATCAAACCCAAGAGGCCATTCAGTGTTATCAACAAGCCCTGGAGCTGGTACAGCAGGAGCCTGAGCGACGTTTCCTGCAGCAGCGCCTGAACACTTTGCAAAAAAATTCATAAAATTTTGCCGGCGCTGTCGATTCTGTGGATGGGCGGGCGACTAACCGATAAACCCACCAAACACGGATGAAGAAACACATCATGAGTTACATCGATGGCATTATTCTGGCTGTGCCAAAAACCAATAACGAAAAATTTGTTCAACACGCGGAAACCGGCCACAAACACAGCAACAATGTGAGGAATCAATGAATGAAATACCTATGCCTGGTGTATTACGACGAAAAGAAAATGCAGCAACTCACCCAGCAGGAGTGGGACAACCTCAACCAGGAATGCATGGGCTGCGTGGAGGATTTAACCCAGGGTGGCTATTTTCTGGATGGTGCACCCCTGCTTTCCACAGACACCGCAACCACCCTGCGCATGCGTGACAACAAGCCGCTGATTACCGACGGCCCTTTTGCCGAAACCAAAGAACAGCTCGCCGGTTTTTATATGCTGGAGGCCCGGGATATGAATGAGGCCATTCGCCTGGCGGAAAAGATCCCGCCGGCACGTTACGGCTGTGTGGAAATCCGCCCGGTTCGGGATCTGATGGCACAAGACAATCTGCGTTAACACAGGGAAGGCCATGACAGCTTGCTCTGCTGACTGGCGCCGCCTTTATGAAATCTTTATACCGGTACAACAAAGCCGATATTGCATCTTTATGGCAACTTTGATGCACTGGGAAGCAGTAATGGCTTGTGCCTATATAACTGATTTTAAGTCACAACTGGATTTAAATCACAACTGGAAAAGGAGAGCGCCATGACGAACGTAATGAAGCAAATACAGGCTTCGCCTGAAACGGCGATGTGGCAACAGTTGGAGAACGTCACCGCGGTCATGCTGGGTGTGGAGGGCAAAGATACCTTTATGTCACCCATGGCGCCGATGGTGGATGCAGAAGAAAAAATCATCTGGTTCTTCACCAGCAAAGACAACAAGCACTACGGCAGCATCGATGGCGGCTGCCAGGCGCAAATTTGCCTGGCCAATGAAAAAGACAACTTCTGGGCCTGTATCAATGGCTGGATTGCGCCAGAAAACGATCGAAAGGTTATGGAAAGATTCTGGTCCGCCAAAATTGAGGCCTGGTATGAACACGGCATCAAGGACGACAATATACTGTTGCTGGCTTTCCATCCGGAAGCAGCGGAATTGTCCTGTTCCACCACAAGCATGCTGCGTTTCAACTGGGAAATCGCCAAGGCCAACCTGACCCATCGCGAGCATCCCCATGTCAGCACCCAGACCAGAATAAGCCTGGTCAGCTGACCCGCGCTATGCGCATTCCCAGTAAAAAGGCCAGGAAAAAGAGGTTGAAGGCACCGCCACTTCCGCCGCCCCCATCCCCCCCGCCATTAGCATTGCGATCGGGCTGGGGATCGGAACTGCTGTCTTCAACAGATTCAAGCGCATAGCCAAGAAGCGCGGATTCCTCTGCGTCTGTGAGTACAAGATAGGCCAATTGATACGTTCCGGCTGCCAGGGTAAGGTCGCCGGAACCGGCCATTCCAATTAGCCCATTGGGGTAATATTTTCTATAACGGTTTTCCTCACCATACAATCCGATGGCCACCGCTGATGCCGCCTCAGGAAAGCTGTGATCCGCAAGTGCCAGTCGATAGGTTCCCCGGGCCACCTCCAGGTTTTGGATCAACACTAAACCCTCCCCGGCATTCAGGTAGCCCTCCCCCAATAGACTGGAGCCGGAAACAACTCGACTTCGCAATAAGGCATTTCCGTTATTGACCACGATTGCCTGTCCCAATAAACAATAGGTACCGGGCGTTGGAATAGGAACATCAATCTGGCTATCGCCATACACTACTTGGGAGCTGATTCCATAGGCGCCGTCTGTAACCGCGTAACGCACAGATTCAACCGAGTTCACAAACTCCAGGTCATCTGAGTATATGGATACGACCTCTGGAGAGTTGACCTGAAACTCACCTATAAGGCGCACATTCCCCACCGGCAAGCATGTTGAAAACTGAGTGATACCATCATCACGTCGCTTAATTTTGATCCCCACCCCCGCGTTTTCCCCGCCGGGATGGCTTATGTACATTTGGTAGCTGCCTTCGAGCGTCGCGGGCAGCACGTGTTCATTTTCAGGAGACAATGTAAACCAGTTATCACCCTGTTCCAGCGTAACGCCATAGGCTGCATTACCTGCCCCCAACAACCATACGGACTCCAATAGATATTGAGCTTTTGCAAAATCATCTGTTTCACCCAAAGCAATGACTTCGGGGGGATTGGTGACGTTGTCAGCCTTGAGATTTACCTTATCACCATAGCGTTGTTCTCCCACTTGTAACTGCCAGAAAAAGCCAGATGCACCGACATCGGGGAGCGCAGCAGCAATGGTTAGTGAATACGTGCCAACAGGTAACGTAACGGCGTCACTCATGCTGTGCGAAGTCAATGGAAAAGTTGCAACAATGGCCTCATCAGAATCGGTAATCAGCACCACAGGAAACGCGATGTCCGCAAAGAGATCGGCTACATCAAATTGTTCAAATCCCGTGTAACGAAACTCAACCTGAGATTGCCCGTTATCTACAACAAACGGCTGCTGAACGGTTACTGAGTCGCTGTCTTCTTCAAATAATATCTTGCGGGCAGACAATGACTCATTGTAGAGCACGTTTCCCGTATCGGTCTGCAAATTTAATAGCAGCTCGGCAACTGGCTCCAATCCCAAATCAGCGTAGGCCAACAAACTATACTCACCTGCCGGCAAATCAACATAGTTACCCGCCGCACCAAGCGCCACGGCCGAATAGGTATCCACGCCCCGCGCCAGTATTGCACTTCCATTGACTGGGCCGCCTCCAATAGCAATTTGGGAATAGGCCAATCGAACACGGGTTGGTTCGGTGACACTCACGGATTCGATCACAGTTTGTGTCGAACCTTGTACCCAATAAAGGCCCTCTTTGGCTAGAGCCCCGTATACCTGACTGTTCAACAACGCACCCAATACCAGTGCCAACAGTAGCCTGGCCATCATGATCCCCCCCGACCTATTGCTAGGTTGCACCCAAATGCCTCTCAACATACATTGAATTTTTCCTATAACGCAGATAGCTTCTCTTCCAACGCCACCAGAGTTTCTTCCGCTGTACTTTTACCCCGAAACACTGCACCGTCCTGCAAGGCAACTCTAAGATATTGTTCTGCCTTCTCAAATTCAGCAATCTTGTAGTACGTCATGCCAAGGTGAAAATTGATCTCGGGGTGCTGGGGATAAGCTATCAAAGCACGACGAATCAAGGGTAATGCCTTGTCGTAGTCACCTTTTGAATAGTAAAGCCACCCCATGGTGTCTTTATAAAGTGGATTTTCGTCTGCCAACAACTTCTGGCCCAGTCGCATTGCCCGCTCCTGTACACCCTCGTCCGTATGATCCATGGCAATCAATACCATCACCAGGTTATTAATGGCAGCAACGTTATCGTCATCTGCGGCGACGATACTCTCATACTGTTTAAGCGCTTCGGCCAGCTTATTCTGGCGCTCGTATAACATGGCCAGTTCCATCTTCAAGCGCGAATCACCACCCGTTTTGTCAATGCCGAGCTGCAACATATCGACCGCAGCGGCCACATCCCCCACCGCCATCTTCGCCAACGTCAAATTCCGGTACGGGAGCCACCAACCGGATTGAGCCTTGACCGCCTGCTCGAACGCCAATTCGGCTGCTTTATATTCTTGTTTTGCTAAGTGAACCTCACCTTTGAAATTCATGGCCGGAGCATTATTCGGCTGCTGCTTTACAACCTCTGCCAGCCAAGCACTGGCCTGATCTAATTGTTTTAAGGCAAGTAAACTACGAACTTTTGCAGAAAGAGGCTCGATGGCTTCAGGAAGCAAGGCAAGTGACTGATCAAAATAGTCAATCGCCCGCTCATGCTTGCCTTCGATCTGATAGCTCAACCCTGTATACAACGGATATATTGGGTTCTCAGGTTTCATCTCCATCAGTTCAAGGGACAACTCACGGGATGCACCGCTTGCATCGGCAGCCAAATAAGTGGAAGCCATTTTCTGTTTGATGAATTCGTTATTGGGGGAGAGGCTGTCAGCAATCTTGTATTGATCTAAGGCTGGCTCCAATTTACCCGAAGCGGAATACAGCTCCGCCAATTGAAGATGTGCCTGGACATCGCGCGGGTCAAGGTTGCTCACCGCCTTTAACATTTGAATCGCCAGATCCGAGTTCTCGTTCAATAGGTAGGCATGAGCCAAAGCCTTAAGAATCGAAATATTTTCGGGATTGGCATTGAGCACCGTACGCAAATCAGAAATAGCGTTGACGGCATCTTCCTTATCCAGATACATCTTGCCTCGAAGCGTCAATGCATCGATATTTCCTGGATACTCTTTCAAAACGTCAGCCAGATATGTTTCCGCCTGATCCAGCTTTCCCTGTCGCTCCATCAAATACGCAAGTCGGGTGCGGGCACGAGTGGATACGGAATCATTCTCACTCAGATAGGATTGATACATGGATTCTGCCGTATCGTATTGTTTACTGTTTACATAAAATTCAGCCAGCTTGAATTTCAAATCAAAATCGTCGGGATAGGTTGCGATAAATTCTTCCAGCGTGGATTTGGCTTTTTCCTGGTTCTTGCGCATCATGTATAAATCGTGTAGCGCAATGATGGCCTCAGTCTGGTTTTCGCCAGAGGCAATAATTTCCCGATAGATTTTTTCGGCTTCTTGTTCGCGGCCAGTTCTTTCGTAAAACAAAACCAGCTTGTGTTTGAAAGCCACGTTTTCAGGCGCAATCTGGGTCAGCCTTTTAAGTTCTTCTTCGGCCAGTATGAGTTGGTTTTTTGACAGATAATAATTCGCTAACATGGAATGTAGGGTGATGCTGTCCGGCCACACATCCAGAGCCTTTTCCAGTACCGACAGCCCCTCCGCAGCCCGGTTGTTGGCCACCAGCAAAGAGGAATACAACACCGTTGCATCCAGGTCATGTTTATCCAGCTTATGGGCTTGCTCCACTATACCGAGTGCCTTAGATACATTCCCCTCTTTGGCAACGGCGCCTGCCTTGAGAGTAAGCCCGGCTACACTGGTGGGCTCACCTGCCAGTATCGTTTCGGCCAGCTCCATGGCCATGCTGTACTCGTTCGCCATGAGATAAAGCTGCCCCAGCTTAACCTTGGCTTCAACGTTATCCGGCTCAATCTCCAACACCGCCCGATAACGCCCCACCGCACCACGCCAGTCCGCCAATTTCTCCAAAGTACGGGCAAAGCCCATCAACCCATTCACATCCTTCGGATCAATCTTCAATACATTTTTATAATTGATCCGCGCCTTCTCATAGTCTTGTTCCAGAAAACTCTGCTCTGCTTCGGTCAAATACTTCTGTTTACGGGATTCCTGTCCATCGCAGCCTGACAAGGTTACGCCGAACAGCAGTATTATACAGAACGTTCGTATGTAATTAGTGATCATAGCCATGTGAATAATCTGGGTATCTGAATTTAACAAGGCCCACACCATGTCACACTTTCAAGGCAAAAAAGTGACAGCACAGATTACTGCACCATACCTTTTGCTGCGATGAACAGTGCTCCACCAGCCAGCACCAACCCGATCGCCCGGAATCTATAGTAAATTCCGCTACTTATCACATATTCGAAAAGATACAAAAGTACGACAAACTTGATCACCTCCAGCGGCAAGTGATCGATGTCAGATGAAGACCGGGCAAAAACAGGCAGCAAAAGAGCCAGTAGAATCAACAGCACGTCCAGGGGGCTGGTTTCAAATCTGCGGGTGGACTGCTGCGTGGAAATGGTAAAGAACACCCATACACTGGCTACCACAATTAATGCCCATTCCACAGTATAAATCAGAGTCGCAGCGGTCTGGCCCCGGTAACCCAGATAACTCAATAATGCACAGAATGTGTAGACACCCAATCGATCGACCCAAGGTGTGTGCATAGTCCGGGTAATACTGAAGGTCAGGGTAATAGCGAGTAAAGCAGCCAGCAGACTGACGTCAAAGCTGATGGTGGCGGAGGTGATTCCGGTAAATGCAATCAACAGAACCAGAACGCACAGAATGTACAACGGCAGATAACGTTCAAAGTCCAATGTCCGCAGCCCAAGCCTAATGCGGGTGAATCGAGCAGACCAGAACATGGTCCACTGTTCACTTTTATCAAACTGAAAGTTCTTTATCTCCAGACAATGAAAAACCAGGCCAACAGCCAACAAATAACCAAAAAAAATACAACCCGGCAACCAATCGCTGGCATAGGCAGATAAAAACGCACTGATTACGAAAGCCGATTGAATAAAATAGAGAATCACTACGGTTTCATAATGGCTGAAGCCAAGTGCCAAAAGACGATGGTGCATATGATTCCTGTCCGGTGAGAACGGTGATTTCCCCGTCAGCACCCGCTTCAACATCACGGTGATCGTGTCCAATAGAGGCAGACCAAGCAGCAGCAGAGGAACAGACCAGGACAGGGCCGGATCGGCAATCTGGGTTAACAGAATCAGTTCAACCCCAAGAATAAAGCCCAGAAACTGACTGCCGGTATCCCCCATGAAGATGGACGCAGGATGCGAGTTAAAGCGCAGGAATCCAAGCACCCCCCCCACCACGGCCATCGCAACATACAAAATATAGTCGGCTCCGGCGTTGTAGGCCAAAATACCAATCAAGCCAAAACTGAGTAGAGTCGTCCCTCCGGCCAGACCATCAAGGCCGTCCGCAAGATTCAGGGCATTGGTTACCGCCAGCAAACAAAGCAAGGTAAAGAGCCAGGAAACCAACAAAGGAAGCTCACCCAACAAGGGCACATCAAGCACACGGATATCACCCCAGCCTACCACCAAAATACCGGCCAGAGCCTGGCCGAGAAACTTGTACTTGTAGGAGATATCACACCGATCATCCCACAAACCAAACGCGGCCAGCACCAAAATGGAGGCGGTAATGGCCAAATATCGATTTTCAAAAGGTAACCAGATTAGTAACGAAATCATGGCGCCCAAAACAATGGCTACACCTCCGATTCTGGGTACCACCTTCTGGTGTACCTTACGTTCATTAGGTATATCCACGGCACCTATCACCCCAGCCCACCGGATCAACGGAGGAATTGACACCAGAGTGAACAGCATCGCTACCAGCAGTGAAGCATAAAATGCCATAAAAAACCTGTACAGAACGCTGATTCTAATCCGGTATGTGAGCTGACAAATCGCCCGAGATTTGCTGTATAAACGCCAGCAATTCCTGCTCCTGCGCGACGGGATCATCGAACTCGCCCAATTCGGTCATCACCCTAACCAGCGCACCATCTGAGCGCCCCTGCGTCAAGCGATCCCAGAAAATCCACCATTTGGCCAAAAATTCGTTGGTAATAATTCGATCCCGCCCCTGCAGCCAGTAGTAAGCGAGAATTCTTTCCTTACCCTTGGTGATAATAGCTCGATTGGCAAGCAATGGCTTACCATTGAAGTTCACTTCGGGAACTGTACGTTGTTCCAGGGATTTGATTTGCCAGCCCGTACCGGGAAGACAGGAGCGGGGCGAGTGAATGGTACCCTCACCTTCCGCCTGCACATCATAATATGCGGCATACAGATTAATCGTGCTTCCGCTTGATGCTTTGAAATCCGCCAACAAATAGTCGTCGAGCTTCAGCTCATCGAGAAAATGCGATTCTATGGCGCCCGGCCTGCCATACCAGTCCCCTTGCAACATAGAAAAGCCACTGAATTTCTGTCGTTCTGGAAAAATCGTTTCCGCCACCTGCAGCCGGATGTTCAGCAGCAAAATGCTCAACAGAATGGCCATCGCCAGAAACCCCTGTACGGGAAAACGTTGATTCACCTGCTCTACCGGCTCGGACGACACCGGTTCACCATAAAGATCAAGTGCTTCTGAGAACGTACGTCGGTCACCAACGGCCCAACTGATCAGTTTCATTTCTATAAACAACAGCATCAGGGCTCCCATAAAAACAACCCACCCTTCAAAATCGTGTAGCACACCTTCGGCCATCTCCTGCCCCCAGTATTCCACTGTCACACCGATCACACCGATTCGAATGCTGTTCATTAAAATGGAGATCGGCACGCTGGACACAACGATAATCACGCGCCGCCACATGGGTGCACGATAGAGAATGGCGATGATCATGCTCAGCGCCATCAGCGGAAACAGGTAACGCAGCCCATTACAGGCTTCGACCACCTGCAACTGCATAACACCCAGATCAATAACATTGCCTTCATAGTACACACTGATGTCGAACAACTGGATGAACCACACGCCTATCTGTGTCGAGATCAATTGCAAGTGGCTGGACATGTTGTTGTAAAGAAAAGTGGGCAGTTTGACCATAAATATCAGCATTAGCAGTGCGGGCCAGATGATCTTAAACCCACGCCACCCCAGCATAGCCAGGGCAAAGCCCCAAATACTGATCACCAGGGCGTACTGCCCCATTGTGGACACCACTGCAAGCCGACCGCCAATCAGCAGCAGCCCCCCTGCCAGCAATATCATCAAGCCAAACCACGAACCGGTAAACGCTATCGCTGCCAACTGTTGCCGTCTCTGATAGATAAAGTAGGCACAGATAAGAGGTATAAAAAAGCCGTGGCTATACTCCTCCTGCCCATTCCAGGTGTTGTAAAGGGATAACATCACCTTGAAGAAAAGGCCGCCAATCAACAGCGAGCCGACTATCAACGCCCCCATGAACATAGGTGAGCTATTCCAGCGCTGGCTGGGTGTGAGATTGGAAGTGTGCAAATTTGTTCTCCCATGGAATCAGGAACACTCCGTACCGAATCGGAAATGCTATGTCAGAACTGTGTAGGTTATATGAATGAATGCTTGTTCTCTTACCGTCGGGCACCCGCCCCCCTGGCGCCAATAAAAACGTAAGAATTCTGAAACATTGATGCGGCACCATAATAGGTTCTGACCTATATCCTTTTCTCTGCGGCCTAAGAATGTTGGTACAAGCCCTCCGCTCAGTGATCTACCCGACAACAACTCACCGCTTCCACACAACCATTCCGTTGTTATGGCTGGGGGTATTTATGGGTGCATTCCAGGCGACGTATTTGGTTATAACCGGACAAATGAATGCTGAAGGCGGGCGGGAAATGGCTGACATCGCCGAGCGTATGGTGCTGGGCTTCGGCTACAGCTCGCCTTACCTGCCGACAGGAGAAGGCGGACCAACCCGGGTTTCCCCTCCCCTCTATGTATGGCTTATCGGAGCTGTCTACTGGCTGCTGGGAATCAAAACCGAAGCCGCCAACACGGTATTGCACCTAATGAACATTGCTTTCAACAGCATTACCCTGGTAACGCTCTATGATGTAAACAGAAAATGGTTCGGAGAACGCTTCGCGCAGTTGTACGCACTGGTATTCAGTGTACAACCACATATTCTGCTATTGACCGGCGGAATCTGGGAAAGCACGCTCACGCTCATGTTTCTGGCACTGATCCTTAAATACGTTGTTTGCGGTTTTAACCCAGACCAGATCATGCATTGGCTAAAGCTGGGTATTCTGTTCGGGCTGACCGCCTTATGCAATCCCGCCTGGACACTTATGTACCCGTTACTGTGCTTGCTGCTGCTGGGCTCTGCACGACTCCTACAGCAACCATCACGCTCCGTTTCTTGCATCATGATCGCCGTTATCGCCTATGGGGTCATCATCTCACCTTGGCTGATCCGCAACCATAACGCGTCGGGCACCCTTAGCTATATTCGCAATATGGACGGTCCGGAACTGTATAAAGGTAATCATCCCGCTGCCCTGGGGGGACACGGTACGTTGTTTGCTGAATATTGGATCTATAAGAGCCCCGAACAACAGCACTTGTACCAGGAAATGGGAGAGGCTGACTATGATCGGTACATGCTCGAGCGGGCAATGTCGATCATAGTAGAGGATCCATTGCGCTATACCGGTAAAATTATAATGAGAATCGCCATGTGGTATAGCGGGGATGTGGATGCATTACTGTACTGGCACGAAGTGGAAAACTGGAAAAAATTTAGCTTTGGAATCGTCCTTACGGCATTTGGAATAGTAACTGGGGGGCTTGCACTCTACGGCACTTGGGCCATGCGAAAATTGAACACTGATCACTACCCGGAGCGATTGTGGTCTTTGTGGATATACGTCTACTTTCTACCGGTTCCGTATTTTCTCATCATTACCGGGTTTCGCTATCAGGCATCCTTAATGCCATTTACCCTGATTCCGGCACTGTACGCTCTTACCTATCTACAATCAAAATGCTCCCACACTCGTAAATGAGTACGCCCTCTTATCTCCGGTTGCTGAAAAATATGACCGCGTTTGGCGCCATTAAAGGCGGCAACTTTTTGATTCCGTTGGTCACCCTACCCTATCTGGTCAGAACACTGGGTCTTGAGGGCTACGGCAGCCTGAATTTTGCCCTTGCATTAGCTCAGTTTCTCGCGGTCACCATACAATATGGATTCACCATAACGGCAACTCGCCAGATCGCGCGCATTCAGGGTAATCACCGGAAACTCAATATCTGCTACTCGACTTACTTCTATAGTACCTTTTTATTGGCTTTGGTGGGATTTGCCGTCTATCTTCTAATCGTTTTCATGATTCCGGAATTTAGCCGAGACAGCTATCTTTTCATATACTGTGGCTTGTATCTTGCTATGCAAGCAATGGTTCCCGTATGGGCATTCCAGGGCACCGAACACATGCCTATGCTCACCTGGATCTTTTTGTCCACACGGTTACTGTTTCTGGTTCTTCTCATCTGTCTGGTGCAGGATCAAAGTCATGTTATCCGAGTGGCTTTGATTAATATGGTATGCGCATTAATCGCATTACTGCTTGCGTTATTTGTATTACATAAACAGCTCAAATTGCGTCTGATTGCCGTTCCCCTGGGATCGATCCGACAGACAATCAAAAATGGCCGTGACATTTTTATCGCACAATTCGCACCCAACCTTTACAAGAACGCATCCGTGTTTGTGTTAGGGCTCTATTCAAGCGATCTGGTGGTCGGTGCCTACAGTGCCGCACTGAAACTCATCGAGGTAACCGTAACCATCGGCCAGGTAATCTCATCCGCGGTTTTACCAATACTGGCGCGCAATATACAACATCACCGCCTATACAGTCAGGTTATGCTTGGCCTCGGGATACTGTTTACAGCCCTCGTTGTTTCCTTCTCCCACTCTATCGCGGAATTTGCCTTTGACTCAACCCGTAAGGAGCTGGTTATCTGCCTTCAGGTGCTATCCATTTCAATCACATTTGTCTACCTGTACACCACGTTTGGCGTCAACTACTTGATGTTGCAAGGCTTGGATCACCTGGCCAGGAATTTGAGTGTGGCCGTTTCCCTGGTGGGGCTATTGAGCCTGTTGGTATCAGTGCCCCAGTTCGGTTACATCGCTTGCCTGGCTGTGGTGGTAACAAGCCGCATGCTAATGGGATTGGGTAGTGTTGCACTCTATCAACTAAACCAATCAAATCAACGAACCCGATGACAAAAAAGGTCAGCCACGAGCAGCCACAATTTTGCAACCAAGTCACACTATACTGCGGGCCTATCACAATTACACACGTAACAGGATAGCCGTTTATGCGGCTATTTAGCCGCACCATGCAGAGAATCTCCATCTTACTACCATCGTTACGCGGCGGTGGTGCAGAAAGAGTTATGTTGACCATCGCTACTGAACTGGCTGAGAGAGGTCATGAAGTGGATTTGGTTTTGTGTAAGGCTGAAGGTGCCTATATAAATGATGTTCCTGCCAGTGTGAATCTGATTGATCTTAGGAACCACAGGCTGAGCCGGTGCCTGGTTCCGCTGCTGAAGCATATCAGGCGAAGACAACCAGAGGCGCTTCTTTCCACCATGCGTCATGTAAACCTTTTGGCTGTGACCGCAAAACTGATGTCACCCCATTCGTTTAGGTTGATCGTCAGGGAGGCCAATACCATTGGCACACAACTGATGGAGGACAACAATCTGAAAGAGCGGTGTATGCCGTTTCTGATGAAATGGCTATACCCCCGCGCAGACGCAATTGTTGCAGTGTCCGAAGATACTCGAAAGGATCTTATCACCCACGCAGGCATTGATCCTTACCGGGTCCAAATTATTCACAATCCCGTCGTATCCGATCTCATGTTTAAGCACGCTGAAAGCGCCGTAACCCATCCCTGGCTTAAAAGCCACACTGTGCCCGTCATCGTTGCAGCCGGTAGATTGTGCCGACAAAAGGACTTCCCAACCCTGATAGATGCGTTTGCCAAACTGAGACAACATCTGGTAGCTAGGTTGATTATTCTTGGTGAAGGTGAGGAAAGAGCGAACCTGATGCAACAGGCCCGCGCACTTGGAATAGCAGAGCATGTAGATCTGCCGGGATTCGTCAACAACCCATTTTGTTACATGAAACAGGCAGATTTGTTTGTACTCAGTTCTCTGTGGGAGGGCCTGCCAAATACCTTGATCCAGGCTATGGCGTTGGGCACCCCGGTCATCTCCACTGACTGTTCCGGAGGCTCAAGAGAAATCCTAAACAATGGCACATTGGGTGAACTGGTTCCTACCCGTTCCTCGGACCGACTGAGCATCGTGATGCGTAACGTCATTCAATCACGCTTTTCGCCCACCACTACATTGAGAAACAAAAGGGCAATGGCGCATTGCGCAGGCACTTTCGGCCTCCGACCTATCGTTGATCAGTACCAGATTCTGGTTTCAACTTTGAGCCTGAGTACCCCGTGAGAATTTTATACGTGATAAAAAAGCTGGAGTACGGTGGCGCAGAATTCCAGCTCCTGGCGATTGCTGATCGCCAGAGAAATCTGGGGCACGCCATCAAGATCATCACCCTGAACATGCCAGAGCCATATTTTCTGGACAAGGTAAAGCAGGCCGATTTGGACTTTCAGTGTGTGGATTTCGATGAATCTTACCAGCTGCCAGTGGCGCTAATCAGGTTACGCAAAGCCATTGTACAATACCACCCGGACATTGTGCATTCACATATGTACCATTCCAACATACTCACACGGCTTATTTATATTACCTGGAGACGTGCCCTGTTCGTGTCCACCGCCCACAACATACGGGAAGGCAGCAGGTTTCGTGACTGGATGTATCGTATCACCGACAAATTCTGCGATGTAACCACTAATGTGAGTCGTGCTGCCGTTGACCGATACAATGTTGATGGATTGGTACGAAATCATGCATGTGAGCTGGTTGAAAATGGCATCGACACAAACGCATTCCGCCGCGACCAGACTGCAAGGCGGGTATATCGCAAAAAGATGAATTCAACAGATAACTTCATCTGGCTGTATGTCGGTAGTCTCACAACTCAGAAAGATCTACCTAATTTACTGCAGGCATTCAGTCAAATAGCAGAACATCGTGCTAAACCTAAGCTGTATATTGTGGGAGATGGCCCGGAACAACGTTCCGTTTCCTCTCGAGTGACATCCTTGGGCTTGGATGACAGGGTCACTCTGCTGGGAAACCGCAATGATCTGATGGAATGGTACAGCATGGCAGATGGATTCGTACTGGGATCGGCTTGGGAAGGATTGCCCATCGTATTGCTTGAAGCACTCAGCTGCTCCCTGCCGGCCGTTGTGACTAATGTGGGTGGTAACAGCGATCTGGTGGTGGAGGGAAGCAACGGTTACCTGGCCCCGCCACAGAACCCAACATTGCTCGCAGATAAAATGGCAGAGCTAATGAATCTACCAGAGTGTGATCGACAATATTTTGGCGAATACGCCCGCTCCCATATAGTCCAAAATTTTGACTTGGACATTATTGCAACTCGTTGGCGTGAACTCTACCAGCGGCCATTTAGAAATTCACCCTTCAGAAAGCTCATTCCATGATTTCCCACGAGCATCGGTTCATCTTTATCCACATTCCAAAATGCGCTGGCACCAGCATCGAACAGGTTTTCGGGCACCTGGACTCCCATCGCGGCAGAGGTGGACAGGATCATCGCAGCCTGCGCATGCTGCAGCCATCCTTCAGCAACCTGCATCGACTCCATGAACGTGGAAATCTGTTCGAAGTCGGGCGCCGGTTTAAACATCACCTTTCCCCCAACGTGAGCAATCCCAATAACAAAATTCAGGTCAGCCCTCGCCAATACCAGGACTACTTTAAATTCACCATTGTAAGAAACCCGTGGGCCAGGGCCTACTCATGGTATCGTAATTATATACGTGATCCGCTCCATAAAGGAGCAGCTGGGCAAAGCGATATCTCATTTCATGAATTTTTACATCAACATGCCGGCAGAGGCATGCTCCGTTCTCAACTCTATTGGATAACAGATTACACCGGCAGAGTTGACATGGACTACATCGGCCGATTCGAGAATCTCAATGCGGATTTCGGCACTATATGCAACAAAATAGGAATTGAAACGCCTGATCTCCCTCATAAGACAAAAGGCGATGGAGCGGATTATCGCGACGCCTACGATCAGGCTAACCGAGATCTGATTTCAACGATCTACCAAGAAGAAATAAAATTGTTCGACTACGCTTTTGATTAAGAGTAAAGAGGCATTATTTTTACTTCACTCTGGCGGTACAAAGTCTGGTACTGAAACATCCTGATACTGACGATTATTTATGTGGTTAACTTTTCTTTCGGAAATATACCAACCATAGCTAACCCGTCGCTCATAGTCTATGTCTGCCAGATTCGATTTCGCTATCCCATCCCACCCGGAAAACAATGGTTGAGCTGTTTTGATGCTGTAGAATTGTGCCCAGATCGGTTCTGCCTTTGAATCTCGTACCACCACTTTGTCATAACCAAACCGGCCACCATCAAATCTATGATAGTCAGGCTGTCCGGCAGGGTCTTCCGTATAGTAAAGCGTAAAGATCTGATCCCATCTATCGTTATACACTTTTCTCACTTCGACGTTTTCAATCTTTGCCCAGCGCAACCAATTGATTGCAGAATTGACAGCCGTCTTCATCTTCAGTGACGGGCTCTTGTCACGCAATAAGAGCTTTATTATGCCTATTGTTTCCTTGGTTGAGATGGCAGGCAGCTCATAAATACGCCCCTGTGCCGGCGTATACTGGGTGTCAGGCAGATATTGTTGAGCCCACCCAGTGGGAAAACCATTGACTTCAATCTGCGCATTGAGAATATATTGCATCCCTCTGTCATAAGCGCGTTCACATCGTACCAATAGTGGTTCAGACAGATAATCATATGCACCTTCCATCGCATCAGATAAGGCTGTCATGGCCCCAACCATGGCACCATCATTAAAGGTTACGTATTTTCCGTAGCTACTTAAATTAGGATAGTTTTGCGGCCAGCCACCAAAGCTGTATTGTGCGTCCAGAATGTATTCCAGCCCCCTGATAATCGCCAATTCAAACTCGTCACGTGGGTAATATTGATTGACCCGCATCAGGAACCGGATGTGGGAATGGGTTGCGTTGTTGTCCAAGGTACTGACATTATGATGATACTGCTGTATTTGAGGATAGAAATGATCTGCCGCTGTATCAAACAGCCGTTGTGCGTCATCTTGGGTAAGCAAACTGCACTCGGGGCTGACATTTTTTCTCCAGCCTCCGGACGGCATCTGGAGCATCACTATATTTTCGGCCACTAACAGGGCTTTTCTGGAATTGTAAAAGCTGAGATCTCTATTCAGTGGTATGATGGTGTACCAGCGGCGATCGGTTCCTTCGAGCAAATTGTGCAGACCGATGTAGGTGGCTTTTCGGCTGTCACTATCGTGACATATTTCTGCAACAACAGGCACCGAATATCCCCCCAACATTGCAAGCACTACCCATAAGACACTGCAGTATCGAGATAAAATAATCATATTGCACAACTCGTGTTCAAGTATGACTGCATATCGTTCGGACTACCGACACCTATTACACAAAATTAAACTGCTTTTCTGCCTGTGTATCCACGTGTGAATCGGTATATAGAACGTAGTTAATGCGAATAGAATTGTCCAGTCGAGCAGGGGCATGAATTGGATTACTCTGAAGGGTCGTTGCATGTGACGTTTTCGTATCTCGTCTTGCCAACCACCAAAGCAACACGATACCAATAATAAAGTGGAAGTTGCGGACGATTATGTGCTTCGGGTCTCCGTAGAGTACGGTGTTGGTTGCAACAAAAAGCACTGAGTAACTCAGTAACATCGCCCGTGTTCCACCATAAAAATGCCGGGCGATAAACACATCCAGCCTGCACAGCACGGCCCCAATCAGAAATCCGACGATCACTGCGCCAAGATAATGTGCCTGCATGAATGAGAATGTTACGATATCCACCGGTGCCGCCGTCGTTGAACCACGCTCCCCTTTACTAACGCCGATTATATTTCTGGTATTGACATCGGTGGCCGTATCCAATCCCAGAATGCCCTGCCAGACACGTGTGGGAAAGAGATAGGCCGGGGCAGCCAGAATATCCTTCATGTATCTTAGGCTGTTAGTCTCATGGGCCCTGGTGAGCGACACAACAGGGTACGAAAGTTCTTTTACAAAAAAGGCCCCAACATTTTCCAAGTTGGATGATTTCCCCCATATAGCGCTACTGGCGGGTAAAACAATTGCCGGAATGATAACAAGCAGTAGCGACCTTCTCAGGGTCTTTAGAGATGGACCGCTTTTATGGAGAAGATAACCAAGCGGAACAATCAATAAAAACATCACCAGACCGAGCCGCCCTTCCCAGCTGTAAAGTATGAACAGTGACACCGCAAATGAGATCGAAAAACCACTCCAACTTAGAACAGAATGTAGTGCCCCTTTGCTTTTGGTCAGTATTATTCCAGAGAAGATCAACACAGAGAAGAAAACAAAGCCACCAAAACGCTTAAGAAATGTATACGGGTTATCTCCTACATCAACCAACCCCGCTCGAATACCTGCAGCCTGCGCCAACAACTGCGAAAAGCCTCCATAGGATCGGGCGTAGAGCCAATAGCTCACCAGCCCGATCACTAGCATCGCCACAGCCACTATTTGATATCGCATCAATGGTGGAACAATCGCCCAGTGTTGATTCAAGGGATTGAGTTTGTCGGCTGGATTGAATGCCCATATTGACAACCAAGTGCCGACAATGACCAGGCAGCACAGCACAGGATAGATCCACGCAAGGGTGCTGTGCTCTGAAACGAGCAATCTGGCATCCGGATTGGCAGCCAGATAGCCTATAAACGTCAGCATGGCGAAACCACCATACCCTACCAACGCAGCCACAAACCAGTCAGCCAGGTACAAGATTTCGTTTGTCCGATAACGAAACAGGGTGCCTACTGCACCAAATACAATGAGCAGGCTGGATGTAATGCCTAATAGTATGAGATTTTGATCCATTCCGACGCAAGCATGAAGCATGGATATGTCAGCATAATGACCAACTCATTACCGGTTTATTCGTGATCGAGATACTTACAGTGCTGATACCAACCAGAAATCAAATAGAGGCGGTATATGTTGCGGGCCAACATTCTGGCGTACTTGTGTCTAGAATTGGCGGTAGCATAACAGCGCTCAAGCAACTTATTGACAGCTGCGGTATTCCACAATGAGCTGGTCAGGATGGTTTCCAGTATCAATTTACGGTTCATATTGATAACTGATGTAAAATTGTAGCTATAACCCATTTTGCCGATTTTATCGCTATCCAGACCAATATGCTCCTTTAGAATACTCCGAAAAATCAGCTTATTCTTCCCGGATGCAGTGTCAAATAGCGCTTTCTCAGGCAGACGGGAAAAATAGCTGGCAACGCTGGAGCTGGAAAACGGCAGCACCAGATTATGATTGAAGGCGTCACTAAATGAACGTACCTTGCGGATATGCAGCTCAGCAGCTGTTATACCGGCATGAATATCCGTTTTATGTTCAACCGCATCCAATTCGCTCCGCTGATCCGAAATTCGGCGCCAATGATCATAAACCGCCTCCCCTGCCGGATATATCCTCAGTGCATCCCTTGTGCTCAGGCCGCTCATTCCATAATGTTCGGCGGGCGTTTTCAGTAACGGAGCCAATCTGCTCTCCGATGCCGTCAGATAACGTAACCACGCCAGCCGGGAACTGTAGTTCAATATGGGCAACATGCGGTAGTCTTTCATACTGGGTGGAATAAAGAGGTAGCAGTCATTGCCACCGCCGTCGATGATATTGGAGCCTGATATTAAGCCCTCCACCTGCAGAGTATACAGCGGATAGGCCAAGGTCACCGGGTCGATACCGGGGAATGGTGCATTAATGAAGAAACTTTCTATAGCCGACTTCTCGCTTTCCCCCAGTCGATCAACCTCCTCCAGTACCTGATGACGAAATCCCAACTTTCTGGCAATGGATTCACTGATCTCACTTTCGTCATTACCCCCATTGGAATGATGGGTAAGCAAGGTAATTCTATCCTGCCAACCAGCCTCAGCGGCGGCACATGCCAACATATTGCTGTCTTTTCCTGCACTGTGAAACAGAAAACTTGGCCTTCCCACCTTTAGCCGCTCAGCCATCGCCGCAGACAGTAATGAGAATATATCCTCTTTGTCTGTACTTACCGGCGGCGCCTCGGTTCGCTGGTTTCGACGAAAAGGGAACTTATGATGGAAGTGAGTGACCACACGCCCTTTCTCAGTAGTTACTTTAAGGCTGTCACCAAACCCCAACACATATACATTCTGGTAGATGGTGGCCGGCGGCGGCACGACGCCGCTTTGCAGCAAAAATGATAACCCTGAACTGGACACCTTAACCCGCACCCTGTCATCACTCAGCAATGCGGTGACGGAGTTGGAATACAACATATAGTCTGGGTGTGTGTAAATATACAGTGGGTTCTCTGCGGCAATATCAGAACGCAGATTCAGCTCCCTCTGACCAGGGTAATAGGTGTTAATCATTTCGCAATCATCTTTCGCTTTAATAGGTGTTTCAATTCGCCGCTTTGCCTGCTTAACGGTACGGTAAGCCTCTATTTGATCACAGTAGTATGAAAAAAATTGTACTGTTCGCCAATACCGCCTGGTACCTCTATAACTTTCGTTTGCCCTTAGCCCACGCGCTTGTTGAACGAGGCTGGCATGTCATTCTGATTGCCCCAAAAGACAGGTACATCGCGTCACTTCGCGATCAGGGGTTCACAGTTATTGAACTCAGAATGAATCGCCGTAGCCTTAATCCGTTGCAAGAGCTGGCACTGATTCTACGCCTGTCTCATCTACTTAAAGGCCTCAAACCTAACGTAATTTTCAACTTTACCATTAAATGCGTTGTCCATGGATCCATTGCCGCGCGCTTGGCTGGCCTGCATCGCAGGGTTAATACGGTAGCGGGGATGGGCTCGGTTTTCAGCTCCCGGCATTGGGCAATGAAGCCATTGAAACCAGCGGTAAGATTCTTGATGAAGCATTCCCTTGCGGGCCGTCACTCCCACTGCATCGTACAAAACCCTGACGATCAGACATTCTTCTTAAACAACGGAATCATTTCACCTGGGCAATTGCATTTGATCAAAGGCTCCGGTGTGGACGGCTCCCGCTTCCAACCCTCCGCATCGTGGTTGGCGCGTCAATCACACACTCCCACCCCAACATCCCCGTATCCATCATGCAGCGGTAACAAGCGCGTACTATTTGCTTCGCGTCTATTAAGATCCAAAGGAATTGACTACTTTATTGGCGCAGCGAAGCAACTGGGTGAAGCCTATGAATTCTGTATTGCAGGCCAACCTGATCCGGGCAATCCTGAATCTCTGCAACAGGAAGATCTTGACCAACTCTGTCACACCAACATTACCCTGCTAGGTCATATAGAGGACATGGCTCCGCTGTTACGCAGCGTCGATCTTGTTGTTCTACCTTCCATGTATGGCGAAGGGGTACCCCGTATATTAGTAGAGGCCGCAGCCACCGGCTTGCCACTGATCGCATTTGACACCGCAGGCTGCCGGGAGATTGTCGTTGATGGCAGGAACGGATACCTGGTCAAACCCGGCAATCAGCAAGCCCTCAACCAGGCGATCCAGTCTATATTCTCCAGCCAACAACACTATCAGACCCTGGCAACCAACAGCCGCCGCCATTTTTTATCGCAATTTGAACAGTGCAGCGTGATTGCAGCGACCATCAATATCATCGATCTGACTGCAGCCGACAATAAGATTCCCGCTACATCTGCTTCCAACTAGCGAGTCAAAACAAATCCGATCAAGGCACCTGAGGCGGATCGATCGATTTTTTACCGTAGGGTGCAGCCATCGGGTCGCCAACAAATACGCCTTGCCCTGGCATCTTTACACTGCGCCAATAGGCGGTCACCAGTGATTCACCTGCCTCAACCGACTTGATCAGCTTCACGGGATCTGGAAACTTACCCACATCGTTGCAAGGCTCAACCACTGTTCCATAACTGGCAGTGGCGCCGGCTTCCAGCCATCTTAACGCGCTCATCTGATAGCTGTCCGTGAGCATGCCGCCTGCAGACGTAAGATGATCTGCCACTGCACCAGGTAGGAAACGATTTGTTCCAAGATAAGGCACTACATGTAACCCGGTAAAATAGAACATCACTCTGGGCTGACCTGTCAAAAACTGAGTTTCCATGAAATGCAGATCATTGTACCTGGATTCATAATCCTCAAAACGGCTTCGATAAGCGGCCGCTCTGACGTTGCGCCTTGCATCTTTGGTCCGAAGCAAATAGGCATCCCCTTGGGGGAAACTGCCATCCGCGCGGCGGCCACGGTCAATTAACTTTTTAACGTCTCTCTCCGACTGGCCAGCCAGCATCATGGATACCACGATGGTTGATTCCAGCATTTCATTGCCACCATTATGATATAGTGGTGATACCAAAGTCGTACTGCAGTCATTTGCACACAATCGCTGATCCACGCCCAGACTCAAAGCACTAGTCACAGACATGCATCCAACACGATATGGCTCGGTCCAGGTCACGGCATAGGCCTTAATTCGAGGCAACGTGTTGGCGACAATTATTCTCCGCAGCGTTTTGAAATCCTCCTCCGAAACTTCACCGCCATTGCTATGAAAGCTGATATAGATGACATTCTCGTCCGGAATCCCTCTGGCGGTCTTATAATACTTCGCCACAGCAAGACTTTGCGGGTCCACATCATTAACAATCAGGCCAACCTGTTCAGGATGAAGGGGCTCCGCCACTAAAGGCTCCGTGTAAAACAGCATTAACCAGCAAAGTCCAATCGCAACTTTGATCATACGCTACTTCGCATTATTTAAAACTGCACCCAATATGGGTTTATCGCCCAGCAACTCAGATATTCTGCGCATATCGGATTTCCGGGTCACCCCCTCTTCAATAATCAACAAGCCTGCATCGTACTGGTCCATAAAGGCCACGGCATCATCGGTTTCCAGTATCGGGGGAAGATCAAATATGATAATTCTCTGGGCATACCGCCCTTTCATCTCTTGCACCAGATTACTCATCCGCGGCGTGGTAAGAAACTCCGATGAGTGAATGATGCGCTCCCGCCCCGGCAACACCACCAGGCTATCAATACCGGGGGTGAACAACATATCAAGCACGTCCGCCTTATCGTTTAGGTAGTCGCCAATACCGAACTCCGGACAATAATTGAAATAGGTGTGAATGGATGGCTGGCGCAGGTTAAAATCCGCCAACAATACTGTGCGGCTGTGTTCCAGTGCAATACTAATGGCCAGGTTTATCGCGGTCAAGGTGGCACCCTGACCCGACCGCGCACCGATGATACCAATGCTGTTCCAGTTATTCTGGTACATGGTCTTAAGTATCTGGGTACGCAGTAGCTTATACGCATGAATAGTATCCTGATCGGCACCTGGCCCCAACAGCCGGTTGCTTTTGAACCAAGCCTGATCCACCTGATGTATCTCGGTAAACTGATAACGATGCGACATCTGGGTTTTCTGCATCGCCGGCTCCCAGCTGGACGGTCCGGATTCCAGAGCCGGACCAAATGTATTATTCATGCTCTTCTCCCACCGATTAACCTATTTTCCTCAGTGCCACATACCAAAGTACATCCAGAGGCATCCACGCAATATGTGTAATTATGGCAACACCAAGGCAGGCCAGCATCAACCCACCTGCCATCACAACCCTGCTACGGCGCGTTATTGCGACTTCGCGCGGTGTACGAATGTGTTGAACCGTCACCAAAGGAGCTTTACCCAGTAGTTGTGTAACTACCCTGGCTGAGTAGAAGGTTGGATCCATTTTCTCCAAAACAATTATCACACCCACAGCAATAACAATAGCGACAATAAATCCGGCAATGAGGATAAGAATGCGGTTAGGACTGATGGGCCGTTCAGGCATCAGAGGCGGTTGTATTAACGTGAAGCGTTCACCCTTGCTTTCCTGCTCCAGGGTGCGTGCCAAACCCGCTTCCGACTGCTTTGCTCTGAGCTCCTGGTACTTTCGGGTGGTATTTTCATAATCACGGGTCAGCTCCAGATATTCCTTTTCCACCATCGGTGCTTCAATGATCGCCATCTCCAGATCATGGAGTTTGGCTTTCAACTTATCCCGTGTTGCCTTCATCGACTCCAGTTCCAACCTCACACTTTTTAGTGCGGTGGCCAATTGAACATAGGATGGATTACTGGCGGATTCCATATCCTGTTGTTCCACTTCCGGAACCACAGCCAGCTTGTGCTGGAAAGAATCGACCAGCGCCTGCAATCTGGCCACATCCGGATGGGAAACACCGTAACGCTGGCGCAATCCGGTCAACTCTGCACTGTATATTTCCAGTTGACGCTTAACAAACGTTCGTTCATTGGGAAATTCGTCATCTCCGATCAGGTTTTCAAGTTCTCGTTTGGTACGGATGACATCAGGATGGCTTTCGGAATAGGTTGCCAACAGCGTCACATATTGGTTCTGCAACAACCTAGCCCTAGCCGTAGGGGTTAATGCCGCTTCTTGACCCTTACCAACCAGGGCGGGCTGAGGGTCCTGTTGAGATAAATTGGATTCAAGGTATATTCGACGCTCCTCCAACGCCTGTATCTGGCGGTTGGTTTCGAAGTACTCTCGCTCTGTTCGATCCATCAGATTCATATTTAATGGTGTCAGCTCCGGTAGCTTGCGAAAATTTTTCTCCTTAAACTCCGCCAATCGTGATTCCAGCTCTGCGCTTTTTATCTTGAGTCTTTGCACTTCATCCGCGAAGAACGATTCTGCGTTGTCCGCCATCTCCTGTCGGGTTTTGATATTCTCGCTCAAGAACAGTGATGTAAGTTCGTTAGCCACCAGTTGGGACGTCTTGGCGAACCGGCTTTCATAGCCGATATTAAACGCAATGGTGGCCTCCACCGGCCGCCCGCTACGCGGGTCAACCACATCAGCGCTGATCATTCGGTGATGAATATCATCACGCATATCATTAACAACGCTCTCCAGTGGTTCGCTCTCCCGCTCTTTCGCATACAAATCGTATTTCTTTATTAGTTCAACCAATTTCGAGTACGTCATGACCCGCTGTATTATCATTTGAATTCGCTGATCGGCAAAACTGGTGACTGTTGAACGCACCAGATCTTTGGGAATTTCCTGTTGCTCAATCAATATGGTGGATTCCGAACGAAATGTCGGCGGGGCAAAAATCGCATAGACCACACTGAGGATCACCACCAGCATGAAAGCGACCAACGCCGGCCGCCCCCGACGCTTGATCATTCCAATCAACTCTTCAGTATCAAGCTGTGTGTCTTTGTTCGCATTCACAAAAATAGCACCTGTAATTCGGGTTCACCGTAATTATGCTTTCTTCACCATTGCAGTATGTCTGGAGACCACTGTACGCCGACTTGAATCCGGTTTGATTCAGTGTCGACGTTATTGACCACATATTTTCGATAAAGATAGCGGTAATATCCATTCAGATGCAGCGTTTTACTCACTCTCCATGCAGTGCCCAGTGAAGCATATATTACATCAATGTTATCCCTGCTGATCTGGTTCACATCACTTCGCTGCTGACTGGCAAAGGTATCGAACGTTAAGCTGAATACCGCTGAAAATTCGGCATCCAAGCTCAGCGTAATTCGCTTCTCATCAATAAGTGATCCAGATGAGTTAGGCTCAACGGAACGAAAGTAGGCCATACCAACATCAGCTCTCTCGCCCTTATAGTTAAGGGTGATATTACTCACCAAGCCATTACCTTCCTGCTCGTTATCCAGTTTGTATATCCATAATCCGTCTGTAAAATAGAGTCGCGATCTGTATTCTGTCTGGCGATAACCCAAATACGTGTCCAATTTCAGATTTTCCGACATTGCCCAGTCAAACCCAACACCACCGCTCTTTATTTCCGTTTTGTCCGGCAGCAATAACTGCGAGCGAAACAGCTCTGGCCGAAAATTATCCCGATAGTCCACAACACTGAAGGAAAAGTTACCGTATATTTTCATCACGGCACTGCTTAGCCAGAACGCATTGGAACTGGCAGTGCTGTAATCGTATTCGTTAAGCTGGGCAGGAACCTCATTGAAACGAACCTGCTCAGTGGTTAGGTTAAAGCCAGCGCCAATGGTAGATGAAAAGTAACGCTGCCCTGTCCCCGATGCTCGGTAACGTTTTCGGTCCACATCGATACGACCACCTCCCTGACTCAACGCGTCATCCGCCAACGTGGTATCCTGTATTGCCGATACGCTGGCAGACAGATCGCTAATATCTGACTGACGGCCAGCATTCAAGGCCAATAGAATAATATCGTTCTCATCCACATTCTCGGTATTTAAGCTTTCTTCCACCACACGACCACGCACACCAACATGACCGGCAAGACCTTTGTATTGGTAGTCGCCCTGCAATTGAATCTGCCCACCTAATACATCATTTTTCTGCGGCTGCCGCAGACCGTAGTTATCGTCACTCAGTCCAAACACGCCAACATCGTAATCAAACTGATTACTGCCGGCCACGGCCCCTGCACAGAGCAGTGACATCCAACTCAATAAAAAACCGGCTTTTAGCATCAAGGAACCAGAACCACGTCACCACTTTTCAGGATTACGTTCTGCTCAAGATTCTCACCATCTGCCATATCATCGTAACGAAAGGGAATGGCTTCATCCTGCCCCGGGCGGATGATTTTAACTTGATTTTCACTGGCGAAGGTTGTCATGCCACCGGCCATACTCAGAGCCTGCAGCACACTGGTGGGGCCTAGCATGGGATACTGACCCGGTCGGTTTACCTTACCAACCACATAGTAGAGATTACCGGCTGCCTTCAGCAGAGAGACAGTAACACTGGGGTCGGGAATATACTCAGACAACCTCAGTGTGATCTCGTCATTCAGCCCCTTGACTGATTTTCCGGTGACGGCAATCATGCCCACCAGCGGTAACGAAATATAGCCATCAGGAGATACAACCAAATCCCGTGAAAGATCCGGTTCCTTCCACACGGATACCTGCATTACATCACCAGGCTGCAGTAGATAACCTTGAAACGGATGCCCGCCATCACCTTCAGCCAAGCCATGGGTGAAAGCAGACATCATGAGCAGAAACGTACACAATACAGAAATAGATTTAGGCACAACCAGACCACTTACCGTTTTCCAACAGATTTAACAACAAACTGGTCAGCCTAATTTACCTGCGGAACATGAACCTTTTGTTTCAGTTAGCTTTCAGCTCCATGTAACAAGCCAGCCATGATCCTGCGGAAACCTCCCCAGGCCAACCTTATCTGATAAATCGTCTACGCTTTCGCAGCCACAACAACACCAAACCGGATCCGAGATACACGGCAGACAGAGGCAGCGGTACTGGTGATATCATTTTTAGCTCAACCCCATACAGTCCCAGTGCGGCAATGCTGTTAGATCGTCCAAACATGGAAAGGTAGTACGAATCTTCCGCGCTAATATCAAACAGGATGGATTTCTGCAGCTGACCGTTATCACTCAATATCAGGTCGGCAATACTTGCAGTTGCCGTTACCAGGTTCACACCCACCTTTGCAAGCGGATCAGGAAACTCAAAGTCGGTCAAAGTTAACTGATAAGATCCCAACTCAAGATTGTCCAGTTGAACGATCTGATAACTGTAGTCATCAACAAACTCAACACTTTCGTAGACTATGTTACTGTTTTCAGCCAAATCTGGCTGCACTAACGATATACTTGATTTGCCAATAGTTGCACCATACGCGTTGTGGGCCTTAATGACGGAAATGCCGCCCTGATCAGACAGGCCACAACAGTCCGCCACATCAACCATAACAGCCGATGCGCAGGCAGAATAAGCCAACAAACCAAGCCCCATGGCCGCATTCACGCACTTATGAAATAGCATAATCTTTGTCTCCTATTGTCATGAATTTGCTACGACTATCACTACAATTGTCCTTTGAATTGTCACCTTGTGAGATTTTTTCCAGCGTGCCGATATTGAGATATTTCTCATACAAATAGTCACGCAATGAACTAATCATCCTGTTGTTGTGTGAGCTAACACGACGCAAAGCATTGTTCTTATACGTCATATACGGGGCACCAAGCCCAGCGGACACGAGGATATCAAGGTCTTCTGGATCTACTTTTTTATGCTGATCCAGCAAATCGCTGTTCACGATACGCTCCAGATCAGAACTGTCCAGCTCGAGATAATGTGTCAGCTCACTACCACACTCGATAAGGGCCGGAATCAGGTCTACGCCTTTGGCATCCTTGTCACGAAACGCCATTAATTTCGACAACGACTGCTTTACCGTAAAGCGTAATAGATCCGATTCCTTAACCCCAAGACGCGTCGATATCTCTTTCAATTTGGCTAGATCTGACTCATTTAACCGTAATGAAACTGTTCTTTTTTGACTCATTTTCGTGGTCCCAAGTTGCACTAAACATCATTAATTGTCTGCATTTTCTGGTTGTTACTACCCCCAACAAAGCACACCAACCGCATGCATAAATTACCAAAACGGAATCACTTTGTGGTGAATCTTAGGATACGAATTGATTACAGATTGATGGGCACAATATGACGAATCCATAACGCATTGCAGACAGATTTACCCTGATACCACAAGCACGGAATACATCAAGCTCCAACTGAATCAGAGCTTGATTACAGCAACAACTTAATTAAGGTATATAAGCAGGAGGATTCAGGACTTCTGACTGGTGGCGGGATTGGGAATTTACTATCGGTTTCAGTTATTCACTATCTTTTCAGAGTCCAGAGCGTTCTCAGAACCCGGGGAATCATTAACCAAATGATCTTCATTTCGGAAACGATAATGCTGTATGATATTTTCCACTTCAACCTGTTTGAATCCGGTAAGCGGCTCACTGGCATGCAATACATCCCAGAAGCCCTTATCCTTATACTTTCCCAGAATCTCATTATTAATTGAATAAAGATCAAGGTTGTGGTTCCGGCATTGCTCGAATTGATTCTTCTGTACAGCCAACGCCTTGTCCAGGGATTCGTTATCAGCCTGCTGCTGTCTAAGCACACTCAATAAATCCAGATAACGGGCCTGCAGCTCCGAGTATTTCTCGTTATATAGCGCCAGTTTATCACCCAGCTTGGCCGATGCTTTTTCCCTGGCTGCAAGCTTGGATTCCGATTCTTGTTTAAGAAGTTCAAGTTGTTCCTCTTTGTCGTGCAGCTGGCGTTCCAGGCCCTGTTTTTCCGCAGTAATCTGACGCAGCATATACTGGGCCTTGGCCAAGGCATTCTGCAGCGCACGATCTTCTGCCTGCACCGAACTACAGAACAACAAAGCAGACACACCCATGATCATTGCAAATTTATGCATATTCCCCCCCTTGTGTCAGCGCACAAAATCGATAGTCCCTTCGGATCACGTAGCCTCGTCCACGGTAACACTCACACGTACACAATTATCGTGAATTTTTTGCTACAGCCTGTTGCGCTCGATAGATTCCACAGGCTTCACCAAGCACACCTTTGACATAGTCCTGCGCACTCGTAAAACGCTCTTTGCTGTATGCAAACTCTCTGATCTCACCCCGGGGATGGCTCAGTAAACTGAGCGTTCTATCATAGAATTCACAGGTATTGTCCGGCTTACCGGCCCGCATGTTTGTGAGTGCTAACATATAGGTGCTCTGGGCCTGCAGCCACTCTTCCTTTAACGCCTTATAGTATCGAACACTGAGTTGCAGGCTCTGCTTGGCATGCTCATAATTTCCGACATCAGTTTGATCAGCGCGCATCGCATTGTAAAATTGCATACCCTGCAGAAAGTAGAAATCTCCCAGCCCCAACAGGGTTTGACTGGCAAGCAACTGGCTTTCAGTACTCGACGCAAGGCTTGGCTCCATCGATCCAGTTTTTCGAAGTTGCTCCCTCAGTTGGTCCAACCGGGCAAATACCTCACCCTCTCGGCTCAACTTACGATTCCCACCTGGCCCTGTAACAGTACATGCCATCACAGACAAACAAAGCATCATGATGGCCCAGCGAACGATAGAACTCTGGTTCATGGAATTACCTCACATTAACAGATTTTTCACGCGCTACTAATCATATTGGGCGCTGCCCCGAAACTAAAATGCAGCTTGCAAACTCAGTTGCAGAGTATCGACACTGATGTTAAACAGGGCATCCCCCGGGTCCACATCAATGGAATCGGCACTGATCCACTTAAGCGAGGCAACGGTATCATCATACAAGGCGTACTGCGCCTCAATGATGTAACCTTCCGCATCAGTCCCACCGAGCAAAAAATCAGAATCGGAGAACGCATCCAGTACAGCATCTCCTTCCAAGTGGCGATAGGTAAAGGTCACACGCCAGTCTCGAATATAGTCCAGCGTTGCCGTTCCCGCGGCGATCGAAAGTTGGTAACCGGTATCACGCTCCGGTAATTCCGTACCCACCAGTGCAGAAACCTCCTTCTGATCAAAGGCTATATTCTTTACATAGTCCGCTTGCAGAAATACATAGGTGGGAAAGAAGTCAGCCATCTGGTATTCGACAGTAGCATTCAGTAATTTATAACTGGCTGCCAATCCCAGAAAAGGTTCATCGTTAGGATGGTTGATGTTATAGACCGAATTGCCCACCTGGTAGAACGGTGATGCAGTTGAGTAGCTTGCTTCTGTTCCCTGATATGGGTTTCTCTTGCCTTCTGTTTGATCATAATGATAGTAAGATAAGGCCATGGACAATTTATTGGTACTAACAAACTGGTAGTCTGTACCAATCTGCGCCGCATACAAGTACTTGTCACGATCATTGACTTCGGACACTATCTGCGCCGCATCTTCACTCAGGTTGGCAATATTCCGATGAATTTCCTGAATGGGGAACAGGCCCAGCCTAATATAGGGATCCCAATTGTTGGTGTCGCTGAATGGTGAGGTTTCGCGCATAAAATAGTAGCTGCCGCCAATGCCTTCAAAGGTCATATCACTGTCAAAAACCAGATCCGTATGCAGAAACGGAGTTTGGAAGCGCCCTCCAATCAACTCCACTTGCTCCTCCAAAGACGTGTATTTCAGATAACCCAGGTCAAAGTTGGCGTCCCATTTGGAGGAAAAGCCCCCCAGCGTCTGGTTGCTGGATACTGGATTACCTTCATTGCCTGTGGTCAGCCTCATTCCCACTTCAATCCGATCTGTGGGTTGTGCTTTCAACATAATACGAAAGCGCGCCAGGAAGCGGTTACGGGTGTCATTGACATTGTCATACATCTCCTCGCCACTGGCATTGATGCCAACATAATCAGGGTAGCCATATAAAGCATTGTCATCGGGAAACATATCAGATTGATAGCGGAGACGACCATCACCAGAAAGTTTGACTTTGTGCACCCAGGAAGGGGAATCCTTGATGCCCCAACCATAAATACGGGCTGTGCGCACCGCTTCTTCTTTGACCTTATCCACTACTTCCACTTCCACTTGTTGGGAGATGGATTGCTGCAAATCGCGGCGAATATAATCAGGGAGGAAAGGTACTCTGACATCGTCTGGGGCAGGTTCTCTGCCTTTACCTTGCTTGATCGCAGCCTGGCGTTGCCGTAAGCGCTCCTGCATTTTCAGATAGCTCTGCTCGCTAATGAGTTTCTCTTCCCGCAACAACGTTAATATATCGTCTGCCTGGATCCCTCTCTCATTGGCCGGAGCTCCCCCCCGTCGTTGGTGCACCTGATCAACCAGCGTCTGTGCCTGCGCTTTGGTAATAATGCCGTTGTCCAGCATCAGGTTCAGCAGATCAGTGCCGGTAAGTTCACCTGCCTGTAAGCTGGTACAATGCAGCGGCAACACCAAAGCAAACATCAATAGTGAACCGCGAATTTTACACAGAATCATTCCATTCATAATCTTCGTCTCTTTACAGCCTACAGCTCTGAGCTGATTCGTAATCTGAACACCTTCTCTCTTTCTTCCAGCGGTACCGGCCGCCCAAGCCCACCCATTGCGGAAAACAGCGCCAACAACAATTCTTTAGCCCGCTGCGACCCCTGCTCAAGAGCGATATGGATATTGTTAAACTGGCCGTTTTCCCCCAGATCCAGGCTCACCACAGCCACGTAATCCAGATACCTGAGCTCTGCATCAGCGGTCACTGCTTTATTCAGTTCTTGCTTCAAGTAAGCGCCAAACCCACCACCACTGAGCAAACCTCTTCCGCCTTTACGTGCTGTCAGTCCAAAAGAGTCTCCACCGGCAACCCCCTCAGCATCCAACCCCAGATCGTCTCCTGCCGGTTGATCGGACGGCTGGTCCGGTAAAGGCTCCGGATCATCGGGAACCTCTTCCTCCAATTCCTCCTCCACCGGTTCCGGTTCTTCTTCCGGTGGTGGTGGCGGCTCCGGAGGTGGCGTGGGTGGCTTAATCACCGTAATTTGCTGGATTACTTTTTTCGGTTCACCCTGATCCTTCAGGCCGGACACCAGGTAATAACCCACGACCACCAAAAGCAATACCAGTAGTGCTCCAACCAATAGCGGAAGATGCTTAGCAAAACGTTTTTTCATACTAACCAGACAGGAGTTGTGAGCACGTCACTTGACCACATTCTTGGTAACCAGGCCTAACTGATGAATTTCAAGTCGCCCCACCAGATCCAGCACATCAACCACACGTTGATATTGAATTGTGGCATCGGCCTTGATAATGACAGGCAGGTCCGGAGTTACGGCTTTGTACTGTTGTAAAAGAGACTCCAGCTCCCCCATGCTGACCGGATACGTATCCAGATACAGGGTGCCGTCTTCGGTGATGGTAATGGCCTTGGTTTTGGATTCCGCCAAACTGGGCGCAGCGCTGGCCTTAGGCAGGTTGACCTTAATACCCTGCACGGTTGCCGTAGTAAGAATGATAAAGATCACCAACAACACGTAGGATAGATCCAGCATGGGTGTGACGTTGACCTCATCATAGATTTTACTGTCATCAAGGTATTTCATAGCATTACTCGCTGTACTGTTCAGCCAACCGTGTGACCAGCTCATCAGTGAACATATGCATGTCCGCCACCATTTCCTTAATGCGGGTTGCCAGCCAGTTGTAGCCAAACAAAGCTGGAATGGCCACCACCAGCCCGGCGACAGTGGTGAGCAAGGCAGCGGCCACCCCCGGTGCTATGGCGGCAATGTTGACATCACCACTGGCAGCAATGGCAGCAAAGGTGATCATGACACCCAACACGGTTCCCAGCAGTCCAAGGAAGGGGCCGCCAGAAACGGCGATAGTCAACAACACCATGTTTCGATTCAGCGCCTGTATTTCCCTCACTACATAGGCTTCCAAACCTGATCGAATAGCGTTGATCGCACTATCATTCAGATAGGAGGGTGCATCCCGGTTGGCATCAGCACTGAGAGATCGATGTTGGGTCCGAGTGCTACTCAGACGGTTACGCACTTCTGTAATCGCGCGATGATAAATGTGGTACAGAGGCGATGATTGAAAGTGATCATGTTTCCCGAACAATGACAGCACCTGAGATTCACTGGCCACGTTTGCGGAGTCATCATTGGCTACATCCAGCGCATCGAAGTGCTGATTGTCCAACTGTCTATACTGTGCCAGAAAAGCGTCATTGTCTTTCTTTGCGCGGCCAATAAACAACGCCTTAAACACCATAACTCCCCAACTGATCACCGCCATAACCGTCAGCAGGAATATGACCGTCCAACCTTCATCACCGGTGCTCTGAAAAATGGTGATGAAGTAAGATGTGCCTGCTGCATTGCCAAGTTGCTCGGCTTTGCCGGCGGTCACCGCGGTGCTTAACATTCCCTGGGTACGGGCGGCAAATTGCATAAACGGGAAAGGTACGGCTGACCGTTCGATCTGTAATTCATCCAACTCACCAACAAAACCCGGAGCACTGTCTTCAGCAGACCCTATGGTCAATGGGCCTTGCAGTGACAACGCCGAAGGTAATGCGTGACTGGCAGCCAGCTCTCCCCCCACCAGAAGACTTAGCTTTTCCGGTGTAACAATCACCGCAATGTGTTGCCATTGCTCCATTGCCAAAGGCTGGGATGAACTCACGCTAACATTCAGTTCACCAGTAGTCAGATTCACCTCAGGTACATTACCCCGTAACGCCAGCTCAAGCGCGTTGTCACCATCGGTCTGAATCAGTATGGTTGCTTTCTGCGTTGACACCGGGTCGATGGGAAGCGGCTTTACCCACGCGGACCAACTATGGCCACGTTCAGATTCCACCGCCAGCGTTGGCGATTGGGCAATAGTCCATGCCCCCGGTCCGCTCAGGGACAACCCCCCGGCGATCAATGAAGCCGGCACCACCAGTCCATCACCGGACACATTTGAATTCTGATAGGCCGAAACATCCTGCGGGCTGGGATTCCCGGGGTTAAAGTGATACACCGCGACTTTGTCCACCCCATAGGTACCCGCCGCATCCTGCGCAGCCACCGCCTGCGAATTACCGTAGTACATCCATATTTTTCGCGGAGCATCCCCCACAGCCTGAGTCAGGGGCAGCTTAACCCAGATGAATGCCAGCTGGTTCAGTAAATCGAATGATTCCACATGAAACTTGAGAGGTGTTTTGTCGTCCTGGGCAACAAAGCGGATATCCGACAGATCTTCCTTCACCAGAAAAAAGTCTTCAAAATTGGCAGAGTGTAGCCGAACCAGCAATGGAACACCGTCACTATCGGCCACTGGTGTTGTCGCCAACACACTGGTATCCACGGTAAATCCAACCCTATAGGGCCATTCGTCATTCCACCAGGCAGAAGCCATTCCCGGTAGCATCATCATCAGTAACATCAGCACGATCGAACGCATACAATCCCCCGCATTTTCGAGCGCCCAATTTAAACAGCAGCCTGTAACAAAACGGTTACAGGCTGTCATTTAATTGCGTAAAGTTTAATTGGCTGAGGGCCCGGCCCCCTGTCAGAGCAGCTCGATGGTGACGAAAGCCGCATTCTGCCTGGCTTGTTCAGCAGCCGCCTTCTCAGCACTTTCCTGGATAGAATTGGTGGCAGCGTCAACCGCTGAGCCCAGCCCCCCCACATCGGCACTGATACTGGTGGCGGTGGGTACCCCGGTTGATATGCCCCCCACACTGATGTTATCTGCCCCGCTGACTTTAGCAGCCCCCAGAAACAGGTCACCGGCCGATTGAATACCAGCTTCACCGGCATCAACGATGCCCAGCGGGGTGGCCAGAGCAATGGACCCTACGCCTTCGGCGATACTGAAATAACGTTCTGTGTTGGAGGGTTTAGCGCTAGAGGCCACCCGGCTGGAGCGCGTCTGAATACCACTACCGGCCACCGTCGGAGGTACGATGAAGGTCACAGCGGCGGTTTCCGGATGCACTGTGAAGGTGGTGGCTGGTGCCGCCACTGCAGTCTTGGCGCCACGCCCGGCGTCAATATCACCAAACACCGACCACAGGTTGATATCCCCCCCGGCCGCAGGAATCACACGGGATTCATTGACATTGAAGGCATCCGCCACCACGGCACTGATGTTGCCCTTGGCCAACGAGAAAACACCCAGTTCCCCATTGCTTTTGTCGAAGCCCAGGGCATCCACCAGGGATTGCGATACGCCCACATCGGTACTGCCGGCAGGCGTAAACAGGCCTATGTCGCCACCGGAACGGGTCTGGATGGTTGAGAACCGCATATCAATATTGCCCCCTCCGGCCACCCCGGCAGGAAAGGCAAAATCAACGCCAGCATCCTGCTGCCACGACGCCAGCAATGCTCCCAGTGACTGCAGGTCGGTGGTGCTCGGGCCACCCAGATTGAAATCTTCCAACTGTTGGGTGCCCTGGATAATATCCACAACCATCTGCGAATCCATTGCACTGAAATCCAGGCGACTTAACTGCAGCAAGCGACGGTCAAGCGCGTCACGGTCAATCACCCCACGGCGAAAATCTTCATGCGCCGACAGCATGTTCTGCAGTGTTCCCGGGCTTTTGCTTCTGATATCAATCATGGCAGACTTCAGATCCATACCACGCAGGGCCAGATCATAGTCTGAACCAAAGAACTGCCGTTGCGCTACATACCCCCGTTCGAAGTTGAACACAGCGCTACCGGCAGCAGCCCCTTCTTCCGCTGCCGCCGCGTTGTGATGCAACATAACGGACTCAGCCACCAGCAATTGCTTGCCTGCGTCCAATTGGTTGAATGCGGTGGCCGCCAACTGCAATTGCTGCCAAGCAGGTAACTGGGCCACCTGTTCCAGCGTTCTGTTATCCGCCAGGGCCAGAAAATCTTGCGTTCTATTGGCTCCCTGCAGGTAATCCAAGGCAATAAAACTGCCCGCGCTTTCCAGGTACGACCGGAACAGATTGCTGCGCGCTGCCCCTGATTGCAGTCCGGAATCCCCAATGGCCGGTAAAGTAAATAGATCACCGGCACCCACCACCAACCGATCCGGCTGCTTCATCACCACCTGCTTAACAAAGTTCACTGCCAAACGCTGCTGCAGGGAGACTTCCAGTTCCGCAAAATCACGGCGCATGGCACTCAGGTTGAGGTCAAGCTGGGCAGACTCATATCGATCACCGGTCGCACTGGAAAGCACCTCGGCCAGGATCAGGTAGAGGTCGTAATCCGTGTTATCCGAATCGGGTGCGGCGCTGTTCAACAGGGATTCTGCCAGATCAATGAAGCTGGCCTGCTGCCGCTGAGATGCCCCCAGTTGCGATCTGAACAGTGCTATTTCGTTGTTGTTGGTAATTCCATCCCCCACCAGATTACGGTATCCCTCGAGGTTGAAGGAATCAGAATAGAGAGTGTTACGTAGGCCGGCGTATACGTGCAGAGAGGCTCCGTTGGCAGACAGATTCCGGTTCTCATCATTGGCAATGGAAAGAATGCCACGGGATGCACCAAGTTCAACATTGCCACCAGCCTGCATCAGCAGATCACCAGGCCCGGCCACCTGAATCACCTGAGTTCCCCCTGTGGTGGTCAGGTTATTACCCCGACTATCCAGAGTAAAACGAATGTCGCCGGCAGCAACGATCGTGCTGAGATCATTATCGTTATTGTGCTGCAAAACGAAACTGGCATTGGTCATGTCAGCACCGGAATAGGCCTCCACCCGGTGTGGCAACCGGAACATAATGGCTTCGTCTTCCGAGCCGATCCCACCGGACAGGGAAACAATCCTGCTGGCAATGGACTCATCTCGCTCAATCCGGGAACTGCGATGATTGAACTGCAGATTATCCGAGTTCATACCATAGGGCAGCAGAATTCCCGCCACCTGTCCCCGGCTGCGCAGGGAATTCACCGGATTCTCCATGGAAGGCAGATCCTGAGGCAGAAAATCCGGCAGGTAGATTTCCAGACTTTCATTCACATTCGCCGCAGTCGCGCGCGCTTTGATGCCGTTTGCAGCATAGAGTTTGATACGGGATGAAGTGGAAGGAAACAGGGTGAGCACATTGGTGGACAATGTAAGCGAACCGGTTGCCAGCGGAATATTCCTTTCATCAATGTTCACACTACCGGCAAGAGCCGCCACCCCCACCCTGCTGGGCAAGACATAGTAAGCTGGCAACAGCTGTTCATAAGCAGAAGAAAAACGTGGAAAATGACGCTTCAACCCGCTGTTGGATTCCATATCCGCCAATAGGTTTAAGTCACCGGCAACACTGGTCAGTTGCAATGAACTGGAATCGTAGCCTTTGAAATAATAAGAGGACAGTTGATCTATCAGCGACGGATTAACGAAAGGCTGGGCCGACTGTCTGAGATCCCCCGGCAGCATGAAGGTATTGATCATACCGCCGAAATCCAGCTGCCCGATGGTAGTAATCTCCGCATCGGCTTCCGAGCCGATAAACAGGCTGTCAGCAAGCGCCCCACGGACCAGCAACTTCAACCGACCGTTATCAACGTGATAATAACCGTTATTAACATCCGCCCGGGCGGACAGGTCAATATCACCACCGGCAAGCTCCAGTGACTGGCTAACACCCTGGCTGGGCGCAGCAAAGCCGGCAGCATACACCGTCCCACCAACCTGCGCAGCAATGGACCCGCCACCTACGGCATTCACACCACCGCGCAAATCACCTATGGCGGCATACCAGGAGGTGATGTTGCTATAATCTATCCCAAGTACACTCACATCGTCCTCAGTGTTGTAACGGATCATATAATCCGCGCTGGTGATCCCAGCGCTATTGCCTTGCAGATCACCTCCCACGGCAAGACGGATATCGCCACCCTGCACACCAAAGCCACCGAATTTTCCATACAACAACCAAAGAGATGGGTCGGAACCGGGAGTGATACCGGACAGGTAATCTAGATCGCCCCAAGCGGGAAGCCCGGCAGAATCCAGCTTGAAATTGCGTCCCAAGGTGGCAATATAGGATGTGCCTTCCTGCAGCAGGTCACCGGACGCCTGCACATCGATGTTACCGGTGCCAGTACGAACATAGCTGTTGTTCCGCAGCAGAATGTCGGCGGAACCAAGACGCAGACTCCGATTCATCGCTGACCCCTCGGCAACACCGGCGGTCAACTGAAGGCTGGAGGACTCATCAGCGGCCAATACCGGCACGGCGGCCGCAGACTGATTCAGGTCATCGGTGTAATCAAAAGTGATTCCCGCGGGACTCAAATTCGACAGCAGTCCACGGACACCATCACTGATACCCCCCTGAACAGTAATACCCTCTCGGGCCCGAAACGACACCCGTCCGGGATCACCCGTCGCTGTGCGATAGCTCATCAAATCCAATGCCTGCCCCGGCTCCCCAATCACCAGATCAGCATCACTGACGATATCCAGTTGCGGCCGTAACCGTAGCGCAACCGGATCCACGCCCGCCTGCACCGAAATGAAGTCAGTGGGGCTCAAACCATCCAGCGCTGCCAGGCTGCTCTGCAGTTCCTGGCTCAGGGTGGGTACATTATCACTGGCAAAGGTGCTGACCCCAAACACATCGATGCCCGCTGCGCCAATCACATCATTATTGCTGATCACCACATCGCCAACACCGGCAGCACTCGCCGGTAGCATCACCTCCAATCCACTCTCCAGATTCAAGCGCGCCCCTGCAGACACCACCAATGCACCGTTTCCACTGTGCAATAGCAAGGGAGCACCACCAGCTTCAGACTGAGAGACGGTGATACTTGCCGTGTTCCCGAGCGACAAACCCTGCTGTCCAAACAGCCCGGATTGATGCTGGGCATTAGCTGCTGCAAGATCAGAGGCAACCGTCAAGCTGCCACGGGCAGCTGCAAGATAGAATGACTCAGCAGCCAGGTCATGCTGCCCCTCTAACAGATTCAGATTGCTGCCAACACCGGTAAGAATCAGTTCAAGATCACCATTGGCACCAGCTGCATTGAGCCCGGTGATGGCATCCAGTTCCGACAGCCCGTTGCTGTCCGTTTGCGCTTGCGCAAACCGTTGCGCCTGTATCCGTAAATCAACACCACCATTTCCCAGCTTGAGGTTCTGCACTGACGCCAGATCCAGTTTGTCGCCGGCAATGATCTCCAGTACCCCATCATTCGCACTCTGCCCCTCATCACCATAGTCAAACGCACTCATTTCCTCGATTGTTATATCCTGGGCGGCACGCAGACTGATTATTCCCGCTGGCCCGGTTATCGTTTCGTCGAGGAAGGTCTGCCGATACGCACTGGCGTCAATGTACGCCTCCCCGCCCAAAGTGAGTTGGCCACTGTCTGCAACCAGTGTGGTGATACCACTGCGATTGGCAATGGCTGTGTCCAGTTCAACAGCATCACCGAACAAGCGAATACTATGACCGGGCGCCAGCGCCGCCAACTCCGCAGGTATGGCCGCTTGACCATCACTGTTGCGCAGCACCAGATCTCCCTCAGTTGCAAGTTCAATACGGGCGCCTGCCTGGCGTGATCCCAATAATGGAGAATCCACTACAAGCCCGCCCTGACCTGAACCAGCCCGCAAACTAAGGCGGCCGGTCAGATTGACCAGATTGCCTCCGCCAAGCTCCACTTGCTCCGCCAGCAGACTGATCCCGGCGGCCTGCTCTCCATCGCTGCCTTGAATGTTCAGCGTATCCGCCGCCACCAGCAGAGATGATCCCGCCGCTATACTTCCATTGGTGATGGAACCTGCGCCAGCCTGAATCGTCGCCTGCTCATTGGCACGCAGCTCAACCCGACTGTTTTCCGCCACGGCCACACTGTTGGCAGCCAATTGCAATGTATTCAGGTCGAGAGTCAGATCATTTGCAAATCGCATCACGTCGCCGGATCGCAACTCCAAGTTACTGGCCGTGGTCAATATCGCTGTATCCAGGTTTGCGTCAGCAGTCGAGGCATCGCCCAGCGTCAATTCGTTGGCAAACACCTGTAGGCGCCCGCCTAGCGCATCCACCACACCCGCGAGCAAACCTTGCCCACGTTCTTGTCCAAGTTCTTCATCGCTGTCATTACTGCCACGGTGAGCAATCGCCACGGTACCACTGCCTTGAATACGACTGCCTGAAGCAAGATTCAGCACCCCCGTCATGTTTGCGAGATCATCCAGCAGAAACTGGCTGTCCGACGAATTTGATGTGAGCAAGGCAGCGCCCGCTTCACTGATATCCCAGGCGTTACCACGATAGGACGCGGTACCAGTGGCCGAGATCTCCACCGCGCTGCCCAGATTTATGGTGTCTGCAGACACCAGTAAAATTTCGTCACCCGAGATCGAATCGTCAACCATGATATCACTAGTGAGATTACGTTCATCATCGATTGCCCAGCCACCGTCCTGCCAGGTCCTGTTGCCACCCAGTAAGATGGAGCCTGCACCGATTTGATCAAACAGCGAAGCCGATAACTGCAGTGTATCCTCCAGTGACCGGTTCGGATTGTCACCAACCAGAATGTCTCCGGGTGAAGTAATATCAACAAAGGTGCCGACTTTGGAACGTGAGGAACCCCGCACCATTGCATCAAAGTCCAACTGCTGGATAACATCAATACCCACGCCACCATTCGCACCGGGTAAGCGCCCGGGCGCCAGGTCACTGTCAGCAAAGTAATCGTCCACTGACGTCAGGTTATAGGTGCCGTATTTACTCAGTTCTGTATCCGCCTCCAGTGTGAAGCCGGTCCACAGCGACTCACCACGACCACCATCATGCACCACCCGACCGGATACCACTTCGATACCATTCAGGTTATCCGCCGCATAACCCCTGCGCACCAGTTGATCGCCATCAGGACGCACCAGATAGGCACCGGGCAGCAACGCGTAGTTAGCCGGAAGAACAGTATAGAGGCCATCGCCAATCTGCCGCGACCCGCTGACCTGGAACTGCGTACCCCATTCCTCATTCAGACCACTGCCCCGAAATTCCAGCGGATCATAGGCAGCATAACCTGAGCGCATGGTGGGCACGATGGCAAACAGCTCGGTGTAATGGGCATCCGCCAGAATATCCACCGAGCCTTCAAGGCCCGCTTCGAATTCACGACCATACACGCTGCCACCCGCAGACACATCCAGCACACTGCCGGCATCCGCCAGCACCCGGTTTCCTTTCAGGCTCACAATCTTGTTCACAGGATTAGTGTCGATGGTGTTAATTTCCGTGGGGTTCTGGTAATTGAACAGCAGCTCCCATTCCACGCCATCAGCCTTGATTCTACCCATGGGCACGTTCTCGGTGGACGCAACCGAAAGCACGGCATTCTCTCCCAGAACCAGATCGCCGGACGCCAGACCATAGCGCTGATGAGCAGCTGTCTCATTCCCCGGTGTGCCCGTTGCATCCAGAACAATCTCACCGAAACTGGCTGCAACCCGGGTGTCTACCGCGATCGCATCCCCTGCCAGTTTCAAGGTGGATCCTACCGACAGAATACTATCGGTATTATTGCCGGTGCGCTTGAGATTAATGACGCCGTCCGAATACAACGTGGCATTGGCGTATGACTCGGTCCAGATAACGGGGGTTGCAATGTCCAAGCTGCCGTTCACCCTCAACAGCGATTCATTGAACAATCCATCCAAGGTATCAAAAGCGTTGCTATTGAGTAATACCGAGCGCAACCGAAGCCCCTGCTGCGCCATCAATTGGGCTTGGCCATCACCCGACAGAATGAGATCCCCGAACAGGTCCACCAGACCCCCATTGATGTTAAGCCTTCCCACACCGTTACCCGGCAGGCCCTGTGGCATTAACGCGGGATCTGTCAACAGCGACCGGTTATCACTGTCGCCAATCTGGACGTAGGCCGAATTCAGGCTTAACTGATGATCCGCCAGATCCAGCGCTACCGAATCCAGGATCAGGGATTCAGATGTGGATACATCAACATCACTGGCCAGGCGGATATTACTCTGGGCGGAGAGACTAACGTTATTATTGGCCACGTAACGGTCGGTATTGAGACGAGCCGAACGCACATGGTTTTGTTCCAGGTTATCGGTGGCAATCAAGCCCAGGTTTTTCGTTAGGTTACTCAATTCTCCGAAAGACCCGTCAGCATTTCTGACGGCATTCAGGCTCAAGTCATTGAGCAAACTGAACGCACTGCTCTGGTCATCACCACGGTCGGCTCCCAGTACGATCGAATGCACCTGCGGCCGTTCACCACCTGAGTAGCCTCTGCCGGAAGACAGATCGAAGTTCAGCACGCCCCCCCGATAACCTTGTCCAGCGGCGCCAAAATCCACTTCCGCCGCCATCACGAAACCACCGTCTGCTTTTAGTTTAAAGGTACCCGCCGCTGCCGCCCTATTCACATCACGTGTTACACCCTGAATGTCTTCCACACCACTGAAAACACCGCCTTGTAAGCTGATGGTTGCGCTTTCATCCACCAGCACGTATCCCAGGTTGGATTCCAGGTTGACCTGCCCTGCTGCAATCAAGTCGCGGGAAGGAGCGGGATTGACGCCGGGGCGGGAGATCATATCTGCGGCCAGATCAATCACTGCATTTTCACCCAGGTAGATACTGTTGCCGATGCTTGGCACATCCGTTGTTTCAAACTGATCCAATACCGCATTGAAGACTCCACCTTTGGAGCGGAAGGTACCATCAAACAGGATCGCCTCGTCCGCGTGTAGGTTCAACGTAGACCCATACAACCCGTGAATAGTGGCTCCTTGCTCCACTACCACAGAGCCTTTCGTGGAAACGGAATTGGTTTTTCCCGCCTGCAGGGTCAATGAACCAGCGAGGGCTTCGTAGGTCGGTACTTCATAATGCGCCAGTGCACCGGCAATGGAATCCCCACTGATGGTACCTGCCGTGCCGTTGCTTTCACGATAGGCGTGTTGATGCATGCGGATGTCAGCATCCGAGCCCAGCGTGATATCACCCTCCCGGGCACTCAACGTGACATTGCCCACACGCAACTGGTCAAACCATTGGTTAGCAATGGTCACGGTGTCGGGGTTTGCACCACCACTATCCAATAGACGGGTAGGATCATCACCCCCAATGCGAATGTCCGAGGCCACCAGCGAAAATTGTCCACCCTGCCGGTTATCCAGTGCCTCAACCCTTCCCCGCATGTCCAATGCCGGTCGATCCGGGGCGTTACTGGCACCGGGGCGACCATCATCGGTCAATCTCAGTGCAACCTCACCCGCGTGTCCTATCTGTAGCTTGCCATCAGCACTCAATCGGGCGCCAGCGTTGGCTCTTAACCGGGCTTCATCCTCTATAACCAGGCTTTTTCCTGCGGCAAAATCAATGGTTCCGGCATCCAGCACAGATACCAGGGAGCTTGATTCCACCTGATCCAGACGCCGGTTAACCCAATTTCCGCTGACATCGATGGTGCCCGCCACATCCACCCAGTCTGCCGCATCAAGTACAACATCCCCTCCCAGACTGCGCACATCGCCCAACATTTGAATGTAACCGGCACCCAGCTCCAGCCCCTGATTCCGCCCCAATGCCAGCTGCACACCGGGTTCCAGAACAATAGACTGCGTACCGGAAATCCTGAAGCTGTCTGCGCCACTGCTTTCTATGATATCGGCACTGAGATAAAGCGCTTCCATATCATCTTCAATCAGCGCCATACCGTCCTGAATATAGATGTTCTGGGTACCGCTCAACCCGGCGACATCAATGTGCACTGATCCGCCGGTCGCCCCCAAGTCATCCCTCTGATACAGACCTATATAGGGCGCCGCCCGCAGATTGATGCCGTCTGCAATGCTCTGCCGGTTGGCCACGATATCAATGGAACCCCCGTCGTGCCCCTCTTCATAGGTTGGATAGTAATTCAGGGAAGACATCAGCACTGTGCCGGCATGATGGGAATCCCGCTCCCCCCATTTGCTATCCATCACCGAAGACCTTTGCAGGTCAATCACGTCATCGATGGTTGCGTTGGCCGGTGCTTCACTAATATCCATCAGGCGCCCATTGGCAATGACTTTGGATGTCTCAGCAATGCCTTCCTGGTAGGTCACCTTGCCACCGGAGACATCCACCGTTGCCCCCTGGTCCAAGTTAACAGAGCCGGTAGAGGACACCACCACGCGCCCACCCTGCGCTGAGCGTTCACTGGCAGTCTTCTGTACGGTATCCAGTGCCGAGCGCCAGTCAAACAGCTGCGTACCCTTGCGGATATCAACGGCAACCGTCTTGCGCAGCAGCTCGCCCCCTTTCTGAACCGCGTTGTCTTTCACTTCACTGGAGGTAACAAACATGCTGACCACATTGCGTTCCGCCTCCAATACCGTATTAGTAGTACCGGAGGCGTCGATCAATGCGTTTTTACCAATGGTAATACTGGCCTCTGAGTTTGCTTCCCGCACATCGTTGCCCGGCAGCGGATCCTCTTTGGCAACCAGACTGATGGCAGCACCCTCATTCACCCATGCACCGGTTCCGCTTACTTCCGTAATTTTTGCACCTTTGGCACGCAGAACACTGTTCTCTTGCAGATCAATGCTTTTACCCGCCACGTGAAGGCGGGAATCACGTTGCAGAGATTGATTGGTCGCATACTTAACGTGGTCTGAAAGACGGAACTGACGCTCCGCATCGCTTTCCAATTTCTTTATCTGAGCGATCTGCTGCGCCTCAGACTGTTTGTAAAAAGCCACCGGGTCGACACCATGATCCACCAACAACGGCGTCAGTTTACCGTGATCCAGATCCTGAACCGCAACCTGCGTAACGCTACCCGGCGCAAAGGTGACACTGCCACCTTCCCGCCCGATAAAGGCTTTACCGGTGGAAGGACGTTGATTGGTTTGTTGATCCGCCGGAGGATCGGGAACCAGTCCTGCACTACTGGTCACACCATCGGGTTTAAGGTTGGTAGACTCCCGAGCCACATCAAAATTGGCGGCACTCCAGTAAGCTGAGTTGCGGGCCAGAGTCTGAAAATCGCCTACCTCTTTAGCCTGATCACGGGCCATAATATGGATACTACCGTTTACATCCACTGCCGAAGTCGCCTTGATCTCACCGGCCTGAATGATCTCGCTGCCAACCAGGGTTACGTTACCCAGCGTGGCAACGATGCTGCCGGCGTTCGTCACCTTACCCCGCTCACTGCCTGAACCGGAGTTGACTTCAACCAGATAGCCCCGCAAATCATAATCGTTATCGCTCACCGCCAGATAAAAGTCTTTGCGGCCACCTGCCAACACCACCTGTGAATTGGAAGCCAGAATATCCCCGTAATTCTCCACTTCCGGCCCCGCCAACACCACTGGTGCATCATTGGAGTGTATGGCCGCACCTTTTTCCACGATAATACGCGGCAGATTTTCTTCACCGAGTTCGCGGATGGCCTCGTCGTCTACAACCAATAGCGCTTTACCATCACCAATCACGTCCAGTAGCGAGTTCTGCAGGAACGTTAGCTTTTGATCCTCACTGATTGAGGCCAGGTCATCGTAACCATTGAGTTTTGCCGCAGCGGCGATCATCCCACGTACATTCACCTGGGACCCTTCCCCAAAGATAACGCCATTCTGGTTCAACAAATAGATCTGACCATCCGCTACCAGTTTGCCAAATATGCGGCTGGGCCTGGCATCTTGAATTACGTTGACGGCCACATCTTCGGGATTCTGATTGAACTTCACCGTGCTGCCTGATCCAATATCAAAAGTAGCCCACTCCAGCAGTACCTTAGCCGTCTCCTGGTCGATCACCAGCGTATTGTCTTGTTGTGTCAGGGACGCTGCACCGGCACGAACAAAATCTCCACTGGCTGTTCCGGGCAACGCATTGGCAGCCGGAGCCGGCACTTTGATGTGACGGCTGATCACTGCCTGCTGCATCTGCGCCGGTAAGGTACGGGCATACAGGGAACTGATCGGCCAACTCAGATAAATCACCAAATACAGTACAAGAAATCGCTTTAACATAATCATAACCTGCAGCAAAACTGCCTAGAATTCGTAACGTAACTTAGCATTGACCCGAACATCACCCTGCTTAACCTCATCAATGTCCTTCAGGGGATAACCAGCGTCCAGATTTACAAACCATTGCTTTTTTAACTGAGCCCGCACCCCGATTCCGAACGAGGCCAACCTGAATTCACTTTCCTCTTCAATGCCTGTATCGGTATTTTCCAAATAGGCACCCTCCAAAAAAGTCAAAGCCCATAATTCGCCCAACTTGCCCGCATAACTGGGGGTGCTTATTTCAAAACCCAGGCGCGCTCCCATATCGGCAGACACCTGTGATTCATAGTAACCACGGACGGTATCCACACCGCCAGCCGACATCTGTTCGTTACTCACCAATGGCGTCGAACTCCACTGTGCACTCAGAGCTCCCAGCGCCGACCAACCCTCCCCCAGAAAATAATTAAGTTCATAGTCCAGTTTCAAAACGGTGAAATTGGGTTCTCCCCTGGAACGCTTGTTATTGAACTCTTCGTTCTCATTAAACAATTCCCGCACCCCGAATTTCAGCGCCAGCCCCAGATTATCGGCCCACTGTTCGGAGCGATTGAACGAGCTGTACTGGCTGGTTAACACCATATAGTCAATGGGCGTGGTCAAATCGTCTGTACCGGCCACGCTGATTGCTTCGTCAAAGTCCTTATAGTCAAAACCGAATATCAGTGTACTGATGCCCGTATCCCGACGCTGAAAAGGGTGGATATAACGACCGCCTAGAATGAAACCATCACCCACTACCCGTGTGTTGCCAACCGTTGCCACATCGGAATCCGACAGCACTGCGTAGAGCGCCACCTTGTTGCCCTTGAAACCAACGGGTAACACATAGGTACCGGCCAGCACCTGGACTTCGTCGGTGTCTTCAGGAGAAACCTGTATCTGAAAAGACAGATCATGCAGCTTCTGCCATAGATTGCTGTACTGGATCTCACCAATCAGGCGAGCATCCGTTGTGTTGGCCGAGTTGTAATCGTTCAGCTCTAGCGCACCCGACAAGGGCAGCTGATCATCCACTTCCAGATCAACCTCAATGGTCTTTGCAGTGGGGCCCTGTTTCAGCATTGGCAGCAGTTTCAAATTCGGGTTCAGGGCATTGGCATATTGAATATCTTCCTGCAGATCTCGCAGATTCAAGGCATTGCCGGTTTGCAATGAAGGCAATGCCTGCCGGATCATACTCGGCAGGAAATATTCGGCCCCCGACACTCGCAGCCGCCGTAACCGGGTTTCCACTACCTGCAGGCGAAACACCCCCTGCACCACCGTTTGTGGCGGTATTTCCACAAACACCGCCGGATATCCCGCCCGTTTATACAATTCCTGCAATACCTTGGCTGCCCGCTCCACATCCTCAAGTGTTCTGGCCGCCCCCAGATACGGAGCGAGCTCCCGTTGAATCAGCTCATCAGCCAACAATGAGTTACCTTGTACACGGTATTCCCAAATATCCAGATACTGCACGGCTGCTGTAACGGAAGTCGAAACAACCACCACGCAAACCGCCCAAAACCGCATTATCCCCTTCACCATAAAACCCACTACTGTCCAGTGCTCTCACTAATCTGCTTTCTATCTCTACCGTTAGAAAACGCAAGAACAGGAGCACCCTAAGGTACTCCTGTCTTGGCGTTGTACTACTGGATTTTTACTGTGCTTTAATCCGTATTACTGACTCACATCAATACCGGTAGAACCCAGGGTTGGAACGGCACAAGAACTCTGGCCTGTCAGCCCTTTATTAAACGGCATCACCGGATTTGAAGCATCAAACGGGAAAGAAGGAACGTTGGTGCTGTCGGCAAACACCAGGCTGCCCACGTTTACCGGTCCGGCACCGCCGGTAACCAGAATCTCCGGAGTATTGAAGCCACCCACAGGACGGTTATCATTGTTGGTGCTGCCATCATCAGTCTGCAGACCCAGGTTAAAGTCTTTCACGTCATCAATATTGCGAGCGATCTCAACAAATTTTTCTGCCAGTGCTTCAGCGTCGGAGCCCGGCGTCACAACATCAGTACGCCATTGAATGGTCATGGAAGCCCAGTTCTGATACAGGCCGGCCTGCACGTTTTCCAAAGTAGGAGCGACACCGTCGATTGCCAGGTACTTGAAGTTGTTACGGTCAGTACGACCTTCGTCCACTTTTTCCAGCGACTGCACACCCAACGCCCAACGTCCGTCTGCAGAAACGTTGGTCACACATTTACCCATATCGGAAGAACCTTCGTTTTTGTGGATATGAGGACCTGGAGCCGGGAACAAACCACCGATCAGGGGAACAGACGAATTGTTTTCTACGCCGTCACTGTCAACAGCAGTGGAGAAACCCACATAGCCGTAATCGCCCGCGCCACGGTAGTTACAGGGATTACCCAGATAATAAGCGTTGAACTGGGCCTGGGTACCGGAACCAGGTGTGCGCACACAAATATTCACAGCACCATTGCTGAGACCGGCACTGGCATCAATGCCCAGGCCTGCCGCATCACGCAGCTGCGACCAGTTCGCCACTTTACCGGAGAACAGGTTGGCAATCAGATCAGAAGACATGGACGGCATATCCTGGACTTCGTCAGAACCCACCGACAGCCCCTGAGCCGCCTGCAACGCGTCACGCAAACCGGGGGATGCTACCACACCAAATGTTTGCGCGTTCACAGTGTTCACCTTACGGGGAGCGTTCAGGTTAATCTGTACACCGGCTTCGTTGTTATCACTAATGGTGAACAGTTCAGGTTCAACATCAGAAATACCAACCATCGCCGCTGCGGGTACAGTCCCGGTGCAGGTATATTCGCCAGCAACGGTTCCGGTGTTGGCAGATATCTGGGTGCAGGTGCTCAGATCCACCGCTTCAACCGGAGTCACGTTGAAAACGGGTGCTACACCATCAATAGAACCACCGCTCTGCTTGTGGAACAGCACATTGCGGTCAGTTGCAAACACACCCGCTGACGCTGGCACGGTGCAGAATACGGCACTTGCATCGGTACCGGAGCCATCAAATTCATAGTTATCCTGAGTGGAAATATCACACAGTGTGGAGTAGTAGGTTTGTACCTGGACGTCAGCCGCAGTGGCACCTGACAACTGGAATACTGCATCAGGTGTGGTGGTTGGGCTCAACGCGTAAGCGTGAGACGCCACAGTGGCTGCTACTGCAACCGCCAGTTTGTTCAATTTCATGATGTTAACCTCTTGGTCGAATTGGGAGTATTACTGTGCCGGGGAACCAGCCGGAAGGCTGACTCCCGCTCACAGGATTAACTGATGGGAATCAGGCTTGACGACGGCGGCGAGCTACACCCGCCAGACCCAGTACGCCGGAAGCGAAGAGCCATACTGCGGCCGGAACCGGCACGTAGGACAGCGTGGAGCTTTCAAGATCCACAACCCAGTAACCGGCAGATTGAACCGCATAAGGTGTGAAATCCTGCTGCGCGATATCGGACAACTGGAAGCTGTAGGCATACAGTGAATCACCGACCACGGCAGCGGAGTCTATTACCCCTACGCCCTGGTTGGTCATACCGCCCATGGTAGTACCCCAGTAGCCATTGAAACCAGAGTACTGAGTTCCACCTGACATCAGGATGGTAGGATCTTCTTCAGTGGAAGTGGCTGACTGAGAACCGTAGTTGAGCAACTGTAGACCGTAGTTGGACACACGACCCAACATCCCACCACCCATGGTAGCGAAGGTAAATGTGGGAGTAGGCTGAGCCACCTGGGTGGCATACAGAGAATAGCTCTCAGGATTGTTAACGATATTGGCCTGATCGGCGTTTGAACCTACTAGGTTGAAATACAGATCGCCAGCACCGGCAGTAGCCGCGCTGATGTGATCCAGACCACCTTGGTCCAGTGCAAAGGTAGTACCGATGGCCAGGCTGGTGGCATCCACGGTGGATACTCCAAGATCCATAGACATGGAGGTTTCTGTAGCATTATTCCAGATAGTCAACATCAACTCCCCATTAGGAGAAGACACTCCACCACCGTTTTCCCAGGCAGCGTTTGCAGTAGCAGACACGGCAGCCAACGCAACGGAAGCTGCAATAGCTTTCAATTTCATATTCACATCCTCGGTCAAAAATCAGTTTTTTGTTCGTAACTACCAAGCCGAATGCTGTATTGCGCCAGCACACCCCAGTAGGAATGAGTGTCAATGCAACTTCCCCACTGCACCGACGGGCACAATAATGGCGATGAAATATGAAAAATTGTTGAATTCATGGGAGAAATCCTCATGAATTTTTCGTGAGAGAACAGAGTAGCTTTCAGGTCGCTTTTGTTACGTTGATTGAAATAAAATATTCATCAATACTACGTATTGGTGCCACCTGATCGTTCATGTGGCGTAGATTCACCTTCGCAGTCAGAGTTACTGTGATGAATTGGACTCACCAGGTCGCGCAAAAATCCCCAACAGCAAATAAAAAAACAACCATAACAGAAGCATCAAAAAAACATCATAAAAATGCAACCCGGCAGGCGGCCATGCTGATACGCTTGCCGTTGATACACGTATCAGGACCAGCTCAAATCCTGTTTGCGAAACGGTGTTGAACGCACCCGTTTGCCGGTGGCCTGAAAAATGGCATTACCGATGGCAGGGCCGATGGGCCCCACCGGCGCCTCACCAATAATCGCAAACCGGTCGTGGCCGGAGAGCGCATCAAAGTGAATATTGATCTCGGGCATGTCGCCCATCTTGAGTAGGGGCAGGCTGTCAAAATTTGCCTCTACGATAGCGCCATCACTAACCGTCAAGCCTTCATTCAACGCCATGTTCAAACCAAAAATAATCCCGCCCTGCAGCTGGGACAACACCGCGTCCTGATTGACAACCCGCCCGCAATCAAAGGTGAAATCGATTTGATGAACGATCAACTTGCCTGCGGGGGTCACCTCAACCCGCGCCACCGCACACACGGTTGAGCCCGCTTGCTTTGATCCTGAATGCGGCCAGTTACTGATGGCAATTCCGCGGCCTTGCCCCGGCGGCAATGCTTGACCCCAGTGGGCTTTTTCCGCTGCAATTCTCAGGCAGTCCGACCAGGCCGGATCCCAGTTTGCCAACAGCCTGAGACGGTATTGCAGCGGATCAATCCCCGCGGCAACCGCACACTCATCAATGAAGGTTTCCACAGTGAATGCATGGGAGTTGTAACAGGGGGCCCGGTAGGCACCGGTGGCAATGTGCAAGGGCAGTTTGCTGGTGGCAATGCGCACATTGGGGATGGCACCGGCAGCGGCGTACGCCATGTCGGTATAACCCAGGCTTAACTCCATACCGCTGAAGCAGGTTTCACTCTGCAGCGACAGGGGCATCCCCTGCTCGTCCAACCCGGCCTTGTAACGGGCGGCCAGCATGGTGCGGTACGATCCCTGGCGCGTGGTTTCCTCCCGCGACCAAATGACCTTTACCGGCACTCCGGGGTACTGGCGGGCTACCGCCACCACCGTACGCACATCATCGCCAATCACCCGGCGGCCAAAGCCACCTCCCACCATGGTCTGGTGAAAGTGCACGTGCTCCGGTGCCAGCCCCGACTCATCCACCGCCACCCAGAATGCCTGTTGCATGTCCTGCGTGGGATGCCAAAGCTCCAGGCTGCTCTCGGTATACTGAGCCGTGCCGTTCAGCGGCTCCATGGCCGCATGCTCAGAAAACGGCGTGCGATAAGTGGCTTCAACCGTTGTGGCCGCCTGCACACCGTTCACATCACCGGCCTTGGTGAGTGCCGCGCCACCCCACTTTTGCAATACCTTATCCTGGCGCTGGTGGATTTTCTTCTCCGACTCCCAGAAGGTTCCCAGGCCCGGAGCCCAAGTCACCGGCAATGCATCCAGGGCTGTTTTCGCCTGCCAGTAATGCTCTGCGATCACCGCAACGCCACTGTGACATTGCGAGCCTTCAAAGCCGAAGGTAGGGTCCGCCGGCACCGGCGAGCCCACCGTTGCCGCCGGATCAATCACCACCACCGCTTTCACACCAGGCATGCCCAGTACCGCATCAGGGTCATGGCTTTTCAGTAAGCCGCCGTGCACGGGGCACTGCAGCACCGCGGCGTACACCATGTTCGGCAAGATCACATCCATGCCATAAACGGCTGTGCCCCGCACCACATCCGGCAGCTGCAGTTTGTGGGGTTTACCTTTGCCCAACAGGCGCCAGTCACTCTGTGGTTTCAGTGCAGGTTCGGATTCCAACTGCACGGCGGCCGCAGCCAGGGCCACTTCACCAAAACGCACTGTACGGCCACTGGGTACATGGGTCAGCACACTGTCCCGGGCTGTGATCTCGGCAACCGGCACACCCCAACGCAATGCCGCGGCCATTTTCAGGCGCTCACGGGCGCTGGCCCCCAGTTGCAGGGTATAGGGCATGCGGGCGTGATCGGTACTGTGGCCACCGAAGAACGGCTGCAGGCCCACCGCGTAACTGCCGGGCGTGCGATACTCGCGGCTGTAAGAGGCAAACTCCACCCGGACCTTGCTCCAGGCACACTCCAGTTCTTCGGCAATATTCATGGCCTGCTGCGTAGAGGCGCCATTGCCGATTTCCGGAGTGGGCACAGTTACCACCACGGTATCGTCCGGCTGAATCACCAACCAGGGCGACAGCTCCCCTGCGTTGTCCTGGGCGGCTGCGGTGGCGGACGCCAGGCCGGCAACCGGCAGCAATCGCAGGGACAGCCCCCCCGCCAAAGCCGAGGCCGACACCAGGAATTGCCGCCGGGTCAGATGCTTTTTCTGCAAAACGTTCTGTTTCATGCCTTCAGCTCCTGTGCCGCCCGCCGAATCGCAACCTTGATGCGTGGATAAGTACCGCAGCGGCAGAGGTTGGAGATGTGAGCGTCGATCTCCTCATCGGTGGGATCCGGCGTACGCTTAAGCAGGTCTGCTGCGGCCATCAAAACCCCGGACTGGCAATACCCACACTGGGGCACATTCAACTCCACCCACAAGGTTTGCAGGATGTGATCACCGGCTTCCGACAGGCCCTCAATCGTGCGGATATCCGCACCGGCCACCGCTGCAGCCGGAATCTGACAGGAGCGCACGGCGGCACCGTTGAAATGCACCGTGCAGGCGCCACACAGGCCGGCGCCGCAACCGAATTTAGTGCCGGTCATTTGCAGATGATCCCGTAACACCCATAACAGTGGCGTGCTGGGATCAATATCCAGCGATTGCGCCTGCCCGTTGACCGTAAACGTCAGCTTTTTCATTCCAACCCCGCCCTCTTTCTGGCCAACGCTTCAAAGTCAGCATTTATTTTTTCCAGCTTGGCATCGGTAATCGCCTCACGGTCAAATTTCTGCATGAAATTCAGGGTAAAGCCGCGCCCCTGGCCGATATCCGGATGCGTTGAGAATCCCGGCAGGTAGCTGTCTACAATATCCCGTGCTTCGGGATCATCCAGTATCACCCCCACCAGGGTGGAACCGGTGGTGTAAACCACCACATTCGACCCTTCCAACTGCCTCAGTTCTGCATCAATGGCGGCCAGCCGGCCATCGGTAATCATCTGCGGAAAATAGGGCTGAATATCCTCCAGTGTCAGTGGGCGGGCCACGTCGATCTGGCGCAGGCCGGTGAGGCCCGGCACGTGTCGCTCCAGCACCGCCCGCGCCTCTGAATAGTTCAACAAAGAGTCTATATCGGATTCCGCTACGGAATAGGACAGGCCGGGCAGCGTCACGGTGGGCTGGGGCGCCATGATGTAGTAAAACCAGCCGCCGGCCGCCGCAGCCAGCAGGACAGCCACAACGCTGCCAACAATGAGGGATAGTTTAAGTCGGGTCATGATTTGTGGGCCCCGGAATATTTGTTATTATGTCGCTATTGTACACCACTGTTGATCATATGAAAACGACAGGCAGAGCGCGGTCAGCCCGGATTAACACTTTCACAAGTGCTTGATTTCCAATTATGGTGTCAACTGGGGTAAATCCGTTCAAAATAGAGAAACAGAAGAGAAAGGATCAACAGGTTCTATGCACAGTCTGGATCATCAGGTTCTCCACACCTTACAAAGCTGGGTGGAACAACACCACGCCGCCTGGTTATGTACCATCGTTGCCACCCATGGCTCATCACCTCGCCCGGTGGGCTCCTTGATGGCCTGCAACAATCACGGCCAGGTGGTGGGGTCCCTGTCCGGCGGCTGCGTGGAAGAGGAGCTGCTGGAACAGCTCCTGGGGGGAGAGTACACAACCCTCCCCTGTACCGTACGCTATGGCTTGAACGCTGATGACAACGCGCGCCTGGGCTTGCCCTGCGGCGGACACCTGACCGTGCTGATCGAAAAGATAGACAAAACCTCGCTTCCTGATCTCATCACTATTAACAACCGGCTGAATGAGCGTAAATGCATAAAACGCACGGTGGCACTCAACAGCGGTCGAATGTGGCTTGAACCGGTAGCGCAATTCGAGGCCCTCACCATGGATGAACACCACTGTGCCCAGGTGTATGGCCCGCGCTATACCCTGCTATTGGTTGGTGCCGGGCAACTGGCCGCCAGCCTGGCACAGATGGCAACCATGATGGATTACCGGGTGCTGGTGACCGACCCGCGGGCCCAAAAGCTGGAGGATTTTCAGGCTCATCTGTTAGGCCCGGACACCGAGGTTCTGTGTATCCATGGCATGCCGGATGATGTAGTACGGGAACAAGGAAACGATCCTTTTAGCATTGTGATCACCCTCACCCATGACCCCCGCATTGACGACATGGCGCTGATGGAAGCACTGACCCAGAATAATTTTTACGTGGGTGCGCTGGGATCCCGCAAAACCACCAACCAACGCCTGCAACGACTGCAGCAACTGGATCTGTCGCCCCAACAACTGGCGCGTCTGCATGCTCCGGTGGGGCTCGCCATCGGTAGCAAAACGGCACCGGAAATCGCTGTCGCTATTTTGGCTGAGCTCACTGAAATCAGGCGCACCGCCCTGCGCCACCCACCACAGGCACAGGGCACCCGGTGAATAACACCGGTGTTATCATCCTGGCAGCCGGCCGCGGCGAACGATTCGGCAGCGACAAGCGCGAGGCATTGATCGGGGACACCCCCATGCTGCTGCATACGGTGCAGCAATACGCGCCCCTCGCTACCCCTATATTGGTGGTGGCGAGCCCAACGTTATCCGCCGGGTTGCGCCAGCAGGTACAGCAATGGGCCGAGGTGATAGTGCTGCCGGAGCGGGCACACCCAGATCAAGCCGCAGGTATGGGCGATAGCCTGGCACTGGGCGTGCAACAGGCACACAGCAACGGATGGGATGCCGCGCTGATCGCGCTGGGGGATATGCCCTGGGTTCGGCACGGCACCCTGAATCAAATTAACCGGGCACTGCAAACCAACCGTGCGGTCGTACCGGTTTTTAATGGCCGCTGGGGGCACCCGGTGGGTTTTCAACGCGACCATTTTGCAGCGTTTGAATCCTTGCAGGGTGAGCGGGGTGGACGGGCGATTTTAACCGGTATCGCCCCCAGGGAAATACCGGTTACCGACCCCGGAGTTATTCTGGATGTCGACACGCCGGACCAGCTGAATTTACACCATTAACCACTAACCACTGACACTGAGCAGGCAACCGAGATTACGATAATGAAAGAAAATTTTGCAGCCATTATTAATGCCATTGGCGAGGACTTATCCCGCCCCGGCCTGGAGAAAACACCAGAGCGTGCCGCCAAGGCGTTCGAGTACTTGACTCGAGGTTATCATCAGAATCTGGACGACGTCATCAACGATGCCTTGTTCCCCTCGGATGCCAGTGAAATGGTGGTGGTGAAAGACATTGAACTTTATTCCATGTGCGAGCATCACCTGTTGCCGTTTATCGGCCGGGCCCACGTCGCCTACATTCCTTCCGGCAAGGTATTGGGCTTATCCAAAATCGCCCGCATTGTGGATATGTATGCGCGCCGGCTGCAAATCCAGGAGCAGCTCACCACCCAGATTGCTGAAACCATTCAGAATGTGGTGAACGCTGCAGGGGTGGGTGTCGTGATTGAAGCTCAACACATGTGCATGATGATGCGCGGTGTGGAAAAACAGAACTCCGTAATGAAAACTTCCGCCATGCTGGGTACATTCCGCGACAATCAGGCAACCCGCACTGAGTTCTTATCACTGATTAACGCACGATAAACCAATGAAGACAGCCGTGGTTACTGCACACGGAGCACATACAGCTCAGACAGGCTGCTTTCAAGGCGGTTGATGTCCACTGTGGATAATGCGAATTTGTATTCACCAAACGTCAGATCCTGCAACACCGCTCTGGTGTTGCTGCCATCCACTTCGATCATATTGCTGTATCCGGACTCCGACGTTAACCCATAATAAATTCGGTAGGTATCGATCTCGGTTTGACTCAACCAACTGCCATCCATCCGGGACGAAGGCGCGCTCCATGAAATCGCCACATCGGCACTGCCCGCAACCGCCAGCACATTCACGGTGATGGTTCCACTGCGCGTACTACCGGCGGCATTACTGGCAACGCAGTAATAACTGCCACCATCGTCACTGTCGACGTCGTTCAATGACAGCGCATTGGCGGTGGCACCCGGAATGCTCACCCCATCCCGATACCACTGATAGAGAATGCCGGAGCCCATGGCCGAGATACGCAAGACCACGTCACTGCCTTCGGAAACAACCTGATTACCGGACTGGGTTGTCACCACCGGTGGCTGCAGATCGCCGCCGGTGAAATCATCAACCGAGTCACGAACCAATACGGTTATGGTGGCGGGCATGGTGACCGGCTTAGTGCCGGAAAAAGCCTGGGCAGTGAGGGTGAAATCATCGGAAAACCCAGTGCAACTGAGATAATTGCCGCTGTAATCACCACATGCCGCGTAAGGCGCCGCGCCTTCCTGCCGACTGCTGCCATTGGACGTATTGAATTTCACTCGATCATAGGCAACACCGGAGAACTGCACATTGAAATTGAACGCCGAGTTCTGCTGCAACACAACCTGGCTGCCGGGGAAAAATGAGGCCAACGGCACATCCGTATCCGCATCAATCAACCCAAACGTGGCTTGCGCAGAGCCGCCACCAGACGCCCCCCTTGCAACCGACAAGGTGGCGGGCTCGCCAACCGGTGAGCCACCCGAGTAGGCCTGTGCCGACAGCACGAAATTACCGGCAAAACCCGATACTCCGGAACAACTAAAATAATCCCCGTTGTTATCACCGCAGGCCGCATAGGGCGAAACACCCTCCTCCCGCACGGCGCCGCCCGTGGTGGTGAAGCGCACACGATCGTAGGTGATATTCAGAAAACGCACATTAACATTGAATTTTGCGTTGTCGGGTAAAGCCAACTGACTGCCACTGGCCAGTGTACTCGTCACCTGGTTGGTGTTGGCGTCCACCAAGCCGAAATAGGCGTCGGCTACCGGTGTCGGTTGCGGTTGCTGCACCAACACACGAATGGAAGCGGCACTGCCCACCGGGGCATTGCCTGAATAGGCTTGGGCGGTAAGCGTAAAGTCACTGGTAAAACCGGCCCGGGCGGAACAATCCAGGTAACGGCCGTTGATATCACCGCACAGGGCATAGGGTGCCACGCTTTCTGTCTGGCTGTGTCCATTGGAGGTGAAGAAATGGATCCGGTCGTACTTAAGATCCGTAATCTGCACACTGACATTAAAGGCCGACACATCACCCAGCACAATCTGCTGTGACGGTGCGATATTCGATTGCACCACAGCGCCGGACTCGGCATTGATCAGATTGAATCGAGTAAGGGCGCTAACCTGATTGCTGAAAACCTGACTGGTAAAAAAGAGGGCACTAAAAAGAATAAAACGGAAAACGGTACATCGATCACTCATCACTTCAATCGCTCATAATGGTAATTGGGGGAGTGTCTGTTCTCTGATAGACAAGAATAGTGGTTATTCCTGATAGCCTTTTAAAGCTCTTTTCGCAGTTAGCCGCAGCCCTGAGCAACCAGTCACATGCAAGCTTTGAACCCAATCACACAACACGAAAAGCACGCTGACAAAGCAGTTCGTATTTTGATCAATGCCGAACCCAACACCGTTGCACATTGCTCGGGCAGCGTCGTTTAAACCGTATCCAATCCGGCTTTTTTGAAATATTTGTGCAACTTTTTGGAGCGCAGTGAAAGCCCATTGTGCAGCGCACTTAAGCGCGCTGGCACCATCAGGTTATCGGCGTGTGATGAAGTGGTGCGATCCTTCCCCATCGCTTGAGCGAAGATCGGGCCTATCAGGGATGCCCTTCACTCCACCCGCAATACCGTCATCCCAACCTGCGATGAAACACCATCGCGATGGCATTGTTATAGAGAAAGTCAGGCAGCAGTTTTCTTACCGTCAATGTAAAGCGGGCATCGTGACCCACCACATAGCGCAGCTTTTTACGACCATCGGTGGCTGCTGCCAGAATCGCCTTGGCAACCGCTTGCGGTTGCGACGATATTTTTGCCGCAGTGCCATCAATAAATCCAAGAACCTTATTGCTGTAGTCAGTATAGACATCGACACCGGTCTGGTTTTCCCGATCAGTGGAGCGGCCCCAGAATTCCGTTCTAATGGTTCCCGGTTCAATGATTTTTACCCGAATATTAAAGCTGCTTAGTTCAAAGGCCAGCGAATCCGAAAAGCCTTCAACGGCCCATTTGCTGGCGTGATAAACGCTGTACAGTGGCACCGTGGATCGCCCGGCAAAGCTGGCGATGTTGATGATGGTGCCACTGTTGCGCTGCCGGAAATGGGGCAACAACGCCCGTGTCAATTCCATCAAGCCAAACACGTTAGTCTGGAATTGGCGTTCAATCTGCTCCCGGGAGAGCGTTTCAAAGGCACCAATCAAACCGTAACCTGCATTGTTCACCAACACATCAACGGCTCCAAATAGTTCCAATGCCTGATCCACAGCCTGCTGGATACTGTCACCGTCACACACATCCAGTTTCAGGCAGGTTACGTTCTGCAGTTGATTCAACTCTTGCTCTTGTTCCGGCGAGCGCATGGTGGCCACCACATTCCAGCCCTGTTGCTGAAACAGTTTTGCCGTCTCCCGACCAATCCCACTGGAACAGCCGGTAATCAATACGGTTTGTGTCATGATTATTATCTCAAGGGTTATCCCAGTATGCTGGGTGGGGGAATCGATCAGATTCACATCCAGGGCGATTTCAGGAGCCCTGAAACCGCCCAGACGGGTATCGGCAGTATTTGCACATTGCACTGATTAGGATCGAGAAACGCGCGCCTGATATTCTCGGGTCTGTTCATTATCCGGTGCTATGCGTTCCTGTGCACCTGCCATTTTCTTAATCCAGTTACCCACTCGTTCAGGCAAGGCCTGCTCGATAGTACCAATCGGAAACAACCATTTCGGCATGGTTACCTCCGGCTGACCATGCCCACAGGATGCGACAACCTCTGCCGCGATATCAGAAGGCTTGGCCTTGGGAATTCCACGAATATTCATACCGGCCGTCAGATCAGTATCCACTGCGGACGGCATAATCGTAGTAATGGACACGCCCGAACCCATAATTTCGGCACGCACCGAGCGCGATAATCCAGCCACTGCAAATTTACTTGCGGTGTAAACGGCAGCCCCCGCGCAAGTCATTTTTCCCGCCATGGAGGACACATTCACAATATGCCCATAACCCCGTTGCAGCATTTCCGGAAGGACAAGGCGCATGCCATTGATCACACCACCGGTATTAATCGCCATTTCCCGGTGCAACAATGCCAGGTCGATGCTGGCGAACTCGCCGGTACGCATAATACCGGCATTGTTCACCAGCAAATCCACCGGCCCCAGTTCACGCGCCACATTCAAAAATTCTGCGAACGACTCGGGGTCGGCCACATCCAGTTTTACTGCTCTTACACCTGAGAGTGACGCCGCTACGGCCTCTGCAGCTTTGGCATCAATGTCACCGATAACCACGCGTGCCCCGTGATCAACCAGGGCTCTGACCGTCGCCTCGCCGATTCCTCTACCGCCACCGGTAACACAGGCAACCGCACCATTCAGAGTGATGGACATAAACGACAGCCTCTTAGCGAACGAAGGGATAACGAAGGGCGAAGTAACCGACAATATCCCAGCCGTGTTTCACCTTGTACACCACCCGACCCAAAAATACGTCTGGCACGATTTCCACGATCTCGTCCCGAACCTTAGGAAGAATCAGTGGATTCTTGAATGACGGTTCATCATAAGTAATGGCGCGAACTTTCAGGTGAGGTGCCACAGGTGAGCTGTCAATGCGATGATGGAAATCGAATCCAAGCAACTCATTACCCTGCTTTTGCAGCTTGTAGTGAGGCATAGCAAGCTTGGTAGGGATATAAGCAGAGGCGGTGATTCGGTTGTAGCCGGTGCCGGTTTTTCGATTAAACGTTTTGCCTGTCCAACCCATGCGCCCCAGAAGCTGCCCCAGCATAACGGCGCTGTTAATCGTCCGCATCAGGAATGAACCGTGCAGGTTCATCACCATGCCTTCAGTGTCACCATTGGGTGCTTCTGCGTCACCATTGCCCTGGGCAAACAACCAGGGTAAGCGATAGAACTGCGATTCGTTTTGCAGCTCTTTGAGCAGCTCCCAGGCATTTTCTTTCGCCAATTCGGGGTGGCTCTCGGCTTGCGCCCTGAGATTCTTCAGTCGTTGCTCGTCTGATATTGGCGCCGGAACGGTGGATGCCTGTTTTAACGTGGCTTGCATAGTGTTACTCCCTCTACTGATCTGAACGTTTATAGTCTATAGTTGGTACAGCACAGTACCAACTATATATTCAGTCATCTCGGCCTGTCAATGCTTGCTCGACTGAACTTCATACTGCTACGATAATTGCCTGATCTAATGGAATATTTTAGCCAATGACCCATCCTACTCGCCCTTTTCAGGGGCAATCAGCAGAGTCACGGGTTCACGCTCGGCGACAACAATTATTAAGTAAGGCTTATGAAATCATTGCCGCTGAGGGTTGGCGAAACCTGTCTATCCACAAACTCTGCGTTGAGGCGGGGCTGAACAAACGCTATTTCTATGAAAGCTTTGATAGTCTTGATTCATTGGCTGCGGCGCTGGTGAATGAGCTTGCAGATGAACTGATTGGCGTCGGTCAGAATGCAGCACAAAGCGGCTGGCAGAAAGGGCTGGACACTTCAACACTCGCGCGCTACGTGCTTGATCATTGTATTAGCTGGATGGTGGATGAACCGGCGCGCACCCGATTACTCTTTTCCTCAGCGTCCGAGAATCCGCAGGCTCTTGTGCAGCGTAAGTTGGTTATCCGAAAAATGGCGCAGGTGCTGTCCGCCTTCAGTATCCAATACCACCAGGCGGGTGAGCCCCTGTCAATTGCACATGTCGGCTCAGCTTTTCTGATCGGCGGAACAATCGAAGCGGTGATGACATGGCTGGACCAAGACGTTGCTGTCAGTCGGGAAGAGTTTATAGAGGATCTGGCTTGTTTCTGGGTTGCCGTGGGTGACAGTGCGGTCTCGCTTGCTCGTAGTCGAGGCGCTACACCGACTAGCTCGCCCGGCACCGAACCAAATTCAGACAGCTAAAGCCCCGCAGGTTCCATTGTAAAAATCGGATACCCCATGTCCGGCAGCACAGGATTACAGATTTTGCATCGTCAACAAGAAAACTTATACACTTCTGTTTTATCAATACACTACAAGCGCCGCACAGCATTTCATAACCATCTCGCCCGATGGCTGCGCTGACATTCAATTCTGCTGGAGGAGCGGCCGGTTGGCCTTGGTTACTCGGCCAAATACATCTGCTCGTACGTATTTAGTATCAAGATTGAACTGCGGGTTAGACGAAGACCTCGTCATTGATCAGTTTCTTCGCGGGCCATCAGGGTCAACACATAGTGGTATTTCCATCCTTGCAGCAGCCCCGCCCCTACAGCCCGGTTACAATCATGTGATGTTGGTCTGCTGGCTGAATGCCCCGCGCATCCGTCGCGATAAACTGTCCACCAACATATTCAGCAACGCGGTTACCACAATCAGCAGAAAGGCCCGGTCGTAACGGATTTCTTCAAACGCCGAATCAATATAAAACCCCAGTGTTGCCACGCCCAGTATGCCCATAATCGCACTCTCCCGCAGAATCACCTCCCAGCGGTAGAATAAAAACGCCATCAGCGCCGGCAGGCGCCGCGGGGTTTCGATGTAAGCATAACGGGTGAGACCCCGGGGATCATCGGCGCGGGCCTGCCCGCTCCTGAACGCCGCATCACTGGCATTGGCCACCAGAAACGCGATCAACCCACCATTATGCAAAGCCAGCGCCAGCACCACCGGTAACCCGGAGGGCCCAAACAGCAGCAACAAAACAAAGGCCAGAACCATCTCCGGAGTGCAACGCAACACCAGCAACACAAAGCGCCCGGGCCAACGCAACCACGGCCCCACCAATGCCCGTGAGGCAAAGGGATAGGTGAACAGGACAATAAACCCGGTCAACACCACGGCAATCTGGGTCAGTAACAAGGTTTGCACCACACCGGGCCACACCTGCTGGCTGAACATGACACTGAACCAATGCAGCAAGCCGTGCCAGTCTCCTGCCAGCAGTGCGGCGGGCCAGATATCCACACTCACAAAACGCCACAACGAACCACCGTCACTGAACCCGATGGTGTCCGGTAATAGCCAGATGGCGGCAATGAGGTAAGGAACAATCAGCCACGGGCGCAACCACCAGCGGATGCTGGCGATCAGCAACAGAAACGCCCACATCAAAGCGCCGGCTTCACTGTACTGACCCTGCTTGAAGGCCGTCTCCAGATGAAACCCCAGAGTGGGCAAACCAATAAAGCCCAGAATGGCGCTGGAGCGCAGGGCACACTCAAAGCGATAACGGGTATAACTTAACAACGCCGGCCAGGATTGGGGAATCAACGTGTACAGGGTGCGTATGAAAACAGAGGCCCCCTTGGGTGCCGCACGGGCCGGCAAGGGCGATTGCTGCTCAAAGATTTCAGCAAACACTTTGGCAAACACACCACTAAAGGGAACAATGATCGCCAGCAATCCTGTCAGCGGGCTGATGCCGAACAACTGCATGAAAATAAGGCCCCAAAACAATTCGTGCACCGAGCGAAGCGCCGCACACAGCATTCGCACCAGACGCCAACGAAAGGCCATGGCCAGCAACAGGCCCAAGGGTGTGGACACAGCCACCGCCAGCAAGGCGAACGCCACCGTCTGCAGCAGAGCTTGAATGAGCGTTGTTGCTTCGCTCCAGCCCGGCAGCAGCAAGCCCCAGCCAATACGGGACAGCTCCTGCCAGGGGTCCACCGGATAGCGTTGAAAATCCACGCCCAACAGTGCCAGCACGGCGGCACCGATCATCAACAGACAAACGGCATTGAGGCGCCGTGCACTGGAATGCGACGGCCACCAACGTTTTGTGGATACCTTCATGAGGTGCGGATTACCCAGCCATCGGTTTGATGCCCGCAAGCAACCGGATTCAGCGGAGAGGTGTCCTGTTGATAAAAGTGATCCAGTTGTTCCGCGCTGAGATCCCCCGCCGGCGCATCACAACAAATGCGTCCGCCCTGCAGCACAACAATCCGATCAAACAAATCCAGTGCCAGGCGCCGGTTATGCAAGCACACCACCGCCGTTTCATGTTGTTGTAAAACGTAGGTTAACAGCTCCGCCGCCTGCACCGGATCCACCGCGGACACCGGTTCATCCCCCAGAAACACCGGCTGCTGCCGGAACAGGGCGCGCCCCAGGGCCACCCGTTGCCGTTGCCCGCCGGAGAGCCGGTCCACCGAATGCCAGAGTTTGTCCTGCAAACCCAGCCGTTGCGCCAGATCTGTGATGGCCTGCCGTTGACCTGCCAGCGGGCGCACCAGGTTCCACAGGGCGGCCACAGTGCCAACCCGGTCCAGGCCACCAATAAAAATATTCTGGTAAGCCGATAACAAATCCACCAGGCCACCCCCCTGGGGTTGCAGAGCGCTGCACTGGGGTTGCTGCTGATACAAAAGATCCAGCAAGGTTGACTTTCCCGCACCGGAAGGCCCCAGCAACGCCACCTTTTCCCCTGGCCCGATGGTGAGGGTGATGTCGGCCAGAGCCGGGCGTTCCCCCTGCTCCGGGCCGCTGTAACGAAAGGTGCACCGGATCAGCTGAAACAGCTCCGCAGACGCCGTCATCAATCCAGCAACCCGATCGCTTTGGCAGTGGCTTCTATGGGTTCGTAATCCCCATTACTGGCGGGGACGAAACGCAGCCGTGGAAAACTCGCCAGCAGTTCGGCATCGTTCATTTCCAGTAACGCCTTGCGCACGTTGTCGGTAAACCCCACACCAAAGTGCTGATCCACATCGCCGCGAATCGTCCACTGATAATCAGGGTAAGTGGGTGTGGTCCAGATCACCTGAACTTTATTGGTATCGATCTTACCCGCCGCCAACTCGCTTTCCCAAACCGCATAATTCACCGCACCCACCTGATAGGCGCCGGACTGCACCTGGGCGATGGTGCGACTGTGATCGCCGGAAAAACCCACCCGGGAAAACAGCGCCTGTGGCGCACTCTTGAACTGCTGCCGCAGATAGAACTCCGGCATCAAACGCCCGGAAGTGGATCCTTTGGAACCGAAGGTAAAGGTTTTACCTTTAAGCGCCGCGGGCAATTCATCAGCCTGTTCCAGGCCTGCATCCTGATGGGCAATAAAGTAGGTTTTAAAGAGTTGGTCTTCGTAGCCCTGGGCCAACGCCTGTGAACCGGGCACCAGACGCCGGGCCTGTACCCCGGAAAGCCCGCCGAACCAGGCCAACTGCACCTGGTTATTACGAAACGCCGTGATGGCGGCGGCATAGGATTTTACCGGAATGTATTGCACCTCCACTCCCAGTTGGGCACTGAGATAATCCGCCACCTTGCCAAAACGTTGCTGCAGCCGGGATTCATCCTGATCCGGTATCGCGGTGAACACAAACGCTTGCGCCTGCGCCCACAATGGCAGTGCCAGCAACAACAACGAACTACAGATCAGCCGTACACACACCAGACTTTTCAGCAAACCATACAACCTTGACATAAACACTCCCGTAAAAAATCAACCCGGTTTAAATGAAGTAGAATTCCAGAGCCCCGGCTCCGCGAAGTGGGCGGCCTGACAGCCCAGATAATCCTGTACCGCCTCCCGATTGCCCTGAAAAGCGATCAGATCCTGCCGCTTGGCCAGCTGATAGTCGTACATGGGATCGTAGTAATTGACCAACAGCAATCGAATCAAATCGCGATGGCGCAGGGGATTGCCCTGGCGGTGCTCAACCAGGGCCTGCTCCAGCAAGGCACCGATTTCGCGGTAACGCACCCCCCCCAAACGCTTGCGCACCCGATACAGGGATTGGGTCAGATCATCGGCAAAGGCGTCAAAGCCCGCCGCCTCCCCCAGATACGCCTGCCACTCCGCCAACTTATTCAGGATATAATTGCGATAACTGTGTTCAATCCGTTCTTCCAGGGGAGCTTCCAACACCACCACCGGGCAACGGCCCATGGCCTGCAGCAAAGGCGGTGGCAATGAACAACGCCCCACCAGCCGGCTTTCGTCTTCCAACAGAACAGGCAGATGGTGACTCTGTGCCTGCTGCTCCGCTTTCAATAGCGCCACGGCCACCCGGTTTTCAAAGTTCAATTGCGATGGCTGGCCACCGGGGCGGCGGCCAAAACTGGAACCCCGGTGATGGGCCAGCGCCTCCAGATCCACCGCCTGCGGCAGGGCCTCAATGAGCGCGGTTTTGTTGCATCCGGTGCGCCCGGCCAGCAACTGCATGGGATAGTGCTGACAAATCCGTTCAAACTCATCAAGCAGAAACCGGCGCAACGCCTTGTATCCGCCGCCTATACGGGGATACTCACAGCCGGCTTCCCGCATCCATTGCTGGCAGATTTCACTGCGCAAACCGCCACGCCAGCAATACAAATAACCTTCAGGGTGGCGTTGGGCGAAATCAACCCAGGCACTCACCCGCTGCTGCTGCAGTTGCGGTGTGACCAATGCACGGCCCAATTCCATAGCGGCCTCCTGGCCGTGCCGCTTGTAACAGGTGCCCACCTGCGCCCGTTCCTCATCGGTCATTAACGGCAGATTCACGCTGGTGGGAAAGGCACCCCGTTTGAATTCCACCGGCGCACGGGTATCGATCAAGGGCACGTCATTGAGAAAGAGGGCGCGAAAATCCCCACTGTCTAGGCTGGCATCCGGGCGCGTCACGCTGTTTCCTCTTCCGTTACCTGCACACGATGCTCACCGGTGGCCCGGGTTAACGTGCCAATGGCCTGTGCAGGCAGGCCCTGATCCCGCAACAGTGCCTCCAGTGCGGCCGCCTGGTCCGGCCGCACCGCAATCAACAGGCCGCCACTGGTTTGCGGATCGCACAGCAGTTGCTGCAGGGGTACGCTCATGGGCCCCAGGTGATGGCCATAGCTTTCATGGTTGCGGGTCGTGCCGCCGGGGATGCATCCCTGCTGTAAATAGTCACGGGCCGCCGGAATCACCGGAATCCGGTGGGCCTGAATGCTGGCCTGCAATCCACTGCCCTCGCACAACTCCAGCAGATGCCCCATCAGGCCAAAGCCGGTGACGTCGGTCATGGCGGTAACACCCGCCAGCCGCGCCGCCAGCGCACCCACTGTGTTCAACTGGCACATAATATCCCGGGCCAGGTGTTGGTGTTGCGGCTGCAGCTTCTTCTGTTTCTGGGCCGTGGTCAGGATGCCGATGCCCAGGGGCTTGGTCAGGTACAACAGGTCACCCGCCTGAGCCTGGTTATTCTGTTTCAGATCAGCGCGCTCACTGAGCCCGGTAACCGCCAAACCGAATATGGGCTCGGGCGCGTCAATACTGTGCCCACCGGCCAGCGGGATACCGGCCTCGGCACAGGCCTGCCGGCCACCCTCCACCACCTGTTGCGCCACCTCGGGCCCCAGGCTGTTCACCGGCCAGCCCAGTATGGCGATGGCCATCATGGGATTGCCGCCCATGGCGTAAATATCACTGATGGCATTGGTGGCAGCAATGCGGCCAAAATCAAACGGATCGTCCACAATGGGCATAAAGAAATCCGTCGTGCTGAGCACCACCCGGCCATCCCCCAGGTCATAGGCGGCGGCGTCGTCCTTGCTGCTGTTGCCCACCAGAAGCTGGGGCCAATCCGGCAATGTCAGCCTGGAAACCAGAATCTTGTCCAGTACCTGCGGTGAGATTTTGCAGCCGCAACCCGCGCCATGACTGTATTCGGTCAGGCGGATGGGGGTATCACTCATGCGTTGGCCTCCGGTTGGTATAGCCCTTGATTAAACAGGGGGAATGATACGGACTCGGCAGCGTTTTGTCAGTGCAGAAGCCGTTCCTTTCCTGTCACGTGGGCAGCTTGGCATTAATTTGATAAGGTCAGAGAGACGCTGTGCCACCCAGTAAGGAGAACCCCATGTCCGTAAAAACGGCTTTAGTCCCCGTGGCCGACGGCTCGGAGGACATCGAGACAGTCTGCATCATCGACGTATTGAGGCGGGCGGAAGTGGCGGTAACCGTTGCCTGCGTCATGGCCGGGCGTCTGGAAATCGAGGCCGCCCGCGGTACACGCATTGTGGCGGATATCAACATCGAGGATTGCCGACACCTGCAGTACGACCTGATCGCCTTACCCGGCGGCCTGGCGGGGGCTGAAAATCTGCGCGATTGCGCCACCCTGATCGAGATGCTGAACCGGCAACGGGACAGTGGCCAGTGGTTCGCCGCCATTTGCGCCAGCCCGGCACTGGTATTTGCAGGCCACCACTTGGATGAGGGGTTTCGCACCACAGCGCATCCTGGCTTTACCCAATCCCTGAGTGCGTTTCAGGATGCGACCACGGTGGTGGACCGCCACTGTATCACCAGTCAGGGCCCCGGTACCGCCATTGAGTTCGCCCTCACCCTGGTGGAAGCCCTGTTGGGTAAAGCAAAACGGGAAGAGGTGGCCAAACCTATGGTTTTGGGGCACGCAGCTGCAGCACCCACATAAGAAAACAGGGCAGAAACGTCAGTGTAATGATGGTGGAGCAGAAGATGCCGGCCAACACCACAACCCCCACCCCCCGATACAGCTCCGTGCCGGCGCCGGGGATCAGCACCAGCGGTGCCAGTCCAAAAATGGTGGTGAAGGTGGACATCAGGATCGGCCTGAGCCGCATGGACACCGCCGACATGACCGCCTGCTCCACCGACTGATCCGCCACCCGCATGTTGTGTCGGGTCTGGTCCACAATCAGGATGGGATTGTTCACCACCGTGCCCAGCAGAATCAGAAAGCCCAGCATGGTGATCATATCGAAGGGCTGGGAAACACCTGCGCCGTTGAGCGCGATCAGCCCCACCAGGCCGCCGGCCAACCCCAGGGGAATGGTGGTCAGAATCACCAGCGGGTACCCCCAGTGATTGAAGATCGCCACCAGCAGCAGGTAAATCAAAACCAACGCCACCGCGAAATTATCGGTCAATGCCTGGCGAGTGGCCTGTAGCTGGTCAGCCGCACCGGAAATACTGACACTGACACCATCACCGATTTCACCTTCGGCCCGCATCCGGGGCAGCAACTCGTTTTCCACCCGCGCCACCGCTGTCTCCAGTGCCACGGCGCGGGGAGGAATAATGCGTAACGTGACCGTGCGGTGGCCATCCACCCGCCGCAACTGGGCGCTGTCGACGGTTTCATGCAAGGTGGCCAACGCCCCCAAGGGCATCACTCCGCCACTGGCGGTCATCACCGGCAGATCATTCATGTGCTCCAACTGCCGTTTCTGACCGGCATCACTGAGCAGGAATATATCCACCTTGTTGTCATCAAGAATGAATTCATCAACAAAGGCACCATCACTGAGGGCCGCCACCGCATAACCAAATTCATCGGCGCTGACGCCAAACTCCGCCAGGCGCTCCCAGTTCGGGCGCACCTCCACCAGCGGCTGATCCAATGACAGGGACGACGGCTCAGACTGAATCTGGGGATTATCGAACAAGGCCTCCGCCCGGCGGTAAGCGCTTTCACCCGTGGCGTACAATTGCGCCAGATCGGGCCCCGAAATATCCAGGTTCACTGCCCGGGTACCGCCATCGTTGCTGGAAATGATGGAGCCCCGGGACGAAAACGCCCGCATGCCGGGATACTCCCGGAACAGTTTGGTGAGCGCATTCATCATCGGAATAATGTCATCCTCACGCACCGGTTCCGATAGAAACCAGAGCCGATCCGCGGACACGCTCATGGAGGCGTACTTCAGGGCCGGTACCGGAATCTCGCCCTCATCAAACAACCGGGGATCGGCGTTTAATGACGGTGCCACCCTGGCCCGCACCTGGGCACCGATGCTCTCCATTTCCTGCAGGTTGTATCCCGGCGGTGCGATCATCATGCTGAACGCTTTGGGCTCTTCCCCTTCCGGCAGGTACTCCGCCGCCGGCATCAGCCAGATGGCCAACCCCAGCGTCAAGGCCAGTGCCGCCAGCATGGTCACAGCGCGGCGCGGCACCGTGTGAATCAACCAGGCCACCCGCTCCAGAATCCACTCCTGCAAGACACTGGGCCGCCCCTGTTGGGCCTTGCCGCCGAATCCCATGCGGGCACTGGCCGAGGGCACCACCGTAATGGCCACCAGCAGAGATGCCAGGATGGCGGCGGCAATGGCGATGGCAATATCCGAGTACAGTTGCCCGGCTTCTTCCTCCACAAACAGAATGGGTGCAAAAACCAGCACGGTGGTCAGCGATGACGCCAATACCGCGGGCCACACTTCCCGCACCCCGGTTAATGCCGCATCGAACAACGACAAACCACGGCGACGGGATTGCTCGATGCTTTCCAGCACTACGATGGTGTTATCCACAGTCATGCCGATGGCAAAGGCAACACCGGCCAGGGAAATCACGTTGATGGTACGGCCGAAAGCCAACAGCCCGAGGAACGCAGCAATGGTACAAATAGGAATGCTGAGCACACCCACCAGGGTGGCACGGAAGGAACGTAAGAACAGAAACATCACCAGGGTGGCCAGGGCAGCGCCCAAGGCCAGATTGGTCCACACGTTTCGGATAGAGGCCTGCACGTAGCGGACATCGTCCCCCAGCAACACCATACGCAATCCGTTGGGCTCCAGCAGCTCGGTGCCCATGGTCTCAACCAATGGCAACAACTGTTCCTTGATGTTGATGACGTTGGAGCCGGCCTCGCGCTTGACCGCCAACCGGATCACCCGTTCCCCATCCTGATAGCCATAACTGCGCACTTCGTAGTGATCCAGCACCACCGTGGCAACATCCTTCAGGCGCACCGTGGCGTTATCCTGTTGCAGCAGGATCAGGTTTTCCAATTGCCGCAATTCGGAAAAACGCCCCACGGTGCGCAGCAGGTAGCGGCGCTTGCCACTGTCAATATCACCGGCGGAGGTATCGGAATTACGCGCCCGAATCAGGTTACGAACCTGGCTCAGCGTCAATCCGCGCTGCGCCAGCTTTTCGGGGTTGAACAAAATCTGGATCTGACGCTCGGATCCGCCACGCAACTGTACTTCCGATATGCCCTCCACACGCTCCATGCGAGGCCGAATATAGTCGTCCACAAAATCGTACATCATGTCCATATCCAGCCCCAATGGGTTGTCCTGCAAGGGCAGCACACTGAAATACATGAACGCGTTTTCAGAGAAAGAACTGCTGTACAAGCGGGGCTGATCCACGTTCTCCGGATAGGAGGACACCTGACTGAGGGCATTACTCACTTCAATCAGGGTTTGATTGATGTCGATACCAAAAGGGAATTCCAACTCAATGGAGGCACGGCCGGTCTCGGCGGTGGCCAACATGCGCTGCAAGTTGGGCACCGCGCTCAGATAACGCTCCTGCTCAATGAGAATTTCCTTTTCTATATCCTGCGGGGTGGCGCCACTCCACCCGGTACGTACGCTGATGGTACGCACCTCCAGATCCGGAATCATCTGCACCGGAATACGAAAGGCGGACACCACCCCGAGCACGCGCAGAATCAATACCGTGACGCTGACAATAATGCCTTTGCGAATGCTGGCTTCAAACATAGGACACTACAACCTGCTCAGGACTCATTGACCAACTTGACCGGCTGGTTGTGGCGTAAAATCTCATTACCCCGCACCACCACCTGTTCATCCGGCTCGATGCCGCCGGTAACCTCGATGACGTCACCCAGCGTGCGGCCCAATTGAACCTGACGCCGCTGGGCAGTGAGTTGACCGGCCTTATCTGTGAGCGTGAAAACACTGAAGCTCCCGTCGGGATTGCGCAGCAGCGCGTCCCGCGGCAACGTAAGCACCGACCTGTCGGCGTTTGTGATGGTGAATACGGCGGTGGCGGACGCCCCCGGCAACAGGGCGGTTTCACCGGCGGTGCTCTGCAGCCGCAAGCGGAAAGAGCGGCTCACCGCATCGGCCACCGGCACACTGGCGGCAATCCGTGCCGGAATGTCTCTGCCGGGTGCGGTATCAGGCCGTATGCTGACCTCCGCGCCGCTGGCCAGTTCACCATAACGCTCCTGCGGCACCTGTACGTCCAGATACACATTTTGGGTGGCCACCAGTTCCAGCACCGGCGTGCCACGGGTTACCCACTCCCCCCGTTCCGTCATGCGCCGGTACACCACCCCCTTGAAGGGTGCCTTGATGGCGTGCCAGTCCAAACGCTGCTGTTGGGCCTGCCGCTCGGCGCTGGCCGCATCCAGCAATGCCTGGGAGGTTGCCAATGCGGCTTTACGCAGGGCCAGTTCGTTCTGGGGCAGATGGTTATCCCGGGTCAGGCGCAAAGCCTCATCCACCAAGCGCTGGTTCTCGTTCACCGTGGCCTGGGCCGAGGCCACATTGGCGCTCAGGCGCGCCAGTTCATAGCGCTGCAGGCTGTCATCCAGTTGCAGCAGTAACGCCCCGGCCTCCACTTCGGCACCGGCATCCACCAGCACATTGGCCACCGCACCATCCACCCGCGCCGACAACTGTGCCCGCTGTACCGCCACCACCGTGCCCGACAATCGCAACTCATTCACCGCGGCACTCTGGCTGGGCAATACCACCGCCACCGGTGTGGCATCCTGACCGAAAGCATGACCCGCCAAAAACAAAAAAATCGCTGACCACGTTCGTAGCATGCCCGCATCCCCGGTTTACTGCGCCAAATCAAATGAGAACTATTATTAACATTGAAGTATCTCAAACTCAATGCGTGTCGAACAAAGATTCAGCTGTTGCAGCCGGGGCCTGGGTACCGGCTGGCAACACAGGCCCCGCTGTGGTAAACAGAAAAGGATTTTCATCACAAATCCGCAGTGGGTGACGGGCATGAGTATCTGGGCTCTGGACAAAGGCAATCACGTCAAGCAGGCATTGATTCTGATCGAGCACCATCTGGGCCGCGATGCCTTCCTGCTGGATCAAACACTCCCCCTCAACACCGATGGCGTGTATCTGAATCACCCCGCCGAGCCTGGTGTGCGCGCGTATCTGTTCACCCAGGGGCAGGCAGAAAACCGATACGGCCTGCACCTGGAGTATCCACCGGCACAGATCAATAACAACCTGATCGATGCCTACGACAATCTGACGCTGCGCTCCCTGCTTAACATTCTGGCGGTGCATTTTGACGTGGCCGACATCAAGGATCTCGAGCGGCTGAGCTGAACACGGGTTTTAGCGCGGGTTCTCATGCTCCGGCGCACCGGGCCCCAGCGGCTGCCCATAGCTGAATTCCACATAGTTACCCGATGGGTCTTTAACACCGCAGTAGTACCCAACCGGATAGGGATCCTCTCGGGGAGGCCAGATCAGGATTCCTTCGGCCCTGGCCAGTTCTGCAATGGCATCCACCTGAGCCCGGGACGCCAACGCAAATCCCAGGTGCGCGTAGTCCGGCTCCGCATGCTGCACCGGTGAGCCGCCTCCCATGATCACAAAAATCATTTCGGTTTCCCGACCCGCTTCCGCCATCCAGCAGATGTGGCCATTGTCGCGCTCGTGTACCACTTCCATGCCGCAGTAACGCTGATAAAAATCCACACTGGCTTTGATGTCCACCGCATGCAGGGCGACATGTGTTAACGTTGCCTTCACTTGATTCTACCTTTCTGATTTTCCCAATCGCACCGCATCCAGAAAATGCATGTGTTTCTCGTACTGATCGATGATGTCAGCGATCAGTTGATCGATGGTCCAACCCATCACGTCATAATCCTGACCGCCTTCTTTCAGATAGACTTCAGCCCGGTAATAACGCAGCGCCTCATTACGGCGCGGCGTCACATCACGCATGACAAAACTGGGTGGCTCGTAAGGCCGCAGATGAACGGAATAGAAAAAATCGATCTCATCGCCGTGTGCCACTTCCAGCCAGGTACGATCCTGATCATCGTTGTTCACCCTGGCCTGCAGTTCGCGTTTTTCAAACTCAGCCGCCACCTGCTGCATGGCCTGGGTTACCGTGTGCTCGATAAAGGTCAGCACTTCCTCATGGTTCGGGTGTTTGATGATTCGAGCCAGGCGCTTTTGCCAGGGAACCGGATTATGGGCAATGCGGGGTGCCAGCATTGCCTCTTTCAGGCTGACCTTTCTGACAATTTCCAAACGCAGCGCCCGCAGCAACCCCCAGCACATCAACAGCATTACCACCGTAAACGGCAAGGCACTGGCGATGGTGGCCGTTTGCAATGCGACCAGCCCGCCGGCCAGCAACAACGCAGCGGCAATGGCGCCTTCTGTCACTGACCAGAAAATTCGCTGCCATACCGGGCTGTCTCCTTCCCCTGCGCCGGACGTGAGCATGTCCACCACCAGGGAGCCGGAATCCGATGACGTCACAAAAAACGTGATCACCAGAATGGTTGCCAACAAAGACGCCAGTGATGAAAGCGGAAAGTGCTCAAAAAATTTGAACAGGGCCACCGAGGTGTCCGCCGACACCGCCTGCGCCAATTCCACCATGCCCTGATCAAACACCAGGTGCAGCGCACTGTTGCCGAAAAACGTCATCCACATAAAGGTAAAACCGGTGGGCACCATCAGCACACCAATCACAAACTCACGGATGGTACGACCGCGTGAAATACGGGCGATAAACATGCCCACAAAGGGTGACCAGGCGATCCACCACCCCCAATAGAACAGCGTCCAGCCGCCCATCCACCCCTTGGGTTCATAAGCGTTCAGTTGAAAGGTGGCGTCCACCAGTTTCGACAGGTAATGACCGGTGTTTTGCACCAGGGTTTGCAGCAAGTAGACCGTTGGCCCCGCCAGCAGTACAAACCCCAGCAGCACCAAAGCCAGCACCAGGTTGAGTTCCGAAATGCGGCGAATACCGCCGTCCAGCCCCAGCACCACGGAGGTGGTGGCCAGGGCAGTGATGCCGGCAATCAGCAACACCTGAACCCCGACTCCAGTGGGCACATCGAACAGATAATTGAGCCCGGAATTCACCTGAATCACGCCCAGCCCCAACGAGGTGGCGACACCAAACAAGGTACCCAGCACTGCAAACACATCCACCGCGTGGCCAATGGGGCCATAAATCCGTTCACCGATCAGGGGGTACAAGGCGGAACGCACCGTGAGCGGCAACCCTTGCCGGAAACTGAAATAGGCCAGTGACAACGCCACCACCGCATAGATCGCCCATGCGTGCACGCCCCAGTGAAAAAAGGTAATGCGCATGGCATCACGGGCAGCCTGGACCGATTCCGGTGCGGCGTGCGGGGGCGCACTGTAATGCATGACCGGTTCCGCCACACTGTAAAACATTAAGCCGATACCCATGCCGGCGGAAAACAGCATGGCAAACCAGGAACCGTAACTGTATTCCGGCTCACTGTGATCCGGGCCCAACTTGATGTGACCGTAACTGGACAGCGCCAGCACCACCACAAAAATCAGAAACAACGCCACAGCCAGCACGTAAAACCAACCGGCTGAACTGACCACCCAGCTTTGCACCGCAGCAAACACACCGGCTGCCTGCACCGGCCACAGCACCGCGTACAACACAATGCTAAGACACAAACCGGCAGCCCAGAAGAACACCGGCGGGTTGATTTTGATCCAGCTCGCTTCATTGAGGCGGTTCATGCATTGCACTCCTTATAGATAGAAGTCCAGGGAGACATAGAGTGCTTCGAAATCCCCTTCATTAACCCGACCATCACGATCGATGTAGCCATCCTGATTGAGATACTCCAGGTACACCCAGCCCGGACCATAGTCGTAACTGAATCCCGGGGCAGCGGCACTGATAGCGTCTGTGGAAGAACCCCGTGTATCCGGTTCCGCCACTGAAGCATCCAGATAGAAACGCCACGGCCCCACACTGTAGCCGGCTTCAACAGTGAGGCGTTGATTTTCTATACGTTCCGGCACGGCAGCGGAAATCACATAATCATCCGGTAGATCACGCTGCATGATGATCCAGGAGGCCTTACCAAACCACTGGTCAACGGTACCTTCGTAAAACAGCACCGCCGCCTGGTGGTCACCGTCCACCGGCCGCTCAGCGCTCATCAGGTTCTGCAGACGGCCTGCCTGCAGCGACAGCCCCAGGGTGTGATCGGATTGCACCTGCCATTCGCCGTTCACCACCAACGTCTGCACCTTGCGGTACGTGGTGGCGCTACCCCAATGTCGATTGTCATCCACGGTGTCGGTGCTGGTGGAGCCCCAATCGTCAGCCAGATACAGTGCCGCATCGTAATGCAGTGTGTTATGGTCACCGGACAGCTTCACCCCCACATCCATTTGATCACCGAACCCGGCCAGAAAAATATCACCGGGCCAGAAGTTCGTGGTTTTCCAGCCGAAGGGCACCTGACTTTTGCCTACCCGCACTATATGATCCGCATTCAACTGCCATCCCACCCAGGCCTTGTGGATCACCCAATAATCACCGGTAGAGTTGTTGTCCGGATCAGTGAAACTGCCGGGCCCCGCCCGCACTTCGGCGGAATAGCGCCAGTTGCCGGTACCCTCGTCAGCGGCACCATCCAGATAGATGATCAATGCTTCGTTGCCGATCTCACCCCAACTGTTCTTATTGGCTTCATCATCTGGAAGGTATTGATAATTAGCCCAAATTCCACCGGACAGCGCACTTTGGGCAAAGAGGGGAGAACAGAAAGGAAACACACACAAGAGCCACGCGACCGCGCTTAAGGGAATGAGTGTACTGATGCTGCGATAGGCCATGGTGAACCTCCTTGTCGAGCCAGGACACTGTACACCATGGCAGGATACCGCCGCTGTATCAAGTCCGTGCTAGCTTACAGGCCCAGCCCGCTCAATCGCTGCAGGATCGACTGCAGCTCGTCCACGCTCATATCAACTTGTTCGATCACCCGGCCATACAGCATTGCGGTGGGCACGTTACGGCCACCCAGCTCCTTCTGGGTTTCATGCAGACAAACCAGTACGACACGTTCACGGCGAGTCAGTCCATCGCGGACATCAGGCAGGTAATCTCTGGGATCAGGCTGATCTTGCATCGTATATCAGGACAAACGTAACGGCAAATCCCGCAACCGCTGCCCGGTGGCGGCAAACAGGGCATTGGCAAGCGCAGGTGCAATGGGCGGTACAGCGGGTTCCCCCACGCCGCCCGGCGCCTCGGCACTGGAGAGGATGTGCACGGTGATAGCGGGCGCTTCATGGATGCGCAGCAGCGGGTAATCATGAAAGTTGGTCTGCTGCACCCTGCCATCCTGCAGGGTGATTTCTCCGCGCAACGCCGCGGTTAAGCCGAAAATCACGCCCCCTTCCATTTGCGCTTTGATGATGTCGGGATTGATGGTTTTCCCGCAGTCGATGGCCACGGTTACCCGGTGCACCCGAATGTCCCCCTCCACCACACTGACTTCCACCAACTGCGCCACATAGGATCCGAAAGAATAATGTGCCGCAATACCCTGGGCGGAACCCGGCTCCATAGGCGCTCCCCAACGCCCCACCTCGGCAACCTGCCGCAACACTGCGGCCAGGCGAGGATTGCCGGCAAGATGCTGCAACCGGAACTGCAACGGATCCCGGCCCGCCCGGTGCGCCAGCTCATCCATAAAACTTTCCACCACAAAAGCGTTGATGGAATGCCCCACCGAGCGCCAGTAGCCGGTGCGCAAACCCGGATCGGCTTGCACGTGACGCACTTCTGCGCTGACACTGTCATAGCCAAATTCCACCGCGCCTTCGGTACTGGCCGGATCCATCAGCAGGGTGCCGTATACCCAGGGGCCCAGATTGGCCAGTCCACGCACCAACCCATCCGGCAGCCAGGCGGGCAACACCGCCGTGGCAAATTCCTGAAAAGCGTAGGGCAGAATATTGGGATTCACGTTTTTCTGGTGCCAGCCGGTGATCCGCCCCTGCTCGTCCAGGCCGGCCTTTATCTCGGCGTGGGCTGCGGGCCGATAATAATCATGCTGCATATCGTCTTCACGACTGAACACCAACTTGATCGTCAGGCCGGTGGCCTTGGCAATCTGAGTGGCTTCCAGCGCATAATCCACACTCAGGCGCCGACCGAAGCCCCCGCCCAGCAATGTGGTGTGCACCGTTATTTGATGACGGCGTAATCCCGTCACCTCTTCGGCAATGGCGGCACAAACGGAAGGTACCTGGGTGGGCACCCAGATTTCACAATGATCGTCACGCAGGCGTACCGTACAGTTCATGGGTTCCATGGTGGCATGGGCCAGATACGGCAGGCGATAGGTGGCTGCGTGCTGTAAAGCCGCGGCACGGATATCAGCGCGCGCATCGCCCACCGACAAGGCACTGCGCCCGGATTCACTGGCTGCCAGCGCCTCAAACTCACGGCGGATATCCTCGCTGGAACGCTGTGACAACGCCGGCATCGCCCAGCTCACGGTAATAGCCTGCAGCGCCCGCTGGGCATGCCAATAGGTTTCTGCCACCACGGCCACCCCGTTGGCAATGGGCACAATGGCTTTCACGCCGGGCAACTCATCGGCACCATTGGGGCTCCAGCTTTCTATGTGTCCGCCCTGCACGGGGCAGCGTTTCACCAGGGCAGTAAACAGGTCCGGCAGCTGCACGTCGATACCATATTGCGCTGTGCCCCGCACCTTCATGGCACCGTCCAGGCGCACGGAGGGGCGTCCGATAAAGCGGAAATCCCGCTCCGACTTCAAGCTGACTTCGGGCCGGGACAGCGATTGTGCCGCCTGCACAAACCGCCCCATGGGAAGACGGGTATCCCGATATATAATGTGCTTGTCCCGCACTTCCAACAGCGCCACATCAACACCCAATTCAGCCGCCGCAGCCGCCCGCAACATCTCTCTCGCCTGGGCGGCCGAGCGCCGCAAAACATCGTAGTAGATGCGTGTACTGGTGCTGCCGCCGGTGACCTGCACGCCATAGAAGGGGTTCACATAATCTGCATGCACCCCGGCTGACTTCACCTCAATCATGTACGGCTCGGTATTCAATTCTTCTGCAATCAGGGTGGCCATGCCGGTCATGGTGCCCTGCCCCATTTCCACACTGTTCAGATAGAAGCGGATATCATTCTGCGGCGTTATCTGCAGCCAGGCATCAGGTTCAAAATCACGGGCATTGCCATGGGGTAGCGGTGTGGTGCAGCCGGACAACGACAGCTCCAGAATCAGGCCACCCCCAACCAGCCCCATGGCTTTCAGAAATTCACGCCTGGAGTTCATACGGTCACCTCCACTCAGCTTTCCAGATTGCTCTGATAATAGGGTGCCGGGGTCTGACCGGAATCAGACTGCAATTGCCCCGCCGCATCATGAATGGCGGCCCGGATGCGGCTGTAAGTGCCACAGCGGCACAGGTTGCCCGCCATAGCCCGATCAATATCCTCATCCGTGGGGCTGGGATTCTGTGCCAGTAAGGCGCTGGCTGCCATGATCTGCCCCGGTTGACAATACCCGCATTGCGCCACGTTATGCCTGATCCAGGCATCCTGCAGCGGATGATCGGCTTGCCCGCCCAACCCTTCAATGGTGGTGATTCGCCTGCCCTGCACCGAGGACATCGGCGTGGTGCAGGCACGAATGGCCTCGCCTTCCCTATGCACAGTACAGGCGCCGCACAAACCGGCACCACATCCGAACTTGGTACCGGTTAACTTCAACACATCACGCAGCGCCCACAACAGCGGCATCTCGCCTTCCACGTCCAGGCTTATGGAACGGTCGTTGAGCATAAAAGTGATTGGCATCGCGCTTTCCTTACTTGTGTCCGTACCAGAAATATAGCCCATATTATCAATACACAGGTTCACTGACAGTGTACCTTCCACCGGCCATGGAACGTCAGATCCAGGCAGGACAGTTCCCTTGTCATCCGCGGACAGGGTTGGTGGACAGGGCTTGTGGCCCGTGCAGCATGCCTTTCCTGCAACAGTGCTGTTAAACTGCCTCTCGTTCACCACAACCAACCATTGGACCCCTATGAAATTCAAACGAGTGCACAGTCATGACAGCGACAAATTATTGGTGGAATGGAACAGCCAATGGTACAGCGTGGCGGATCTCAAGGGTTTACCCACCGCACCAAATGAACTGCTGCCGCTGCTGGCCGACTGGGATCACTGGAAGCCGCTGCTGGAATCCGCATTGACGGAGTCAGGCGCTACCCCCTTTGCCCCCGATGGCCCGCTGCAACCATTACTGCCGTTTACTCCGTTGTCGCTGCGGGATTATATGTTGTCGGAAACCCATGCAACCAATGCGGCCCGCGGCTTTGTCAAACACTTCATGCCAACGCTGTATCCCATCATCACCGGCTATGAGCGGTTGCTTCGGCGCCCGTTCCCGGCCCTGCGCCCGAAGCCCATCTGGTATCGACAACCGGTTTATTACTTCAGCAACCATATGAATATGGCCTGCGAGGGTGACACTGTGCACTGGCCTGCCTATACCGACTATTTGGATTACGAGCTGGAGTTGGCGTTTGTATTGGCCAAACCGCTGCTGAATGCTACCCGGGAACAGGCTTTGCAGGCCATCGGCGGCTTTATGGTGCTGAACGATTTCAGCGCCAGGGATGTACAGCTGGAAGAAATGCGCAGCGGCTTCGGGCCACAAAAATCAAAACACTTCGTGAACGCACTGTCGGCAACGGTGGTCAGCGCCGACGCGATCCTGCCCAGGGTGGACCAACTTAAAGCCGAGGTCAGAATCAACAACAGGTGTATAAGCCAAACCCATACCGGAGATTTTCAACACAGTATTGCCGATATGCTGGTGCATGCCAGCCGCGATGAGCCCTTGTATCCGGGTGAAGTTTTTGCCACCGGAACATTGCCCAATGGTTGCGCCATGGAAAACGACCACTGGTTGCAACCAGGGGACACCATAGAACTGTGGATCGAAGCCGTCGGCTCACTCACCAATACGATCAGCAAGAAGGATTAACCATGAACGACCTGAAACAACTGGTGAACACCGGGCGCAGCCATACCCGCCACGGGGAAGCGGTTCAGTTCCAGGAGGGACTGTATCAGCTCAGCAAACAATGCTATGGCTGGATGGTGCCCAATGGTTCCTGGGGCGAAACCAATATCGGCCTGATTGACTGCCATGGAAAAAGTGTTTTGATAGACACCTGCTGGGATCTGCATTTTACCCGGCAAATGCTGGAGGGCATGCAGCCTGTTATTGAAAAATCCCCCATTGACACCGTCATCAACACGCACTCTGACGGTGATCACTGCTGGGGCAATCAGTTGTTCAAGGATCGCAACATCATTGCCACCCAATCCTGCCATGCACAAATGCATCACATGAAACCGGCTTCACTCAGTGCCCTTCAGCATAGCTGCAAAGCACTGCGCCATGTTCCCTTTGGCGGCATGAATACGTTTTCCAACTACATGATCGACATGCTGGCACCCTATCAGTTCGGCGGCATACACATCACCGAACCGGGGCTTACCTTTCAACAGGAACACAGCCTGAATCTCAACGGCAAAGACATCGTACTGTATGAAGTGGGGCCCGGGCACACCAGCGGCGACGCCATTGTCTATGTCCCCGATGAACAGGTTGTCTATGCCGGCGACATCGCCTTTATCGGCAGCACCCCGGTGATGTGGAGCGGGCCGGTGGAAAATCTGCTGCGGGCACTGGAAAAACTGCAAAGCTTAAATGCCCGTGTCATCGTACCGGGGCACGGCCCGCTGGCAAACAGCAATGACATACAAAATATTATCGATTACTGGCACTTTGTGCATGAGAATATTCATCAACGCTACCAACAGGACAAGCAGCCCCATGAAGCGGCCAGCGAAGTCCTGTACAGCAAGGCGTTTCTGCAATCGCCCTACGCGCGCTGGAGCTGTGCGGAGCGCATGGTAACCAATGCGTTCACACTGTACCGACAATGGGGCGCCAAGCTCACCAATTTGCCGGAGCCAATGGGCACACTGGACATCATGCGCAAACAAGCAAAGGTTGCCCACCAGTTTCAACAACAAACCGCCCACTGACTGATTGTGCCACCGGAAAGATGTGGCCAAGATCGCCCTGGCCTTGCATAAACCCTTCCTGGAAGGGGATACCCGCTGAGCTTTCCCCTAACCAGGTTTGGCGTTATTGCGACGGGCATTGACGCCAGGCACTACGATGTTATATTTTGTATTACATTAATTCTGCAGTGCGGAGATCGATCTGTGCCCGAGCGCGAAACACCCGACAACAAGACACCCCGCAAAGCCGCTTCCCGGCGCCGGGGCCGTCGTCCAGCAGCGGCAGAAGAGCGCAAGGACCGGGTCATTCAGGCGCGGGTCCCCGAGGATCTGGAAACCACACTGAAGGAAGCGGCGGAGAAACGTCGCATGTCGGTATCTCACCTGATCCGCAACGTACTGGAGGATACCTTCACCCTGGTGGATAACATCGTAGCCGACTCCAGTGCCCTGGTGGAACAGGTGAGCCGGGACGCCAAACGGGTGGCAGCCAGCGTACGGGGCGACGGCGAGTCATCCCAGGCCAATACCCAGCAACTGCTGGACAGTGTGGATGCCTGGCAGGATGTTATCGTCAACAAGCCCGGCCACTGCGCTGAATGCAACGCCGAACTGAAGCGTGGCCAGCGTGCCTACCGGGGATTGAGCCAATTACAGGGGCGGGAACTGCCGCCCATCTGGCTGTGCCCGCACTGTATTGAGACTTTGTAAGATCAGAACAGGCCGGCACCGCCGGTTTTTTTAAACCCTAAAATGTACTACAAAAAAAGACACCAAAACCATCACCATCGAGGAACCCAATATGGATAGCACCACACCGACACAATCCGGCTCCCGTAACGAAGGCCTGAAGGCGTGGCTCAATGTGATGAACGCATCCCTGTCAGCACTGGAACAAACACTGTGGCAGGGGCGCGAACTGGCAGAGCAGGCCGTTGCCGCCCTCAAGAAAGTGAGCTCCGGCGTTGAACTGGCAAAAGAAGAGTACGAGGCCCTGGCAGAGGAAGCAGCGCAGTGGCCGGCCCGCGTCAAACGCATGAAGACTACCGGCTGGATGCTGACCCGCATCACCGCCCGGTACCGCCTGTGGGGCATCCGCTCGGCGTTTATTTCCAAGCGCCGGACGCCGGCGGCCCTGGCCGAGCTACACCGTAAAAACGCGCGCCTGTTCCGCGATGTGTCCCTTTCGCAAGGGGGCGCCTTCCTGAAGGTGGGCCAACTGCTGTCCGCCCGCGCCGATATCCTGCCCAAGCCCTGGGTGGAGGAACTGAGAGTGCTGCAGGATCAAGCGTCGCCGGTGGCCTTTGAGGACGTGCGCCAGGTGATCGAATCCGAACTGGGCAAGTCGCTGAAAGACATGTTTGCCGAATTTGATCCACAACCCATTGCCGCAGCCAGTATCGGCCAGGTCCACCAGGCAGTGTTGCCCACCGGCCAGAAAGTAGCGGTAAAAATACAACGGCCCGGCCTGGAGCACATTATTGATTTGGATATGGCGCTGCTGAAGCTGTTCACCAACAGCATCGCCTCCATGCTGCCACCCACCGACCTGGACACCATCACCGGGGAAATCGAGCGTACGATCCGCGAGGAACTGGATTACACCCATGAAGCCCGCGCCATGGTGCAGGTGGGGGATTTTCTCAGTAATGTGGAAAACGTAGTTGTCCCCCACCCGGTGCCCGGATTCACCCGCAAGCGGGTTATGGTGAGCAACTTTGTGGTGGGAACACCGCTGATGCAGGAGCTGGACCGCCGTCAGGCTGAAGGGGATGAAGACGGCATTGCCGATCTGCTGGGGCGCCTGCTGGACCTGTATCTGCGGCAAGTGCTGCAGGCCGGTGTCTTTCAGGCAGATCCCCATCCGGGCAACCTGCTGGTGACACCGGACAACAAGCTGGTGTTGCTGGATTTTGGCTGCACCATGACCCTGTCGGAGCCATTCCGCGAGGGGTACTATAACGTGCTCGGAGCCGCTCTGATGGGCGAACGGGATACCATGGCGCGGGAATTGAAGGCCATGGGGTTCACCACCCGCAGCGGTAAACCCGACACCTTACTGGCCTTCGCAGACGCACTGTTGTCACAGATCCAGCGCACCGCGTTTGAAATGAGCCGGGACAAACCCAACTGGCCCAGCCAAAAGGACATCCTGTCCGGGGCAAAAAACCTGTTGGCCCAGGCGGAAGCCGATCCGGTGGACAAACTGCCCTCTGAATTCATCATGCTGGCCCGGGTCTTCACCACGCTGGGCGGTTTGTTCATGCACTATCAGCCCAACATTGATGTGAATACCTATCTGTTCCCACACCTGGTGGGGCCCGCATTAAGTCAGGCTATCTAGGCTGCACCGCGTCGGGTCGCAAACAGCGACCTGACCATTTCGCCCCTGTATCAGACGCTGGATTTGTGCAATGATCTGCACCCAATTGTTGTACAGATCCAAGCGTCATGAACCAAATCCGCGTTGGGGAATTCGTTGCCCTGGCGGCCATGTTGATCTCTCTGGTTGCCCTCTCCATCGATGCCATGCTGCCAGCCTTACCGGCCATCGCCGCCGATCTGGCCGTGGCCGATCAAAATGACCAGCAATACATCATCACCAGTCTGTTCCTGGGGTTGGGTATTGGTCAGCTGATTTATGGGCCTCTGTCCGATTCCATCGGCCGCAAACGGCCCATTTATGCAGGTATTACGTTGTTCGTTGCCGGCAGCGCTCTGTGTCTTTTCGCGCCCAGCTTCCAACTGTTGCTGTTGGGCCGCTTTCTACAGGGATTGGGTGGGTCCAGCTCCCGCATCGTCACCATAGCCATTGTTCGCGATCGCTTTGAAGGCAACGCCATGGCCAAGGTCATGTCATTCATCATGGCGGTGTTTATTCTGGTACCGGCACTGGCCCCGTTGCTGGGGCAAAGTATTTTGTTGCTGGGTGACTGGCATCTGATTTTTGTCGCCATACTGGTGTTTGCGCTGGTGGCGGTGATCTGGTTTGCGGTGCGCCTGGATGAATCTCTGCCACCGGAAAAGCGTCATGCACTGCAGCTGAAAACAGTGCTCACCGGTATCCGCTTTATTCTGCGGCAACCGGTCAGCATCGGCGCCATTCTGGTGATGGGGTTGATGTTCGGCGGCTTTGTAGCCTACCTCAGTAACGCCCAACAGATATTCGTGGACATCTATGGCACCGGCACCGCCTTTCCGGTTTACTTTGCGCTGCTGGCATTATCCATCGGAGCGGCATCCATACTGAACGCCCGCATTGTGATGCGACTGGGCATTGTTCAAGTATGCCTGCTGGCACTCATCGGCCAATGTGTCCTGACCGCGGTTATGCTGATGCCATCAATATTGATTTATGATCACCAGCCACCGTTGTGGCTGTTTATGCTGTATTGCGTGCCGCTGTTTTTTTGCCTGGGCCTGCAGTTCGGCAACCTGAATGCGCTGGCAATGCAACCCCTGGGCGCCATCGCCGGTCTGGGTGCATCCTTCGCCGGCGCCGTTTCCACCACCCTGGCGGTACCGTTGGGGGCATTGGTGGCGCATCAATACAATGGCACACCCACCCCCCTTATCATGGGTTTCCTGGCCTTTGGTGTGGGCGGCCTGTTGTTGTTTCGGCCACTGTGTTTGCAAGGGGCAAGTTCACCATGATGCGGGGTTACCTGTTTGCCGCCATCGCGGTGTTGATCTGGAGTGGTTTTATTCTGGTTTCCCGCTTTGGCGGTATCGGGCCATTATTACCGGCGGACGTGATTGCCATCCGTTATTTCACCTGTTCAGTTTTGGTGTTGCCGGTCTGGCTTTTTTTCTTTCGTTTTAACCTGTTGAATCCGAAACTGATTACCGCAGCCCTGATCGGCGGGCTGGGGTACGCCCTGTGTGCCTTTCAGGGCTTCCAAACCGCACCGGCCTCCCATGCGGCCATTCTGTTGCCGGGCATGCTGCCGCTGATCATTTCCCTGATCAGTTATTTCTCCGGGGCAGAAGCCTTCACCCCCATTAAATGGCTGGGTATCACGTTGATCAGCAGCGGTATATTCTGCCTGTTCTGGTTCGAGATTCTCACCAGCGATGGTGTCCAGGGTGGCCAACTGTGGTTTGTGGGAGCGGCTTTTTGCTGGGCGATTTTCTCGGTGCTGATCAAACGCTGGCAGATCTCACCCTGGCAGGCAACGGTGAGCCTGTCAGTGGTGACGGCCGTTGTCTATCTGCCTTTCTATGCCGTCAGCATGAGCAAGAACATCAGCCTTGATCACTGGCAACACATTGCCCTGCAGAGCGTGTATCAGGGCTTTCTTGCCACCATCGTGCAGATGCTGTGTTACGTGCAGGCCGTACGCCGTATTGGCCCCGCCAACATGGGCTCGATGATGGCGCTGGTGCCTTTACTGGCCGGGTTTTCGGCCGTTGCTTTGTATGATGAGCCCTTGGGCATTCCGCTGCTGGTGTGCCTGCTGCTGGTCAGTTGTGGTGTGTGGATTGCGAATATTCAACGCAACGGGCACAAAGAAAAGCGCGCGGGGCACTCTTCTTTGCGCTCCGCCCAGGCCCATGACCAGGCGGGGCCATGATCAGGCGGGCCGATAGCCCAGAATGGATTTCACTTCCAGGTATTCCTCAAAGCCTTCCCGCCCCCACTCACGGCCATTGCCACTTTGCTTGTAACCACCAAACGGGCAGCTGAAATCCACTTCGGCGCCGTTGATGTGCACATCACCGCTGCGGATTTGCCTGGCCACGTTCAACGCTCTCTCGTGGCTGCCGGACACATAACCGGACAGGCCATAGGGCGTGTCATTGGCGATGGCCACCGCATCCGCATCATCCTCGTAGGGCAGGATACACAACACCGGCCCGAAAATTTCCTCCCGCGCAATGGTCATCTGATTATTTACATTGCTGAACACCGTCGGCTTGACGTAATAGCCGGTTTCCAGGCCCTCCGGTTTGCCGGGGCCACCGCTTACCAACTCAGCTCCAGCGGCGATTCCGGACTGAATCAAACCTTGGATCTTATTGAACTGAGCTGCACTAACCACCGGACCAATGGTGGTGCCATCGGCATCCGGTGCCCCCACGACAATGCGCTGCGCCGCCGCTTTGGCAATGGCGGTGGCTTGTGCCAGACGGCTGACAGGTACCAGCATGCGGGTTGGCGCATTACAGGATTGGCCGCTGTTTATAAAACAGGATTTCACCCCAGCGGCCACTGCCGATTCAAAATCAGCATCATCAAGAATGATGTTGGCGGACTTGCCGCCCAACTCCTGAGCCACCCGCTTCACGGTATCGGCTGCGTTTTTGGCAATGGCGATCCCGGCACGGGTGCTGCCGGTGAAAGAAACCATATCCACATCCGGGTGCTGGGTCAGCGCGGTACCCACACCGGGCCCATCACCGTTCACCAGATTAAACACCCCAGGGGGCAAGCCGGCATCATGCACGATTTCCGCCAGAATCATGGCGTCAAAGGGCGCCACTTCACTGGGCTTCAGCACCAGGGTGCAGCCGGTTGCCAGCGCCGGCGCAACCTTGCAGGCGATTTGGTTGATGGGCCAGTTCCAGGGGGTAATCATTCCGCACACACCAATGGGTTCTTTGCGCAGACAGCTGCTGCCCCGCACTGCTTCGAACTCATACTGTTTCAGGATTTCCAGCGCCTGCATAAAATGTCCCAAACCGGCGGGGCCGTGGGCCGCCTTGGCCAACCAGGAGGGGGCCCCCATCTCCAGAGTAATGGCCTGGGCGATGTCTTCCATACGGTTCTGGTAGCCCCGGATGATGGCTTCCAGATAGCCTATACGTTCGTCCCGGGACAGGGCCGACCAGGATGGGAACGCGGCCCTGGCAGCGGCCACCGCCTTGTCCACGTCTTCGCGTCCACCCAATGAAATAACACCTGCAGGCTGTTCCGTGGCGGGGTTGATCACTTGCAGGGTATTTTCTTCTGTTGCCGGCTGCACCCACTGCCCATTGATGTAAAAGTTTGTATATTCGTACATTAGCCTCTCCATGTCCGTTGTCTCACCTTTGATTCAGCGCTATAGTGATTATATTGATGTACTGAATTCGGTCGCAAATCATGCTGCGCAGTTTCCTGATACTGATTACAGCGTTTCTGTTACCCATTGTGGTAATGGGCAATGCTGTCGCATTCAACGCCGAGAAAACCCTTCAGCAATCCACTCTGGATTGCGATCCGTTCACCCTTGCCCTCGAAGACAGCAGCGACGATACCGATGGTACCTTAACTGCAAACACGTTACCGCCTTTCTCTTCTACCCCGGCGCTGAATAAAACCACAATAGTGGCGGCTTATTCAGGGCAATCATCCAACGGCTTTCCTATTCGTGGCCCACCTGCCCCGGTTTTGAAATAAGCGCATACCTTCATCCTTCGCTTGTTGCCCGTGCGGCCACGCACTCTCTGCGCCAAAGCGAATTCTGCTTATTGCAACCGAGGTTCTTAATATGAAACATCTGCATTTATTTCGTGCCGACCAGGCACATCATGTAGCTTATCCGGAGACGGTAAAAACCATCACCACGCGGGATTCTGCCCTGGAAATTTTTACTGATTTTCAGCACGCCCCTGCGCTGGTGATCGACTCAACGCTTTCCCCCCAACAAGCTGAGATACAAATGCGCACCGCCCACGTGAGGATGAAAATCGTGGTGGATCGAGACAATCAGGTGCTGGGTATCGTCAGTCTGGATGACCTGAGCAACCAGGAAATCATCAAGCGTATTTCCCAGGGATACCAGCGATCTGAATTGAACGTAACCGACTTTATGCACCCCTTGTCCAGCCTGAAAGCGTTTTCCTGGGAGGAACTGCAGGATGCCAGCATTCAGGATGTAATCGATACACTGCAAAACAGCGGTCAACAGCACTGCCTGGTATTGGATGGCGAAGAAATCCGGGGCCTGATTTCAGCCAGCGACATCGCCCGCAAACTGAAGCTGCCCCTGGACATTCACAGGGAATCCAATTTCTCACGTATCTCCCATGTTATCTATCATCAAATCCACCCCCACCCAACAGTGGTCAGCAATGGTTGACACTGAGGTCTTGGAGGTGAATGACTGATCGTGACGCTCCACCGCCGGCTTTAAAGGTTGTGCGGTGGAAGGGATGCAACCAGTAGCAGTTTTTCACAGCGGGACAGTTTTTTGATCTGGGCTTCCCGTCTCGCCGCCTCGGAGCGGCTGCCGGCCGGTTCGGAGTAAACCAGGGTGACAGGCCGCCTGACCCGCGTGTAGCGGGCTCCGGCTTTGGCCTCGTTGTGTTCCCGCAGACGCCGCTGCAGGTCTGTGGTAATCCCCGTGTACAGCGTGCGATCCGAACATTGCAACATGTAAACAAACCAGCTTGACGGCATACCTTAACGCATCCAGCGTAACCAACGCAGCGCGCCCAGCACACTGGCCAGTGACGCGCTGACATAGGTGAGGGCACAGGCGGTCAGAATGTTGCGGGCAGCCGCCATATCACCCGGGGATAGATACTGGCCTTCCTGCAAAATGGGCAATGCCTTGTTGAAGCTGGCATCCCACTCCACCGGCAAGGTCACCAGGTGAACCAGGGTCGACAGCAGAATGCCCACCACAATCACCACAATGGCCAAGCGCATCAAGCCCGGATTCAGCCCGGCCAGCAGCGGCAGTGCGATGAGCGCCACTTGCGACACCCGGGCCGCCAGTCCGGCTACCACAGCCAAGCGATAGCGGGTTGCCAGTCCGCCTGAACCCCGCTGGTGCTGAATCGCATGCCCCACCTCATGGGCTGCAACCACCACCGACGTCAGGGATTTACCCTCATAGTACTGCGGGCTCAAGCGCACCATCTTTTGTGACGGATCATAGTGATCGCCCTGATTGGTCTGCTCCACTCCAACGCCGTCGACGCTGAAGCGCTCCAGTAAATGACGGGCAAACTCGCCCCCGGTGCCGGGAAAATCCGGCCGGGGCACGGCGTGTTTTTGCAAAATCCTGCGGGTGGCGTACTGAGGCAGGAACATCACCCCCAGCAACAGCAACACCCCAATTAGGTAAATCATAGCAATTCAACAGTTTAGGAAATCAGATGGCATCATCGTTTACTGTAAATGATCGAAAAGGCAATAGGAACCTGCGCCGAGATGGATAGCATGTTGGTTTTTCTCTGCATCCTATCCAACCATCGTCCAACCATCGCGATCAGCGACGCAGATTGTGCAGGAACCGAAGCATGCGCGATAGTCCCCTGGCCATGAATCTGGCCAAGCACGTACCCAAACATGGCTTTTTATGGGGGCTGCTGCTGTTCATTCTATTGTTCGCTATAGTGCTGATAAAACCGGCCCCTGCAACCTTGCCTGACACCGGTGAGCTGGTACTGGATGCGGAAACCGGTGGCGTCGAGCTGGGCCCCTATATTGAGTATGCCCCGGCGGCTAAGGAATACACCCCGACAGAGCATGCCAACTCCATAGGTGCCGATCCACAACTACTGGCCGTGACCGGCTGGCAGCGTGCCCAGGCCGATGCCATCAGCCTCGGCTATCAACCATCCGCCTACTGGTTTCGCACCCGCTGGCGCACCGCCGCAAGCCTGGGGGAGCAAGCCTGGACATTGGTGATCAATAATTCCCACATAGATCACATTGAACTTCGCCTGTTCCAAAACGGCGAACAGATTCACCACTGGCAAACCGGCGATGCACTGCCCTACTCACAACGCCCCATTGACCATCCCATGTTTGTGTTTCCCATTACGCTGCAGGCAGACAGCGGCTATCAACTCTACCTGCGTATTCAAAATACGGAGGCCATGGAGCTGCCTATCAGGCTGCTGGATCAGCCCCACTTCACCACCTTCAACACCCTACACTCCTGGGTAGATGGAATATTCAACGGATTCCTGATCATTATGGCGGCCTACAGTTTGGCACTGTATGCCATTCTGAAAGACAAAACCTACCTGTATTACGTTTCCTACATCATTTCCATGCTGCTGTTTTTTCTGTATCAGCAGGGCTTGTTGTACCGTTTTGTTTATCCGCAATGGCCGCTTGTACAACATTATTTTCCACTGCTGATTTCGCTGTACATCTTTTTCTCCATCGCGCTGTTCTTTCGCACCTTACTGGCGCTGCCGCGACTGCTGCCAAAACACTGGTTAGTGTACAAACTGCTGTTATTGCTGCATGGGGTGTATTGCCTGCTTTTTCTGGTATTGGAATATCAGACAGCCATGTATCTGCTGATCGTGAATACGTTACTGTCGACACTGATGGCGGTCACCTCCATTATCATCCTCGCGGTCAAAGGTTCCCGCTCCGCGCAAATTGTGTTGGTGGGATGGACGCTGTTGCTGTTTTTCCTGGTGATCTTTACCGCCGCCAAAACCGGGGTTATCTACAACGAATTTATGGCGGTGTACGGACTACGCATTGGTATCAGCTTTGAGATATTGATCTTCTCATTTGCCCTTTCATTTCGCATCAATCAGGAACGCCAGGAGAAAGCGCAGGCGCTGCAGCAGGCCAATCAGGAGCGCACTGCAAAGCTGCAAGCACAAGAGCTGGCCCTGCAGCGGGAAATCGAGGCCAGCCAAGCCAAGGAAGAAGCTCTGCAGGTTGAAATACGCCACCGGGAAAACCTGGAAAAAGTAGTGATTGAGCGCACCGCCGATCTGGAGCGGACGCTACAGGAGCTGGAAAAATCCAACCGGGAACTGGCCTTGCTGAGCAGCAGGGACAGCCTGACCGGCCTCTACAACCGCCGCCTGTTCGATCTGAAACTGAAGGAGTACTGGAACCTGGCGCAACGCAATCAACAGCGCCTCTCATTACTGATCATCGACCTTGATCATTTCAAGCAGATCAATGATACCCGGGGACACCAGTGTGGTGATTATGTGCTGGCGACATTTGCCGAGCTGTTAATGAAAAATCTGCATCGCCCCAGTGATTTCATTTCCCGTTACGGCGGCGAAGAGTTTGCCATCCTGCTGGCCGACACCCCCTTGACCGGCGCCGAAATGATTGCAGACAAGATCGTCAACAAAACCGCCAACACCGTTTTCACCTGGGCTGGTGAAGAGTTTCACCTCAGTGTCAGCATTGGTATTGCCACCCAACAGAACACCAGCAACCTGGCTCCGGCATCTCTGGTCAGCGAGGCCGACAAGGCGCTCTATGAGGCCAAGTACAGGGGCCGCAACTGCTGGATCAGCCATCACTGACAACGCGGCAATACACGGCCGCGCGACGGTTTGGCAAGCTGTTTGCTACCAATCGGGTTTGATGCATAAAAAGCGGTGCAAGGTGATCTATAGTGCGGATTTTTGTCGGATATACGACTCAAACACCTGCGCTGGTTGGATTCACCACACACCGGATGTTCTATGCCCGCCTGACAACGTTACCAAGACACTAGCCCTATGATCCGCTTCATCGTTTGCCATCTGCACCGCTCCAGCGCCCGCTTGCGCTTTCTGAATTTCAATGATCACCTGTGTGGCCCCGCTCCGTTACCCAAATTGGTGGAACTGATCGACGAGCCGCCAGCGGCGGGTGCCCCCAGTGAACACCCGTCGCCGGCCTTGCAGCAATTGAAAACCCACCTCCAACTGGCGGAGCCACAACTGGAACTGATTCCAGGATTTCGTTGCTGGATCGAGGCGCCGGGGGAGGTCATCCCGGTGTACATGGCAGCCGCCACTGACCGGGACCCATTCCCCCCGCCTGCCGGCAGTCACTGGATCGAACTGCCGGAAAGCTGGATGTTTACACCACTGGAAAGGGAGTTACTGCGGGAAGCCTACGAATTTCTGCTGACCTGAATCAGCTTCAACCGGCGTAATAAGCAGCACGCAGCTTCATCAAACTCGGTGCACGCAGTTCCTGGCCATCGGCAGCGCGGGTTACCGCATATTCTGCGCCTTCCAGAACAATCTCTTCGCCACCTTCCGCGAAAGCCACCACGTTGCGTTCTTTGACCCACTTGTGACGATACAAGCCACCTTTCGCCTTACTGAAATCGGCAACGATTCCGGCATGGGGAGGATTCACCACCACCACCCACCAGGGTGTATGGGCATCGTAAGACCAGGCATTACCCACTGTCTCCGGTGGCAGAAAACGCTCCACCAGGGTTTCCCCCACCACGCCATGTTGGTGTCGGCCGGCGGCATCCAGCCCCTCACCATTTTTGGGCTCCCGGGTCTCCAACACCTCTTCATTCACAAAGGCTTCCCAAGCAGGCAACACTCGATGCTTGTCGCCATCCAGACTCTTATGTTCGAACATCTCATCACTCCTCAAAATTGTTGCATTGGCAGGTTACACACCGGGGAATAGCAAGGCCTATGCCAGCTGCCACAATTGATCCCGAATTGCGCCACAGGGATGCCGAACTGATGCCCCATGGTGAAATCCGTGAGCAGCCGGGCTTTGAAACATTCCACAGGGCCTACATCAACTTCCAAACCTCAGATCGACGGGGCATCCAATCCCAGCCCGTGCTGAAGGTGAATGCGGAGGAGCTGCCGGTAGGCGCCAATGCTCAAGCGCTGCCCTTTCCATCCGGCCTGCATTCGATACTGCAACCCATTAATGAATATAACGAAGACATCAGGTTTGATGCGCAACTTGCACTATCAGGGACGCAACAGTTTTCCCTGACCCCAATGGCAAACCGTGCCCATATCACCCTGCGCTCCAATTGGCCGCACCCTGAATTCACCAGTGTGGGCCTATGGAATTTCTGCGCTGGCATGCTGTTCGTTGTTGCAGTTTTGGCTACGTCATGTGTTGCACCGGATGAGCACAGCTTGGGTGTTCAGCGGCGCCCTGCTGTGCCTTTACAGTCTGCTGTTTGTCATTTTACAGGCCGAGGATTTTGCTCAGCTGATGGGCACACTTCTGGTGTTTGCGCTGCTGGCAGCGCTGATGATATCCACCCGCAAGCTGAACTGGTATGAGATTGCCAAAATTTCGAAGACTGACCTGAAACGGCCGAGACTGCATGCCAAAAAAAGGGGAGCTAGCGCTCCCCTATTTCCAGATATTTCTGCTTGATGGTTTCCAGATCCGCCAACCGATCATGCTGCCAGGGGTGGAAATCTTTTTTATAAAAATCCAGATATTCCGGCAACAGTTTCCAAACCATCCCTTTACGGCCCCAAAAATAGCGGGTGCCGTTCAACCACATTTTCCAATTGGTTAACTGATCTGTGTCCCGCAGCAGTTGTACCGTACTGGTGGCGGTTTCCAACACAAACAACGCCGTAAGCAAGGCCATCTGTGAGCGACGCAGCCATTGATCATCAACAGTACGCTGATATACATCAAAGGCCACCGCCTTGTGCTCGGTCTCTTCTATCACATGCCAGGCCCAGATTTTTCTCACCTGCGGGTGCAGTTTTTCCAATTCCTGCGGCGATTTGGTCATGAAAAAATCGGCCATGATGGCGGTGATGTGTTCAGCGCAGACCGTATTGGCCAGCTGCCGCTCCGGGGACCAGTTATCGCGCATCCATTGCGCCATTTTTGTCATGCGTTTTTCGATGCGCAAGACAGAAAAACCTTTACGCTTCATCAAGTCATTCAAGGCATCGTGTTCTTTGGAATGATGGGCTTCCTGTCCAATAAAGGCTCGAATCTGCTTGCGCAACTCCGGATCGGTGATTTGCTCCTGAAAATTGCGCACACTCTGGATGAATTGCTTTTCTCCTTCAGGAAAGGTGGCAGACAGGGCAGTCAGAAACAGGGTCAGCAGCGCATCGTTGCCATACCAATAATCCGGTATGGCATCACCAAACTCAAAATCCATGCGCCGAACCTTGATGCCCACCTCCATGATGCCTGTTGTATCCAGCTTCTTCGCAGCCGCGGTCATAGGGTTTCCCTCTGCGTCATTGTTATTATCGATCTACAGGATTATGCCAGCTGTGCCACAAAGCCATTAGGCCAGGGCAGGACAGAATGCTTGTCATCAGTGGCCAAGCAGGGTGCCCGTGGCGTCCGTCAGCCAGATCACCACCGCGTAGCGCGCGCCCTTACCGATGCCGCATAACAACAGCAGCACCCACCAGCGCACCCGCATCACCCCGGCAATAAAGGTTAATGCATCCCCTCCCACCGGTAGCCAGGCAAACAGCAATGTCCAGCTGCCGTAGCGCTGAAACCAGGCCTGGGATTTATGCAGGGTTTCAGGTTTGAAGGGAAACCAGCGGTGATGTTGAAAGTGCAGTAGATAACGCCCCATTACCCAGTTAACCCAGGCCCCCAGGGTATTGCCGAGTGTGGCATAGAACCATAATGCCAGCGCCGGCTTACCCTCCAGCAGCAGGGAGACCAACACCACTTCAGAATAAAACGGGAGTATCGTGGCGGCCAGAAAGGCGCTCACGAACAGCAGGCCATAACTCATCATGACAACTGCGGATCGTGTAATTCGAGATGGCTGTCATTACGGCGCACAGCCTGCTCAAACAGTCTGAACAGGGCTCGCTGGCGACGCTGGTAAAACAGGTATTCAGGGTGCCACTGCACGCCCAGCAAAAAGCCATAGCGGCCCTCAATCGCCTGCACAAACCCATCCCGGTCCCGGCCCACAATCGTCAAGCCATCGCCAAGACGTTCTATGGCCTGCTCATGGAGGCTGTTGACCTTAACCGCCTCCACCGCCAGCCCCGTGGCCAGTCGGCTGCCGGGTTCCAGATCCACCCATTTTACCGGGCGCAGACTGCGCCGGTTGGACGTTACCCGGCGCAAGGGGCGAATGTCCTGTTGCAGAGAGCCGCCGGCAACCACATTGATTAACTGGGCCCCGCGACAAATACCCAGCATGGGCAGGTTGGCTTCCAGTGCCTGTTCGATCATGGCAATTTCAAATCGGTCCCGTTCCACATCGTAACGGCGCCGGGGATGCAATTCACCACCGTAATGGTCCGGTTCAATATCATCACCCCCGCCAATAACGATTCCGTGCACCGGCACCTGGGGCATGCCGGTGTGGGCAGTGACGTATTGCGCCCGTAATCCGGCCAGCCGCAGCATCAAGCGCGTGGCCCACCAGGCAAAGGGGAAGCGCTTATGAGCACCGGTTACCGCGATCAAGGGCGATTCAACGGGAACATGTTCCACCGGTGTTTTCATGGATGGCTGCATCGACGGCTGCATGGGCGGTTGTGGTGAAATGCTCATGACTCCTTAACCAGGCGGGACGATGTCCTGAGCCATTCCGTGTCGAACGGTGTGGTAAAGGATTGCAGATACTGCTGGTAACGGTGACAGAATGCCTGCAGGCGCTTTGGGTCGGCCGCCAAACGTTCCACCTGCAACCAGTTTCGCCAGGGCTGATCCAGATTCCACTTGGGGTTATCGATATCGCAGTTAGGCAATCGATAATGCAATGTGGGCCTCGCCTTGATGCGGGGATCATCCAGACGGTTGCGGACCCGCGCCTCGTCCAGGTGCGTGAATAACGGCAACATGTCCATGCTGCGGTTTCGTGTGGGATTGAAATCGATATAGTCGTCGATCAGCTGTGACCGGCCCGGCTGGTACTGCCAGTCAATTACCTTCTGAATATAGTCTTTACCGAAATGCTTAATGTAATTGGTCAGTTTACGGGTCAGGTCAATCTGATCCTGATCGGCGATCCAGTCATACAGACACAGATACGCCCGCAGGTACGCCAGAATGGTGCTGACATCGGTGCCCGGCAACTCCGGATTCAAATGCAGGCCAAAGGCATAGCGAATACTGTTGCGGGTACCCAGGGCGCCCGCTTGCCGTAAACGGGTGAATAAATCCTGCACGCGGTGTAATTCCGACAGCGGCACCGGTGGTGTGACCAGCTCCCAGGGGACAATCTGCTCCGCCGCCTTGGTCAACAATTCGGTGGCCACCGCCTCGATGGAGAATTCATCCTCCAGATCCGCCGATTCCTCCAGGTGCGCACCCACCGCCTTAACGTAGGTGGCATCCAGCTCAATCACAAATTTACCCAATGCGGTGTCGTGAATGGTGAAGTCGAAACTGCTGTGGCGCTCCACCTTGCCACCCAGCTCCGCCTGCACACACTGGATGATCTGCTCCGGTTGCAGCCCGGCAAACTCCAGCTCCACACCTACCCGGCGCTCTTTATCCTGCTCGGTCCGGGTCGCCCCGGGTAACCAACTGCTGGTATTTGTCACACAAGCCTCCCAGATGGGTAACGGTCGGCAGATTGTCTGCCTAATCAATATTGTACAGATTCAAAGCCGGGGCCACACCTTTGTCGCATTTTGCCAGCCGATGATTTCAATAAGTTGATGAGCAGACTAAACTTGCTTATAAATCATTCAGCAATAGTGTGCCCTGCAGTAATGGAACAGCATATCATCAGCCGTGACCAGTTCGAGGCTCAACTGGCGCGGGCGGCCGCCCAGGTCAAAGATCCCGAAGTGGGCCTGTTCGGGCCGGATTCCATGATGTGGCGGCTCTCACGCCATGCACTGTTCGGAGCCCACGGCGCCGGCCGTGCCCTGCTGCTGCAGATTGCCCATCCCTGGGTAACCCGCGGCGTGGACGAGCACTCCAACACCCGCACAGACCCTTTGGGCCGCGCCAAACGCACTTTCACCTCAGTGCTCTCCATCGTGTACGGCAATCTGGAACAAGCCACCAAATACGCCCGTGCGGTACACAACATTCATAGCCGGATTCAGGGCCGGATGGATTATGATGCCGGCGCTTTTGGCCGGGATACGCCCTATCAGGCCAACGAAGCACAGGCCATGCTCTGGGTACACGCCACCCTGTGGGATACCACGGTGATGATGTACGAACTGTTCCGTCGCCCCCTCAGCCAGCAGGAAAAAGATCAGTTCTACGAAGAAACCCGGTTGTTTGCCTATATGTTCGGGATTCCGGACGAGATTCTGCCCCCGGACTGGAATGCCTTCATGGAGTACAACCAGACCATGTGGAATTCGGATCAGCTTGCTGTCACCCCGGCCACCCGGGAGTTGACCGCGTTTCTGTTTCAGCCTCTGCATTTCACCCTGGCACCGGCCATGGCCTGGCTGAAAATAGCCACCGCGGCCACCCTGCCCCCCCGCCTGCGGGAGGATTTTGGCCTGCACTATGGCAACAAGGAGCGGTTGCTGTTCGCCAGCGGCCGCACCGTACTGAGCCTTGCCGAGCCGGCTGCCCCGGCTATCATCCGCAATGGGCCCGCCTATGTAGAGGCCACCCGCCGCATACGGGGCCTACCGTCCACCCTGCTGACCCGGGCTTTCACCCGGGCGATTTTTGGCCGCCCCGAATTGGTGGCGCAAAAGCCGCCCGGCGCCAAGTAATCGAGGCGTATGCATAGCCCGCACCGCCCACCACTGACGGCCCGTTGCCGCCGCCGCGCCATAGGACAAATCGGGCCGGGTGGACTATAAATACTAAAAACCCTTCATGGACAGAGGTGGACCTTCCTGAGCAACTATGCACGCTATTACATCTGGTTAATTCCTGCTTTTCTGACACTGCTCATCGTGGCCGGCGGCGTGTTGGTCGACCAACTCAACAACCAAACTGCAGACAGGCGACTGCGCAACGATATCCTGAGTGATATCAGCCTGTTACGTGCCAACCTGGAAGGTAGCCTGAGTTCCAATCTACAAACAGTACAGGGCCTGGTGGCGGCCATTCGACTGGAGCCCGACCTGAATCAGCAGCGCTTCTCGGACATCGCGCGACACCTGCTGGACAGCCAGCATCAGCTGAAAAACATTGGTGGCGCTCCCGACATGATCATCCGCCTGATGTACCCGCTCGCCGGCAACGAAGGCGCCATCGGGCTCAACCTGGCCCGGAATGAAGAGCAACGGCGGGCGGCACTGGAAGCCAAGTCCAGCAATGATATGGTCATTGCCGGGCCGTTGCAGCTGGTGCAGGGTGGTAGCGGCATCATCGGTCGCATCCCGGTGTTCGTTGAGCGCAATGGCCGGGAGGAATTCTGGGGCCTGATTTCCGCGGTCATCGACGCCGAGCAACTCTATCAGCAAGCGGGATTACGCAACCCTTCGCTGCCCTACCAAATCGCCCTGCGGGGCAAGGATGGCAAAGGCGAACAGGGTGAGGTGTTTTTTGGAAACCCCGACCTGTTCCAGCGGAATCCGGTGCTGTCACAGGTCACCCTGCCCTCCGGGGCCTGGCAAATTGCTGCGATTCCAAAGCGCGGATGGCCACCCCATGCCCCCAACGCCATGGTATTGCGAACCACCATGGCGGTCATCGGAGGCCTGTTTATCTTCGGTCTGTGCACCTTGGTGCGGCTCTACCAACACCACCGCCTGAACAACCATCGATTACAAACCCTGGTGGAACTTTCCGAGGCGCAGAAAGCGTCCCTGGAACAGATGAGCCGGCAGGCCCGTATCGGTGCCTGGGAAGCGGACCTGGAGGCTGGCACCCTGTACTGGTCGCCGGTGACCAAGGAAATTCAGGAGGTGGCACCGGATTTCCAGCCCGGGCCCGGCGATGCGGTGCGTTTTTTTGAGGAAGGCGCCCACCGCCGGGCCATGGAGCAGGCCATTACCCTGTGCCGAACCCAGCAACAGCCCTGGAAGCTGGAAGCCAAGATCATCACCGCCCAGGGCAGCGAAATATGGGTGACCAGTACCGGTCAGGGTGAATTTGAAAACGGTCACTGCATTCGGCTGTATGGCTCCCTGCAGGACATCACCGAACGCAAATTGAATGAACAGCGCCTGGCCCAGACGCACGAACAACTGGAACGGCAGATGTCCCTGCTCAGGGCCATTGGCCGGGCGCAATCCGCTTTCATCGTCAATGAGAATTACCTGGAGGCACTGCAAAGCTTGCTGAAGAATGTGCTGGCCCTGACCCAAAGCCGGGAGGGTTTTATCGGTGAAATCCTTTATGGGGATGACGGCGCACCGTTTCTTAAAGTGCAGGCCATGATCAGCGAACCGGACCCCCATGAACTGCATGAAGAGAGCGAGGCATTCTATGAACAATTCGCCGTTCAGGGCATGGAGTTTCATAACCCGGACTCCCTGATCGGACAGGCCATGACTTCGCTGCAGCCTGTGCTCTCCAACAGCCCCGGCAACGATATGCGGACCGCAGGGCTACCGGATAATCATCCACCCATGCAGGCCTTTCTCGGTATTCCCATCATCCATAAAGGGCGAGGATTGGCGATGGTGGGGCTGGCCAATCGGCAGGCAGGTTACGATCTGGGCATGGTGACCTGGCTGCAACCGCTGATGACCACCATCGCCCAATTGATCGACGGCTACCGTAACCAGGCCGCACGCCGCCGCGCCGAACAGGATCTGGTTGCGGCCAAAGAAGCCGCCGAACAGGCGGCCCGCACCAAGAGCGAGTTTCTGGCCACCATGAGCCACGAAATCCGCACCCCCATGAACGGCGTATTGGGTATGCTCAACCTGCTGCAAAAAACCCACCTGGACAGCAACCAGTTGCGGCGCCTGAACCTGGCCATGAGTAGCGCGGAATCCCTGCTCTTGCTGATCAACGATATCCTGGATTTCTCCAAGGTGGACGCCGGCAAACTGGACATCGAATTACTGGATTTCGATTTACGGGCCATGTTGGGTGACGTTTCCGAAGCAATGGCGCTGAAGGCGCAGGAAAAAGGCTTGGAGCTGATTCTGGATCTGACCGGGGTGGACGCCAGCATGGTGCGGGGCGACCCCAGCCGCATCCGCCAGATCTTCACCAACCTGGTGGGCAACGCGATCAAGTTTACCCTCCAAGGCGAAATTTTAATTCGCTGTGCACTGTCCCCAAACGATAACGGCCTGATGTTTACTGCCAGCATCATAGACTCAGGCATAGGCATTCCCCAGGCCAAGCTGGCAACGCTTTTCTCCCCATTCACACAAGTGGATGCCAGCACTACCCGACAATACGGCGGTACCGGCCTGGGGCTGGCCATTTGCAAACAACTGGCCCAAACAATGGGCGGTGATATCCAGGTTGAAAGCGCACCGGGGCAAGGCAGTTGCTTCACCTTTCATCTGCGCCTGGAACCCAGTCAGATGGCCCGCCCGGTATTGCCGGAGATTGATACCCGCAGCCTGAGGATTCTGGTGGTAGACGACAACAGCACCAATCTCGAGGTGCTCCAGGGCCAATTGACCCACTGGGGCATCAGCGTGTGCGAAGCCGGCAGCGGCCAGGCAGCATTGCAGCGTTGCGAAGAGCAGATGGCCAGAGAGCCGCAGCGCCGCCCCCCGTTCGATATTGCCATCCTGGACATGAGCATGCCCGGCATGAGTGGTGCACAACTGGCACAACGGTTAAAGGCGGATCATCAGCTAAAGGACATCAAACTGGTCATGATGACCAGCATGGCCCACCGTGGGGATGCCCGTTACTTCGGGGAGCTGGGGTTCAGCGCCTACTTCCCCAAACCGGTTACCACGGAAGATCTGCTCACCACCCTGTCGGTGATATCCACGCAGGATGCCGACGCGCCGCTGATCACTCGCCATGTCTTGAAATCACTGCGCCACGAACTGACACCAGGCGACACCCTGCACTGGCCGCAGGCCACCCGCATTCTTCTGGTGGAGGACAACAACGTCAATATCGAAGTGGCCAAACAGATCCTGGCCGACTATGGCCTGAATGCCGATATCGCCGGCAACGGCCTGGAGGCCATGGAATCCCTCTTGTCCGCTCCGGCACAGGAACCTTATACGCTGATTCTGATGGACTGCCAGATGCCGGAACTGGACGGCTATGAAACCACCCGGCGCATCCGCCAGGGTTTGGCAGGCGAGAACTACCGCAAGATTCCCATCATTGCCATGACCGCCAATGCCATGAAAGGGGATCGGGAAAAGTGCCTGCAGGCCGGAATGGACGATTACCTGAGCAAACCCATTTCCACCGAGCGCCTGGTGGAAAAGCTACAACAGTGGGTGCTGGGCAGGGCGCCACAGCAAGCCGATACGGAACCCAACGATCAACCTCCTTCCGGGTACAGCACAGGCGCAGGCGTGTGGAATGAAAGCGAAGCCCTGACCATGGTCAAACAGCGGCAGGATCGCCTGCGCCTGTTGCTGGAATCCTTCTGCGATCATATTCCGCAACATCTACACACTCTTGATGACACCATACACCAGCACAATTTTGCCAAAATACGCTATCTGGTGCACACCATCAAAGGCAGCGCCGGGCAAATGAAAGCAGCCCAGCTGGAACAGATATCCGCCGCCATGGAACTGGCCGCAAAGAACCAGAACATCCAAGAAATAGAAGCCCTGAAAACCAGCTTGCATGCAGCCGCCAAGGCGGTGCTGGAGCGCTTCCGGGATTGGCTGAACACACATTCAACCTGATATTGGCTTTACACCACCACTGCGTTACCCTCGAACAAACAACAAACATAAGCCCAGGTAATGCAGGACATCCCCCAGATTCAAAAAGTGACGCACACCCTGCAGCAAGGCCGTTGGTTCAGTGCCATTGCCACACCGTTACAAGACGCCCTGATTGCTGCCGGCAAAGTCAAGACCCTGTCCCGGGGCAATACGTTGTTCTTGCGTGGCGACGCTCCCTGTGGCCTGTATGCCGTCATTGAAGGTGCTTTGCGCATCGGCATGCTGGGTGAAGACGGCAAGGAGGCCATCCTGACGTTTATCGATCCACCCAACTGGATTGGAGAAATCTCGCTGTTTGATGGCGAAGCCCGCACCCACGATGCCATTGCCGAGACCGATTGCCTGTTATTGCATGTACCCCAGCCAGCACTGGATGCACTGCTGGCGGAACAGCCCCGATACTGGCGTGCCTTTGGCCAGTTGTTGACCCAGAAACTGCGCCTGACGTTTTACGCCATCGAGGATTTTGCCCTGTTGCCCGCCCCCAAAAGACTGGTTCGCCGGCTGGCATTGATGGCGGAAGGCTACGGTGCCCGCACCGCAAACCATCCGCAAACCATCCGCCTGCAGCAGGAGCAACTGGGGCGCATGCTGTCCATCTCACGCCAGACCACCAATCAGATACTCAAGGATCTGGAAACCCGCGGCCTGATCCGCCTGGTGTATGGCGGCATTGAAGTTCTGGATCTGGACGCCCTGCAACAGCTGGGAAATCTGCCACCAATGTCAGGCAGCTGACAGACTTGCGGTAACCCATTGGTTAGGCTGACCACATGAGTGGCAACTGACCATAACAAACAGACAAGGAACCCGGCATGAAAACCCTCAACGAACAGCTGATCCAATACGCCGAATACCATCGTGACAAACGCAATATCCTCACCCACTTTATCGGAATCCCCCTGATTGCGGTGGCGGTGGCGACCCTGCTGTCACGCCCGGAATGGCATCTACTGGGCCTCAGCCTGACCCCCGCCCTGCTGGTGGCCAGCGCCGCCTCGGTATTCTATTTGAAACTGGATCTGCGCTTTGGCCTTACCATGGCGGTTGCTCTGGCAATAAGCCTGTGGATCGGCCAGGCCCTGGCCGCACAGTCCACTGCACTTTGGCTCAGCGCGGGGCTCGGGTTGTTTGTGGTGGGCTGGATCATTCAGTTTGTGGGCCACATCTATGAGCGCCGTAAACCGGCCTTCCTGGATGATGTGGTGGGTCTGGCCATCGGCCCACTGTTTGTCGCCGCTGAAGTCGCCTTTCTGCTGGGCCTGCGCAAAGAGGTGCAGGAAGCCGTGGAAGCGGTCGCCGGCCCTGCCGTCATCAAGCAGGCCGCCAACGCCCGACCAAACTGACAGCCACCTGCAAACACGCTCGGCCACAGCGCCGGGTGTGCCCTCCAACGAATTAATTCACCAGACTGACCTGCACCTGTCACTGCCTTGTCACCAGATCAGCATACCCACGCAACATAACCCACCTAGGCTCAAGACTCCGTTTGAATCCTTAATTTTGCTTGGAACAGAATTTTTTCGGAGAATAGACCTATGAAAAAGCAACTGATAGCAGTGGGGTTGATCCTGTCTGCGCTGTTAAGCGGGGCAGCCTTTGCCGGCAATGGCACAGGCAAAGAAACCGGCCGCGCCGCCCACCACAAACACCCTGCCCAACAGGGCAAGCCTCACTGGCTGTTCAACTACATCAAAGGCGGTGCCGTGCAACTTGGTCCGCGGCCGTTTTATCTGCTGGAGGAGCTGGATGACAGTGCCCTGAAGCAGGCCCTCAAGCAATGCGAGAAAGGTCCGTTTTTCAAAACCGACTTTTCCATCGGGCACCGCGGCGCCGCATTACAGTTCCCCGAACACACCAGGGAATCCTACCAGGCTGCCGCCACCCAGGGAGCCGGTATCATTGAATGCGATGTAACTTTCACCAAAGACAAACAGCTGGTATGCCGACATTCACAATGTGACCTGCACACCACTACCAACATTCTGGACATTCCCGAACTGGCGGCCAAATGCAGCGTGCCCTTTACCCCCGCAGATCCGTTGTCGGGTACGCCGGCGCAGGCCAGTTGTTGCACCAGTGATATCACCCTGGCGGAATTCAAAAGCCTGTGCGGCAAGATGGATGCCTTCAACCCGGCTGCCACCACCGCGCAGGAATATATGCAGGGCACGGCCGACTGGCGCACCGACCTGTACGCCACCTGCGGTACCTTGCTGACCCACGCCCAGAGCATCGAATTAATCAAGGAACTGGGCGCCAAATTTACTCCGGAGCTGAAATCCCCCAGTGTGGAAATGCCTTTTGAGGGCGACTACAGTCAACAAGATTACGCACAGCAGATGATCGATGAGTACAAGGCAGCCGGCATCGCGCCGCACCAGGTCTGGCCTCAATCCTTCGACCTTGACGATGTAAAATTCTGGATTGAACAGAATCCGGCGTTTGGCAGGCAGGCGGTGTTTCTTGATGCCCGCATGTATGAGTCCAATGATTTTTCCCCCACTCTGGCCTCCATGGAAGCCTTGAAAAACCAGGGTGTTAATATTGTAGCCCCGCCCATGTGGGCGCTGTTGACACTGGACAACAACGGCAACTTAATACCCTCGGAATACGCCATCAACGCCAGAGCGGCCGGCCTGGACATCATTACCTGGACTCTGGAACGGGATGGCCCGCTGAGCGGCGGTGGCGGCTGGTACCATCAGTCCATTCGCGATGCCATCAACAACGATGGTGATACCCTGCGGGTTTTGCATGTATTGGCCCAGGATGTTGGCGTCATTGGTGTGTTCAGTGACTGGCCGGCAACCACCACTTACTACGCCAATTGTATGGGGCTGTAATCCAATCACCGGTGGTGCCGAACACGCCAGCAACCCCTGGTGTTCGGCACCACCCCATCAAAGGTTATGTTTCACTGACCACTTTATTTCACTGAACGTGTCATTCGACTGAGCGCAGATCCCGCTGCTGCTGTTCCCGAACCAGGCCATCGATTAGCCCCCGCTGCTCTTCAAAGCGCCAGGGCAGCTGCTTACGCTGCTTTATATCAAGCCAGTCCCAGCGCACAATTTCCATTGCGTCTATGGGGCCCACGGGGCTGTCACCGTTGACGTAGCAGCGATAAAGATGAAATCCGTTGTCCAGGGTCAGAATCCTGAATTGCGCCGTAACGTCCAGCCCGGTTTCCTCCAGCGTTTCCCGCTCCGCGGTACAGGATGCCGTTTCCCCCGCTGCCGCGGTCCCACCGGGCAGCGCCCAATGGCCATTGTTGCGCTGCTGCACCATGAGCAGCTTATCCTGTTGCAGGATCAGGCAACCGGCGTTACCCACCACCTCATCATTCGCTGCCGGACGGCACTCATGACCGGTGCGCTGACAGGCGATCAACAGCGGCGTGAGAAGTGACAATAAAAATGCAAGGCAATATTTGCGGTTCATTCAATCCCTGAAACAGCACACGTCATAAAAAGTGCGCTCATTATGGGACAGCCGCCTGACAAGGTCCAGAAACCGAGGCAGCCACACGCCCCTGAACACCTTCTGACTCCAGTTTCGTCAGCCAGTGGCCCGCCTGGGTATTCACACCGCCGGACAAGGTTGCGTTGGCAAACGCCCGGTAGGCCGCGGCCTTTTTACCAAGGCCGTACTCACTGATACCCAACATAAGATTTGCCCGCCCCACATAGCGCGGCCCTATGCCCGCCTGGCACAGTTCTCGAATCACCCCATTCATCTCACCCCAGCGGGCTTGCTCCATCAATTGTTGTGCCCAGTACAGAAACAGTTCCGCATCCCCGGACAACCTGGCGGCCCTGGCCAAGGCAGCCAGCGCCCGCTCCCGTTCTCGTGCCTGCAACCAATATTCAAATAATAGCCGGTAATGGTCACCACTCTCCGCCACCACCCCCGTATCCAATGCCTGCTCCAAAACCTTGGCGCCGGCATAGGGATTACCCTGGGTGGCGTGCAGTCCCGCCAACAACAGAATATTCTGTTGGCTAAAGGTAATACCCTGCCATTGCGCCATCAGCAGATAATCCAGTGCCGACTGGTGCTGCCCCAACTTCAACAGCACCGACACCAATTGAAACCAGTAATCTGCCTGGCCGGGGAAGTGTTCCAGCAACCCCTCCAGAATTGCGGCACTGCGTTGGTAATCCTGGATGCCATAGGCCAGCACCACCATCCGTTGGTACAACCCCTGTTGCTCTGGTGATGCCAACTGCAACAGACGATCCAGGCAATCGGCCACTGCCAGGTAATTGCCCAACATGGACTGGGCACGGCCATAGGTAAGCAATACATCGGGATCTGAAAACGTTTCCCAGCTCCCCAACGCCTGCAGAGCTTCGAGAGCCTGGGCCGGTTGCCGGGTATGCAGATAAACCTCAGCCAGTTCGCGCCGCAAGTCCGCCTGCACGATGGGCGCAAGGCCCTGCGTGGACAGGGCGGACTGGTAGTAGGCGATGGCTTTTTCATAGTTTCCCTGCTGAACATGGTGCCGGGCCAACTGGGAACCGGCACTGGCCCTGGCATAATCCTGTTCGATATCCGCAAAGCGGGCTTCCAGCTCGTCGATGGAGGCGGCGGCCGATTCGCTCAGCGCCCGGCCCGGATTCAACAACAGCTTGCTGCGATACTGTTGCGCGCCGGCGGTGCCGGACAGGGCCAGCAAAACAACTATGATCAGTACTTTTCCGTATCCCATCCTCGCCATGATTAATCCAGGTAAGGGCTGTTATCAGGATAGTCGCGCCAGAACAGTTCAATCTTTTGTGTCAGAACGATGTCCCCCTGCTGCTTCAGGTTACCCATGTCATAAAGCCAGTCTTCCACGGCACTTATCACCGATTGCTCGAACACCCCCCCGGGTTGGGCATCCAGCACCCGCACATTGGCGGTGCGGCCATCCGCTTTCAGGGTAAACGCCACCAATACCCAGCCATCGATCTTGTGATGCCAGGCCCGCTCTGGAATGTTCGGCCTTCGCGTCGCCAGCGGCACCACCTCAATATACCCTTTGCCTTTTTTACCGGCATCAAATCCAGCGGCGCTTACCGGCACAGGTCCACTGGATGAGGGAGCAGGCACATCGGGTGTAAGGGCCTGCCAATCCGGCTGCGCCGCAAGCGGCGGCGATGGCAACGGTTGACTGACCGGCGTCAGCGCCATGACGGGCATCAGGTTGCTGGTGGAGGCGGGCTCTGCTGCCGCTGCCGCCTCGGCCTGGGTCTGCTCCTGCTCAGGTTCCGGAGGCGGCGGCAGCTCGACAAATTCCATACGCGTGACCGCCTGATCGATTTGGGTCGGTACGGCCTCGTCTGCCAGCAGTCGCAGCATGAACACAAACAGCAGCACCGACATCAGCAGGCCCGCCAACGCACTGCCCACACAGCGCAACATCATGGCGGCGCGACTCTCGACGCCACGGCGATTTTATCGATGCCGGCCAACCGAACCTGGTCCATCACTTTCACCAAAACACCGGTATCGGCTTTTTCATCCGACTGCACCACCACGGTTCCTTGAGGGTTTTCCGCATGCAGACGGGCAACGGTGGCTTTCAACGCCCGGACGTCAATCGGGCGGCCGTCAATCCAGATGGAACCGGACTCCTCAATGCCGATCAGTATATTGGCGCTCTCCTGGCGCTGTGCGGTTTCAGCTTCCGGTGTATTCACCGTAATGCCAGCTTCTTTCACAAAGGAGGTGGTCACAATAAAGAAAATCAACATGATGAACACCACATCCAGCATCGGTGTCAGATCCAGTTCTGTTTCCTGATCCGGCCTTTGGTGTCTACGCACGGCGCTCAGCACCTCCCTCGCGTACAACTGTGCCGATCTGCAGCGAATCAGCAAAACGATCCAGTGCTCTGCCCGCCAGCCGTTGCAGTTGCGCCGACATATACAAACCGCTGATGGCAATCACCAGGCCCGCCATGGTGGGCAGAGTCGCCCTGAACACACCCCGTGCCACACCCTGAGCATCACCGGCACCATGCAGGGCAATAACATCAAACACCGCCACCATACCGGTGACCGTACCCAGCAATCCCAACAGCGGGCACAACAACACCAGCACTTTGATAATGGGCAGCGGCGAATACAACTTAAGAGACAACTCAGCGATCAGGCCCCGGCGTACGCAATGCGCCTTCCAGGATTGACGATCCGGCCGCTGCAACCAGGCCCGGCGCAATGTGCGGGCGGACACCCGCAGAGTGAAACGATAGAACCACAGGCGCTCGAAGATCAGGGTCCACATCAGGCAGGACACCATCAGCAACAACCAGATCACCGGGCCGCCCTGATCGGCAAAAAACTGTAACCGCTGCAGGTAATCATTCACCAGCATGCGCCACCTCACCTTCCAGTTGCCGGGCCAGCAAACCGGCACTTTGCTGATCCAGGCGCTGCACGAGGTTACGTGACAACGACACCACAAAACTGTGGGAGAACAACAGGGGAATGGCCACCACCAAGCCCAACACCGTTGTCATCAACGCCTGGGAGATTCCGCCTGCCATCAACTTGGGATCACCATTGCCAAACAAGCTGATGGATTGGAACGTCAGAATCATACCTGTTACCGTACCCAGCAATCCCAGCAAGGGCGCAGTGGCCGCCAGCAGCTTGATAAAGTTCTGCCCACGCTCCAGCGCAGGCAACTCCGCCAGTACGGATTCATCCAGTTTGAATTGATAGTTTTCATCCCGCTCGACGCGAAACTGACGGGCTTTAATCAAAACACGCCCCAGCGGGTTATCCTCCACCGGCGCCTGCAGATGTTGCAACTGCGAATTGACTTTAACCGAAACCCACAGCAGATAGCTGATGCGCCACAGCGACAACAACACACCCAGCGACCCCAACACCAATATGATGATGCCAATCAGGCCGGCCTGTTCGATGCGATCACGTAACGACACGCTGGCCCCCAGTTGCCTGATCAGGGCACCCCGGGTTGGATCAACCACTAAGGTGGTGAGGGTTGACGGGTGCCGGTAAAAATCCTCAATCGTACTCTGATACCGGCTGGCCGGTTGCGTGGCCGGCAACAGCAGCTCGGCGTTTTCCGGGATGAACTGCAGGAACCCAGCCGCGGTAAAGGTGGTGAATGCCCCCACCCTCACCAAGCTCCCGGAGCGCACCTGACCGCTCACATCCGTATACACGCCTTGGTACTGGCTCACTGCGGCGGCCAGCGTCATTTCCTCCTGCAGCAGCAGCCACAGGGATTCAAGATCTTCGATTTGCGGAAGAGCGTCCAGGGCTGACAGGCGCTGCAGCTCGGCTTCGCGCTCCGGTCGCTGCGGGACAACCAGGGATTGCTGCAGACTGGCATGCACCTCACCGGCGATACGGACAAAAGCGCCCTGCAGAGCACGCAGATCCTGTCCTTGCTCCTGTAACCGGGATTCAAGTTGCTGCACCTCGGCGGTCAGATCCGCCAGCTCATCCTGCAGTGGTTGCAGGGTTTTCATCTGCTGCCGTTTTTCAGCCCGGGCCCGATCCAGGCGCGCTTTCTGCTGCGCCTGTTCCTCAAGAAAGCGTTGTTCCCTGGCGCGCAGCTCGGCCTGCTGTTGCGTCCGCTCCTGTTGCAAGCGTTGCAGTAATTCGGCCAACGATCGGGCTTCTGCCTCTTCAACCGCGGCCACAGCAGAACAATGCATCAGTGCCACAGCGGTGGACAGCAACAGTGAGGACAACAGCGTCAGCAATCTATTGCCCATCACCGGCCTCCCCGCGCTGCCCGCTCAACTCGACTGCCGCCATCGGTAACGGCAGCAACCTGGGCGCAACCTGGCCACGGGCCACCCGTATCCCGTCACCAATCACGCGGGCGAAGCGGTCCGGCAAGGGAGCCCATTGGCGGCTGGCGGCATCCCAATAGCCCACGGTGGCTGCATCAGGGGTAAGGAAATAGAGCGCCGTGCGCCCTACCCGCAAACACGCCACACTCAGTGATTGCCCCTGCCACTGGATCTGATCCCGGTAGGCTTCCAGAGTATTGCCGTATTCCAATTCAATCTGGAACGCTTCCATCACCAATTGGAATCGATCCGCCAACGACAAGCTGACATCCTGCACCCGCTCCCGGAGCATCAATACCGAGTCAATGCGTTGCTGGTGATGAAACGGCAGGTCCAGCACAATAAACTGTTCCAATGCCTGCACCATGCTGGCCAACAACGGCAGCAGCCGCTGCTCGGTGATTTGCCTGGTTTCCAGTTGATGGAGCAACACCGACCTGCGTGCTTCCTGCTGCTGCAATGCCTGAGTCAGGTGTTGCTTCTGCACCTGAAAATAATCGCTGTCCAGCGCCAGTTGCCGGTATTCCTCCAGCATCTGCCGGGTGCTGTCTGCCACCTTATTGATTGTTTGCTGAGATTTGACGGCCTGCTGATTGATGGCACGGGCCTCATCGAGACTGTGCTCCAGACTTTGCGCTGGAGCCTCACCGGCCACCAGCACCGTGCAGAATACCGATAAAAAAAACCTGATTCTCATTACCACCCCATCGGCAATACCTGGCTGAGTTATACTGTGTAAACTTTAGTGCAACGATACAGGGAATGGAAATCACTAACTGTTGGCGGCCGAATCAACCTCCACATTGACCGCAGGAACCAGATTTCGTACCAGGGCCTGGCGCACCTGATCCAATTTGATTGGCTTGGACACGTAGTCGTTCATACCGGCCGCCATGCATTCATCACGGTCCCCATCCATGGCATTTGCTGTCATGGCAACCACCGGCAGCTGCGCCAAGGCATCTATTTTCCGAAGCTGCCGGGTTGCATCATACCCATCCATCACCGGCATCTGCACATCCATAAACACAATGTCCACTGTCTGCTCGCGCAGAAAATTCAAGGCTTCCAGTCCATTGTCCACCACATCAACCGTTTGAACACCGAGCTTCCTCAGGATCCCGCCAGCCACTTTTTGATTGACTTCGTTATCTTCAACCACCAGCACCCGATAGGATGACAGATCCACCTTTATGGGATCACCGTCGTGATCTTCCAGCTCCGCTATCTGTTCAGGACTGGCCGTCTCACAGGGAAGGCTGAAACAGAATTCACTGCCCTGCCCTGGTGTTGACGTTAGCGCCAGCTCACCGTCCATCAACCGTACCAATTTACGGCTGATGCTCAAACCCAAGCCGGTGCCACCGTATTCCCGGGTGGTGGTACCATCGGCTTGCTGAAAGCTGTCGAACACCGCCTCCTGCTGGTCCGCTGCAATACCAATACCCGTATCCAATACCGAAAACCGAATGCGCTGCCCATCCGCGTACACTGAGTCCAGGCGCAACACCACACCGCCACGCTGAGTGAACTTGATGGCATTGCTGATCAAATTGGTCAGCACCTGCCATAACCGGGTCCGGTCGCCGATGACATAATCCGGTACGGCCGCATCCACCACCACCTTGATGGTCAGGTGTTTATTTTTCACCTGTTGGCTGTAGAGGCTGCACAGATCCTCGGTCAACTCCCGTAAACTGAATGGTTTCTTCTCCAGTTCCAGTTTGCCCGACTCGATTTTGGAAAGGTCCAACACATCGTTGATCAGGTCCAGCAGGGTTCTGCCGGAGCGGCGGGCAATGTCCACATAATGCCGCTGTACCGCATCCAGCCCCGGCTTATCGATCAGCTCCAGCATACCCAGAATACCGTTCATGGGTGTGCGAATTTCGTGACTCATGTTGGCCAGGAATTTGGAGCGAACCTGAATGGCCTGCTCCAATTGCCGGTTAACCTGACTCATTTCCTGCAGGTGACGTTCACTGACCTTGGTTTCCGCCTGAGCCACTTCCTGCTCCCGCAACATTTCAAAGTGACGGCGTTTCAGCTCATTGATGCGCCCTGCCAGGCTCATGGAAAACAGCATCAGTTCCGCCGCCGAACCCACTTTAATGGCCAGCGGAGCCAGAAAATAGAACGGCACCAGATTCAAGGAAGACAACGACGTAAAAATCACCGAGGATAAAAACATCCCCTGCCCGAACACAAAATAGGACGCCGCCTGGTAACCGGTCAGATAACGGTATAGCGCAACGGGAAACAGCAACAGCACGGTGAACATCACCAAGGACACATTAATCTTGGCGGCCACGGTGGGCGAAACCAGCATTTCAACCAGCAGAGCCACAGCGGGCACCCACATGTAGTATCGATAGAACCGATCCAGCCTGGGCAGTTCAGCCCGGGTCTGCAGAAAACTGCGGGTAAACTGGATAAAGGCCACCGCCATGGCGGTGGAACAAAAGTAAATTCCCTTGTCCGCAAGAAACAGGTTTTCAGGAAACAGGATACCGGTATAGCCATTGAGCGACGCAATAAAGCCGATTTGCAGAACAACACAAATCACGTATTCCAGATAAATACGCTCCCGTACCACCAGCATCAACAGCAGGTTATACATCATCATGGCGAACGCGATTCCGTAATAGCCACCGTCCAGCCACTCGGTGCTGGTATTGAGCGCCACCAGCCCGGTTTCCGTGGACAGATAAACCGGCAGGGACAAGGAGCTGGTAGACTGTACCCGCACATACACTGTCTGTTGCTGGCCTGCAGCCAGCTCCAGCCGATGCAGGTAATCCTTAACGGGATATTCCCGCTCCTGCAGCGGCCGATGATCACCTGCCTTGCGGTGTACAACCTGGTTGTTTTGGTCCAGATGATAAAAGTCCACGAAATCCAGCAGCGGATACCTAACCTGCAGGGTCAGTGTGGTGGAGTGTGGCAACGCATTGCGGATGGCGATACGCAGCCAGTAGGCCGATTCACTGTAGCCGAATTGCAGAGTATCCCGGTTCGTATAGGAATAGGCCGACACCGGCTGCAGCAATACATCCTGAATCGTCCACCGGGTCGATGGGTCTTCTATGAAACCCACCTGCTGCACCAGGCGCTGGGAAAAATCCTTATGCCCGATATCAACAACAGGCGTATCCGCCTGCACCACAACGGCACAGCTCATCAGCAACAAGCCGGCAAGGATTCTCAGCGACAAGCACCACCGACAGTTCCGGATCTGGGCCATGATTTCAACACATCAATGAAGTTACTTTTCAATTGTTTTAAGTCTAGCCGAGACTGACGGCATGACGGCAATTGCGCTTTTTTATTGCCAACGGATGTAAAAACCTGAACCGCACTGTGGTGATGAAACAATCAGAAATACTCTAGATCTTGGCCTGGATGCTTTTTCCATTACAATTTTATGACTGTGAATTCTTGCTAAAAAGTCAGGTAGTCTTTTGCATACGTCCTCAAACAATGCGGTTACCGGTTTGGAGAAGCAGCTGGGCTTGCTCCTCTACCAACCCTATAAGCTCATGATATTTCTGCCGATTCTCATCTTCAGCACGAATCTGATCGGCGCGCTGGTGGTGGTACTGATGGCCCTTGGCCTAAATCGGTTTGCCCGCATGCTGCCGGTACTCTGGGCACGGATCAACGCGCTGTCGTCGCTGTCCCGGGTAAAAGTCAGTGGCCGCCAGCATGTAGACCCACACCAATCTTACGTGATCGTGGCCAATCATCGCAGCCATTTTGATATTCTGGCGGTTTACGGCTGGCTGGGAATCGATTTTCGCTGGGTTATGAAACAGGAACTGCGCAAGGTACCCGCCCTGGGTATTGCCTGCGAGAAGCTGGGCCATGTGTTTGTGGACCGTTCCGACAGCGACAAGGCCCGCGCTTCCATCGAACAGGTAAAAGCAGAAATCCGCGAGGGTACCTCCATCTTCTTTTTCCCGGAGGGCACCCGCACCGAGGGTGTCCAAATGCTGCCGTTCAAACGGGGGGCTTTCAAGCTGGCAAAAGAGTTGGGGCTACCGGTGCTGCCCATCACCATTAACGGATCAGGAAAAGTTCTGCCCGCGCGCTCCCTGAATCTGGTGCCGGGCAACGTTGAACTGATCATCCACGCGCCCATCCCATCAGCGGATGCGGACGAGCAGGAGCTGTCCTGCCTCGCCCGGGACCGCATCGCTTCCCACCTGGAAAGTCCCTGATCCAATCAACGCAAATGCGGGCAGTTCAATATAATAAACGTCTGTTTGCCTTCCTCTATCTCGGAATCCGGCACCACGGCATTGCCGCCCAGTTCAGCTGCCGTGTTGCGGGCCAGGGTAGCCAGCTCTTCGGCCATTTTTTCCTGATTGCGGTTCACAAACCAGATTTTATCCAGTACCTGACTGGTGGTACGACGCACCTGCTCACATTGTTTGGTCTGAAACGGCTTCAGAACCAGAATATCTTCTGCTGCCGGATTCAGATCCACCCAGCTGCAGGCACTCAACAACGCTGTACCCAGCGCGACCACCGCTATCGATTTAATCGTTTTCATATCACTCCCATTGTTTACAGGTTGTTTCACATCAAGCGCCAATGGTAAAACAGCGCCACCCAAACCGAAACAGGGGGCCAGGCAAGGCATTGCCATTTTTGACCATAATTGCTCACCAGTAGACCCTATTTTTGCTCCGCAAGCGCCCCCTTTGCCGTGTTTAATCACTCCTGTAAGCAAATACAACCAACACAACACTTCAGGAGCACACTATGCACAACCTCATCAGCAACTTCAAAATCACCGCCCTCGCCCTGGTGGTATCGTCATCTCTGCTGGCCACCGCCTGCACTTCTCAGCAGACGAAACCCGATACCGCCTATACCCCCAGCCAGGAACCCGAGCCCACCGCTATCAGCACCAGCAGCATCAGTCTGCAGGCGCTACCGGATACCCTGGCCACAGATCCCCAGCTTGAGCCTGAACAGGCACCCGGGATGGAGGCGGTGGATGGCGACCATGCCATGGCTGCCGCCGATACCGACAGCAGGCCGGCTAAAACGCTGTTTCTGTTTGGCTTTGACCAAAAGGATCTGGACACGGATGCCGAATCCCTGCTGCGCCAACACGGGCAATTTCTGGCAGCCCATCCGGAGATGAAAATCAGCATCAACGGCCACGCGGACCCCCAGGGGGATGCCGAATACAATCGCTATCTGGCGCAACAGCGGGCAGATTACGTAGCCCGGCTGCTCACCGACGAAGGGGTCGGCAAGGAGCAGATTCTGGTGCGCAGCTGGGGTGCGGAAGCACCGGCTCCGGCCGCCACCCACCACCGGGACAACCGCCGCGTGGAACTGATTTACGAGGATGAGTATCTGGTCAACTACCAAAGCGAATAAACAGCGGGGCACTGCCCATCCCCCACCGCGAACAGGCCCGCCGGCACGTTTTGCTGAGCGGGCCTGTTGCATTCTGTGCTAAGGTGCAGGTTTACCTTTAATCAACTACCTGGCACCACGACAGACATCTATGAGCACTCAATTCAGTGTCGAACAGATCAAATCCGGTTTTGCCCAGTCCGGTTATATCTGTAACGACAGCATCGCCATGACCATGTTCCTGGCCTATCAATTGGAAAAACCGGTGTTGGTGGAAGGCCCCCCCGGCGTGGGCAAAACCGAACTGGCCAAAGCCACCGCCCAGTTCCTGAATTACGAGCTGATTCGCTTGCAATGCTATGAGGGCCTGGACGAGGCCAAGGCGCTGTACGAGTGGAAATACGGCAAGCAACTGCTGTATACCCAGGTATTAAAAGACAAACTGGGTGATCTGCTGAAGGGCGCCCACGGCCTGGCCGAATCCATCGATCGCCTGCATGAATTCGGCGATATTTTTTACTCGGAGCAGTTTCTGGAGCCGCGCCCGCTATTGCAGGCACTGCAGGCGCAACGGGGCACGGTGTTGCTGATCGACGAGATTGACAAAGCGGACAATGAATTCGAATCCTTCCTGTTGGAAATGTTGTCGGATTACCAGATTTCCATTCCGGAAATAGGCACCATCAAAGCCCGCCGCCATCCCATCGTATTCCTCACCAGCAACAATACCCGGGAGCTGAGTGACGCCCTCAAGCGGCGCTGCCTGCACCTGTTTATCCCCTTTCCCGACAGCGCCCTGGAACGGGATATCATTCAGACCCGGGTGCCCGGCATCAACGAAAAACTGCGGGCACAGCTGGTGGGATTCGTACAGGAAATCCGTAAACTGGATCTGAAAAAGCAACCCGCCATCAGTGAAACCATCGATTGGGCCCGTACCCTACTGTTGCTGCACGCCGAGGCGCTGACCCCGGAGATGGTGGAAACCACATTGAATGTCTTGTTGAAACATGAGGATGACATCAATAACGTCAAAGACGACATGCGAACCCTGTTCAACAAACTGTTTAAACGCTAGAGACCGCCATGGATCGTATTCTGGTGGATTTTATCAAAGCGTTACGGGGCAACGGAGTGCGCATCGCCACCTCCGAAACCCTGGATGCCATTCACGCCGTTGATCTGGTGGGCTACCGTGAACGCAGCCGACTCAAATCCGCCCTCAGTGCCACCCTGGCCAAATCCGAAGAAGAGAAAGCCCGCTTTAACACCTGCTTTGATCAGTTCTTCCAGTTTAACGATCTGCAAACGCTGGCCCAGCCCCCTGCGCCGCAAGCGCCACCGGGCAACCGCCTGCAACAGATGCTGAACGGCGCCCAGCCGGCTGCTGAGCAGGCCCAATCCCCCCTCGGGCAAATGCTGATGGCCGGTGACAGCGAGGCCATTGCAGCGGCCATGGCGCAGGCGACCAGCGCTGCCAAGGTGCGGGATATCAGGGTCATCACACAAAAGGGCCTGTACGGGCGACGCATGATGATGGCCATGGGGCTGGAAGCAATGGAGCAGGAGATGTGGGCGGCAGAAGCCGCCACCGATGCGCAACAACAGGCCCTTGGGGATGCCTTGCGCAAGGCGCGGGAACTGCTGCGGGAAGAGGTCAAACACTATGTGGAGCGCCAGTATTTGTTGCAGGCCAGCGGCGACAGCCGAGCCCTGCGGGAATCCGTAATGCGCGAAACCAGCCTGGAAAACCTGCGCGAGTTCAAGGACGTGCAGGGGCTGGTGCGCAAGCTGGCCAAACGCCTGGTGGCCACCCATTCCCGTCGCCGCAAAATCTATCAACGGGGCAAACTGGATGTCCGCCGCACCATTCGTCACAACATACCATACAGCGGTGTCCTGCTGGAAACCCGCTGGAAAGCCAAACGGGTGGACAAACCCAAGGTCATGGCCATTTGCGATGTCAGTGGATCGGTCAGTCAGTATTCCCGCTTTCTGCTGATGTTTCTCTACAGCCTTACGGAAGTGATTGCCAATGTGCGCGCCTTCGCCTTTTCATCCGACTTACAGGAAGTCACCCAGTGGTTTCTGCGGGAGAATCTTGACACCGCCATCGAGCTGACCCTCAAAGAGGTTGGTGGCGGTTCCACTGATTACGGCCGCTCTCTGGACACCTTTACCCATCAATGCCTGCAGCAGGTGGATCACCGTACCACGGTAATCGTGCTGGGTGACGCCCGCAACAACTATGGGGACCCGCGCACCGAACTGTTGCAGGCGATTCACAACCGGGCCCGGCAACTGATCTGGCTGAATCCGGAAAGCCGCTTACGCTGGGGCAGCGGTGATTCTGAAATGAAACGCTACAAGCCCCATTGCAGCTGGGCTGAACCCTGCCAGTCCCTCAATCAGTTGGAGCGCTTCATTAGCAATCTGCTGCGTTATAGCCAATAATGAAAAGAGCTTGCAGCGGACTTCCCCCCCCAAAAACCTGTAGAACGAGATTTGTTATGTCGGATCATCCAAAAACCCTGCCCATCCCTCCCGAAATTCAAAACAGCGATGCCCAGGAACTGGTTAGAGTGTGGGATGTGGACGGCAAACAACACGTCTCCATCAGCAGCGCGTTGGGTGGCTCACCGAAACAATTCGGTCAACTGCTGGCGCAGATCGCTCTCTACAGCGCCCAGATTTATGAACAAAACGAAAAGCTGGAACGCACCGACTGCCTGCGTCAGATCCTCACCGGATTCAAGGAGGAAGTGGCCAAGGAAGTCACCCGACAAGGTTGAGCCGGCCCACGGAAAAAAAGAAAAAAAAGGGGAAGCTTCCGCCTCCCCTTATCACCGGGATAGATAGATGCATAATCTATCTGTTCATCAGATTACTCCGCCAAGGTCTGAGGTTCATTGAGTTATATCAATAACGCCACACCCTTTCCTGCTTGCAGCACGATTTACTGCAGGAAAGTGCCGAACAGGCTCAGCATCACCGTGCCATTCACCATACCCAATACCGCCCCCATAAACACATCGCTGGGATAATGTAACCCCAACACCACCCGGGCCAGCGCTGTCAGCAAGGCAAACGGCAGCAGGAGCAACCCCAGGCCCGGGACCGCATAGGTTAGCAGGATGGTAAATGCCACCGCATGCATGGTGTGGCCGGATGGAAAACTGTAACAATCCAGGGTACGCGCGCCCTGGCGGATACAGCGATGGCTGACAAAAGGCCGAGGGCGCATGGAGCGTTTCTTGATGTAGCGATAAATGTAAACTCCCCAGGCCGCCATCAGGATCATCAGAGCTGTGATCACAAACCCCTCAGCCCCCATAAAAACGGGGAACAGCAGCATCAGGCCATACCAGAAAATACCATCCCCCAAACGACTGATGGTGCTGAAAAAGCGGTGCAGATGGGAATCCCGAATCCACCGGTTCAAACGAATACAATACAAGGCATCCACATGCCCCATTTTTTCAACTACGGCGGCCACGGACTTTTCCATTATCAACACCTCAATTGGTTTGCGGAATGGCTGCCCATTCCTCGGCTAGATCGGATTCCCTCAACAACACTTCCTTGTGATCGGCCCAATGCACCAGCTCGAATTGACCGTCCCTGGATTCGATCAACGCCGTGCAATGTTCTACCCAATCACCATCATTGCAGTACAACACCCCCTCAATGCGGCGCATACCGCTTTGGTGAATGTGGCCACAGATGAAACCGTCGTATTTGAGTTCTTGTGCTTGACGAGCGGCGATGGTCTCAAAGCGCCGGATAAATTGATTGGCCTTGCCGATGCGTTTTTTCAGATAACCTGCCAAAGACCAGTACGGCAGCTTGAAAATACGGCGCAATCCATTCAACAACGTATTCAATCGCAACAGTAAAGAATGGGACAGATCCCCCACCACATACCAGAACACACCGGCATGTAAGGCGCTGTCGAATTCATCGCCATGGCTGACAAAGAAACGCCGGCCATCGGCACAATAATGCACCCGGTTCCGATGAATCTCGATGCCCGCCACCATCTGGCCGCAGAAGCGACGCATCAGGGCATCGTGATTGCCCGGGATATAAATCACCCTGGTTCCCTCGCGGGCCAAAGCCATCACTTTTTCCACCACCTGTTCGTGCAGTGGCGTGAAATTTACCCGCCGGCGCATGTGCAACAGGTCGATGATGTCGCCCACCAGATAGAGATACTCCATCTGACAGGTTTCCAGAAAGTCCAGCAAATACTGTGCCTGACAGGCCGCGGTACCCAGATGGACATCGGAAACAAACGCAGAACGGACTTGGGTTTTGATCATATCCAGCCTCCTGTTGAACAGCAGACTAGGCGGTTTGCAGGGCGTTTTTCTGACAAAGTCATGAACAATTGATGACAATGGAATGCCCACAGGCTCGACAAACGCGCCCTGCGGGCCTACCATCCCGACCATCAAGGATTAACAGGCAGGAACCCCATGAACCACTCTATTCGATTGATTTTCCTTTCATTACTGGCGCTGCTCGGGGCCTGCGCCAGTACCCAGGTGGAGGAAAGCTGGACCCTCCCGGGTTATGCACCGCCGCCGGCAGAACAACGCAAAGTGCTGGTGGTTACCCTGGCATCCACTGAAACCATACGCAAGGCGTTCGAACTGGCCTTTGTAAAGGAGTTGGAGGAAAACGGAATCCTGGCGGTGCCCTCATTGCAGTGGATGCCGGACAGCACGCAAGTGAACCGCGACAGCTTGCGCCCCATTGTCGCGCAGAACGGCATCACATCAGTGCTGGTCAACAGCCTGCGCGGCATCGAAACGTCCAAGACCTATCAGCCGGCGGAGCAAATCGGCCCCGGGGATAACCTGTATCGAAACTTTGATACCTATATGGTGTACAGCAGCAGCGGACAGCATGAAACCGGAAGTTATGCGGAAATGACCGAATACCTGCTGGAAACCAACCTGTTCGATGCCCGTAATGAAAAACTGAGCTGGTCGGTCAGAACCCGAACCACCGACCCCACCAGCCTCGAGGCCGGTGTTCGTAGCGTGGTTTCCAAGGTGATTCAACAAGCGGAAAACGACAACGTGTTCTGAAGCAATAGAACCGGATTCAAGCCAATAAAAAAGGGTGCTGAACGGCACCCTTTTTTATTGGCCAGCGGTGAATCGACAGGCTAGAACATACCTGATAACAGCATGTGACAAGCGATACTGGCGATATAGCCCAAGGCGATGGCCCAGCTCCATTTGAGGTGACTGAAAAAGGTGTACAACCCCTTGGACTGCCCCATCAACGCCACACCGGCCGCCGACCCCACAGACAGCAAGCTACCACCCACACCGGCGGTGAGGGTAACCAATAGCCATTGGTTCAGGTCCATCTCGGGGTTCATGGTCAACACCGCAAACATCACCGGAATATTATCCACCAGAGCCGACAGCACACCGACGATAATGTTGGCGGTGGTTGCCCCCCAGCCTACATACATGATGTGGGAAACTTCCGCCAGAAAACCCAAGGTGCCCAAGCCGCCAACACAGAAGATCACACCAAAGAAGAATAACAACGTATCCCACTCGGCCCGCGCTACCTTGTTGAAAATATTGAACTCAGCCGGGCCCTCGGCGGAATTCTGGGTAATCTTAATGTAGTAGGAAAACAGCAGCAGGTAGCTGAGGCCCGTCATCATGCCCAGGAAAGGCGGTAAATGCAGAAACTGCTCAAAACACACCGCAGTGGCAATGGTGCACAGAAACAGGACACAGATACGCCGGGCACCGCGCTTCATACTGACACTTTCTGCAATGGGGGAAGGGGTCACTTTTGGCACCACCAGATTCATCAATATCGCCGGTACCAGGAAATTCACCACCGCCGGAAGGAACAGATTGAAGAACTGTACAAACTCCGCCTTGCCGCTTTGCCACACCATCAGCGTGGTGATGTCACCGAACGGACTGAAGGCACCGCCGGCATTTGCTGCGATGACGATATTGATAAAGGAAAGTGAGACAAAGCGGGGATTATCCGCACCCACCGCCAGTACCACCGCCCCCATCAACAACGCCGTCGTCAGGTTATCGGCTATGGGCGAGATAAAGAACGCCAGCCAGCCGGTGATCCAGAACAGTGTGCGGAAGCTGTAGCCTTTCTGCACCAGCACCGAACGCAGCTTCTCAAAAACATTACGCTCCGTGAGCGCGTTGATATAAATCATCGCAGTGAGCAAAAACAGGAACAAGGCCGCGTATTCATTGACGTTGTGGTCCACCGCCTCGTCCAGCAGCTCCGGGCCGCCCTCCACTGAGCCGGCAACAATCGCCACCAACACCCAAATGATCCCCGCCGCCAGGATCACCGGCTTGGATTTGCGCATGTGGATGAATTCCTCGGCAATGACCAACGCATATGCCAACACAAACAACACCACGGCCGTGATGGCCAGAGGATGAGAAATCATGTGTAGATTGCCGGAAGCCCACACGGGGCCAGCCCCCAGCAGGGCGAACAGCAGCACCCAAAAGCGATTGAGTTTCATCGAGCTAGTCTCCTTAATTTGCCGCGCGCTATTGTAACGGCATATTCATCAAAACAGTAATGCCGATCACAAAGAATCGCCTTATTCCGTTAGACAGGAGTGTAGACAATAGCGGCGGATACGACCGCTCAGAACTTCCACAGGGTAAACTGACTGGTACGTTCCCTGGCTCGGACCAGGGCCTGATCCCGCTCTTGGGGGCTGAATCGGGTCCAGTTACGAATATCATCCAGAGTCCGGCCACACCCCAGACACACATCGTCGTCATTCAGACAGCAATTGCGGACACAGGGCGATGGAATCGCCTCCTGGGTAGGTCTGTCTTTGCATGATCCGGGCATAAGCCACCAAAGTCTGTCAGATTACTTTCCAGTATAGCCGTCTCACTGCTGTATCCAAACCTCAACCCGGCGATTGCGATGCCCATTGGGGCTGTCCGGATCGGATACCGCAACTGCACTGCCCGCCAGGGCCGATATGTTGTGACGAATGCCTTCTGCCCGCAGCGCCCAGCGCACGTTTTGCGCCCGCAAGCGGGACAGCGAAGACTGGCTGGCGCCGGTAACCGGGTTGGAAAAACCCACCAGGGTAATCCGGCTTTCCCGGTGTTCCGCAGCGGCCAGGAACGCCGCCAGACGCTGCACGTCCAGCTTGGATTTGTTATCCAGCGCTGAACTGCCATCCTCAAAACGGATATTCAGATTCAATCGCAACAACCCCGTCAAACGGCCATCCGCCGCATCCAACGACATGGCATACAGGGCCTGTGCCACATAACCGGTCCGGGCCACAATGGACTGCCCGGCATTGCTGTGAACAAAGGCAAGAAAATCACTGACCACCGGTTTCCGCTTGGCCGCCGCCGGGGTATAGAAATAAAGGCGACGGGACAAGGGGTAATCTTCCGTCGCCACCGTCAACTCACTGGGAATCAATGGCAGAGCAACACCATCCGATACCGCCAGCGCCTTGGCAGAACCGATACTGGGCAGCGCCACGAAGCCCACCGCATTGATATCGGAATTCACTGCCGCGGTCAGATCATCATTGGATTCATAGCGCCGGGATGTGCGACTGAGGGATGCGCCACTCAACACCAGGCGTTTAAAGGTGTCGAAGGTCCCGGAATTATCGTCCCGGGCGTGCAGTTTTATAACACCATCACGGCCGCCCAGTTGCGACCAGTTGCTGAGCTTACCGGAGAAGATGTCGCGCACGGACTGCAACGGCAGCTGCGCAAGAGGGTTGTCCCGATGCACGATAATCGCCAGCCCATCGATGGCAACAATGTGTTCGTTCTCCAGACTGAGCATATCGCCCAGCGCTGACAGGCTCATCACCTCCTCCTCCCTGATCGGCCGTGATGATGCCCCCAGATCCGCGCCACCGCTGGCTAATGCTTTGAAGCCGGTGCTGGAGCCTTTGGCGATAACCGGAACCGAGACCACAATGCCATGCTCTGTGCCATCCAGGCGCGCTGTCACTTTACGACTGTGCGCCTCCGCGGCGGACTTCACCACCACATCCGAAAAACCACGGGACTTCAGAAAACCCGCCACCAGCGCCGGGGCAAGTTTTTCGCCCACGGTATTCGAGCCAACGATACTGAATAACTCTATCTCCGCCGTGGATTGCGCAGCCTGCTCCAACGCCTGCTTCCAGGCAGCCATTACCGAAGCTGATCCCCCCATCAAACAAACAATCAACAGCACCCTGGCCAGAAAGGCAGATCCATTGCCATAAAAAAACATCACCATAACAACCTCTCGAACAGCCGGCACAAGCAAACGCGCCATCATGCATGGCGCAACGACAAAGTCTTTCTGTTACGGCGGCGGATTATAGTGACTGCGGATCTATCTGGCGAGGGCGATTCGTGAAAGTCATACGATTGTCATAGGAGTTGATCAGCTTTGTGCGGCCAACAACTGAAAGTCTTGGGCATAGTTGCGTAACTTATCAACCATGCGATCACGCTGGCGTTGCGACAGGGTTTTATCCAGTTCCAAATACAGTTGCACCACCAGCTCACTGTTGTGATCCAGTTTCTCCTGCAGGGCATCACTGCGGCCAAAGCGAGGATTGGAAATCAAGGTTCTGAAGGCCTGTTCGTAAGCCACGCGATCTTTGCGCAACGCCAATACACGCCTGAATTCCTCTTGCCAGGCCAGCCGCGCCGCCTCTATTTCCGGCCCCATCAATTCAAACTGGCCGGCCCAGTCGCTGATCTGCCCGACCTGATCATCCGACAATCGCCCGGTCCAGCGTTCGGCGTATTTTATGACTTCCTTAAAGCGCTGCTTGCGTTGTTTCTCCGGGGGCGCTTCAATGTATTCCCGACGATAGGTTGCATTGTCTTCTTCAAGACGCTGGAATAACTGTGCAATCTGCTCATCACTGGCGGTTGCCAGTAGGTCGATCAAATCATTCAACATGCGATCCATCATTGCTTCGGCAAACACTTCCGTCTGCTGTTCGATGGCTTCGATATCCGCTCGATTCAGGCCCGCTTCGGCTTTATCGGCCACCTGATTCAGAAACACTGCGTAACGGGGTAATTGATCGCTGCGGTGCCAGGCCAGATACGCCTGCAGACGATCCTCGAACAGGGTTTCCTGATGCCGTTCCAGCTCGACGTAATCATCCAGGTACCAGGGGATCAGCCAATCCAGCTGATTATAAGCAAAGCGCACGCCGCACCCGCTCAGTACTATGCTGAACAATACAACCAGACTGAACCGCAATGAGCGTCGCTGCATCGAATGACTACCTTGTTCACCCCTGCGCCGGGATGGAGTGTTAATTGATGGAGGCTCCCACGCCTTTACCAAATGGATTGACCTTAACGTAAGACATCAGTTCCATCACCGCCTCGTTGTGTTCCTTTTCCAAGGCCCACATTTCCTGCTCATGGCGGCGCTGTTGCTTGCGGTCCAGTGCTTGCCAACTGCTGTGGGTGGGAATGTGCCGGGTGGCGTTGTAGATCTCGAAGACAACCGAAAAGCGGTGCTTGGTATCACAGTCCAGGGGCAGATTATCCAGCAATACGGCCATGCGTATGCAGCCCTCGGTGATCGGGCACTGGCTGTCCAATACCGCCGAGGCGATCACATTCAGGCTTTCATGAATATGATCAAGACGGTTTTGCTCATGGCGGGCACGCTGCTGCTCCAGCTCCTGGCGCATCTGCTGTTGCTGCCGATTGATGCGCCACACCTTCCACCACAGCCCCGCCGCCACCGCGGCGAGCACTACAACCACCCCGCTGAGGGCGGCAAATAACCACATCATGATTCAATTACCTGACTGATTTTATGGGTTGAGGGGCGAATTATACCACGGAGCTCAGGCCCTGGGCCTGGCAATGGGAAGCTGTCGAGCCTGCAGAAACTGCTCGGTGGCAGCCAGTGTCATGGGGGTTTGCAGAAAGAAGCCCTGTAAGCCATGACAGCCCATTGCCACCAGGCGCTCCATCTGTTCACGGGTTTCCACCCCCTCCGCCACCACCTGCATGGAGAGCGCTTTGCCCATACTGATAATGGTTTGCACGATGGCCAGGGCCGCTGCGTTGTCATGCATATTCCAGACGAAACTGCGATCAATTTTAAGCTGGTCCACCGGTAACCCCTGCAAATAGGACAGGGACGAATAGCCGATGCCGAAATCATCCAGCGCCACATGAACACCCCGCCCCCGCAGCCGCTCCAACTGCTTGCTGGTCCGCTCCACATTGGCAATCAATGCGTTCTCGGTGATTTCTATTTTCAGCATATTGCTGCGCAAGCCCAGCTCTTCAATGCGCTTCAACATATGCAGAGAAAAACGTTCCCGCAGCAACTGATAGGGGCTGATGTTGATGGCCACGCCTTCAAACGACTCCGGCAACCCCAACTGCTGCCAGTGATGCACGTGTCCCGCCACCGTGCCCATCACCCAATCCCCCAGTTCGTGTATAAGGCCACACTCTTCGGCCACATTGATGAACAGGTCAGGGGGCACCATTTCACCGTTATGGCACCAGCGGGAAAGGGCTTCCAGGCTCAGAAGCTGCTTGCCGGGGCCAAAAATAGGCTGATAGTACACATCCAGCTGGTGGTGACGCAGGGCATGGCGCAGGGCCGTTTGCAGCGTAAAGCGCTTTTCCGCCTGCTTCTGCATTTCGCTGGAGAAAAAGGAAACCCGGTTGGCGGACTGGTAGCGGGCCTGTTCAAATGCGCTTTCGCCCTGACGCAACACTTCCAGGCTGCTGGTCTGATGCACAGGAAACAACACCATGCCCACCGTCACTTCGGTATGCACCAGCTTACCGTCAATCTCAAAGGGGCGCGCCACCGCTCTCTGAATCTGATCCGCAACGCCCCGGCAATAGTCAGCCGCCAACTGGCCATCGTCCGATATTTCTGACAACACCAGGGCATAATCATCCCCACCCAGCGAGGCCAGGCTGTCTTCACGGCGTTTGATGCGGGCAAGGCGCTGGGCCACCTTGCGTAACAGTGCATCGCCCACTTGATAACCCATGGTGTCGTTGATGGCCCTGAAGCTGTCCAGGTCCACATACAACAGCGCACTGAAGTACTTGTGCTTTACCGCCCGGGCCATTTCCTGCTCCAGAATCTGCAGCAGCATCTTGCGGTTGGGCAGTTCGGTGGCGCTGTCGAGAAATTCAAAGCGGTGCAGGGTCTGGGCCTGCTCCGAGCGCACCTGTTCCAAAAGCCGTTTTTGACCGATCAATCCCCGCACCCGGGCGATCAATTCATCCTGCAGAACCGGCTTGCAAACATAGTCGTTGGCACCCCGGTTCAGTAACTCGATGCGCCGGGAAGGCTCGTCATAGGCGCTTACCGCCAAAATGGGAACATCACCGTGATCACCGCACTGACGGCGCACATTGTTCACCAGCCTGATGCCACTCATGTCGCCGGTCAGGACCACATCCACAATCAGCAGATCGTAAGTGTTCTGCTGAAACCGCTCCCAGCCCTCCTCGGCACTGGCAACACAGAGCACATCCAGCCCCACCGAACCCAGTATGTGGGACACGGTCTGTTGCTGAACCAGGGAATCTTCTACGTACAACACGCTGCCGTTGAGGGGTTCATAGCGGCTGTTATAACGCCGGATAAAAGTCACCAGCTCTTCCACCGCATGGCGGTGAAAGACTTCGGTTGCACCGGCTTTCAGCACTTCGGTAAGGGACTTCTCGTCGTATTCCGAGGTAAACAACACGATGGGGGTATGCTGGTAACCGGGGATTTTACGCAGTTGCTGAATGAAATGGGTGGCTTGCATATCATCCGGAAACAGGGATACGCAGACAAAATCGAACAACAATTGGCGCGCAGCATCCAGCCCTTCCCCACCATTGGAGAGGCAGTGACAATGCAAACCTTCCATGACCAGTTGCTGTTCCAGGATAGATCGAAAGGTTTTGTTTCCTTCCACACAGAGGATACGCATCCAATCCCTCGAATCGATCGTGCCGGTGAAATCCTTCCACCGTAACTTACCGCCAACATCGACCTGACCGGCACACCAGCCCGGCCAACCTCACTGCTTTACTGAAGCATAGTTCCCCCCACCACGATTGCCAATGCCGAAGGTCGGAGAATCGGCGCTGAGTAACGTGCGCCCCTCAGGGCTGGCGGCGCCCTCTGTTGTTACCCCTGGCCGTACATCAGGTCCACCGCTAAAGCAGCCAGGGCAATCAACAGGATAATGCCCAGCATGGCGCCAACAAATCGCTTCACTTCTACCGGGATTCGGTGCTCTTTTTCCATGGGTGTTATTGATCCTCAAGGATTTTGGCAATTTTACGGTTTCGAAAACCTCACTGTGCCATTTCTGATCGAGTGTGGCCCCCTTACACTAATCCTGTATCTGCCCCAATACAATCACACTAGCGTCAGGTGTCTATGAAAAAGGTCAACCTTTTCTCCGCTATCAGCCATTACCGGCTGGACAACCAGCCCCATATCCAACTGCTGTTGCAGGGCCACCCCACCGGGCGCCACCTCAAGGGGCGGGAATTGATGGATCAATATGCCTCGGGCCAGCGTTATGTGCTGATCACCAGTGACGACAACCCCTTCGATGAAGTGCTGCATATCTATCTGCTGGATCTGGAACTCAATGTGCTGGACGAAATGGACTTGTCACAACCCTATACACCCGGGATCTATCAACCGCAACACCAATACGGTGAGCGCCTGGAGTTTACGTTTTTTCCTGAAGGGTTATGGTGCCTTGAAGTGCGCGAGCACCCGAAAAGCAAGCCACTGAACTTTGACCACTATCCGGTACGGCGCCCCATCAAACTGTGGGGCCAGCAATATCTGCGGCTGCATCGGGAACAGTTTCAGGTAGCCTGATTCTGCAGGCACGCCCGGTATAAGTCCGCCATGGATTGATCAAAACAGGCAAACACCACCCGTTTGAACATCAGGTAGGATTCCAGACAGCGCTCGACTTCGTCCACCGCCACCGCCACTGCCTGGGCTTTCGGGTAGCCATAGACACCGCAACTGATGGCCGGAAACGCAATGGTACGAAACCCTTCCCGCACTGCCAGGGTCATGGCTTCCGAGTAACAGGATCGCAGCAGATTGGCTTCATCCTGGTCGCCCCCCTGCCAGACCGGCCCCACCGTATGGATGATGGCCCTGGCACCCAGATTAAACGCCGGTGTCATCACCGCCTGCCCGGTGGCACAGCCTCCGATTCGGCGACAGGCCGCCTGCAACTGCTGCACACCGGCGGCGCGATGTATGGCGCCATCCACGCCACCACCACCGGCCAGTTCGCGGTTGGCGGCATTAACAATGGCATCCACTTTCAGAGTAGTGATATCCCCTACCCAGACTTGAATTCGGTCATCCATGACGCGCACTCATATCATTGAAATCAGTAAGAACCCCATGACCCCCAGCACCACCACGGTCACGCCTACCATCAGATAAGGCATCCAATCCCGGCGGATCACGTTTACCGCCGCTGGTTGCCGCAATTCCTCCACCGGCTCATCGGTAGCCGCCACCGGCTCCAGATCCCGCTCGACACATTGCTGGAGGAGCTCCCGGCGGCGGCGGCGGTATTCAATTTTATTGAACGCGCCATCGCAATACTGGCGTGCAATGAGACGCATCTGCGGCGCCAGCTCTTTTTCTTTTTGCGGGGTCATCATTGTACTTTCACCGCGATCACCGTGACGTTGTCGCGAGCCCCGGCTTGCAGGGACCGATCAATCAGCAGGTGCGTTGCCGCCTCCACATCGCCCCCGCTCAGCAGCCCGGCAATTTCAGTTTCGTCAATCGCCCCATAGAGCCCGTCACTACACAGAAGATAGATGTCATTACTCTGCAACTCAACCAGCGTAACATCAATGTACAGGGTTTCACTTGCACCCACCGCCCGGGTGATGACATTGGACGCCGGATGATTCTGCGCCTCCTGCTCTGAAATCATGCCCCTGGACAGCATTTCATTCACCTGGCTGTGATCATCTGACACCTGCTCCAGGGTTTGATTACGATATCGATAAAGACGGGAATCCCCAGCCCACAAACACACACCGACATTCTCACGCACAAAGAACGACACCACGGTGCTGCCCATGGTGCGCCCCTCGCAGTGGGTGCGGGAATAGGTACGGATTTTATGATGCACTTCCAGCAGGGTATCTTCAATGGTGTCCACCACATCGGATAACGGCTGATTCACATCCAGGCGCCCGAGGGAAGCAGTGATCATCTCACTGGCGACTTCACCGGCCTCATGCCCTCCCATGCCGTCGGCCACTACCCACAATCCCTCGTTGTTGCGGTTGAGGAATGCATCCTCATTCATGTTTCGAACGGCGCCGCAGTGAGTTGCTGCGCTACTTAGCCAATGGGTCTGCGCCATGCAGTTTCTTACTCATTCTGAATTTCGTGTGTATTGTTACAGTTGTTGCTGAAAAAGGCCAATGGTGTGATCGCATTCAATGGTGTGCTCCACCCGCACTGTGCCCAGCCCCCCGTTAATAAAGAAGTGTAGCACTGTGCAGCCGGCAGATAACCACTAATCAGATGGGCCGGGGCAACGCGTTCCGAACCGGCACTGCTCCACAGGCTATAGGCCGACAAGCGTTGTTGCAGCAATTCGTGCAACAGATAAGGATATCCCTGCCCCGGGCTCTGTTGCGGCGGTATAAACAAGGCCAGCGGCCGACCCGGTTCCCACTTACCCGCAGCGCGATGATGACACTCTAAAGGCCGCAGTTGCTGCAGCCGATGCTCGATCTCGGTAAACGAATGGCCCGCCTGCAGTGCCTCCACGGCAAAGGCCTCCAGGGCGTCAAACCAGTCCGCCGCCTCCAGCAATGGTGCGGTTGGCAGCGTATCCGCCGCCAATGGCTGTGCCAATACCAGGGGATAATAGCGCCCCACCTTATCCACACTGGGCACCATCACACCAGCCCAAACCCGCTGATCCAAAATGCCCTGACTCAACACAAAGCGCCATACCGGGCTGGTCAGATACACCTCCAGCCAGCCATTGCCCAATGCCTCCTGGGACGCCAGCAAACTGCGTTGCATCCACTCATCCCAACCGACACAGAATGCCAGCGGCAGATTACGGGTTACAAAATCCCGCTGTTGTGGCAACTTACCATGCAGACCCACTGCACTCGCTTCATTCATGGAATACCGTTCCTCGCTTGCAACACCGGCCGACAGACACTAGATAGACATGCACCGGATAAAAACTGCAGAAAAATTGATCACCCTGGGCTTTTTACTGATGGCCTGCACCGGCTGTACGCGCTATCAGGACATGGCCGACAACGCCGGCCTCAAGACATCAATTATTGAGGGCACAATCTACCGGCACCGAATCTACCGCCATCAACCGTCCGGCCCGGAACGCCCCCCTGAACGCTGGCACGTGTACATTGAAGGCGATGGCCGGGCGGTGACCGCCGCCGGCACCCCCAGCCTGGACCCCACCCCCCGCACCCCATTACTGTTACCCATGATGGCCCTGGACCCGCAACCGGCACTGTACCTGGGGCGGCCATGCTACTTTCACACCAGCGACCCTCGATGCAGCCCCCTCAACTGGACTCTGGCCCGATACAGTGAAGCCACCGTCGCCAGTATGGCCGCCGCCCTTGAAAAAGCCCTGGGTACCGACACTCCGGTCACCCTCATCGGTCACAGTGGCGGTGGTACTCTCGCCGTGCTGCTGGCCCCACGGCTCCCGCAGGTGGATCAGGTGGTGACCCTGGCAGGCAACCTTCAGGTGGGCAAATGGACTGCTTATCACCACTACAGCCCCCTGACCCTGTCGCTGGACCCCGGCCGGCTGCCCCCCCTGCCCGCCGACATCCGGCAGTATCACCTGGCAGGAGCCCGGGACCGGGAAATTCACTGCCACTGGATTCGGGAATACGCCGAAACTCAACCGGGTTCACACTTTCAGCAGGTCAGTGGTGCCGATCATCGCACAGGATGGCCCCCCTGGTGGACACTGATCAATTTAGAACCAACTATTAAGACTCAACGATGTGACAAAGTAACGAGGTAGAGTTCCGCCCCTGAGGGTATACTTGTTCTCATAACGGATTCATTTGAGGTGAAAAATGCGTGCTCCTAAAGGATTTCAGCTGACTGCAAGCGGTTTTTGCATTGGCTTTCTCAGTGTCATACTCAGTGCCTGTGCAACCGCTCCCAATCAGCCCGGTAACGGTCAGGCCGCTGAAACCAAAAATGCCGACGATCTCCTGATCATTGATTGCCTGCTGCCTGGCCAGGTGAAAAAACTGGGCACCCAGACCACCTTCCTGACCGCTCGACGCCCCATCAAAACCACTGCCACCGACTGCGAGATTCGCGGTGGCGAATACGTGGCTTTCGACCGGGCGGATTATGCCACGGCCTTGAAGATCTGGTTGCCGGTGGCACAGTCCGGCGACGCCGAGGCCCAAACCTATGTGGGTGAGATTTACGAGAAAGGCCTGGGCCTGAAACCGGATTACCAGGCCGCCTCCGTTTGGTACGAAAAAGCCGCCAAGCAGAATTTTTCCCGCGCCCTCATCAATCTGGGCAACCTGTATGAAAAAGGCCTTGGCGTGGCCCAGGACAAGGCCATGGCCCTGAATCTGTACCGTCAGGCCGCCGGCCTGCAGAGCGATGATCTGCTGTATGCCTCCACCGTGGAAGTTCGGGCAGTGGACCAGAAAGAACTGATTCGACTGAAAGATGAAGTGGCCTTCAAATCCCAGCAACTGGCGGCGGCTGAAGGCCAGCTGGCCAACCTGCAGGCAGACCTGGCACAACGTAAGCAGGCCCTGGCCGCTGCCGAGCAAACACAGAAAAATGCTGAACTGGCCCTGTTTGCCCAGGAATCAAAAGCCATTCACGAGCAAAGCCAGGCGTTGATCAAGCAATTGAAATCGGAATTGAGCCACGCCCGCCTGGCGGTAGACAATCAGCAACAGCAGTTGGCCGCCGCCAACCAGCAGTTGAACCAGATCAGCAATCAGGTTGCCAGCACCAACACCAGCATCCTGCAGTCGGAAACCCTGATTGCCAGCGCCGACACCATGCCCATCATTGAGATTATCGATCCCCCGATGACGCTGATGCGGGGCCTGCCCACCATTCCGGTGAAAGCGTCCCTCAGGCAAAAAGAAATTGTCGGTAAAATCAAAGCCCCCAATGGCCTGAAAAGTTTCAAAGTCAATGGCCGGGAGCAAACCATCGACGAATACAATCTGTTCTGGGTGAACGTACCCATTGACGGCGACCGGAAAACCGTGAAGCTGGAGGCCATCGACACTAACAACAATCGGGTGGCGTTCAATTTCAGTGTGGTGCCGGACCAAAGCGCTGTTGTCTCATCCGTGCCGGATACGGCGCAACCGCTGGCGGTGAAATCCGGCCTCAACCTGGGCAACTACCATGCCTTGGTGATCGGCAATAATGACTACCGCAGTTACCCCAAGCTGAAAACCGCCGTCAATGATGCCACCGAGACTGCGTCTGTGCTGCAGGAAAAGTTCGGCTTCAAGACAACCGTTCTGAAAAACGCCACCCGTTACGAAATTCTGGCGGCGCTGAACGAGCTGCGGGAGCAACTCACCGATCAGGACAACCTGCTGATCTACTACGCCGGCCATGGTGAGCTGGATGACAAAACAGACAAGGGTTTCTGGTTGCCGGTGGATGCAGAACAGGGCAACTCCCGCAACTGGATTTCCAATGCCGCCATTTCAGACATTCTTAACACGCTGAAGGCAAAGCACGTTATGGTGGTGGCGGATTCCTGCTACGCCGGTACCCTGTCCGTAGCCGCCATGCCGCGGGTGGACGAATCCATGCCCGATGATCTGCAAAAGGAATGGATCCTGGCCATGTCACAGGCCCGTGCCCGTACCGTATTGACCTCCGGCGGTGTGGCGCCGGTGCTGGACGGTGGTGGCGACGGGCATTCAGTGTTTTCCCGCGCGTTTCTGGACACCCTGCGTAAAAGCGATGGCATCATCGAGGGCCACTCGGTTTATCGTGAAGTCCTGAGCCGGGTGCAGACCAAAGCCCGCAGCCTCAATGTGCAGCAGGTTCCGGAATACGCACCGGCCCGCTACGCCGGTCATGAGGCCGGGGAGTTTTTCTTCAATCCGGGTACCACCATCTAACGCCAGCAGGGAAGCCAATGTCCAGCCGCGTTCTTTCCGCCTACTTTGACGACTTTCGCAAAGGTAAACGGCAACGGGAAGAACTGCGGCAGTTCATGGAAGATGCCATACGCAAGGACCCTATTCGACGGGGCCATTTCATGGGCTGGCTGGATCAGGCACAATATGAGCATCCGATTCCGGTGACGGAATTTCTGTTGCTCAGAAGAGAGATTGAAGCCACCTTGGACACTGACGATGAAACCCGCATAGCCCCACCACAACAACCGGTAAAAACCGCACCGGATGCGGAAACCCTGGTGGCCGGGGATGAAGGCGCCACTCTGATTGCCCCATCTACCGGTGACGAGGGTGACGCCACCGAAGTTTCCAGTGGCAGTCAGCCCAGCGATATGGCCCGCCTGCACGATGTCCCCACCCTGATTGCCGCGCCCGGGGGGAAGCTCCCCGATCCCGCACCGGAGCAGCCAGAAGACGCCACGGTGGTGAGCGGAACCCATGCTTCCGTGGCCGCAACACAACAGTCCGCCGCACCCACGCCCGGCGCAGCGCAGGCAACCGCTCAACCGGCGCGCTCAGGCAAGCCCCCGCTGATCCCGCCCACCTGGCTCTGGGGCAGCGGTGTATTGATTAGCATCACGCTCCTGCTTGGCTACTGGGCATTGCAGCCCATGACTAAAGTGATCCGGGTTGAACCTGCCGAGCCCACAGTGGAGGCGGACACCCCCGCTGCGGCGGCTTTGCCTGAGCAACCGCCGCCGCAGGACATGGCCCCCGCGTCAGAGCCGCAGCCACCAGCCGGCGAAGCGCTCACCGCTGCCGAACAAGTACCCCAGTCAACACCGGCACCTGAAGCGAATACCACAGCAACCTCCGTGGCGCCCCCGCTCACCGGACTCAGCGCGCAACAGGCATTGGCGCTGTTACAACAACGGATCGGAGAAGGCTTGTTGCTGCCACTGGATCAGCCAGGCAACGCCCAGGAAGTGTTTGACTTTATGGAAGCCGAGCACGCCGGATCAGCGGAGTTGTTGCAAGCCCGCCAAGCGTTGAAAGACACTTACCTGGCAGCCAGCAAACGGGCACAGGGCAAAGCCCAGTGGGATGATTCGCAGACTCTGTTGGATGCGGCGTTTGAGGTGTTGAATACTACTGCTCGATAACCCGATTACGCAGCAGCATAATACGATCATCATTGGGAAACAGTTTCTGGGCCAACGCCAGATGCTTTTCCACATCTTCCTGCCGCCCTTCCAACGCCAATAACTGAGCGCGTTTGAAGAACCGGTTCTTGACCCGGTTGATGCCATCCAGCGCCGCACTGTGCTGTGGGTCCACCTGCAGCACCAGCTGATAGGCTTCGAACGCGTTGCTGCCCTGGGGCGACACCAGCCGCCCAACTTTGAAATGGGCTTCCGCCACCGCCATCAAGCGCTCCACTTTAGCCTGCTCCTCTGCGGACAGGCCACCGGCAGCGGTTTCCACCCCGGGCTGGGCCATTTTCTGATCACGCTGCAGCTTGAACCACATACCGCCACCAATGGCCAAAACCAGAATCACCACAGCCATGGCTGACCACAACACCAGGTTATTGCGCTTGCCCGCAACCGGCGCCACGGCGCTCTGCAGATCTTCACGAAACTCTGCCGCGGTCTGATAACGGTGGCCCACATCCTTGCACAGGGCTTTCTTTAGGATCCCGTCAAAAGCCTTCGGTAGCGCAGGATTCTGGCTGCTGGGGCGTTCCGGTTCGGCAGACAGTACGCTGTGCATAATGGCGTGGGTGTTATCGCCGCTGAAAGGCTTCTTGCCCGCCAGCAACTCATACAACACCACCCCCGTGGAAAACAGGTCGCTGCGGGGGTCCACCGGCTGCCCCTTGCACTGTTCCGGCGACATATAAGAAGGGGTGCCCAACACGCTGCCCATCTGGGTCAATTCAGCGTTATCCACCCGGGCAATACCAAAATCCGCCAGTTTGATCTGGCCGTTATGGGTGATGAACACATTGGCCGGCTTGATGTCACGGTGCACAATGCCCAGTTTGTGGGTGTAATCCAGGGCACTGAGGATCGCACCAATAATATGCACGGCCTCTTGCGGACTGTACTTGCGACCATCCTTCAGCAGCGTTTTCAGATCGTGGCCTTCCACGTATTCCATTACAAAATACGGGGTTCCCTTATCCTGATCAAATTCATAGATCGAGACGATATTGGCGTGATTGAGACGGCCCACGGCCTGCGCTTCATTGCGGAAGCGATCCAACAACTCCCGCCCCATTTCCGTATCCAGCAGGGACGCGTGGATGGTCTTGATGGCCACCGGCCGGGCAATGTTGGGATCAAAACCTTTGTAAACCACCCCCATTGCACCTTTGCCAAGCAATCCCTGGATCTGGTATTTGCCGAGTGATTGGGGTTGGCTCATGGCGCGACATCCTGACCGGTCTGGTTATGGTTAGTGTTAAGCGTAGCAAGGGTCACAGACAAAGGGGCCAAATATGGCCCCTAATGTGCTGAAAGTGTGAGGATTATAGCGCCTCAGCCCTGTAATTCGTAGACGTGGTAGGCTTCCGGCAGGTATTGATCAATGGTGGTACCCAAATAAGAGGCGTTATCCGGGATGCCGTCCCCGGTGGCAAACACCCGGAACTGGCGCGACACCTTGGTGACGGTCATATCCGCCGGAACCTCCGCCCACATGTAAATGGTGCGACGCGGCATCAGATATTCCACGTGGATAATATTGGCGCTCTCAGGCAGATCGATGTTTTGGACTTCTTTGGAAATGGGGACTTCAAACTTATGGATGGTTCTCATGTAATACTCTCGGTCAGAACGCGTTCAGGCTGATCACTGGCTACCGGCAGGGGCCGTCACACCAATGTCTTGGTCGGACTCTATAATAAGCCCAATGATTGCCAATACGATGATCAACGTCAAACGATTTTGCAAACCGGCCGATTGCACGCCTCAGGCCAGTAGACCGTACAGAGCATAAAGCACGATCCAGGACCCCAGCCCCATCAGCAGGCACGGACCCAGGTTGGTTTCAACGGTGGAGGTATCTTTGAGATCGCTACGCAACAGATCCTTTCGCACGCCGGCTTTGTCCTTGTTATGAGTGATTCGACGGTAGACTTCTGTCATAAAAGTAGTCGATGGATCATGGTTTCGCACGCAATGCACCCTGTTTTTGATCGCATTTTCTGTTTTAATCTTCTATCAAATCCAGATAACAAAAAAATGACAGCGGATCAGGAGCAAGAGGGGTATGGCCACTTGGAAGTCCCGGGTTGAAGGCTGGTTTGGCCGGCTGGCGAATCAATTGTACGATCATCCGATTCGTGCCTTGCTTTGCCTGCTGTTGGTGATCGGGGTCAGCGCCACCCAATTGCAGTACATCTACTTCGACACCTCCACTGAAGGCTTCCTCTCCCCCAACCACCCCGCAATCCGCGATTACAATGCGTTTCGCGAGGAATTTGGCCGTGATGAGCTGGTGATCATCGGTGCCCGCACAGAGAACGTGCTCACACCCGGGTTTGCAGCCCAGTTCCGGGCTCTGTACCAGGATGTGGATCAGGGGTTACCCACCACGGAATCGGTGGATTCCCTGATCAGCGCGCGCTACGTACACGGTGCCGATGACGAGCTGATGGTGGAGGATCTGTTTGAACCCTGGCCGCAAAACCGCGAGGATTTTGCCGAGATCCTGCGGCGTATCAACAGCAACAACCTGTACCAGGGATTATTCGTTAGCCGGGATCTCAGCATGGCCACCATCGTCATCCGGCTGCATTATCTGAAGGCCGATACTGACCTGGAGCCCGGTCGCGCCCAGGCCCGGGCGGATGCGCAAACCGCTGGGTTTCTGCGCCAACTCAATGAGATTCTGGATCAGCATCGCGAACGGGGCATGACCCTCTATGTGGCCGGCTCACCGGTGGTCACCGACCTGCTGCGCACCAGTATGGTAACCGACATGCGCACCTTTTCATCGTGGATCATTGGCACCATTGCCTTACTGCTGTTGGCCCTGTTCCGGCGTATCAGTGGGGTCATTCTCCCCTTGATTGTGGTGCTGCTGAGTGTTGTGCTGACCATCAGCCTGATGGGCTTTTTTCGCCAGCCCCTGCAATTGCCCACGGCCATGTTGCCGTCCTTTCTGATCGTGGTGGGCATCGGTGATTCCATCCACTTCCTGAGCCTGTTTTACGCGGAATTCAACCGCACCGGCCACAAGCGCAACGCCATTGTGCATTCACTGGAACACAGCGGGCTGGCAATGTTCCTCACCAGCCTCACCACGGCGGCGGGCATGGCTTCTTTTGCCAACGCCGATCTACTGCCGGTGTCCAATCTCGGTGTCTTTACCGCGGTCGGGGTCATGGGAGCATTCCTGATCACCATTGTTGTGTTGCCGGCCAGTCTGCGCCTGCTGCCTCTCCGCACCAAGGCCCGGGGGCATTCGCCCCACACCTCGCCATTTCTGGATCGCGTGATCGATGGCGCCACCCACGTCAGTTTCCACTTCCCCAAAACCGTGGTGCTGGTGTGCAGCCTGCTCATGGCAGGCGCACTGGTGCTGGCCTCGCACATGGAATTCAGCCACAACCCAATGAAATGGTTACCGGATTCCATGCCGCAGAAACAAAGTATTCTGGCCATTGATGGCGAGCTCGGGGGCAGCATTTCGCTGGAAATTGTAGTGGATACCGGCACGGACACAGGTGTCTATGAGCCCGGGTTCCTGAAGAAACTGGAGCAACTGGGCGCGGAACTGGCGGCCTTTGAAAACGCTGATTTCAAGGTCAACAAGGTGCTGTCCATCACCGACCTGGTGAAAGAGAGCAACCGCGCCCTGCACGACAATGATCAGGCTTATTATCGCATTCCCGACGACCGCGCCCTGATCGCACAGGAGCTGTTCCTGCTGGAGCTGAGCGGATCGGAGGATCTGTTTCGCCTGGTGGACCGGGAATACCGCAAGGCCCGCATCACCCTCACCCTGCCTTGGATCAACGCCCTGCTCTACGCACCGCTGATGAACACCCTGGAAGAGCGCTTTCATGCCACCCTGGGAGAGGAGTATGACGTCACCATAACCGGTTTAATTCCGCTGTTGGGCAGCACCCTGAACTCGGTGATCCATTCGGCCGCAGAAGCCTATGTCATCGCGTTGGTGGTGATCAGCCTGCTCATGATTCTGCTGCTGGGCAACCTCAAGCTGGGCCTGATCAGCATGTTCCCCAACATCCTGCCCATTGCCATGGTGATTGCGTTGATGCAACTGAACGACGTGCCCTTTGATATGTTCACCATCTTGATTGGCTCCATCGCCATCGGACTCTGTGTGGATGACACCGTGCACTTCATGCATCACTTTGGCCGCTATCGGGAGCGCGGCTACGGGACCAAAGACGCCATCGCCCGCACCCTGCACACGGCGGGCCGGGCCATGCTGGTCACCAGCATTGTACTGTGCAGTGGTTTTCTGGTGCTCACGCTGTCGCAACTGAATAACTTCACCCACTTCGGGGTGTATTCCAGCATTTGCATTGTACTGGCGCTGATGGCGGATTTTCTGCTGGCCCCGGCATTGATGACGTTGCTCAATCCGGTACAGCCCGACACGGAATAAGGTGCCCTAGGGGTCGGATTTCAGAAAACGCTGATCATCGAAGGTTTTCACCAGGTCGGGAAAAAACACCGTGACCGAGGTCACCAGCATGCCGTTCATAAAGCCTTCCGAATACAGCAGCGGCACCACAAAAGCCCGCTTATCCCACAACGCCAGCAATGCCTTCTCCGGTAACAGCAGCCAGAATAACCCCAGCAATAAAAGGCAATTGAGCAACGTAGTGAGCAAGGTGCCGAAAAAACCGAGCCCCAGGATGTAGACAAACAGATTGCGGGTCGGCAGCCGCTCAATAACGCGCAACAGGGCGTAGGCCAGGGTTGCGGGAATCCAGGCTGAAAACAGCCAGTCCCAGGGCAGGGATTGCCACTGGGCGGTTCCCACCAACACCAGCAAAGCCAGTGCCAGCGCACCGGTGGCAAGCGCAAAGCACCAACCAAACACCAGGGTGATGGTGGTCATCAAAAACGGGTGGAAAGAAAGCCCCGGTATCACCTCAAACTGAAACGACCAGATCAGGCATAACGCCACCAGAGATCCCAGCAAAGCATGTTGCCTGGCGGGTACCGACAATATGGCCTGCCAGGGCGCCCGCCACAAAGCCAGCAACAGCAACACACTGCAAACCAAGAACGCCGGCCACAGGGGCAGGCTCTGCATAAGCTCAGATGAAAACGTCATATTACCGCCCCCTAACCTTGCCAACTGCGTCTAAAATTCAGGATTTCATCTTCCCCGGCCCACGCAAAATCCACAAGCCTGTCTATCATTAATCAGGGCCAGCACCCTATTCCGATCCGCTCAATCTAGCACGAGAAGTCAACGATGAAATTGATCACCAACATGATATTGCTGCTTTCTGCTTTGTTTATTGCCACCGCTCAGGCGGAGGATGAGGAAGCCACCGCCCCCAATGAAGAGGTCATTTATGTTGAGCTGAAACCCGCCTTTGTCACCAATTACCAATCCCACAAAATGGGTTATCTGAAAGCCGATGTCACCCTGCAGGTAAAAGGCGGCCTTACCGCTGACGCCATCAGCCGCCACAAACCGGCCATCCGGCACCACTTGGTGATGCTGTTCAGCAGTCAGAGCGAAGAGGCCCTGAGCACCATGGAAGGCAAGCAGATGCTGAAGGAAGCCGCCCTCAACGAACTGATCAATGCCCTGCAGGAAGAAGGGGAAGCAGCGGATGTGCAGGATGTGCTGTTTACCAGTTTTATTGTCGACTGAGCCGGCCTGTTTCATTGCACCGGCCCAATAAGCAGATGAAGTACACGGGCGCAGATGAAGTACAAGGCTGGCTGTGACATAATCAGCGGCCCATTTTAACGACGTATTCTGCATGTCCGGGCACCGCCACAAAGACCTCCTCAACGGGCCGATCGTTCCCACCCTCACCAGCATGACCATTCCCACCGTGTTCGGGATCGTGGCCATTCTGATGTTCAATCTGGTAGACACCTATTTTATCGGCCTCATTGGTACCCAGGAGCTGGCGGCGGTCAGCTTTACCTTCCCGGTGTCCAATGTACTGATGAACATCTCCATGGGCATCGGTATCGGCACCGCCATTCACATCTCATCCCGTATCGGCCGCGGCGACATCAGTGAGGCCAGGCGCACTGCCGCCCACGCCCTTACGTTAGCACTCACTATCGCCATACCGATCGGAATCATAGGCAATCTCACCATTGACCCTCTGTTCCGCTTGATGGGCGCCAACGATCACTCCATTGATCTGATCCGCGAGTATATGAGCCTCTGGTACGGTGGCTTCTTCCTGCTGGTGGTGCCCATGGTGGGCAACAGTGTGATCCGCGCCACCGGCGATACCCGCACCCCCAGCATCGTCATGGCCATCGCCGGACTGGTGAACGGCATCATGGACCCCCTGCTCATCTTTGGAATCGGCCCATTTCCCGAACTGGGCATTCGCGGTGCCGCCATTGCCACCCTGATCGCCTGGGCCTTATCGGCCAGTGCTGTGCTGGTGGTGTTGGTGCATCGTCGCAAGCTAATGCGGTTCAGCGATATTCTGGGCCGCAAGCGGGAACACTGGGCCTCCATTCTGCGGGTGGCTCTGCCGGCCACGGCCACCAACCTGATGACTCCCCTGGCCGCGGCGGTGCTCACCGCCATGGTGGCCCGCCATGGCCATCACGCTGTGGCCGGCTTTGGTGTGGGCACCCGCATCGAAGCCCTTGCCCTGGTGGTCATCATCGCCCTGTCGTCGGCATTAACCCCTTTTGTGGGCCAGAATTTCGGCGCCCGCAATGGCCAGCGTATTCGTGAAGCCGTGCGTATGGTACTGGCCTTTGCCTTTTTCTGGGAGCTGGGCATCGCCGTGCTGCTCTATCTGACCGGTGACTGGGTGGCCCGGGTATTTTCCGACGAACCGGCCACCCACTCCGCCATCGTCTGGTACTTGATTCTGGTGCCCATCTCCTATGGCTTTCAGAGCCTGGTCATTCTCAGCTGTTCCACGCTTAACGCCCTGCAATTGCCCCTGTTTGGCACCCTCATCAGCGTCATTCGCCTGTTCTTGCTGACCGTGCCGTTGGCCTGGCTCGGCTCCAGTCAGTTTGGCTTCACCGGCCTGTTCGGGGGAATTGCCCTGGCCAACCTCATTGCCGGTGTAGGCACGGTGGTGTGGTTGTCGCGCCAACTGCCCAGGCTGTCGCAAAACGCCGCCCCGGCATGAACATTGTCTGTTAATGCAAGCCCGGCTTCTTTAAGATGGACACAGGCTCAGAACCCAGGTTTAACACCATGTCACGAGAGGAACATCGCCGCTCATTCAGCCGCGCCAGCAATACGGCCCATGGCTACTTCAATGCGTTATTCGATTTTTCGTTCACCAAGTTCATCACCGTGCAGATGTTCCCCGTGCTGTATGGGGTGATTCTGGCCTCCACATTGATCGGCGTGGTGTATTTTACCGTGGAGGCCTTTCTGACCTCCTGGTGGCGGGGCTTGTTTTATCTGTTTGTTGCCGGGCCGGTGGGGTTCATCACGGTGGCCACCATCACACGGGCGTTAATGGAATTCTACCTGGTGGTGTTTCATATTTATGAGGACATGGAAGAAATCAGGATCATATCAAAACGCTTCTCCGGATTGTCGGAAAGCATGGAATCCGTGGCCGGTATTACCCGCCGCCTGCCGTTTCTGAATGGCACCAACGGCAGCAAATCCACGAAAGAGCACCCGGATAGCGGCAGCCAACGGACCCGGCGCCGGCGCAACAATAAAGCAGAGCCCCTCTAAACCCGGGTCTGCAAAGCCGGGTCTGCCGGGCAGGCTGGTTACTGCCGGCCACCCAGCAGGATGCGCACCGCGGTACAGGCATCTTCCAACTGATCAAGGTCGGGCTCCTGGCCAATGATCATCTCACTGAACACACAGGATTGCCCAATACGGCACATAAAGTAAGACAGGCTGGCGACGTTCATGGCGGGATGAATGGTGCCCTTGTCGGTTTCCCGGGTAAGCAGATCCGTGTTCAACTCCACCATACGGTCGTGATAGGGGCTGTTCTTTGAAGACAGAATACTCAAGGCATACTGGCCATCGGCGTGCAACCAGTTACGCATGGGTTGGTAAGTGAGGATTGCGGTGTTGACCTGGCGGAACACATCCACCACGTATTCCACCCCGTCGCCGGAGCAGGATTGGCGGGCCTGCATGACGGTGGGCTCATACAGGGACCACATGATCTCGCCCATCAGCAGATCCTTATTGCCGATCCAGCGAAACAACGTGGCACGACTGACCCCCAACTCTTCCGCCAGCTCACCTACGTTCAGTTTCTGGGTCATCATCCAGTTTTTCTTGGCCAGATTGAACGCGTCCAAGGGGGTCGCCCGACTGCGTAAGGTTTTGTCGGACAAGGCCTTGGACAAGGGTGTTTTCTGGTTTGACACGCTCACCTCTACACTCCAGTGGATTACGAACTGCAAACCGGGATTTTACCCCTTTTCTCGCAATCAATCCGGCTCAGGGAGCACTCAATTTCAGGCAGTGGCCTGATTCTGTGAGTATTCTTCCAGTTCGCGTTCCTCTTCCACCTTAATTGCGTTGAGGCAGGCATCGATTGTGCTGCTGATCAGGGTGGAATTGCGGATCATCTCCAGTTTGGGCCAGGTGCTGATTTCACCGCTGCGGATATAGCGCGCCACATCCTGGGGTGATGCATTGGACAACACCTTGAACGCATTCAAAGGCTGACGTGGTGGCACGATATTGATATCACCCTGGTAGCGCTGGGATACCACGGAATGGGCTTTGTCCACCAACAACGCCAGGCTGCGGTTACTGATCCGGTTTTTGGTGAAATCAAGCAACTGGTTGACGTTGTAGCGTGTATTGCTGATCACCATATCCTTGAGGTAGGAACCAATGCTTTTTTCGCCGGCTTCGGCCCGGGACAGGAACGGCAGCACATGGGGATTGGTCTGACTGACAATGGAGTGGTTCACCCCGTAAATACGGGCCAGACGCTGAATGGGCAAATCGTTCTTGATGGAGCCGTCCACCCACTGCCGTGAGGGAATATAGGGCACCTTCTCACCGTTGATGTTCTTGGCCCACAGCATGACCGGTGGATAGACATAGGGGATGGCGCAGGACGCCAGCGAGGCCTTGCGAATCAGAACGTGGGGGGATGTCACGGCGTTGAGCAGGCGGGATTCCTGATGGGGATCCGCCGGTGAAACGGTAATGTTGATGCGCCGGCCGGTGCGTTGATAGGCTTCTTCGAAGGTCAGATCCTGAACGTTCCGTTCCAGACACAATTCCAGCTGTGCCGGATCCAGTAAGCCTTTACCCCGTAATGTACCCCGCAGGCCTACCACCCGGAACGCTTCCGCATAGATGTATTCCGGGTCCAGCATGGCCTGCAGTTCATCGTCGGTGTGGGTTGCCACCACTGAGGCCATGATGGAACCGGCGCTGGAGCCGGATATGATGCTGGGCAACAGTTGGTTGTCCCACATGGCTTTCAACACCCCCAGATGGAACATACCCAGGGCGGCGCCGCCACTGAGCATCAATGCGGACTCACCGAACGCCTGATGAGTCCGTTCAAAGAATTCCAGTTTCTGCACCAGGGAGAAATTGGGGAAATCGGTTTCACAGATCCATTTGAGGCAGATGCAGACCTCTTCCAGATAATCCGTGATGAGCTTCTTGGTGCCGAAATAGCACTGCTGATAGAGCATGGGGTTGGCGATGCGCCCCAAATTGCCGTGCAGGCCTTCATTAATGTAGAACACCAGCTGGTTGACATCACCACGCTGACGGGCCGTGCGCAGCTCATTGAAGCGCAGGCGAATCATTTTGTAGTCGTAATGGGGGGAAGCATCCTCTTCGCGCCACTCTTCGTTACCCGACAACCGGTCGTATTCCCGGGCCGCATCAGACCAGGACTGATAGTCTTCAGCATGATCCATTGCTTCCAGACAGGCTTTCAAAGCTCGCTTCATATCGTTAACCTTCCCCCGAACCACATAAAACTTGTGTAAAAAATCAGGCAGTTAAGCCGTTATATTTATGCTCCTATGTTTAACACCGATCCTGCTTGGTTTCACCTAAATCTTCTTGTCAGTTTATGCAAGATTTGCATCATTTTGTAAACCGGCGACAGGCGGCTGAGAACCGGCAGCCACCCCCTTATACACCAATAAGGCGAAGTATAGACCAACCGGCCTGATTGTAAATTCCGAAAAGAAAACAGACAGTTAGACCTTAGTCTAAGGGCATCGCTAAAGCCTGAGAACCTTGCGGGCGAACCAGCATGAAGCCTCAATGGCGAGCCCTTGATCCCGCGCCCATTGGGCCGCCGTGGTGACCAGTTTGACCGCAATACCACTGCCCCTGGCTGCTTTGGGGACGAAGGTATGATTAAAATCCACCCGGGAGCCCCCCAGCAACCGGTAGGTGAGCAGCGCCTGCTGACCATCACAGTCCGCCACAAAGCTGCACTGTTCCGGCTTGTGTACCACCTGATAGCTGCTCACCGGCCACCTTTCACTGATCGGACTCAAGCAAATGCCCGGCCAGGCGCTTCTTCACATCCGCCGGGATGGGTACGGATTTACGGGTGTGTTTGTCGAAGTTCACCATGGTGGCGGTGCCGGTGGCTTTCAGCTCCCCTTCCTGCCAGGCTTCCTGGCCCACCAACACGGAGGAGGTACCGATGCGCAGAACATAGGTCCGGATTTCCACTGGCTTACCGAAAAACGTTTCCTCCAGGTACTCGATCTCGATCTTGGCCAGCACCAGGCTGACTTCTTCGGTGGAAAGGTTGGGGTTGAAAATTCTCAGAATGGACTCCCTTCCCTCGAGGAACCATACCGGAACAACGGTGTTGTTGATGTGGCCCATGGCGTCGGTATCGCAAAACCGTGGGTTAATCAGCAACGAAAACATGGCATCTTGTTTAGTCATTTTTTAATTCATATCCTTGGCACAAGCTTGATCAAAAAACAATCTGATCAGAAATGTGCGGTGAATTATACACCCAGATTGCGTTGGCTTCCTCCCTGCACCGCAAATTCCGACGCTCAAAGCCCCCTTTTCCGAAACCGGGTGCAGCATGGGTGAAGAGCCCTGCATTCCACGCTATAGTATTGAAATTCCGACAACAATCAGGAAGCAACACTATGAACGACCCCCGTGCGCCAATCGTGATGGTGTTTGCCGGCCACGACCCCTGCGGTGGTGCAGGGATTCAGGCGGATATCGAAACCCTCGCCAGCCTGGGCTGCCATCCCTGCACCGTCATTACCGCCCTCACCGCTCAGGACACCGGCGGGGTGAAGGATTTTGCGCCGGTGGACGCCACGTTTATGGTGGAACAGGCCCGCGCCGTGTTGGAAGACATGCCGGTGGCCGCGTTTAAAATCGGTATGACGGCCAGCGTCGATATCATCGAAGCCATCCACATTCTGCTACAGGATTACGCTGATATTCCGGTGGTGTTCGACCCGGTGATGGCCGCCGGTGGCGGTGGTTCACTGGCCCGGGAGAACCTGATTGAAGCCTTCCACGACCTGTTGATACCCAACGCCAGCATCGTCACTCCAAACACCGTGGAAGCCAAAACGCTGTGCAGCGATGCAGATTCCCTGGACGCCTGTGCGCAACAGCTGATGGCGCAAGGGGCCGAATACGTATTGATTACCGGCGGCCATGAGGCCCAGCCCCGGATCGAAAACCGGCTCTGGGGCCACCGCCAGTTTCTGGAATCCTATCATCAGGACCGGGTTCCCGGTGAGTTCCACGGCAGTGGCTGTACTCTGGCATCGTCCATTGCCGGCTACCTGGCACACGGCGCGTCCATGGCCAGCGCGGTACGGGATGCCCAGACTTACACGGCCAAAGCCATTGCCCATGGCCGCCGCCTGGGGATGGGGCAACTGATCCCGGATCGTTTGTCCTGGTCTTCCAAACATCATTAGCCCCTTATTCTGTTCACCACAACCGGAGCCCGTGCCATGTTGCGTGGTCTGTACGCCATAACCGATCCCCACCTGACCCCGACGGCCACCTTGTTGCATCAGGTGCAGGCGGCCGTGCGCGGCGGTGCACAGGTGATTCAATACCGTGACAAGAGCAGCCCTGCGCCGCTGCGTCTGCAGATGGCACAACAACTGCGGGCACTGACCCGCGAGATGGGTGCACTGCTGATCATCAATGACGACCTGTCGTTGTGCCTGCAATGCGACGCCGATGGCGTACATCTGGGGCAGGAGGACACCCCGGTAGCATCGGCGCGTCAGCAACTGGGCCGCAACAAAATCATCGGTGCAACCTGCCACGGCTCCCAGGCACTGGCAGAAGCCGCCATCGATCAGGGGGCAAATTACCTGGCCTTCGGCCGTTTTTTCCCCTCCCGCACCAAGCCCGATGCGCTGCCGGCGGACCTGGAGGCATTGCGGCCTTTCCTGCAGCGCTGCCCCCTGCCCACCGTTGCCATCGGCGGCATAACCCTGAATAATGCGACCCCATTAATAGACGCAGGCTTCAATATGCTGGCGGTCATCAACGACCTGTTTGATCGTGCCGACACCGAACAGCATTGCCAGCGCTACAGCACCCTGTTTCAATAGAGCTGTTACATCAGCCTGCACCATATAACCATGCATAGCACCCGTCAGGAATTCCATCATGAGCCGATCTGAAACCCTCTTCGCCGCCGCCAAAACCCATATCCCCGGGGGCGTGAACAGCCCGGTACGGGCCTTCAAAGGCGTGGGTGGTGATCCCATCTTCTTCAAATCCGGCAAAGGTGCCTATCTGATAGACGAAGATGACCGTCAGTACATTGATTATGTAGGCTCCTGGGGCCCCATGATCCTTGGCCACGGCAACCCCACCATCATCCGCGCCGTGCAGGAAGCCGCCGAACGGGGCTTGAGCTTCGGCGCGCCCACCGCCATTGAAGTGGAGATGGCCTACAAAGTCTGCGAGGTATTCCCGGGCATGGATATGGTGCGCATGGTCAGCTCAGGCACCGAGGCCACCATGTCGGCCATTCGTCTGGCCCGCGGCTATACCGGGCGCGATAAAATCGTCAAGTTCGAAGGCTGCTACCATGGCCACGCGGATTCGTTGCTGGTAAAAGCCGGCTCCGGTGCGCTGACCCTGGGGGTGCCCAATTCCCCCGGTGTGCCCGCCAGCGTGGCCGAGCATACCCTGACCCTGGAATACAACAACATTGACCAGGTGAAAAAAGTCTTTGCCGAGATCGGCAACGAGATTGCCTGCATTATTGTCGAACCGGTAGCCGGTAACATGAACTGCATACCGCCGGTACCGGGTTTTCTGCAATGCCTGCGGGACGTGTGTGATGACAGTGGCGCGGTACTCATTCTGGATGAAGTGATGACCGGCTTCCGGGTATCCCTGCAAGGCGCGCAAGGTTATTACGGCGTCCAGCCCGATTTGACCACGCTGGGCAAGGTAATAGGCGGTGGCATGCCGGTGGGTGCCTTCGGCGGCAAACAAGCCATCATGGATCACATCGCCCCCACCGGGCCGGTGTATCAGGCCGGTACGCTGTCCGGTAACCCGGTGGCCATGGCCGCGGGCCTGGCTATGCTGGAAGGCATTTCAACCGAGGGTTTTTACGATGCGCTGAGCAAAAAAGCGGCGGCGCTCATGGCTGGCTTGCAAGAGGCAGCGGACGCCGCCGGCATTGGGTTTACCACCAATCAGGTAGGTGGCATGTTCGGCTTCTTCTTCAGTGAAGAAAAAACCATTTCCCGCTTTTCCCAGGTCACCCGCTGCAATCTGGAGCGCTTCCAGAAATTCTATCACCTGATGCTGAAAGAAGGGATCTATCTGGCCCCCAGTGCTTACGAAGCAGGCTTTGTGTCCTCCGCCCACGGTGACACTGAATTGGAACAAACCATCAAAGCGGCCGCTAAGGTCATGAAACAGCTTTAATTTTAAAACCGGCTGCGGATTCAGTGGCCATCACCGCTGAATCCCACCCCGGCACTACCTCTATCGCCTCATAGCCCGCCACGCCCTACCCCCTATTGTCTCTTTTCGCATACCCCTCAAGAGGTACACCCGACGTATTCTTGATCTCAATCAAACCTGACCCGCAATGGCCCTCTACACTTTAAGTGAACCAAGGAGAGCGCCATGAATTCCCCTGAACCAACACAAGCAGACAAAAAGCAGGAATTGCTGCTGTTTTTATTTTTGACGGTGGTACTGGCCCCGGCCATTGCCGTTGCCGCCATCGGTGGTTACGGATTGTTTATCTGGATTTCACAGATGTTGTCTTGATCATGGACGTTTCCCGCAGACGCTTTCTACGGGGGGAGGTAACCCCTTCCCTGCAGCGCCCGCTGCGCCCGCCCTGGGCCATTGACGAAGATCATTTCGTGGCCGGTTGCAGCCGGTGTGGTGATTGCATTCAGGCCTGCCCGCAGCAGATCCTCATCCATGGCGACGGCGCTTATCCCACGCTGGATTTTTCGCAGCGGGAATGCACATTCTGTCGCGCCTGCACCGACGCCTGCTCCCTGCCGCTGTTTAACCCGCAGCAAACACAGCCCTGGCAGCAGGTGGCAGAGGTGGGGGAACACTGCCTGACGCACACCGGCATCGTCTGTCAGAACTGCAAAGACGCCTGCGAGCCCCGCGCGATTGTGTTCCGTTATCAGGCCGGAGGTATCGCCCGGCCACACATCAATCTGCAGGATTGCACCGGCTGCGGTGCCTGCATTGCGCCCTGCCCCAACAACAGCATGAGCATTGTTTCGTCCATCAACCCAGCGAGTTCACCAGCATGAGTGACGAGTTTCATATCAGCAGCTTCATTGTTCAGTCCAAACCGGACTGCATGCAGGTTCTGATCGATCAACTGATGAATCTACCCGGCGTGGAAGTCCATCAGACCAGCCCGGAAGGCAAGATTGTGGTGACACTGGAATGTCAGCACACCGGCGAAATCAGTGACACAACGGCAGCCATTGGCCGCATGCCGGGTGTCTTATCCTGCAATATGGTGTTCCACCAGATCGAGCAGGAAACCGATAACAGAATCCCCACGCATACACCATAAGAAACTGGAGAGAGGTTAGCCATGGCTACCGACCGTCGTACCTTTTTGAAAATGCAGGCCGCAGCCACCGCCGCGGTCGCCGCCGGCATCAGCACCAGCACAGAGGCCACCAACCTGGTGGCTGACAGTTCCATCACCGGCCTTAACTGGAACAAGGCCCCCTGCCGTTTCTGCGGCACCGGATGCAGCGTCAACGTCGCCACCAAGAACGGCAAAGTGGTGGCAACCCACGGTGACATTACCTGCGAGGTCAACCGGGGCCTGAGCTGTGTGAAGGGTTATTTTCTTTCCAAGATCATGTACGGCAAGGACCGGCTAACCCAACCCCTGCTGCGCATGAAGAACGGCAAATTCCACAAGGACGGTGACTTCACGCCGGTCAGCTGGGAACAGGCCTTCGACATCATGGAAGAAAAATACAAAGCGGCACTGAACGCCAAAGGGCCGGAAAGCATCGGCATGTTCGGTTCCGGCCAGTGGACGGTGTGGGAAGGTTACGCCGCGGTGAAACTGATGAAAGCCGGCTTCCGCTCCAACAACATCGACCCCAATGCCCGTCACTGCATGGCCTCCGCCGTGGGCGGTTTTATGCGGACTTTCGGCATCGATGAGCCCATGGGCTGCTACGACGACATCGAGGCAACCGATGCCTTCGTACTGTGGGGCTCCAACATGGCAGAGATGCACCCCATCCTGTGGACCCGGGTCACGGATCGACGCCTGAGCGCACCCCACGTCAAAGTGGCCGTGCTGTCCACCTATGAGCATCGCTGCTTTGATCTGGCGGACATGCAGGGTATTTTCACACCCCATACCGACCTGGCCATTCTGAACTTCATCGCCAACTACATCATTCAGAACAACCAGGTCAATCAGGATTTCGTCAACAAGCACACCAATTTTCGCCGCGGCATGACGGACATCGGCTACGGCCTGCGGCCGGAACATCCGCTGCAGGCGAAGGCCAAAAACGCAGACAAGGCCGGTGCCTCAGACCCCATGACCTTTGAGGAGTACAAGGCTTTTGTGGCGGACTACACCGCGAAAAAAGTCAGCAAGCTGTGCGGCCTGTCGGAGAAACAACTGACGGATCTGGCCGAACTGTACGCCAATCCCAAGACCAAAGTGGTGTCATTCTGGACCATGGGTGTCAACCAACACACCCGCGGTGTGTGGGTAAACAACCTGATCTACAACATTCATTTGCTGACCGGAAAAATTTCCACCCCCGGCAACAGCCCGTTCTCCCTCACCGGCCAACCCAGTGCTTGCGGCACAGCACGCGAGGTTGGCACCTTCAGCCACCGCTTGCCGGCAGACATGGTGGTGGCCAATCCGGAACACCGCAAAATCGCCGAAAAGGAATGGCAGCTGCCCGCTGACCTGATTCCACCCAAACCCGGCCTGCATGCGGTGGCCCAGAGCCGTGCTCTGAAAGACGGCAAGATGAACGTGTACTGGATACAGGTGAACAACAACCTGCAGGCCGCCGCCAACATGAATGAGGAAACCTATCCGGCCTATCGCAACCCGGACAACTTCATCATCGTCTCGGATGCCTATCCCACGGTTACCGCCCAGGCTGCGGACCTGATTCTGCCCACCGCCATGTGGGTGGAAAAAGAAGGTGCCTACGGAAACGCCGAACGCCGCACCCAGTTCTGGCACGAAATGATCCAGGCACCGGGCGAGGCCAAATCCGATCTGTGGCAGGTGGTGGAATTCTCCAAGCGCTTTACCACCGACGAAGTCTGGCCGCAGGCAATGCTGGATAAGAATCCGAAGTACAAAGGCAAAACCCTGTTTGATGTGTTGTTCGCCAACGGCCGGGTCAACAAGTTCCCGCTGTCGGACATCAAGGAAGGTCACAGCAACCACGAGTCCAGTCACTTTGGTTTCTACCTGCAGAAAGGGCTGTTCGAAGAGTATGCCGCGTTCGGCCGCGGCCATGGCCACGATCTGGCGGAGTTCGATGTCTATCACGAGGTACGGGGGCTGCGCTGGCCGGTGGTCAATGGCAAGGAGACCAAATGGCGTTTCCGCGAGGGTTCAGACCCGTACGTGAAAGCCGGCAAAGGGTTTGAATTCTACGGCAAACCCGATGGCAGGGCCGTTATTTTCGCCCTGCCCTATGAGCCACCGGCGGAATCCCCCGATGACGAATACGATATGTGGTTGTGTACCGGCCGCGTACTGGAACACTGGCACTCCGGCTCCATGACACAACGGGTACCGGAGCTGTATAAAGCGTTCCCGGATGCCAAGGTCTTTATGCATCCTGATGATGCTCAGGCAAAGGGATTACGCCGTGGCGACGAAGTAAAAGTAGTATCCCGTCGCGGCGAAATGCGCAGCCGGGTGGAAACCCGGGGCCGCAACAAGCCGCCCCAGGGGCTGGTGTTTGTGCCCTGGTTTGATGCCAGTCAGCTCATCAACAAGGTGACACTGGATGCAACCGATCCCATCTCCAAACAGACGGACTTTAAAAAGTGCGCTGTCAAAGTTGTTAAAGCGTAAAGGGGACCAGACACATGAAACGAGTTATCACACTAGCCATCATCGCCCTCTGCTCCCTGTCTGTACTGGCGCAGGAAAACGTTGCCACCTTGCGCGGCAACGCTGCGCTGGACAAAGAAGGCGAACCCCCCGCCATTGCCAAACCGATGAAAGACGACGTCAAACGGCACCGCAACTATCCCATGCAACCGCCGGTGATCCCCCACAACATCCAGGGCTACCAGGTGGACCTGAAGGTGAACAAATGTTTGTCCTGTCATGCCCGCAAGCGTGCCGAAGAAGCGCAGGCACCCATGATCAGCGTGACCCATTACATGGATCGGGATGGAAACTTTCTGGCCGATGTTTCCCCGCGGCGCTATTTCTGCAACCAGTGCCATGTAGAGCAGACCGATGCCCGCCCATTAGTGGAAAACCAATTCAAAGATATCGACAAGATCTTGCAGGAAAGCAGCAAGTAACAGGAGCCTGACATGATCAATTGGATAAAACACTACTGGCGCATCCTGTGGAAACCCAGCAAGCACTTCAGCCTGGCGTTTCTCACCGTGGGTGGCTTTATCGCCGGCATCATGTTCTGGGGCGGTTTCAACACCGGCCTGGAGCTTACCAATACGGAAGAGTTCTGCATCTCATGCCATGAAATGAAAAACAACGTCTACCAGGAACTGCGCGGCACCATTCATTTCAACAACCGCTCCGGAGTACGTGCCACCTGCCCGGATTGCCACGTACCCCATGAATGGACCGATAAAATTGCCCGTAAAATGCAGGCTTCAAAAGAAGTCTGGGGCAAAATATTCGGCACTATCAATACCCGTGAAAAATTCGAAAGCAAGCGCCGGGAACTGGCGGAACACGAATGGAAACGGCTGAAAGCCAACGACTCACTGGAATGCCGCAACTGTCATAACTTTGAGTACATGGATTTCACCAAACAGGGGCAACGGGCGGTGAACCAACACTCCACGGCCCTGGCCAGCGGCGAGAAAACCTGCATCGACTGCCATAAAGGCATCGCACACGAGCTGCCGGACATGGCCGGCGTGGAAGGCTGGTAATATTGCACACCCGGGCTGGCAGCTTTTTACTGCCAGCCCTTTTCCCTTGAATTCCCGTCCCCATCTGGTTAGTTTTTAACGCTCTGATCATTTTTTGTTTTGGGGCAACCTCCATGCTTAAGCGCATTCTCACCACCTTTTCCCTGGGCCTGATACTGCTGTCAGCCAATCCGGCGCACGCCCAAACCATGCAGATACCGGAAGTGGGCGCCTTTCTGCCGTCAATTGTTGATGTTAAACCGGGCAAGCTGTCCCCCGTTGACGGGCTTTGGTCCATCTCCAGCCTGGATAAGGTAGTGCGCATCGATCGCGGGCGCATCTACGCCATCGAAGGTTGGAACCACCTGCTGGTTTTCAAAATCAAACCCGGCATGGTGGTGATCAAGCAGTTCAAGGAAGAAGGGCAAGGAATGTACACCGGCCAGGATCTGCCATTGCAGGGCCCGCTTAAAGCCATGCTGACCGGGGACCGTATTCTGGATGTAACCGTGGCCGGAGCCATGGGGGAAGTCCGCTATCAGATGATCCCGCAACAACTGGACGATCCGGACGCCTTCAACCGACTGGTCAAGGATCTGCGCAAGGCCGGCCGTTAATCCTCACGGCTCACCGTGACGTTCAAGGAACCGCTGTTATCGGCAAAGTAGGCCGCGGCATCGTTTGCCATAAAGTACAACGGGCCATCCTCGGGTGCGGTGAATCGAAAGCCGGGACCAACGTAAAACGGCAAGGCCTGCTTGCCGATTTTGCCGATCAGGGCACCATGGGGGTAGCCGGCCACTGTTTGCCCCCCGGCATCCCAACAGCCCAAGGTGTACATCCCCGCCCCGGTTGGGTCGGTGGCCTTACAAAACTTACCCATGCTCCACTGCCCGCTGGCTTCAATGCGATAGGTTTTACCCCGTTCGATCTGCACGCCCGCTCCCATCCACTGTTTGGGTGACGCCGCAACCACCAGCGCGACCTGCGATTGCAACGGCTTGGCAAGGGGATATTCGCTGAAACCGTAAACGTCCATTTTACTGGCCTGCCGCTGTTTAAATTCGGCCTGCGATTGCACGATCCGCTGTGCCAAGGCTTGCTTCTCTGCCGCCAGCCTGGCCTGCTCCGCTGCCTTACGCCGGGCGGCTTCCTGCTGTTTTTTTTGTTCGGCAATACGCTGCTGTTCCTGCTCTCTGGCCAGGGCTTCTGCTTGCTCTCGCGCCTGCTGTTCGCGCTCCGCTTGAGCCAGCCGCTCCTGCTCCTGGCGCTGTCTTTCCTGCTCTTGCTGCTGTTTAAGCTGTTGTTGTACCAATGGCTGTTGTGCCGGTGGTTGTTGCTCTGCCGACTCGGTGGGTGTCGACGCCATTAACGCCGGCCCATCACCACCGCTCCCCATGAAGGTGTAACCGGCCCCCGCCATGATCACAGCCCCCAGCAACGCCGCCGTGGCCAACACCACACCCCGGGAACGGGGCGCACTGGAAGCAGACGGCAGGGCGGAGGGTGGCGCCGGCGTGGCGGAGTGTGCCGTCGGGGAAACCACCACGGTGGCATCCGCCGCACCCGCCCGCCCGCTAAGCTCATCTATCCACTGCTGCAGAGTCTGCGGGCGCTCGCTGGGGCGAAAACACAAGGCGTGATTCACCGCCGCCAGCAGCGCCGGGGAATACTGCGGAAAGTGGGCGGGCTGCAGAACCGGCTGCGGATCCGGTTTGCCATCCAGCAGGGCCCGGCTGCGGGTGACCGCATCAATGGGATTAACACCGCTGATGGCGCGAAACGCGGTGGCTCCCAGACTGTATATGTCGGTCCAGGGGCCCTGTTCCTCGCCTTTGGCATGATACTGCTCAAAGGGCGCGTACCCCGGCGACACCATGGTGGTCATGGTGCGGCTTTCGCCTTCAATGGCCTGGCGCGCAGAACCGAAATCCAGCAACACGGGGCTGTCATCCTGCCGGATATAAATATTATCGGGTTTGATATCGCGATGAATAAATTGTTTCTCGTGCACCTGCCGAAGGCCATCGAGAATCGGCAGCAATACTCCCAGCAAGCGGGCCTCATCGAAGGTGTGCTCGCTACTGAGAACGGCTTTCAAGCTACGGCCTTCTTCATAGGCCATGACCATGTAGCCGGTGTTGTTTTCCTCAAAGACCGTGTGTACCCGCACGATGTTAGGATGCTCAAACCGCGACAGCACCCGGGCCTCATCAATGAAGCGGGTCAGCCCCCAGCGAAACAGCCCCTGGTTGTCCGCCGAATCAGGATGCACCGTGAGATCAGCGTCGCGGGTGGCGAATTCGGTGGGCAGAAATTCTTTGATGGCAACCGCTTTATCGAGGTTTTTATCCCGGGCCAGATAGGTGATCCCGAAACCACCTTTACCCAAAACAGATTCAATTACATACCAGTGGATGGTGGTTCCGCCGGGCAATGCAAGCCGATGCTGGGGTTGATTCAATGCCGCTCACCTGATCAGGAATGAGCCCGTATTGTTAAACATGTACCGGCCCGGCACAAGGCCACCAGCAACGGCAAGGCCAATGCCCAGATCACCCCGATTGAGAGCAATGCGGTGGTTAGATCCGGTGCCAACACAATACCCTCCACCATGGCCTGCGCCGCCAGGTACGCCAGCGGCCCCCCGCAGAAAGCGCAGCCGGACAACCACAGTGGCCGAGCCACCAGCCAGGACAACGAGGAATAAAAGGTGGTGGCAAAGGCCGGCCACAACAGCCACATCGCCAATGGCGGAACAACCGGGTGTACCTGACCGGCACTGGCGGGCAGCACCAGAAGGCCACTGGCCAGTAATACTACGTCCACCAGGGGCCCCAGCAACGTTGCCAGCAGCAACGTGACCCCATCCCGCCGGCGCTGCCGGGACTGCCACAGATGCCAGCTCACCACCCCCGCCACCGCCAGGGCTGACCACCACCAGCGCTGCTGCGCCTGCAGGCTGAGCACACAGGCAAACCAGGCTAGGTAATACAAAATAAAGTTGGCGGCTTTTTGCATGGTCGGAGTGAGCCTGAAGTGGTTGTTTAGACTACTATTCCTACCATCTGCCGGCAGTCAGGGGCAATATCGTCCAGAATTCGTTTCAGTTCCTTGATTAAAGTGCGTATAATCGCGCCTCTTTGAAATTCGCCCCACCTTATAGGCTACACCCCATGTCCGACACCGAACCCACCACCAGCTTTGAAACGCTGGGCATGCCCGACTTCGTCCTTAAAACCCTGAGCGAGTTGGGTTACGAATCGCCTTCCCCCATTCAGGCTGCCAGCATTCCTGTGTTCATGAGCGGAGCCGACCTCATCGGACAAGCCCAGACCGGAACCGGTAAAACCGCTGCCTTCGCGTTGCCGGTGCTGGCACAACTGGATGACGCGCTGCACAAGCCCCAGGCGCTGATTCTCACCCCCACCCGGGAGCTGGCCATTCAGGTGGCGGAAGCGTTTCAGCGCTACGCCCGTTACCGCAAGGGCTTTCGTATCGCTCCCATATACGGTGGCCAGGATTTCCGCCCGCAACTGAAGTTGTTAAAGCAGGGAGTACAAGTGGTGGTGGGTACACCCGGCCGGCTGCTGGATCATCTGCGCCGTGGCACCCTGGACATCAGTGAAGTGAAAACCCTGGTGCTGGATGAAGCCGACGAAATGTTGCGTATGGGGTTCATCGATGATGTGGAAGATATTCTCAGCCACTGCTCCGGTGAGCAACAAACGGCGTTGTTCTCCGCCACCATGCCGGCTCCCATCAAGCGCATTGCCGACAAATACCTGACCGAGCCCCAGCACGTTCACATCCAGGCCAAAACCGCCACGGTGGAACGCATTGATCAGAGTTACTGGCTGGTGGACGGCCGTCAGAAACCCGAAGCCCTGCGCCGCTACCTGGAGACCCGAAACTTTGATGCGGTCATCGTATTCGTGCGCACCCGTGAGAACGCCAATGAGGTGGCCGAGAAGGTAAACGCCTGGGGCTACCGGGCAGAGGCCATTCACGGTGCCATCAGCCAGAGCCAGCGGGAGAAAACCATCAACGGCCTGAAAAAAAGCCGCTTCGATATTCTGGTGGCAACGGATGTGGCGGCCCGCGGCCTGGATGTGGACCGTTTCAGTCATGTGGTGAACTATGATATTCCTCACGACAGTGAATCCTATGTGCACCGAATTGGCCGTACCGGCCGCGCCGGTCGCAGCGGCGAAACGGTATTGTTTGTCACGCACCGGGAAAACCGCCTGCTGAAACTCATCGAACGCCACACCAAACAGAAAATTGAACGGGCCCACATCCCCAACAATGATGTGGTATTGCAACAGCGGGTAGAGCGCTTTAAACAGCAGGTTGCCGAACAGGCTGCCAAGGCCCCTTCCGCGCTGATTCAATCGGTGGTGGAACAATGCTGCCACGATCTGGAGATCGAACCGGAACTGTTGGCCGGCGTGCTCATCAATATGTTGCACGCAGAGCACCCGCTGGAACCCAAAGAAGAGATCAAGCAGGCCCGCGAGCGCAGTGACAGCGATGGCAAACCCCGCCGTGGGGAACTGCGCAATGATGAAGCGCCCATTGCAACCGCGCCCAATCCGTTACAGGACTTCCCCGATGTGGAAATGGAGCGTTTTCGAATCGAAGTGGGCCGCCGTGGCGGCGTGACGCCCCGTGATATCGTCGGTGCCATTGCCAACGAGGCCGGTATCGAGAGCAACTACATCGGCGACATCATCCTGCGCAACGAGTTCTCCACCATAGACCTGCCTTCCGGGATGCCCAAAGAGCTGTTCAATCAGATGAAAAAAATCCGGGTGCGCGGTGCCCCCATTCGGATTACCCGCTACGGTAAAGAAGCACCGGAGCAGGCAGCAGCCGGCAGTGGACGGCCGAAGCGCGATGCTGGCAAAGGGGAATTCAAAAAAGGCGAATTCAAGGGCAAGAAAAAATTCGCCGATAAGAAAAAGCCCGGCGCTAAAAGCCGCTTTGGCGACAAGCCGCCGGCAAAAAAGAGCAGCTTCAAGAAGTCAGAAGGCGGTAAGTTCAAAGGCGGCAAACCCAAACGCTAGGCCTGTTGTCACGGCGGGGATTACCAGACCGCCTGGGCGTTGGCCCGGGCGTGCGCTGCCCCTTCCCGGTCCCCCTGTTTTTCCCGTGCCTGGGCAATCACAATCCAGGCTTCCGCCTTGGCGGTCTGTTCGGCACCACGGGGCTGGGCCGGCAGCAGGGAGACCGCACGCTGCGCCATTTGCGTGGCACTGCGGTATTGCCCCATGGCCAGGCGCGTTTTGGCTAACGCCAGATACAAAGAGGGGGAACGGGGCGCCATGCGCACACCCCGCTCCAGATGATTAACGGCCGCCCCATAGTCTCCCTGTTGCCGGGCACGCTCGCCCTGCTGCAACAGATTGTCCGCCGCCGCCACACCGGTCAGCAGGCTCGATTCACTCTCAATCAGCGCTTCATCACTGATGTCGGTGGGCACGGTTCGCACCGCGCAGGCAGCCAAACCCAATAGCAGAAAAAGCAACGCAATTGGTTTCATGTACATTCTACCGTATCCATTTCTTGAACCAGTTTAACACCCGCCCCCCGGCACCACAGGAGACCTGTTCTGCAGGCACGGTATCCTTACGCAGCGGCAAATACAAGGCGTTATCACAATGGGCCGCGGTCCGTGCCTGTTGCTGGGGATCGATCCACACCCAGTCAATATTTTCCGGCTGCGCTGCCTGCAATGGGATCTGCGGCAAGGCCGCCATGGTATTGGCCCACACCGGCAAGGCGCCGGTGGCACCGGTAAGCGGCGTAGGTTGGTTATCATCAATCCCCATCCATACCACACCCAGATAATTGCCACTGAATCCGGCGAACCAACTGTCACGCTGATCGTCACTGGTGCCGGTTTTACCGGCCAGATGCAAATCCGGTGACAGCCAGCGGGTCGCGGATTTACCGGTACCGGAACGGACGGTCTCCTGCATGGCATGGGTCAGCACATAAATATCGGCACTGGTAAAACGCTGTTCCACTTCCAGCTCGTAACGCTGCAGAGGCTGCCCTTGCGCGGTCAACACCGAACGGATGGTGCGTAACGGCGTAGCAAATCCTTCCGTGGCGATGGTCTGATACATTTGTGTCACCTCAAAGGGCGACAGACTCACCGCCCCCAGCGACAGCGCCGGTACCTGGGGCAGCACCTTATCCTGCAGGCCCAAACGCTCCATCACATCCACCACCCGGTCAATGCCGACATCCAATGCCAGCCTGGCGGTGGCCTGGTTATAGGAATGGGCCAGCGCCACCACCATGGGCACCTGGCCATGACTTTCTTTTTCGAAATTCCGCGGCGACCACAACGTACCGTTGGGCAACACATGCTCCAAGGGCTCATCCTGCAACAGGTTGCCCAAATGATAACCCTGCTCCAGTGCCGCCAGATACACCGCCGGCTTGGCCAGTGAACCAATGGGCCGATAGGCGTCCAGGGCCCGGTTGAAACCTTCATAACGCACGGCCTGTCCGCCAATCACCGCCGCCACTTCGCCGGTATTGCTGGAGGTGAACAGACCCGCCACCTCCAGACCCTGCAGGTTTTTTCCGTAACCGTTTTCCAGGTTCTGGATCTGTTGCTGAGCCGCCTGCTCCAGACTCTCCTGGGCCCAGGGGTCCAGTGTGGTGAAGATACGCAGGCCTTCACTGCGCAGGTCTTCATCCCGGTAGTCCTTGCGCAACTGCCGTTTCATCAGATCCAGAAAGGCAGGGTAGCGGGCATCTTCGTAGAGGGGCTTTTTAATCACACCCAGGGGTTGCTGAACCACTTGATCGTAGCTGCGCTGATCCAGCACCCCCTGCTGCAGCATGATCTGCAACACCTGATTACGACGCTCCAATGCCCGCTGCGGATTACGCCGCGGATCATACCAGCTCGGGCCCTTGATCACCCCCACCAGCAAGGCCATCTGCTCCGTACTCAACTCCCGTAACGGCACGCCGAAATAGAACAGGCTGCCCAACCCCACACCATGGATGGCGCGCTTGCCGGCCTGCCCCAGGTAAACCTCGTTCAGATAGGCTTCCAGAATCTCCGTTTTGTCGTAATGGAAATCCAACAGCACCGCCATGATGGCTTCGATGCCCTTACGGCTCAGGGAACGCTCACTGGAGAGATAGAAGTTCTTCACCAGTTGCTGAGTCAGGGTGCTGCCCCCCTGGCGCACCTCGCCGGAAGCCAGGTTGGCCACCAGGGCGCGGGCAATCCCCTTGATGGAAAGGCCGAAGTGCTCGAAAAAGTCACGGTCCTCCACTGCCAGCAGCGCCTGCAACAATTGTTTGGGCACCTGATCCAGTTTGACCAGCACCCGGTCTTCATTGTGAGCCGGATATATTCCCCCGATCAGCGGCGGCTCCAGGCGCACGATGCTGCCGCTTTGATTGGACACATCCATGCCACTGACCCGCCCCCCGCGCAGATTAATGCGCACTTCCCGGGAGGGCTCTGCGCCTTCCCAGAAATCGAATCCACGGGTCACTATGGTGTATTCACGCTGGTTGGTGGAAAAGCTGCCGGGGCCAGGGGTGTCATAGACGTGGCGGTAGTTCAGCAGGCTCAGTTCAAAGGCCAGTTGCGCCTCCGTGAGGGGCATGCCGTCATACAGCTCCAGCGGCCGCCCATAGACCTTGGCGGGAATAGACCAGCGCTTACCTTCAAAATGATTGGTGATGACCGCATCCAGATAGATCACCCCTATCACCGACAGCATCAGCCCCACCAACCCCAGCTTCCACAGCAGGGGCCACCAGCGGACCCCGCTTTTGCTCGGTTTGCGGCCGGATTGACTGCGTTTTTTTGCCGCCGGTTTTTTGCTGGTGGCGGCCCCCCGCTTACGGGGCTTGCGGGCTGGACCGGGTTTCTGCTGGTTGTTGCCGTTGCTGGACTGGGGCTTACTGCGCTTGGCTGGCACCTGTCTTTTACCTCTGGACTGGACTCTGCGGCCTTACCGACCTGATTTTTAACGAAAAGGCCGGTAGTATACGCCCTACCAACCGCAAGCCCCAGTTAACAGGTAGCCAATCTCATGAATAAATACAACGTCTACGCCATCGGCAATGCCCTGGTGGACATGGAATTCGCCATAGATGATGAGTTTCTGACCAGAATGAACATCGACAAGGGTGTCATGACCCTGGTGGATACGGATCAGCAGCAGGCACTGTACGACGCGCTGGCAGGCCACACCGGCAAGATGGCCAGCGGCGGCTCCGCAGCCAATACCATCATTGCCGTGAGCCATTTCGGTGGCAAAGCCTTCTATTCCTGCAAAGTGGCCAGCGACCCCGCCGGTGATTTCTATGTGCAGGACCTGGTGGCCGCCGGTGTCGACACCAACCTGCACCAGCAGCGCGAAGACGGCATCAGTGGCAAATGCATCGTCATGATCACACCGGATGCCGAGCGCACCATGCACACCAATCTGGGCATTTCCGAAACCGTTTCCGAAGCCGAACTGCATACTGACGCCATCAGCGCCTCCGACTACGTGTATCTGGAAGGCTATCTGGTTACTTCCAACAGCGGCCGGGCAGCCGCCATCAAGGCCCGCGAAATCGCCGAGCAGAGCAACGTCAAAACCGCCCTCACCTTTTCTGACCCCAATATGGTGCGCTTTTTCAAGGACGGACTGGGGGAAATGCTGGGCGGTGGCGTGGACCTGCTGTTCTGTAACCGCGAAGAAGCCCTGACCTGGGCAGAAACCGACAACATTGAAACGGCGGCGGAAGCCCTCAAAAGCATCGCCAAAAGCTACGCCATCACCCTGGGCAAAGACGGCGCCCTGCTGTTTGATGGCAGCACCACCATTCAGGTTCCCGCCACCCCGGTGCAGGCAGTGGACACCAACGGCGCCGGCGACATGTTTGCCGGTGCTTTCCTGTATGGCCTCACCCATGGCTACCGTTACGAGCAGGCGGGTTTGCTGGCCACCAAAGCAGCCGCGGAGCTGGTCACCCAGTTCGGCCCTAGGCTTAAGCCCGAGCAACATAAATCCCTGCTGGGATAAGCAGTTAGCGTTAATTCACGGAAATTTATCGCCGCTGTCCATCTTTGACTACACTTAAATCAGGTAGCACATTGCAGCGGCGCTTTCTGTGCTTCCCCCGGTTGTGCTTTTGCGCAGCACGCTACACTGTACCCAAAGTAAGAAACAGTCGAGGGTACGCCACGGTAATTGTCATCATAATCAACTATCGGGCGTAACCTGACCCAAGGTTACTGATTCAACCTGTTGAGATTAGCGGGCACCTACATGTTTCTAGAGTCCAACTTCACTGAGTTATTTGAAAAGACGGACAATCATTGCAAAGCATTACTTTCCCTGGCGCTGGAAGGCATCCCCTCCTTGGGGGACAGCCTGTCCTATGAAACCTTCGATGATTTGTTTGCCGGGGATGCCAACCAAAACCGCGCCTTCGTCATTGAACAGGGGGCGGTGGGTCATGAACAGGAAGGCAAAACCCTGTTCCATTACGACGAAGGCGACATCATCGGCCTGGAGCGGGTGGAAGGCATGCCCCACCCCAAATATTACGCCGAATCTCCGGTGGTGCTGCGCCCCTACGATCGCGAGGCCCTGTGGCAGGCTGCCATGGAAAACACCGGGAAAGCCCGCCAGTGGGGCGACTACCTGCTGGCCGAGTGCAGCCGCCACTCGGCGGTGATCGCCTCGCTGGATACCCCGACCGACAAAGCTTCATTGGGGTTCCAGACCTACGCAGAAGGGGAAACCATTATTGAGGAAGGCACCGAATCCGATTCGGTGTATTCCATCGTGGAAGGCCACGCCGAAGTATTCGTGAAGGGTATCAAGGTGGGGGAAGTGCTGGAGGACGAAATCTTCGGTGCCATGTCCCTACTCACCAACAGCCCCCGCACCGCCAGCGTGATTGCGGATTGCCGCTGCCTGGTGATGGTGGTGCCCCGCCACCAATTTGAAACCATGATCAAAACCCATCCGCGCATTTGCCTGAGCCTGATGGAGAACATGGCGCGACAGATCGTGGCGCTGAACCAGCAAATCACATCCAACCACAACGCATAGCAACCGGCAGCGCTGCCGGTTGCACAAGTAAGGGAAACAGATCGACATGAACGCTGAAGTCAAATCTTTGGAGCGGGCTTCCCGCTTCACCCCGCCGCCGTTGCAGCAGATAAAAGCCGTCAACCGCTTGGCGCGATTTTACTTCCAGCCCCAGTTCCAGGGGCTGGAAAACGTTGATCCCCTGAAACCCGCCTTGTACGTCTGCAACCATACTCTTTACGGTATGCTCGACGGCCCCCTGCTGTACGAGAAACTGTATGAAGAAAAAGGCATATTGCTGCGTGCCCTGGGTGACCATTTCCATTTTAAAATTCCGCTTTGGGGCAAGCTGCTGAAACGAGGTGGCTCTGTCCCCGGCACCCGTGACAACTGTGCCCGCCTGATGCAACAGGGCGAACACGTTCTGGTGTACCCCGGGGGCGGCCGTGAAGTGGCCAAGCGCAAAGGTGAGGAAGGTAAGCTCACCTGGAAAACCCGCACCGGATTTGCCTACATGGCAATGAAATACCAATACCCGATCATCCCGGTGGCGGCATTGGGTGCCGACGATGCGCTGGATATCGTCTGGGATGCCTATGATGTTATGCAAAACCCACTGGGGCGGTGGCTACTGAAGCACGATCGCAACAAGACCCTGCGTGATGGCGAGCTGATTATGCCCCTCTGCAAGGGCGTTGGCCCGACGCTGGTTCCACGCCCGGAAAAGTTCTATTTTGCCATCGGCAAACCCATTGACACCAGCGCCTATCGCGGCCAGGAAGACAACAAGGAAATGCAGTGGCAACTGCGCTACCAGGCCATGCTGGCCATTGAAGCCCAGCTCAGCAAACTGCAGGAAGTGCGCAAGCGCGATAAGGATATGGGGGTACTGCGCAGGCTGTTGACCAAGCGCTGACTGACCCTCCACGGGAGCAGGGGGTCACAACAACGCCACCAGTAATCCACCGGACAACCATACCAACGCAACCACCACCAACACGGACAAAACCCGGTCGGTGAGCGACGCAGCGTTGTCATGATGATGGTGGTGATGCCCGTGACGGGCGGAATACCACAACCAGATCAACACACCGTTGATCGCAAGTAAAACCACATTCAGCACCAACTGATAGTTCAGCTTGAAGTATTCACGATCAGCAGGGGCGGTCACTGCCGTGTAATCCGGCAGCATGCCCCAATAAGCAAGCGCATAATGCATCACCAGTGCGGCGATCACGATGGCCACCCACATCAGCGCAAGCAGGTACAGCGCCATTTTCCAACCATAGTACCGGGCATTAATTCGCAACACCGGCAACACCACCAGATCGGAAAAAATAAAGGCCATTACTCCGGCAAAGGTCACCCCCTGCCCAAACAGAACCGCCGCCAGGGGAATGTTGCCCATGGAACCGATGAACGTGAAAAACGCCGCCAACGGCCCAACCAGAGTTTGTGCCAGCACCGCAAGGAATCCCGGGTTGGCCATGTCGTCACCGGATGAACCCACAAACAATGCCTGAAAAAATGCATCCGGCACCATGGCCGAAATAATGCCCGCCACCGTAAAGCCGATCAGTACATCCCGCCACACCATCTGCCATTCCATGACATAGGTCTGGCCGATTTTCTGCCAACTCTGGTAACGCAAGAATTTTTCCTGCCAGCTCAGGCCGGCATCGTCATCGGCCTCTGACTCATCAGCATCACTCTGCCGCTTGCGAGCCTGTGCCACCAACCGTCGCGGCCGGGTCACCCGTATCAAAAACCAGGTAATCAGGATCAGGATAATGCCGCCAACATACTCCCCCACCACAAACTGCCAGCCAAGGAACACCGCAATGACCATACCCAGCTCGATCACCAGATTGGTGGAAGCCAGCATAAAGGCCATTGCCGGTGCCAGGCCTGCACCTTTGTTGAAAATGGCACGCGTGGTTGACAACGCCGAGAAGCTGCAGGAACTGGAGATAAAACCGAAAAACGTGCCCAGCAGCATACTGCGGGGCCCTGCTTTGCCCATGGCTTTTTGCATTCGCTCACGGGTAATGAATACCTGCACCAGACTGCTGATCAGGTAGCCGAGAATAAACGCCCATAACGCCATCCAGAAGAAACCCACGCTGGTGATGGCCGCTTCATGCCAAAGTTCAAACCACGCCGGATACGGATATTCCAAAACTGCCTCCCCATTGCGAAGCTCATGGTCAAACTAACATGCATTGGAAACTGAACGCAAAACGCAGAAAATTGAATGTTGGGGCCTATCACGTTAGGGTGAGGGGGTATCTGGCCAATGAGTGGCCATCTCACGTCCCCACTGCGATCGTGGTATGGAGTACCGCGGTGCGTAGCTTTTATCACCAGCGAGGAAATTATGAATACGAATTCAGAGAAAGGCTATGTTGCTCTACTCGGCTGGAGTCTTAACGCGGTGGAAGCCGCCGCTGATTTTGATCGGCGCTACATTGTCGTCGCCCCGGACTGGGCCAAAGACTACTGTGATCAGCACGATATCCCTTACATGCCGTGGAACTTTGAGCGGATCAATGAGCGCTCCATGGAAATCGCGCAAAAACTGCAGGAGCTGGGGGTGGACGTGGCCATACCCCTGTTTGAGGAAACCGTGGAATGGGCCGGTGCCATCAATTCGGTATTGCTGAACAATCCGCGACTGCTGGGCCAATCCATGCTCATGCGCGACAAGTCATTGATGAAACGACGTGCGCAGTTGGGTGGTATCCGGGTGGGGATTTTCGAAGAAGCCCACGACCGGGATGACGTTATCCGCTTTTTGCGCCGGGTAAACCAGACCCTGCTCAAGCTGGATGGCGACCCTAACGATCCTATTCATTTCAAGGCCTTCGACAAGGCAGGGTGCCTGGGTCACCGGGTGATTCGTACCCCCGATGACGTGGACACGATTCCCGACGAAGAATTTCCTGCCCTCATTGAATCCCACCTGGATGGCTGGGAGTTCGCCGTGGAAGCCTGGATTCATGACGGTAAAATCCGCTTTCTGAACATATCCGAGTATGTGTCACTGGGATACTCCGTGTTTGTACCCGCCTCCCCGGAGCTGGAAAAGCATCGTGCCGCCATCACCCAACAGATCGAGAAACTGATCAAGGTATTTGATATCGAGTTTGGGGTGATCCACCCCGAGTACTTCCTGACCAGCGACGGTGAAATGTATTTTGGCGAAGTGGCGTACCGACCACCGGGCTTCAAGGTGTTTGAGCTACTGGAGCGGGTTTACGGGTTCAACGCCTATCAGGGCATGATCCTGGCCTTCGACCCCAAAACCACAGAGCAGGAAATCACTGAGTTCTTCCCCAAAGAAGTGGAAGATGCCGACGGTTACGCCGGTTGCTTTGGTGTCTACCCTCGGCGCCGGGTTGTCAGCAGGCTGGAAATTCCCGAAGAGACCGAGGATCATCCTTACTTCGAATCCCATGAGCTGACACCGCCGATGGAAGAAACTGTCACCAAGCGTACCGCATTTGGCACCCATTGGGGGCTGGTGTACTTTAGGGGCGCAGACGCCGACGAGATGTTCACACTGTTAAAGCGTCAGCAGGAACTGGATTTTTATGTATAAAGCACTAAAGTCTGCTCAATCGGTTACCGGAGCGCACGCCCTGGAATGACACAAGTGGATACCGCTGACCCGGCCAAGCGCCAACGGCTCAGCCAGGATTTAGACGCCGCCATTGAGCGCCTCGCCAACGCCCGCGATTTCGCCAAACCGGCAAAACTTATGCCGGTGCTGGATCTGGCCCGCCGCCTGATGCTGGCGGACGGCTTCGCCGAGATTGAGGCGCGCTCCCAGGCGCTGGAAGCGGCCGGCGTGTTTGCTGGTACGGATTGGGCCCAGCCGCACATTCTGTTACCAGCGCTCACCTGTCATTCTCTGAAGAGCCCCAGCAGTGATGTGGTGGTGATCGAGGCGTTGAGTGAACTGCGCCTGCTGGCCATCGCCATGGGCGATGTGGTGCACGCCAAGGTGTCCGCCGAGCAGGCCCACCACTTTCTGACCCAGGTGCTGGCGATCAATCTCAGCATGCTGTTTACACCGATGTCGGAAGCTGAGCGCGAATCCCAGGGGCGACTGGCCAAGGTGCCCCGCGCCATGCTGACCTACCTGGCGGAACGCATTGGCTTTGAGTACGTGATGGATCAGCTGATCGCCGAGATCTGGCGTATCCTGCGCCAGCGCCCGATCCAGGTGGATTCTGTAAAGCAAATGGTAACGCAGATCGCCATCTGTCGCGGATCGGCCAATCTGAACCTGAACAACACCGGTCTCGGCACCGAGGCGTTGATTCAGGGGGCGGATCGCCTGGTAAGCAGTTTGTTTGGCCCCACCCAGTTATGCCGGGAAGATCCGGGCGTGGCGGTGTATGCCGAGCGCCTGCAGCACCTGGACAGCAGTGCGCTGCAATCAGAAGCGTTTGGCTGTTCCCGGGCCATGCACGACACCGGCCTGGTGTCGCCTTACCATGCTGTCCTGCTGCGCACCCTGTGCGAATCCCAGCCCCATTTGATTGTGGATGCACTGGGCCTGTCCGGCACCGGGCGCGACAGCCTGTTGTGTTATCACGACCTGGTCAAGGCGCTCATTGAAGAGGCCGTCACACCCCATACCCCCCAGGCCATTTACGGCCTGACCTTGATGTTGGAGCGCGGCATTCTCTACCAACCGGCGGTGGCACCGTCATTATGGCGCCAACTGAGCCTGGGCTTATCCCCCTGGTCGCAGCAGCGGCTGAACCTGGTGTTCGGCAGCGCCGTGTCCCCCCGCACCCGGTTACTGGAAGGGGTTCTGCTGATGCTGGGGTTGCCTCTGGGTATCGGCCAGGGCAACAATCCAACCTGCCAGTCGGCGCGGGCCCTTTCAATCTGGTCGCACATCGATCCGGATTTCCTGCTGCAGTTGATCGCATCGGCCGCCCGCGATGACGAAATCATCATGCACTTCGAAGGCCAGCCCATCTCATCGGCCCCGGCGCTGGAGGATACCGCACGGCCCCTGCCCATCGATCTGGATCCGGTATCTATTTTGCTGGTGCCCCACCTGGATTTTATTTACGGTGCCATGGGGCGTCTGTGCGCGGGCCGCGAGGGGGATCCCCATCGTTGGATCAACCCGGAGTTCCATGGCTGGCGGGTATGCCGGGGCTTTCGCATCAACGTTAATGTAGCCACCGGTCAGCTGGAAAATCTCGAGGATTTCTTACGCCATTTCTACGCTTATTACCATCCTTACTACAACGGCAATCAGCCCTTGATCCATCCGCAACCGGCGGGCATTGCCATTACCGACAGTGCCGCCCGCTTTATTGGCTGGCACGCCATCACCATTCAGCGGGTGGCCCTGGATCCGAACGGCGTCATGCGGGTGTATTTTTACAACCCAAATAATGACAGCGGTCAGGACTGGGGGGATGGCGTGGTGGTGTGCACCGCCGACAACGGCGAGTTGTACGGTGAGTCTTCACTGGAGTTCGAGCGTTTTGCTTCGCGGGTGTACATCTTTCACCATGACACCCAGGAACCGGGTGAACCGGATAAAGTGCCCATGGAGAACATCGCCACCATTCAGGGCTACATCCAACGCAGCTGGGGCAAGGAACGCTGTGCCGAGCTGACGCTGCAGGCCAGCCCGGGGGCGCCCCAGGCCTGAACCCCCATAATCGGACCGCCCGGCTAACTTACCACCAGCGGGCATCCATACATGGGGTGCTCGATCACCTGGGTTTTTACGTTGAATACGCACTCAATCAGATCCGGGCGCATTACCTCCGCCGGTTGCCCCAATGCCACCGAACTGCCGTTATGCAGCATCATCACCCGGTCGGCAAAGCGGGCCGCCAGATTCAGGTCATGGACAATCACCAGCACCGTGACGGCTTTGCCACACACTTCCCGCACCAACTGCATCAGATCCAGCTGATGGGACAGATCCAGGGCCGAGGTGGGTTCATCCAGCAATAACAGGCGATGGCCCAGTGCCTCCGGCTGCCAGATCTGCGCCAGTACCCGGGCCAGCTGCACCCGTTGCCGTTCGCCACCGGAGAGGGCCGTGTACTGCCGCCGGGCCAGGTGTTTCACATCGCATACCTGCATCACTTCTTCGACAATGGCTTCATCCTGTTCACGCCCGCTGGCATGGGGCATGCGCCCCATCAGAATCACTTCGTGGGCAATGAATGGAAAGCTCAGGCTGGAAGCTTGCGGCAGCACCGCCCGCAACCGGGCCAGATCACTCAGCGCCCATTTCTTAAGCGCACTGCCATTGAATTCAATGTCGCCGCTGGCGGGCTGCCACTCTCCGGACAACAGCCTGAACAGGGTGCTCTTGCCGGCTCCGTTGGGGCCCACCACGGCGATGCACTCCCCTTGCGTTACCTGCAGGTTAATCCCTTGCAGCAGCCAGCGGTCACGCAGGTGGAATCCCAACCCTGCCATCCGCAATACCGTATCAGACACCATAGAGTTGCCCCCTGCGCCGCTGCGTCACCAGAAACAGGAAGAACGGTGCGCCCAATACGGCGGTGAGCACACCCACCGGCAACTCCAGCGGCTCCACCACCAAACGGGCGGCGAGATCCGCCAGGCTCAGCAACGCCGCCCCCAGCAGGGCCGAACCGGGTAGCAGCCAGCGATGATCCGGGCCCAGCATCAGGCGCACAATGTGGGGCACCACCAGGCCGACAAACCCGATCACCCCCACCGATGCCACCGACACCCCCACCGTCAGTGCCGCCAGCACGATGACCACAAAGCGCAGACGCTCAACCCGGATGCCCAGATGGCGGGCCTCGGATTCCCCCAACAGCAACGCATTCAGGCCCCGCCATAATTTGGGTATGGTCAGCAGCGACAAGAGGGTAAACGGTGCCACCCAAACCACCTTTTCCCAGGACGCCACGTTGAAACTGCCCATCAGCCAATACACCAGATTGCGCAGCCGCACGTCCTCGGCGGTGGTGGCCAGATAACTGATGCAGGCGCTGGTCATGGCATTGATCGCCACCCCCGCCAGCAACATAGTGGCAACGGAGGTTCCCAAGGGGCCTACCCCCAGGCGGTACACCAGCGCCGTCACCAGGGTGCCGCCAATAAAGGCAAACAACGGCAGATTCCAACTGGGGGCAAACCAGGGCCAGGCCCCCCCCAGCACGATGGCCACCGCGGCGCCCACCGCCGCCCCGCCGGACACGCCGATCAGGCTCGGGTCAGCCAGGGGATTACGGAACAGGCCCTGTACCATGGCACCGGAGAGCGCCAGGCAGGCACCCACCAACAGGCTCAGACACACCCGCGGCATGCGAATCTGCCAGATCACCAGATCAGCGGTTTCCAGCCCCGGTCGACTTGCCACCTGCCCGGTCAGCACCGGCACCAGGTCCGCCAGCGGGACGGCCACCGAGCCCAGGGACAGGGACAGCAGGACGCTCATCAACAGCAGGGCCAGCAGCAGAACCAGAAAGACAAGGGGTCTGGAGTAAAACATTAAAGGACATCACTAAACCAATGAGCCGGGTATTATAAGGAGGCAGGAAAGGCAGGGCCATGAATAAAAAACCGGGGGCTCTGGAGCCCCCGGTAATCGCACCACGAACTGTGAGTGAGAACATGAAAGGCAACGATTCAGCACCATTCAGGTGTAGAGAGGAGAGAGGGGCCATGACAAGGCACTGAGCCATTCTTTCCAAACAGGTTCTTCACAACACGGAAATAATGATAATAATTATCATTTACCGATGCAACACTTTTTCGAAAAGAATTTTCGTATACGCAAGGTTTACCTCGCCATGGTATCGTTCTACCCTCTTTCAGCGCGCATCACAGAGGGGTAATACCATGACAGTCCTGTGCCAGGTACACGAGCTAGAAGAAGATTCCGCCCGCGGCTTTGAGGTGGACGGCCAATCCGTATTCGCCGTCAAAAAAGACGGACAGATTTACGTTTACGTGAATGCCTGCCCTCACATCGGCATTCCACTGGAATTCCAGCCGGACGAATTTCTGGATATGGAAAAACGATTTATTCAGTGCGCCAACCACGGCGCCCTGTTTGAAATCGAAACCGGCGACTGCATTGCCGGGCCCTGCGCGGGCCAGGCACTGCAAGCCGCCCGCTTTGAAATTGACGGCGACAGCGTTCGCCTGGTTTAGACCAATCGCATTACGGGGGCTTTATGGATTCCACCGGCATCAGTTTTACCGCCCTGTTCACCGGGCACGTGTGGTACGAAAACGGGATGTCCACCCGTTTCTTCACCTCACCCCGGGCCAGGCTGTTGTACAAGGCAGCGCAACCTGTGGAGCGGGCCAGCCAACGCTTGCTGGGCGTGACGATCCACGACATTCTGTTGCAACGACACCACATCATTGATCATCGCATCGACTGGCTCATCAAACATGAGGGTGTCAGCCAGATTCTGGAAATCGCCTGCGGCTATTCACCACGGGGCTATAAGTTGTCACGCAAGTATCCCGGCCTGAAATACGTGGAGGCGGACCTGCCTCACATGGCGGCACGCAAGCGGGCACTGCTGCAACAACACGGCGGATTTGGCCCGGACCATCAGGTGGTGGGCTGCGACGTATTCGATACAGGCAAACCCCATGGCCTGGATTACGTCATGAACAACGTACTGGACCCCTCACGGCCGACGTTGATCATCACCGAAGGCCTGGTGAACTATTTTCGCCTCAGTGATATCAGTCAGGTCTGGCGCCGGCTGGCGCAGTTGGGCCGGACTTTTCCCAAGGCCTGGTACATCACCGACCTGGTCCCCAAACTGAAGCAACCCTGGGCACCGCTGATCAACGCCGGCACCGGTATGCTGGCACTGGCCACCCGCGCCCATGTGAATCTGCATTTCAGAGGCTCTGCACAAATTGAGCAGGGATTACGGGACTGCGGTTTCAGCAAAGTCGTTGTTTTTAAACCGGAACAATTCCAGGACATATTGCCGATACCCCTGCCCCGGACTGCCGCCGTCGCAGGCAAACGCGCCAACAGTATTGTGCGGGTGGTGGAATGCCAGATTCATTCTGACTGATCCATTTCGTTCCATTAAAGAGCACAAATCAAAAAATGGGCCTGTTTATGGCCCATTTTTGTTTCGTTAGTTTCTAATAAAGCGCACATCGCCGGCTTTTCTTTGGTGCACACCCCATAAAGTTGCGCCCCAACTTAAAACAAAAATTCGAAAAAACCCATTCTGCTTCCTCTTTCGTCTGTTTTGGTCAACTTGGCATGCATGTTGAAACCCTTGGCCCAGGAGCTTCGGTACTTAATTGATTTGGACCACTTTCATATTTGGAGTAAGCAATGAGAACATCCGGCAAAAAATGGCTGCAAGATTTCTCCCTGAAATCGCTGGCCAAAAGCTTAGTAATTGGGGCTGCCGCAACCGGCATGATGAGCGCGCCACTGCAGGCGGAAGAACTGGAACTGGAAAAGGAAGATCTTAAGTTCGGCTTTATCAAGCTGACCGACATGGCGCCTTTGGCCATCGCTTACGAAAAACGCTTCTTCGAGGACGAAGGCTTGTATGTCACCCTGGAAGCGCAGGCCAACTGGAAAATCCTGTTGGACCGGGTCATCACCGGTGAATTGGATGGTGCCCACATGCTGGCAGGCCAACCGCTCGGCGCCACCATCGGCTTCGGTACCCAGGCCCACATTATTACCGCCTTCAGCATGGACTTAAACGGCAACGGGATCACCGTTTCCAATTCTGTATGGGATGAAATGAAAAAGCACGTGCCCCATGAAGATGGCAAACCCGTGCATCCAATCAAAGCGGATTACCTGAAGCCGGTTGTTGAAAAATACAAAGCAGAAGGCAAGCCCTTCAACATGGGAATGGTATTCCCGGTGTCCACTCACAACTATGAACTGCGTTACTGGCTGGCGGCCGGCGGCATCCACCCCGGTTATTACGCACCGCACAAAGGCGACATCTCCGGCCAGCTGCAGGCCGATGCGTTGCTGTCTGTGACACCGCCACCGCAAATGCCCGCCACCCTGGAAGCCGGCACCATCTACGGCTATTGCGTAGGGGAGCCCTGGAACCAGCAGGCGGTGTTCAAAGGCATCGGTGTCCCCGTCATTACCGACTACGAAATCTGGAAAGACAACCCGGAAAAAGTATTTGGTGTGTCCAAAGAGTGGGCCGACAAAAACCCCAACACTCACCTGGCAGTGGTAAAAGCCATGATCCGCGCCGCGAAATGGCTGGATGAGGACAACAACAAAAACCGTAAGGAAGCCGTGAAGATCTTGTCACAGCCCAACTATGTGGGTGCGGACTACGAAGTGATCGCCAACAGCATGACCGGCACCTTCGAATATGAAAAAGGTGACAAGCGTTCACTGCCTGACTTCAACGTGTTCTTCCGCTATAACGCCACCTATCCCTATTACAGCGATGCCATCTGGTACCTCACGCAAATGCGTCGCTGGGGGCAGATTGCCGATGCAAAACCCGACAGCTGGTATATGGAAACGGCGAAAAAAGTGTATCGCCCCGACATTTACATGAAAGCAGCCAAGCTGCTGATTGCAGAAGGCAAAATGAAAGCAGAAGACTTTCCTGCTGATGACGAGGACGGCTTTAAGTCACCACAATCCGAGTTCATCGATGGCATAACGTTCGACGGTACCAAGCCTAACGAGTACCTGTCCAAGTTTCCCATCGGCTTGAAAGAAAAAGACAAGCTTTAAGTAACCAGTGCCGGGGCCAGCAGCTAGGGCTCCGGCAACGTCGCGTAACAGGAGGCACATGCAATGACTGCTCGGGTAATGAATCTGTTTGAATCCATTGGTTTTTCCTGGCTGGTGTCTATTATGAAGTTGTTCACGTTGCAAAACCCCAAAGAACACATCGACAATCTTATTCGCTCTCTGGGTGTTCCCCTGTTTGCGTTCGCAGTTTTTCTGGGCATCTGGCACATGGGTGCGTCTCAGGTTGATACCAGCCTGGGTAAAATGCCGGGGCCGGCGGCGGTATGGGAACAGACCATCGGGCTCTGGGAAGAACACAAAGCTGAACGGGTTAAAGAAGCCGCTTTCTATGAGCGTCAGGAAGAACGCAACGCGAAAAAACTGGCCAAGAATCCTGATGCCACAGTAAAGATTCGGGATTACACAGGTAAACCCACCTATATCGACCAGATTTTTACCAGCCTGTTGACGGTCTTTGCCGGTTTTCTGCTGGCCAGTGTGGTGGCCATTCCCCTGGGCATTCTGTGTGGCTTGAGTCAAACCATGTACACCGCCATGAACCCGATCATTCAATTGTTCAAACCGGTTTCACCCCTGGCCTGGCTGCCCATCGTCACCCTGGTGGTGAGTGCGCTCTACGTATCGGATGATCCGCTCTTTGCCAAATCCTTTGTCAACTCCGCCATCACCGTTACCCTGTGCTGCTTGTGGCCCACCCTGATCAATACCATTGTAGGGGTATCCTCCATCGATAACGATCTGGTGAACGTATCCAAAGTATTGCGTCTCAACTGGCACACCAAAATCATCAAGATCGTGCTGCCGTCCTCGGTTCCCATGATCTTTACCGGCTTGCGTTTATCTCTGGGTGTGGGCTGGATGGTACTGATCGCCGCGGAAATGCTGGCGCAAAACCCCGGCCTCGGCAAGTTTGTCTGGGATGAGTTCCAGAACGGCAGCTCCCAGTCCCTGGGCCGTATCATGGTTGCGGTGATTACCATTGGCTTCATCGGCTTCCTGCTGGATCGCCTGATGCTTTCCCTGCAGAAATCATTTTCCTGGGATAAAGACGCCATCGTGCGTTAATTGGAGGACAGAATCATGCAAGGTTATCTCACCATCGAACAGGTGCACATGGATTTCGATACCCCCAAGGGCACCTTTAAAGCACTGGACAACGTCACCCTGAAAATTGACAAAGGGGAATTTGTTTCCCTCATCGGCCACTCCGGTTGCGGCAAATCCACCGTACTGAATATTGTGGCAGGGCTACTGGTATCCACCCAGGGCAGTGTGTTGCTGGACGGAGCAGAAGTGAATGAACCCGGCCCGGAACGAGCCGTGGTGTTTCAGAACCACTCCCTGTTGCCCTGGCTGACCGCCTACCAGAATGTGGAGTTGGCGGTGAAGCAGGTGTTCAAGCGCTCCATGAACAAAAAAGAAATGGACGAATGGATCAAACATAATCTGCATCTGGTGCATATGGATCACGCCATGCACAAACGCCCCGGCGAGATCTCCGGTGGTATGAAACAACGGGTGGGAATTGCCCGCGCCCTGGCCATGAAACCCAAGGTCTTGCTGATGGACGAACCGTTCGGCGCCCTGGACGCGTTGACCCGGGCGCACTTGCAGGATTCCGTTATGGAAATCCAGTCCGAACTCAACAACACCGTGATCATGATTACCCACGATGTTGACGAAGCCGTGCTGCTGTCTGACCGGATTGTCATGATGACCAACGGCCCGGCGGCAACCATCGGTGAGATACTGGAAATCGATCTGGCCCGACCACGGCACCGGCTGGAATTGGCGGACGATACCAAGTACAACCATTACCGTGCCGAAGTGCTGCGCTTCCTGCACGAGCGTCATTCCAAACCGGATGCCGCGTAATTGATTGGCGTGAATGCTTAAGAAAGTTTCTGGTGTTCTCCGAACCAACAAACGCAACCGAGGCACATCGGGTTGCGTTTGCTTTTTTCGCTTTTGTTTAACGCTATTGATGGGCGAGCTGTTCCGGCGCTGGGCCATCCAGAACCCACTCATGTAACACCAACGCCAGCTCCGCCACCCGGGTTACCGCATCCACCGACAGGGTTGCACCACTGATACCATCAATTTGCCTGGACAAACCATCTCCCTGCAGCGTTACGTTGGCAAACTGCCGGGTAAACGAAGGCTCATGCACTTCCCCGCCCCTCTCCTCACGGTACACCAGAATTCTCACCTCAATAATGGCATTGTTTTCCACCACCAGGCCCATGGTGATGGGCATCTCCTTACCGATTTCATCGATGATCCAGGCGGTACGGGGGCCTTGGTGCCAATAGCGGATACGCCCGCCGGGGTAAGGGTGACCAAGGATCTGGTTGATGCGTTGCTTCAACGGGCGCTTCAGGCGCAACATGCTCCACTGCGGCTCTTCCGCAAACGCCTGGGCCAGAAAATCCTCCTTGCTCATGTGCATAATCTGGGGAATGCCCAGCGCAAAAGCACCGGGCACTGCCACACACCAACTCAACATCAGAGCACGTACTACCAACATCATGTTAATTCACCAACCGTTCCACACCGGCAGCGCTGATGATTTTCTGCTGGTACCAACCCACCCGTTCACCGCGCAGGCGCGCCTGGGCTTCGTGATAAACCGGGTTAACGGCAATGGAATCAGGCATCAGCCAGTTATACAGTTTGGAAGAGGGCTTGATCCAACCGTAATAGTTGAGGGTATACCACAGGCCGTAATCCATGTCGTACTGCTCCCGCACCGGTGCCGGCAGATTAACGGCGGTGGCCACCTCCTGCACCCAGAGCGGGAACGCCAGCAGGATTGAATTCTGATTGAACAGATCCTCTTTCAGGGCTTTGGCGTTTTCGGTTACCGTCAATTGGGGGCTATACCACATGGTTTCGTTGTAATCGACAAACGCAGCCCAGTCCCTGGGCATGGCACTCTCCGGAATCCCGAACATCATATTGAACAGTTTTATCTCTTCGTAGAACTGAGCTTTCTCGTTGTCCGTCAGCGGTTCTTCATATTCCTCATACATACGTACCAGCGTATCCCACAGGGTGGCCGACACCCAGATCATGGCAGAGACTTCATTGGCACCGTAGTCACTGCCTTTCTTGAAGGCGCCGGCTTCGTAAGGGATTTGACCTTCGATGGCATTGTGGATCTTGTGTACGGTATGGGCGGCGGACATCACCTGGGGCATGCTGCCGTAAACCAGAGTGGACACATAGATAAAGGTACGACGGCCACGCTCCAGGGGATCGTAGCGCACAATGGAATGCTCATCGATGCCGGCGGTAATCCAGGGGTGGGCAGTTTGCAACAACAGTGCGCGCCCGGCTCCCATGGCCGCAGGGGTAACCCGGGAGGTCAATCGCCACATCATGGAATCCGGACCATACAACCCCACCCGGCTATCCGGAATGTCACCATGCACTTTGAATAATTGCGAACAGAAATCCTGATCGTTGATCCAGCGCGGCAACGGGGCCTCGCCATTGCGCGGAACCAGTTGGTTGATCACCCCCCCATGCGGGTTGGCTGCCAGGCGGGCTGTACGCGGGGCACTGGCCTCCACATCAAAATCCGTAGGGCAGGGGCTGCTCAGAAAGCCGGTTTCGGCCCGCACCATCTCCATTTCCACCCGGGCATTGGGGTTTTCCATGGCAATCTCATCCGGTAACCGGTAGCTGCCCACTTCCATATAATCTGCGTATTCGATCTCCCAATCCGCTTCCTTCAGCTCGGTCACCCGATCCGCATCGGTTTCGATTTCAGCATTAGCGCTGGCCGGCAACGCCCGTAACCAGTAACCCAGATTATCCATGGGCAGGTTTTCGCGTATCGCCTCCGTCAAATCCCGCGCCGCCGGATCAATGACGTTGACCTGAACATTGCCCTCCCCTTCATAGCCGGACAACACCGCCCTGGTTTTCCCCACCGGCGAATCGGGTCGCAGTGACAGCTCATACTCACCATCAATCTGACGGTATTCGAACCAGGTTTTCTGTTTGCCTTGCTCACTCTTGATGCTGATCTCCCCTTCCACGGACCATTCGTTGAGCGTTTCCGGGTCAGCGGGGATGAATTCCTTCTTGGGTAAAACGGATGAACAGCCTTGCAAGACAAAACCAATGATCAGGGTACAGGGTAAAACGAGCACTCGAAGGGCCTGCATACAGCCAACCTCCCACTTATAGGTCTATTTGCTTTGGTTGTTGTTATCTGAACGCTAACGCCCTTCGATGCTAACCCGAACGAGACATTTTATCAATATTGTCCCAGGAGCACTGCCAAATAAACTCTAAGAAATTAACTAAAGATGATGACCTGACACACAAGCATGAACGTACACTAAGGTAGCGCCTACAGATATAAGGCACTATTCCATTACCAAATACGCAGACATTGAGTGTTGGATACAGAAGGTACTTTACACAGCCAACCCCGGTAATCACCCCGTGGAGGGCTTTAACAGCTTGTTGAAAAGCTCCCCATACTGACTAACTTGTGAGAAAATATCGTCTTCTCATCTTTAAGTCCAGAGGCCATCTATGCGTGGTGAAGA
>MDTD01175936.1_pt1 | contig 178154 bp, 139 predicted proteins | sample 811221 | NCBI WGS metagenome assembly MDTD01 (sample SAMN05326646, study PRJNA326480) | marine metagenome | isolation source: seawater | place: Pacific Ocean: South West | collected 2011
CGCCCTCATTTATAAATAAAGGAACACGAACTTCTGCACCGGTTTCAATTTTTGCCGGCTTAGTGGCATTGGTTGCAGTATCACCTTTAATGCCGGGTTCGGTGTATGTGATTTCCATTTCAACAAAAGGAGGAAGGTCGCAGTTCAGCGGACGCTCTTCTTCTGCATGAAATACAATCTCCACATCATTACCTTCTTTTAAAAAGTCTGGTGCATTAATCATTTCTTTAGGCAAAAAGGTTTGCTCAAAAGTGTCTTTATTCATGAAATGATAACCACTGTCGTCATTAAATAAATACTGGTATTTTCGAGTTTCAACTCTGATTGGTTCAATTTTTACCCCTGAATTAAAGGTATTGTCGATAATTTTTCCGGTCGTTAAGCTTTTTAGCTTTGTCCGAACAAAAGCCGGTCCTTTTCCCGGTTTTACATGTTGAAATTCAAGAATGGTGAATAAGTCATTGTTGAACTTCATGCACAATCCGTTTTTAAAATCTGCCGTAGTTGCCATGGTTAAAGATGTTGATTATGTTATTATTTGTAATTTGTGATATTAATTTTTTGATCTGCGATTTGCAGTTCCTTTTGCTCTTCGTTTGAACCGATTAGAATAATTCTTTCTCTACTATTCTCTTTTAGCATTTGCTGATAAAGTTCGATTCCTTTTTCATCTAAATTCGAAGAAGGCTCGTCCAAAATTACCAAAGGCTTTTGGCTTAAGAGTGCTAAACCCAATTTTAAACGTTGTTTCATTCCCGAAGAAAAAAATGAAATTTGTTTGTTGATTGAATCTTCTAAATAAATAGTTTGTAAAAACTCGCTTTTACTCAAACCATTTTTAAGCGGCGAAAAGTTCAAATGAAAGTTTAAAAATTCTCCTAAGGTTAATTGCTCAGCCACATCAGTGTACGGAGCAGCGATGCTTAAATAATTATAAGCGCTTTCTGAACTTATTTCCTTTTCGTTCAAGCTAAACTCAATCTTTCCCTCTGAGGGAATTTCTGCTTGAGAAATTAACTTTAACAAACTCGATTTTCCGCTACCATTAGGACCAATTACTCCATAGACCTTATTGCTTTCAAGTTGAAAGTCAACTTTTCTGAAAATCCACTCTCTGTTAAAGCGTTTGCCGATATTGTTCAGCTTAATTTTCATCCTTAAGTCAAAGGCCCTCGAATTACCCCTTTGTCAGATTCTCGGATAAAGTCGATTATCTGATTCTTTTCAGGACTGTCTTTAAAGTTCTTTTCTACTTCTTCAATCGAGCGGGAAACGTTTTTACTGTGTACAAATATCTGACGATAAATGTCTTCAATTTGAGTAATGGTTTCTTGTTCGAAACCTCTTCTTCTAAGTCCTATTGCATTTATTCCTGCATAAGTTAATGGCTCGCGTGCTGCCTTAACAAAAGGAGGTACGTTTTTTCTTACCAAAGATCCGCCTGCAATAAATGAATGTGCTCCAATTCTAACAAATTGTTGAACGGCAACTACTCCCTCTAAAATAACAAAGTCTTCAATAGTTACATGTCCTGCAATATTTGCGGTGTTAGCTAGGATAACATTATTTCCTACCAAAGCATCATGCGCAATATGAACATAAGCCATTAACAGGCAGTTGTTTCCAACAGCAGTTTTATTGCGGTCTTTTGTGCCTCTATTTATGGTAACGCATTCACGAATAGTGGTGTTGTCTCCTATTTCAGCAGTGGTGTGCTCTCCTTCAAACTTTAAATCTTGAGGGATAGCAGAAATAACTGCTCCCGGAAAAATTCTACAGTTTTTTCCAATTCTTGCTCCATCCATAATGGTAGCATGCGGACCAATCCAGCTGCCATCGCCAATTTCAACATCACCGGCTATGTAGGCAAATGGCTCAATGGTCACATTCTGACCGATCTTGGCATCCGGATGTATATAAGCATTGCTCATTTACTTGTCTTCTTTAATTATTTGTGCCATCAGTTCGCCTTCGGCAACTAAGTGTTCTCCAACATAGGCTTTAGCACTCATATTACATATTCCACGACGAATTGGTGCTGTTAATTCTAAACAAAAGACCAATGTATCTCCGGGAACCACCTTTCTTTTAAAACGAACTTTATCGATTTTCAAGAAGTAAGTTAAATAGTTCTCAGGGTCTTCAACCGTATTTAAAGCTAATATACCGCCGGTTTGAGCCATGGCTTCAATTTGCAATACACCAGGCATTACCGGTGCTCCCGGGAAGTGACCTTGAAAGAAGTGCTCGTTCATGGTTACGTTTTTAACGCCCACCACGTGTTTGTCGCTAAGTTCAATAATTTTATCAACCAAAAGCATAGGGTAACGGTGAGGTAAAATTTTCTCAATGCCGTTAATGTCGTATACTGCTTCTTTGTTAAGGTCGAACTTAGGTGCTTTATGTTGTCTTTTCTTAATTTCTTTCTTAATGAGCTTGGCAAAATCAACATTGCCTTTATGACCAGGTCTTGCTGCTAAAATATGACCCTTAATTGGTTTGCCAACTAAGGCTAAATCACCAACAATATCCAAGAGTTTATGCCTTGCAGGTTCATTTTGAAAATGAAGGTCTACATTGTTTAATACGCCAATTCCTTTTACTTCAACTTTTGGTTTATTTAAAAGCTCGGCTAGTTCATCAAGCTTTTCTTGAGGCATTACTTTGTCAACAAGAACAATAGCATTATCCAAATCACCTCCTTTAATTAGGTTATTTTTCGCTAAATACTCAAGTTCTCTTAAAAAAACAAAGGTGCGACATTTTGAAATTTCACCTTTAAACTCACCTAAGTGATACATGTGAGCATGTTGAGTTCCTAAAACTTTAGAGTTGTAGTCAACCATAACTGTCAATCTAAACTCATCCTGAGGAACCGCTAGCATTTCTGTTTCGCGCTCTAAGTCTTCGTAAGTTAAATTTTCATCAACCACAAAGTAATCTTTTTCGGTTTCTTGGTCTACAATGCCTGCATCTTGCAGCGCCTGAACAAAGAAGTGCGCACTCCCATCTAAAATAGGAACTTCCGGACCGTCGATTTCGATTAATAAATTGTCGATTTCGAGACCGTAAGCTGCCGCTAATAAATGCTCCGTAGTGTGAACCCTAGCTCCATTTTGCTCTAAGGTAGTTCCTCGAGAAGTGTCAATAACTAGATCGCAATCTGCTTTAATCGTTGGTTTTCCTTCTATATCTACTCTTTGGAATACGTATCCGTGATTATCATCAGCAGGCTTAAAAGTTACCGTTGCTTGTTTTCCTGTATGAAGTCCAACTCCTTTCAGAGAAACTTCTTGTTTGATTGTTTTTTGCTTTGTACTCATACTCTATATCTGAGTGCGAAATTAATGCTTTATCTGATTTTCTAATTCTTTCAATTGATTCGCCATTTCCGGTAGCTTTCTAAACATTACGTAAGAACGTTTGAAGTCTCCAATCGGAATAGCAGGAGAACCTTGAACTATAACGTTTTCTGTTTCTATACTGTTGCCAATTCCACTTTGAGCAGCGATTTTAACACCATTGGCAATTTTAATATGTCCAACAATACCAACTTGACCACCAATCATGCAGTTTTTGCCAATTTTTGTTGAACCGGCAACACCACTCTGAGCAGCTATAACAGTATTTTCCCCAATTTCAACATTATGCGCAATTTGGATTAAGTTGTCTAACTTAACTCCTTTGCGGATAATGGTAGAACCTAAAGTTGCTCGATCTATGCTGGTGTTCGACCCAACCTCAACATGATCTTCAATAATCACATTGCCAATTTGAGCCACTTTTTTATAGTTGTTCTCACTGTTGGGTGCAAAGCCAAAACCATCTGCTCCAAGTCTTACTCCGGCATGAATAATACAGTCTTTGCCGATTTGGGTTTCTGAATAAATGGAGCAGCCGGAAAAAATGGTGGTTCTATCCCCAATTACAGTATTGTCACCAATAGTTGTATTTGGAAAAATCTTTACTCCCTTTCCAATTTTTACGTTTTCTCCAATAGATACAAAATCACCAATGTAGACGTCTTCGCCAATTTCTGCACTTTCGGCAATTGCCGATTGTTTTGAAATGCCAACTTTGTTGTTTTTAACTTGGTTATACATTTCTAACAATTGCCCAAAACAGGCATAAGCGTCCTCAACGCGAATTAAAGTTAAACTGTCTTTTACCTTTTGTTGAAGCTTGAAGTCTTTGTTAACGATTACGATAGATGCATCTGTATCGTAAATATAGTCGGCGTATTTTGGGTTGGCTAAAAATGAAATGCTTCCGTTTTTTCCTTCCTCAATTTTAGCGACTGAGGAAACTTCCACATCGGGGTTTCCTTCTATCGTTCCTTCAAGTATTTCAGAGATTTGGCGAGCCGAAAATTTCATGCTTCAAAAATAACAATTATTTGTGGCTGACTAGAGGCAGTTTTTAGGCATTTTATTAACGATGGATTGTTTGTGGGCAAATGGTTTTTTACAACACCACTACCTTACCACTTCATCCCTATCAGGACGAATATCAATCAACCATTTAAAACCTTCGTAGCGCAAATCTGTTTTAGGATTCAAACTTCCAATTGGATGCATGGTGGCTACCGGTTTTTTAATAAAAGTAATACTGTGGATGGCTTGATCTTTTAGCATAATGTCAATGTCGCTACTCTCTGCTACATTTACACCAATATATTTGTCTTCTTCATCCTGACCAAAATAGGTCGTTTGTCCATTTCCTCTTACTTCAATCTTATTGAGGACAGAGTTTTTGAAGTAGCCGGTCATTTCTTTGCCTTTGATCTGATTAAATCGAATACTGTCGACTTCAGAAATGATAAAGGCATTTGCATCCATGAATATAGAGTGAATCTTACTGTTGGCAGTTCTTATTTCTATAAAATCGGCTGTTAACTGGTTCTGCTCCGACCATAAAACAGGATCTTTGTACATTTTAATGGTGCTATCAGTCATTGAGTAGGCAATGGAGTCGCACTTTCCCTGCAAATCGCTTTTAAAGATTTTTACATTGTAGTAAGCAAAAAGCGTTCGCTGATTCTCACTGCTTCCAAATACTTTAAAAGTATCAGCGCGCATAAATAGTGAATCTTCATCAAAAACTTGCGTTAATACCGGTTTGCCATATACAATTGCACTATCTTTATGTTCATAAAAAAAAGCGATATCACCATTAATTACAATGTTTTCTGCGGTATCTGTAATTTGGACGTGATTGATTGCCTTCCCAAAACCAATTTTTCGATCGTAGAAAAGCGTATCGCCTTCCAGTTGTCTACCATCGGAAATTAAATAGGAGTTCTCATAGTATTTTGATAAGTCTTTTTCTGTATCGTACCAACCATTTTCACAATAAATAAAGTTGCTGTCATTTTCTATGGTAGTTGGTCCTAAAAAAGTAACCAACTTGCTGCCACTATTGTATTTTAGCGTATCCGATTTCATAATAAAGTCGGGATTTGTTAAAACAACATCATCTTTGAACGTAAATGTTTTTGAAGCTGCATGATAATATCCTTTCTGACTTACCAATACATTACTGTCTGTCTTACTCTCAATTTTTCCTCCAACCACGTATCTCGACTCGTCGGTTTCGCGGTTCATAATCATTTCTGTAGTAGTTAGTGTAAAGTCATCGTTCACCAAACGAACTGCTTTTCCAATTACTCTAGCAACTTTGGTATTACCGTTGTAGAAAAGTTGATCGCCATAAAGGTTGGAGGTGTCGGCCTGGTTGATTCTAACATTACCATAGGCTTCTAAGCTATTTGTTTTTGAAAACAAAAAAGCACTATCGCTATACATTAATGTGTTCTGATGCTTAAAGATTACATTGCCAACAATTTTATTTGCTTTCCTACCATCTTTCTCTACAAAGTCTAAAATATCTCCACCAACTATTTCTATTTGGTTTTTCTTTTGACCAAATGAGTAAAAGGCGAATGCAAGAAGACTGAACACAACAAAAGTTCGCACAATAAGTATTTTATGTGGACTTAGGCTTTTGACCATTCACTTTTACGAATTAAAGTCTGTTTGCGATCCGGACCAACGGAAACGATGGTGATTGGAGTCTCCAGTTTGTCTTCTAAATATTGAATGTAATTGTTCAGTTCAACGGGAATTTGCTCAATAGAGCTAAGTCCTGTCAAATCTTCTTTCCAGCCAGTAACTTCTTCATAAATAGGTTCAATTTCTTCATCTAAAACATCGAAAGGGAGATAGTCAATTATTTCTCCTTTATGTTTGTAAGCTGTACAAACTTTAATGTTTTCAAACTCACTTAATACATCCGCTTTAGTCATAATAAGTTGAGTAACACCATTAATCATAATGGCATATTTTAATGCAGGCAAATCTATCCAACCACATCTTCGGGGTCTTCCAGTTGTTGCTCCAAATTCATTTCCTGCTTTTCTGATTTCTTCACCTATTTCGTCGTGTAACTCTGTGGGAAAAGGGCCACTACCAACTCTTGTGCAGTAAGCTTTGAAAATGCCGAAAACTTCACCAATCTGGTTAGGAGCAACTCCAAGTCCCGTGCAAGCTCCGGCTGTAATTGTGTTAGAGGAAGTTACAAAAGGGTATGAACCAAAATCAATATCGAGCAAAGTGCCTTGAGCTCCCTCAGCCAATACTTTTTGGTTTTCTTTCCGAGCTTGGTTAATAAAGTGCTCACTGTCAATTAATCGAAACTGCTTAAAAGTTTCCATACAGTTGAGCCACTCTTCTTCCATTTCCTTTAAATCGTATTCAAAGTCATATTGAGCTAATATTTGTAAATGCTTGTCACGTAATTGCTCGTATTTTTTATGAAAGTCAGTTGTTTCAACATCGCCAACTCTTAAACCATTGCGACCGGTTTTGTCCATATATGTTGGACCGATTCCCTTTAAAGTAGAACCGATTTTTTGCTTTCCTTTTGCTTGCTCTGAAGCAGCATCTAAAAGTCGGTGAGTAGGAAGAATTAAATGCGCTTTTCTGGAAATTGCCAATCTTTCATTGATATTGAGTCCCATCTTTTTTAAAGCGTCAATCTCTTTAATGAAAATAATAGGATCAATAACAACCCCATTGCCAACTACATTTTCTTTGTTGTTGTGAAATATGCCTGAAGGAATGGTATGTAAAACGTGTTTTATACCGTCAAACTCTAAAGTGTGTCCGGCATTCGGTCCGCCCTGAAATCTGGCGATTACGTCGTACTCCGGAGTTAAAACATCTACAACTTTTCCCTTTCCTTCATCTCCCCATTGAAGACCGAGCAATACATCTACTTTCATTCATTTGAATTTTTAGCTCAAGCAAATTGATATTCTATAACTTGAGTGTGAATTTTAACTTTGTTTTTGTTGATTTAATCGATTTTGGCATGAGTCACAAATGCCGTATAAATTTAAGGAATGGTGAAGAATTTTAAAATCGAGTAATTCTCCCACCGTTGATTTTATATTTTGAATGCGAGGATCGCAAAATTCAATTACTTTATTGCAATTTGTGCAGACCAAATGATCGTGTTGCTTAAACTCATAAGAGCGCTCAAATTGAGCCATATTGTTCCCAAACTGATGCTTTCTAACCAGATTACATGCTAACAATAAGTCAATGGTGTTATAAAGTGTTGCTCTACTTACACGATACTTTTTATTTTTCATTGAAATGTAAAGCGACTCTATATCAAAATGTCCACTTTGCTCATATATTTCATTTAATATGGCAAAACGCTCAGGTGTTTTCCGATGGCCGTTTTTTTCTAAATAAGCTGAAAAAATCTGGCTAACTTTTTCTATGGTTTCCGGTGAAGTCGACATCTGTTAACTTAAAGCTGCAAAGATAGGTTTATTAAACTAAGAATATGAAATTCTAAGACTCAATCCTGGAGATGTTAATTACCCCTTCGATGGATTTTATTTTGTCGATTAACTGTTTCAAATGTTTAGTATCGTGAACGTAAACCATTATTGTTCCCTCAAAAATTCCATCGTTTGAGTCGAAACTGATTGAACGCATATTTACATTCAGCTCTCCGGAAATTAATCGAGTAATGTTATTTACTAAGCCCAAATCGTCAATTCCAGTAACTTTTATACCGGCCAAAAATGCAATTTTTTGCTGACTCGTCCATCGGGCTTTTACAATTCTATAAGCATAATTCGACATCAATTGAACGGCATTCGGGCAGTTGGTTTTGTGAATTTTGATTCCATCATTTATAGTAATAAACCCAAAAACTTCATCACCCGGAATGGGATTACAGCAAGGAGCAATTTTGTAATCGAATTGATCCATTTCCTCACCGATAACTAGCATTTCTTCGCCCTTGCCGCCTTTGCTAAGTTTTTCTTCTAGCTCATTTGCCGGCTTTTCTTCATGATCTCTACCAATGATATCGCCTTTTTCTACGATTAACTTATTAATTCGCTTTAAGTTTAAACGACCAGTTTCAAAATGGTAAAATAGTTCTGTTTCATTGGCTTGCTTAAAAAGTTTTTGCAACTCTTTAATGTTGTTTTCCGAAATATTAATGTGGCTCTTTCGCAGCCATTTGTGGAATTTAGGCTTGCCTTCTTCTGCTATGCGTTTTTTATCTTCTCTTAATGAAGCCTTAATTTTCGATTTAGCCTTACCGGTAATTACATAATCCAACCAGCTCTCGTTGGGTTTCTGCTTTTTTGAAGTAATTATTTCAACCTGATCTCCACTTTTTAAAACCGTACTTAATGGGACTAATTTGTGATTGACCTTAGCGCCCATACAGTGCGCACCTACTTCGGAATGAATTTCAAAGGCAAAATCCAAAGCCGATGCTCCTTTGGGTAAATTCTTGATTTCTCCTTTGGGAGTGAATATGAAAATTTCTTCTGAAAAAAGATTCAGCTTAAAGTCATCGATAAACTCAACGGCATCTTTTTCGGGACTTTCGAGCAGCTCTCGGATTTTATTAATCCAAATATCAAAATTAGATTCACTCGTGCCTTCTTTGTATTTCCAATGGGCAGCATAACCTTTTTCTGCAACCTCGTCCATTCTTTTGGAGCGAATTTGAACTTCAACCCATTTTCCTCCCGGGCTCATTACAGTAGTATGTAGCGATTCATATCCATTGGCTTTTGGCGTAGAAAGCCAATCACGCAAACGATCGGGATTGGGCTGGTAATAGTCGGTAACTATGGAATAAGCATTCCAACAATCTGCTTTCTCTCTATCTGCTTTGGTGTCTAAAATTATTCGAATGGCAAAAACATCATACACTTCCTCGTAAGGAATGTTTTTCTTCTTCATTTTTTGATAAATGGAGTAAACCGACTTTGTTCTTGCCTTTATTTCAAAGTTCATCCCTTGCTTTTCCAGCTCTTGCTTAATTGGAAAGCTAAATCGATTTACAAATCGCGTTCTAACCGATTTTGATTTTTTCAATTTTTGGGTAATCTCTTCGTAAACTTCGGGTTCAGTATATTTTAAAGCTAAATCCTCTAGCTCAGTTTTTATAGCGTAAAGCCCTAGTCGATGAGCGAGTGGAGCAAAAAGGAAAACGGTTTCTGAAGCAATTTTCAATTGTTTGTCTCTTCGCATTGAGTCTAAGGTGCGCATATTGTGTAAGCGGTCGGCTAGCTTAATCAAAATCACACGCACATCGTCAGAAAGGGTAAGCAAAATCTTTCTGAAATTTTCTGCTTGCATAGAAACGTTAAAGTCGACAACGCCGGAAATCTTAGTAAGACCGTCGATGATCATACGCTCTTTTTCTCCAAACATGCGCTCAACATCATCTAAGGTGAGGTCGGTGTCCTCCACGGTGTCGTGCAAAAGGGCACAAATAATGGCAGTGGTTCCCAAGCCAATCTCTTCAGCGACTATTCGAGCGACTTCAATCGGATGATAAATATATGGTTCACCACTTTTTCTTCGCATATCTTTATGCGCTTCCAAAGCAATGTCGAAGGCCTTTCTTACACTTGCCTTGTCTTTTTTTGTTTTAACGTTCTTGCTTACTTTTAATAAAGCTCTGTACCGTCTACGTATTTCTCTTTTTTCTGCTTCTTCGTCAATCACGCTCATCTGATTTTAGGGCGTTAAAGTTAGTCAAAGCTACTTTGATATTTAGGTCTTGACACTTTAAAAATATTCTGTTTTCATCAGATAATAGTACCTTCGTAGCCGAAAACAATAGCTCGATATGGCACAGCAGAATGATTTATTTTCCGACTTTGAAACTTTGAGCGATAAAGCTTGGAGAGAAAAGGTAATTAAGGATTTGAAAGGCAGGAGTTTTGAAGAAACCTTGGTGTGGGAAAATGAAGTGGGTTTAAATCATCAACCTTATTATAGAAAGTCTGATATAGAAAACAATAAAGTTGTTACAGATATTCAGCAAGCGCAGAAAAAAAATGCTGATTGGCAAACTTTTCAATCCTTTCAGCAGAATACTGAAGACATAGAAGGTAAAATCAAAATGGCAATTGCCAATGGAGTAGATCAAATTGTTTTAGATTCCAAGCTTAATGTATCAGATGAGATACTTCAAAGCGATACATTAAAAATTTACTTTAAAGATTATCCCGATTTAACTAAAGTATCTTCTTTTTATATTGATCCAATCGGGAGCTATTTAAAAAGCGGGGAAAAGCTTGCGCCATTTACTTCGCCCTTGGTGGAAATTTTTAAGGCAAAACAAAACACTGCTAACGACCGCTTTTTGTTAGTTGATGCAACAGTTTATAAAAATGCCGGTGCAAACCTAGTTGATGAATTGGCTTTTGCGCTACAACATGCGGTGGAGTATTTTGATTTACTAACAGAAAACGACTTTGCCGCCAACGAAATAGCCAATAGAATGATTTTTAAGCTAGCTTTTGGAAGCAGTTACTTTAATGAAATTGCCAAAGGAAGGGCTTTTCGATATTTGCTGAGCAAACTGTTCTCTGCCTATGAGCTTAAACAATCGGCTTTTGTTTGGGGAGAAAGCAATTGGAGTGATTTAGCACACAAAGATCCTTACACAAACTTACTGCGAACAACAACGCAAAGCATGTCGGCTGTTCTGGCTAACTGCGATGCCGTTAGTGCCCTTAGTTTTGATGATTTGGGTGCATCCTCTAATTTGGGTATTCGAATGGCGAGAAATATACAATTGATTTTAAAAGAAGAATCTTATTTCGCTAAAGTTAGCGACATGGCTGCCGGTAGTTATTACATTGAAAGTTTAAGTGCTCAAATTGCAGACAAAGCATGGCAAAGATTTTTGGAAATTGAGGATAAAGGTGGCTTGCTTAACTATTTTGAGTCGGGAAGTATGCAAGATGATTTAAGCAAGAGCATTCAGCTACGCTTAGATAAAATGAAAGCAGAGAAAAGGAAAATAGTAGGCGTGAATGCTTATGAAAATGAAGCTGCCGATCAAATTGAAATTCAAGAACAGGGACTGAAAAGCAATGGAGGATTGAAAAAGTTTTTGTTAGCTAAAGAAATTGAAAAGTAATGAGACCTGATTTTAAAGATATAAAAGTTGTTGATTTTGCTGAGAGTAAGACGGTGAAAGATAAGTGGCTAACGCCTGAGCAAATGGAGCTAAAATCAACTTACAATGCAAGTGATATTTCCACTTTTAGACATGTAGATTTTGGTGCAGGTTTGCCCCCTTATTTGCGAGGGCCATACTCCACTATGTATGTTATGCGTCCGTGGACAATCCGACAGTACGCCGGATTTTCCACAGCGGAGGAGTCTAATGCTTTTTACAGGAGGAATTTAAAAGCCGGACAGAAAGGCTTATCTGTGGCATTTGACTTAGCTACCCATAGAGGTTATGATTCTGATCATCCTAGAGTAGTGGGTGATGTTGGAAAAGCCGGGGTTGCCATTGACTCTGTGGAAGATATGAAAGTGCTTTTTGATCAAATTCCTTTGGATCAAATGTCAGTTTCAATGACCATGAATGGTGCCGTAATTCCCATTATGGCATTTTACATTGTTGCGGCAGAAGAACAGGGAGTAAGCCCTGAAAAGCTGAGCGGAACCATACAAAATGATATTTTAAAGGAGTTTATGGTTCGCAACACATACATTTATCCGCCACAGCCTTCTATGAGAATCATTGCAGATATTTTTGAATATACTTCTAAAAAAATGCCGCGCTTTAATTCTATTAGTATTTCCGGCTATCACATGCACGAAGCAGGAGCAACTGCGGATATTGAGTTGGCATACACTTTAGCCGATGGCTTGGAGTATTTAAAAACCGGGATTGATGCCGGTTTGGATATCGATGATTTTGCGCCGCGTTTGTCTTTCTTTTGGGCCATTGGAATGAATCATTTCATGGAGATTGCTAAAATGCGTGCCGGTAGAATGTTGTGGGCTAAATTGGTAAAGCGATTTAACCCAAAAAATGAAAAGTCAATGGCACTGCGTACACATTGCCAAACTTCGGGCTATAGTTTAACAGAGCAAGACCCTTTTAATAATGTTGCACGAACTTGTATAGAGGCTCTAGCTGCTGCATTAGGTGGAACACAGTCGTTGCATACCAATGCATTGGATGAGGCCATTGCATTACCTACCGATTTTTCTGCGCGAATAGCCAGAAATACACAATTGTATTTGCAAGATGAAACGGATATTACCAAAGTAGTTGATCCTTGGGGCGGTTCTTATTATGTAGAAACCCTCACCAATGAAATTGCTGAAAAGGCCTGGGAGTTAATTGAAGAAGTTGAAGAGATGGGCGGAATGGCAAAAGCGATTGAAGCTGGTTTGCCCAAATTGCGCATTGAAGAGGCAGCTGCCAGAAAACAAGCGAGGATTGATTCCGGAAAGGATGTAATTGTTGGGGTGAATAAATATCAAACTACCGAAAAAGATCCGATTGATTTATTGGATATCGACAATCAAAAAGTTCGTCGTCAACAAGTTGATCGTTTAGAGAGAATTCGTTCAGAACGGAATGAAGAAAAAGTTCAAAAGGCATTGAATGATATTACTGAAGGGGCAAAAGGTGGAGATAATTTATTAGAGTTGGCTGTGAATGCGGCAAGAGAAAGAGCTTCCTTAGGAGAGATTTCCGATGCTATGGAAAAAGTTTTCGGTCGCTATCAAGCAAAAATAAACTCCGTTTCAGGAGTGTATTCACATGAAGCTATGGAAGATAAAGACTTTGTAAAGGCTCGGCAAATGGCGGACGACTTTGCTGAAAAAGAGGGCAGAAGACCTCGAATTATGGTGGCTAAAATGGGACAAGACGGTCACGATCGTGGAGCTAAAGTGATTTCTACCTCCTTTGCCGACATTGGTTTTGATGTTGACATTGGTCCGCTTTTTCAAACCCCTGAAGAAGCCGTAAAACAAGCCATTGAAAACGATGTGTATATTATTGGGGTTTCTTCTTTGGCAGCAGGACATAAAACTTTAGTTCCTCAAGTAATGGAAGAGTTGAAAAAGTTCGATCGAGAAGATATTTTGGTAATTGTTGGCGGTGTAATTCCCGAACAAGATTATGATTACCTCTGGAATTTAGGAGTAGCCGGCATTTTTGGTCCTGGAACCAAAATTCCTAAAGCAGCACAAGATATCTTGGGAATATTGTTGGAAGATTAGAATTTCTAGTCGGATTACTTGTAGGTTTTTGTTCAAGGTTTTGTAAACAGATAATAATTGTTTTTTTTCTGCGAGCTTCCGCTTCGTATATTTTGTTTTTGTAGACAAAATCAACCTCTATAAAAAGAGTAAACGCTTAACTTTCTGATGTACTCCCGTATGCTTTATATAAGCAATTTCCTGTTTATTTTCTTATAGTAAGAAAACCCTAGTGTTTATAGTGCTTTTAGAGCTAATTGTTTGATTTTTAGTTCTAATTTTAACAAAATAATGTGTTAATAATTTTTAATTTCTTAAAAAGAATAATATCTTGTGCTCAAGTTTTCGCAAAATATGCGTTTAGTTAAGTTGAAATATCATCCAAATAATAGTTTGCAAATCGGAATAATGTCAATTTCTTTTTTCAGCTTTATAGCTTTCTATTTGAACTCTCTCTCTCTCTCTTCAGTTACAATCAATTTAAGAAAATACTTCGTTTTTTATTTAAAGGAAAATCTACTTTTTGGTGAGTGTGTTATTCACAGAGATGGAAAAGTCAAGAAATCAATCAAAAAGTAAAAAACAATTGCAGCCATTATGGAACAACGACTGCAATTGAAAACATTTAATTAAAAACGTTTAGAAATTATGAATACAAAATTAATAATAATAGCAGTAATAACTGCATTAATATTTACTGCTTGCGAGAAAGAGAATTCAACTCCGGCAAGCAATCAAGCAGGAGTGAAATCCAAATCTAATCATGCGATTAACAAGGCGCCATTGGAGGTTGTAGTGTCAAATTTTACTGAAGATGTTATGGATGATATTGATCCCGGTGACTTTGAATCCGATATGGCACTATTTTATTTGGAGTCTGCAATGAATTTTGAGTACAACAACATTATTGGCAATGATACTGAGTTTCCGATAATCCAAAATTCATATAGAGTGGAAGACTTAGATGTTTCTGCTTTTGAATCTGGTGTAACTGCAGATGGTAGTGATATATTAGCTTTAAAAGATGATATTTTTGACGAGATAGATCAAATTGCAGAGGTGGCAGCAGATACAATGTCGGGTTCGGGAGACTTATACGTAACCGGAATAGATATTGACTTTGTTGAAGACGATATAAGTTCGGGTGTTCATCTTAATTTTAGTTTAGGCCGCTTTGCACTTTTAGGAGGCGGATGCAATGGATTTGATGGAGATTATTTTTTGTTAAATGATATGGGAGGTTGTAATACCTATAGTAATGCAGGAACATTAACAAATGTTGATGCCAATGATATGGTTTCTGCATACATTTCTAATCGTTATTGCAATACTAATATAGCATACTGTACTGCAGGTGGTCCACCAAACATTCCTACTTGGTTTGCTGTTAATCAAGTATACTCTCCTATTGAAGATCCAAACAATATTTATCATACTTCAACAACTCCTGTAGAATGTGTGCAAGAGATGACACAGCTTTCGATAGCAAATTCTATTATGGGCTGGCAGAGCAGTTTGTGGCCTAGCTCCTCTAGATTTGGTACGGTTGAAGTGTTGAATTGCTATACGCGAATTAGATCATATAATAATCAAACAGGAGTGGACTATACAATTAACCAATTAACAGAAGTAGGTGTTTGTTTGATTATAGAAGCAGAACTTAAACCAAGGGTTTCGTGGGGTAGTTTATAATTTTTTTTAGTGTTATGAAAACAATAATAAGTATCATAGCGCTCTTGTTTGGGCTGAGTCTCTCAGCCCAAACATTTGAGCGCACTATAGCTTTGAGCGGGCATGAAAGTGCACCATATAACTTAGTTGAAGTAGATGGATTTTATTATGTATTGGTTTATCAGGTAGATGATAGTCTTTCTGTATTGTATCAATTAGATAGTTTGGGGGGAACTCAGGATAGTTTAAGTTTGAATGGGCATTATTCTCATTTATACTATTTAAATAATAACTTGTACCTTTTTGGTGGATTTGGTGGTCCTCTTATTGCTATTGGGGGTGCAATAAGTATAGCAAGCATAAGTCCTTTTAATTTAACTTTGCAAAGTGTTACTTATACTAAGATAACAGATTTACAATCTTTTTGGCCTGGAGAAGTTGGGTTCTTTGATAATTGCACTTGTTTTACAATCGTTGGTGGAGGTACAGATTCAAGTGGTTATGCAAGAGCTTCTATCATTCAGTTAGATACTGCTACGTTAAATGTTATAAAGGAAGCTCACTCTACTAATTGGACCGGTCCGGTTTTAAATACAAGTGGTGCTACAGCTTTTAGGTTCAAGGATGTAATTTACTCTCCGAATAATAATCTTTGGGTTTTAGCAGATAGTCCAGTAGATACCGGATGGCAATCTCAGAGAGCAGCTATAATTCCTTTTAGTGATAGAGATTTAACACCAGATACAATTAATTTTCGATATCTTTTTGACGTTAATAACCCATCTCCTTTTGCGAATATTGATTATCATGGAATTATTTCAAATCAACCTGCCTCGGGAATACAGTTAACTGATTCAACATATCTTTTTGTAGGAATAGCGGATGTATTTAGTGGAAACCTTCAGACAGCTTTTTGGTTAGAACGAGATATAGCTTTTGTTATTACCGATGATAGCTTGAACGACATACGATGGGAGTTTTGGGGTGGGAAAGCTGGAGGACTTCCTCATACCTCACCTGATTCTACAGAATACCCTGCGTTTGGCAGGGCAGTAAGCAAGTATGGAAATTATGCTTATATGGCATATAATTCAACAGCATTTGGCTCAACTAATCCATTTACACTACGGAAGATTGATCTGCAGGGCAATGAAATTTGGACAAAGCTTTATTCTGTATCTCAATATCCTTCTCATACTTATTCAGTACTGGCTACATCAGATGGTGGAGCATTGTTAAGTGGGATTGTTTTTGACATAAACTTAAATAATGGGACTAGCAGCAACAATGTTCATCTCTTAAAAGTAGACTCAGCAGGCAATCTATTAACTACTTCAACTAAAAGTCAGCTGGGTAAAATACCGAAAAATAATTTTAAGATCTTTCCTAATCCAGTAAAAGATGAGCTTAAGTTGTTAAAGTTAAATCAATTCAAACCCTATGAATTTGAGTTGTACGACACTTTTGGACGTTTGGTAAAAACAGTTTCTTGGCGAGAAGATCATCAAACAGTTGACGTTTCTTCCTTAGCAAGTGGCATGTATGTTTATCGCATAATCGATGAAGAAGGAAATGTGGGGAGTGGGAAATTGATAATGGAGTAGGATGAACTAAGAATCTGGGAAACCTAACGAAGTGGTTCGACGAAGTCAATTTCGAATGAATTGAGGCGGTTAATAGTTTAGGTTTTAAATTGGAGTACTGCGGAATTTTAGGGAGTATTAATGAACCTTAATGAAGGTCTCAACTTTCTTAATGCCTCAATGGTTAAAAGAGAAATTAAAACGAGACCTCGTACAAAGAAAATTAAACTCTGAGTTTTCCGTGTCTCTGCGGTTAAAGGAATGAAAAGAGAGTAAAGAAAGTAGATGCATTTATTAAGCTTTTTTCATTCATCCTTAAACCATCACTCATTTTAACATTTGTGAACTTAGCGCCTCCTTGGTGGATTTTGCGGTTTGAAAACAAACTTTAGACTATAAACAAGTAACTAGAAAACATTTTTTGCGAAGCAAACTATATCAACCTCTATAAAAAGAGTAAACGGTTTACTCTCTGATGAACTCCAATATGTTTTATAAAAGCAATTTTCTGCTTATTACTTTATAGTAAGAAAATCCTAGTATTTATAGTGCTTTTAGAGCTAATTGGCTGATTTTTAGTTTTAATTTTAACAAATTATTTTGTTAAAAAATTTTTATATTTAAAAAAGCTTACTATTTTAGCCATGTGATTTGGAAAAGATATGCAAATAGTTAGCTTAAAATATCGTTTAAAAAAGATAAATGGTTTTAGTGAATACAATAGTTTCATAAAACATTTAAATTGGTTCTTTAATAATTATAAGCCTCTCTCTCTACGCAAATAAACATTTTAAGAAAATACTTCGTTTTTTATTTAAAGGAAAATCTACTTTTTGGTGAGTGTGTTGTTCACAGAGATGGAAAAGTCAAGAGGTCAATCAAAAAGTAAAAAACAATTGCAGCCATTATGGAACAACGACTGCAATTGAAAACATTTAATTAAAAACGTTTAGAAATTATGAATGCAAAATTAATAATAATAGCGCTAATTGGCGCATTTATGTTTACTTCCTGCGAGAAAGATGAAGTAAATTTACATCCTAAAGCGGATAACATTCAGGGAAATAAAAACCCGAACTCAATAAATAAATCAACTTCAAGTTCAGATAGTATTGATGTTGATTTGTCACAATTTATAGGGGATATATTATCAAGTAATTCGCCTTCTATTACAGATGTTGAGACAGCACTATTGTATACAGAGTCAACTTTATATTGGAGACTCAATCATCCTGACTTAATACCTGGAGAAACTCAAGTGTATGACCTAGAGTATACGATAAATGTTGATGGAGGTGAAGTGAGCGGTTCGGATTTGTTACAGTTAAATAATGATATTTATGATGAACTTGTTGTTATTGCAGAAAGTGCAGAAACAGAAGAGGCTAGTGATGGTGAAAAGTTTTGGTTTGAAATGGATGTTATTATCCCTGATGTAATAAGCTCTCCATTAACTGTTCAAGTAAAGGCAATATTGGGTTTTAATAAATCAAATAATAACTGTAGTATAATGGATGATTGGAAGGGCTATTTAACAGGAAGGTGTTTACAATCAAATCAAACATACGTGACATCAATTTTAACGGCAAAACTCAATGACCCTAATTGTTCGTATAGTAACGTTGAGAAGTGTTCAGGTTTTGGATATACCGGAGGTACTTTAGGTGGAGGATATGTTTATAATAATGTTCCAACTGGTGTTGTTGGTCGGTTTAACACTAGAAAACATATGCCACAGTGTAGTTTTTTGTGGAATTCAACTTCTATGACAGCGTGTATAACCTCAAATAGAATGAATACTTATTATTTAAATAATACACTGCCTAGTATCCCATGGTGGGGTAGTTGGCAAAGTTCTTTTAATATGGGAGCTATTATAAAGAAGATTAAATCATACCGTGTTGATAGGGTTTATGCAAATGGAGAGTATCAACATGAATTTGATGTTGTATATTATGATGCTTGCACTAAGGTAGTTGTGCCGGGTCATGACGAAAAACCTAGACCTTCATGGATATAAGAAAGAAATTTATGTTATTAACAATCTTAACGATAATGACTGGGCAGATATCTGCCCAGTCATTTACTCAAGAGATTGATTTAGGACAAGAGGAAGAATTAAATGATGTAATTAGTGTGTCAAATAATAGATTCATTGTAGCTTCTGTTGTAGGAGATAGTATAGATGATTACTTTCCTTATTATTTAAATTCCCATATATTAAACCTAGATAGTATTGGACAAGTAGTTAGTAGCTATCAGATTAATGACTTTTATGCTATTCAACTCTACAAAAAATCTAACATGTTTTTTGTATATGGCACTTTACAGGGAAATGTTCAAGGTAGTGCTATTTATTCTTTTAATTATCAGTTTGTAATGGTTGATTCGTTGAAATTTATAACTAGTGAACGACATAAAAGTGCGTACAAGATTTCTATTGATAATAGAGGAGAGATTAATATACCTTTCACTCAGTTTGATAGTATACAAAACTATTATTACTCTTCTCTTTTAAAGATTGATGCGAATTTAAATATAGTAGATACAGTTCTATATGATACTGTTTCATTTACAGTTTCTACTGGGAAGTTTAATTCAAGTAATAATATTCTTGTTTATCAAGAAGCAGTCAATTACAGGCAAATGCCTTCCAAAACTCGAAACCCCATTTTTGTTGTTGATAGTAATGGTCAAAAATTACAACAAGTATCAACTGTAATGCCTGTGTATAACTCACAGTTGGATGATAGCTTAATGATTAGTCGTTTTCCTCATTTGGAAGAATTGCCCAATAAAAATGTAGTTTTATCCGGCATACTTCAGAACCAGCAAAGTTATGTGCCCGGCTCTTCTGAGTATATTTATGATTATGGGATAATTGTATATGATTCTAATATGAATTACCTCAGTCACCAAGTGCTTGGCTTGGTTGATACGGCAGACTTTCCTGCAACTACAAACATAGCAGTGGTTGATAGTAGCTTCTACATTGCCGGTGTCTCACAATGGTATCCTAATGATTATTATAAAAATATCAACAATTTTATTCGTGTAAGTCAATTCGACTTTCAGGGCAATTTAATCAATTCTAGAAATTACCAAGTAGGTGACTTTGTTAAAATTAACTCCATCAAACCTACAGAAGATAAGGGCTTAATTCTAGTGGGTTCAAATTACAAACTATTTGGCGGAACAGGTGGACTTAATGGCTTTGTCATGAAAATAGATTCATTGGGAAACTTGAACACGAATATTAATAAAGTTAATGGTCAAACTATAGCAAAAGATAATTACAAAATCTACCCTAACCCTGCAAAAGATGAACTTAAGTTGTTAAAGTTAAATCAATTCAAACCCTATGAATTTGAGTTGTACGACACTTTTGGTCGTTTGGTAAAAACAGTTTCTTGGCGAGAAGATCATCAAACAGTTGACGTTTCTTCCTTAGCAAGTGGCATGTATGTTTATCGCATAATCGATAGAGAAGGAAATGTGGGGAGTGGGAAGTTGATGGTGGAGTAGAGTTAATTACGAATCTGGGAAACCTAACGAAGTGGTTCGACGAAGTCAATTTCGAATGAATTGAGGCGGTTAATGGTTTGGGTTTTAAATTGGAGTACTGCGGAATTTTAGGGAGTATTGAACCTTAATGAAGGTCTTAACTTTCTTAATGGTTAAAAGAGAAATTAAATACGAGACCTTGTGCAAAGTAAATAAAACTCTGAGTTTTCCGTGTCTCTGTGGTTAAAGGAATGATAAGAGAGTAAAGAAAGTAGATGCATTTATTAAGCTTTTTTCATTCATCCTTAAACCATCACTCATTTTAACCTTTGTGAACTTAGCGCCTCCTTGGTGGATTTTGCGGTTAGAAAATAAACTTTAGACTATAAACAAGTAACTAGAAACCATTTTTTGCGATACCGATAACAATCGGCAAATAATTAACTTCAAACTTCAATTACTTTAGACACTTCAACCTTCTTGATTCTTGCAGCAAAGCGATCTTGCCTCTTGGCTCTAATAAGAACTTTAGGCACTTTAAACTTAAGTTTTTATTGGATAATCCTATTTCTTCTCAAATATTCTAACATCTCCTCCGTAGCCCCGGAACTTTCCTTTACATACTTTTCAGCAGCTTCAGCGGCTTTTTGATAAAAGTCAGTATCGTTCAACAACTGCTGAATTTTAGTTTCAAATTCATTGTAATTGTTTACGCTAAATGCGGCGTTTAATTTTATCAAGTCGACAGCTTCTTGAAATCGTTGGTAGTTGGGGCCGAAAACTAAGGGTAAGCCGTAAACTGCTGCTTCTAGGGTGTTGTGAATGCCGGCGCCAAACCCTCCGCCAATGATCGCTATTTTACCGTATCGATAAAGCTTTGAGAGCATACCAATGCTGTCGATGATAAGAACTTGAGTTTCTTTTAAAAGGGGGAAGTTATTATTAATTTCAGACCACAAAAGTGCTTTGTTGAAATTGCTTTTTAACTTTTCGATTTTAGCTGCATCAATTTCGTGGGGAGCAATAATGATTTTTTGGTGAGGTAAGGCTTCTGCAATTTTTATGGCGAACTCATTTTCCTTTTCCCAGCTGCTGCCAAAGATAAGTGCGTTATTATTTGGGGCAAATTCTTCTAATTCTTCCGGCTTAAAGGGTTCTTTCGGCAATTCAATTACACGATCGAAACGACTGTCGCCGCAAACTGTAGTGTTTTTATAGCCAATACTTTTTAATAATTCTGCGGTTGCTGTGTTTTGTACAAAAAAGTGTTCAAAAGCGCTTAGTTGTCGACTAAACCACTTTCCATAAGATTTGAAAAAGTACAAATCTTTCCACAAAATCCCCGAAAGTAAAAAAGTGGGTGTATTTCTCCTCTCTAGTTCATTAAGGTAGTTGAACCAATACTCATATTTTACAAAAACAGCCATTTTAGGATTTAAAAGGGCAATAAAATCTTTGGCGTTTCTTTTAAGATCCATTGGTAAATAAGTCACCACATCGGCATGTTGGTAGTTTTTACGTAACTCATAACCTGAGGGCGAAAAAAAACTTAAAACGATAGTGTAGGAGGGATGCTCTTTTTTTAACTTTTCAATCAGCGGGCGACCTTGCTCAAATTCACCTAAAGAAGCAGAGTGTACCCAAATGCAATTTTCTTTTCCTTTTAGCTCATGCGATAATTTCTGTTTCCAGTTTTTGCGACCATTTACCCAAAGTTTTGCTTTTGGGTGAAAAAGAGAAGCCAACTGCATCACCCAATGAAATAGAAGTACAAAAAGTTGATAAAGAAAGTACATGTGTGAATTTTAGTAATAATAAAATTCTTCAGAAGCCCGACTTCTAAATGGGATAATCCAACCCACTTTAAAGCCGCTGAGTAAATCCAGTTTTTGCTCGGTATCATAAGAGCGACTATCGTAGTTGTATTTTCTGCGATTGTATGTGATGGCTTGATTGAACTCAAAGCCTGCATAAAAGTTAACTAAATTGCTTTTTCCAAAGTATTGGTATCCGATAAATTGACGGAAAGCAAGCCCGCTATGCAGTCGATCGTAGCCTTTTATCATTTCATCGCTGAGTTGAAAAACAGTTCCATCTCTGTAGTCGATTTTAATTTTGTGCTGCAAATAACCCACTCCGGCTTGAATAAAAATTCCGGAATTAGGGTTTGGGCTGAGTAGGTTGAGTACTTTTCCTACTGATGCGTAAAAAGACAAACCTCTTTGTTCGTAAATAAGTTTAACTAACTCTCCGTCGGAGTCGGTTACATCGCCGGCACTGTTGATAATGTCGTTGAGCAAACCTTGAACTTTTACATTGCGACTGAATAAGTAGTTTCCTTCAATTTCAAACTCCCAATTGGATTTGGTTTTGTATCCAAAAGCTCCACCAACTCCATTAATGTTTCCATAGCGATCTTCTAAGTCGCCACCGGCAGCTGAATATTGGTATTGAAATCGGATAAATGGAATGCCTTCTGAAGTAGCTTTGTCCTCATCTTTTTCATCTGCCTTAGTTTGCGCATAAAGTTGTAGTGCACAAAAAGAAAGGGCGAAAATTAAAGAAAGACGAATTTTTAACACATTCATTGGGCTAAATTACCAACAATTTTTAAGGAAAAACTTCCATAAAAACACTATCTTCGCAACCCAAATTAAAAAGCTGAATATGCGAGATATTCAAATGGTTGACTTGAAAAGTCAATACCAAGACATAAAAAAAGATATTGATTCCCGAATTCAAAACGTAATTGACTCAACTGCCTTTATTAACGGGCCTGAAGTGAAACGTTTTCAGGAAGAGTTAGAAACGTACTTAGACGTGAAACATGTAATTCCCTGTGGGAATGGTACTGATGCCTTACAAGTAGCCTTGATGGCATTGGATTTAAAACCCGGTGATGAAGTGATTACCACTACATTTACCTTCGTAGCAACAGCAGAAGTTATCGCTTTATTAGGATTGCGTCCGATTTTAGTGGACGTAAATCCGGATACATATTTGATTTCTTCTTCAGAAATTGAAGCGGCCATTACGCCCAAAACAAAAGCCATTATTCCGGTGCATTTGTTTGGTCAGTCTGCCAATATGGAAGAAATTATGCAAGTAGCCAATAAACACAACTTAAAAGTGGTGGAAGATGGAGCTCAATCGATTGGTGCTGATTTTGTCTTTGAAAATGGCAAGAAGCAAAAGTCAGGAACCATTGGCGATTTTGGTTGTACTTCCTTTTTCCCATCTAAAAATTTAGGATGTTATGGAGATGGAGGAGCGCTTTTTACCAATGACGATACTTTGGCGGAAAAAGCTAGAATGATTGTGAATCACGGAATGAAGGTGCGCTATTATCACGATGAAATCGGTGTAAATTCTAGATTAGACAGTATTCAGGCGGCCGTCTTGAGCGTTAAACTTCAAAAATTGAATAAATACAATCGCTCGAGAAACAATGCTGCTAATTATTACGATCAAGTGTTTTCTGAAATAGAAGAATTGCAAACTCCTGTGAGAGTTGAAAACTCTACGCATGTTTTCCATCAATACACCTTAAGAGTGTTAAATGGTCAGCGTGATGCTTTGCAAAAGCACTTAATGGATAATGGTGTTCCTGCCATGATTTATTATCCGGTGCCGCTTCATCAGCAAAAAGCTTATCGAGACGATCGTTATCAAGACGGAGCTTTTCCCGTGGCAGAGCAATTAGCAAAAGAGGTGATTTCATTGCCAATGCACACGGAGTTAGATGAAGATCAGTTAGGTTATATTACTGAGAAAGTAAAAGAGTTTTTTAAATAAAATAGATCTTAAATGAAAATAGCTGTTGTAGGAACAGGATATGTTGGATTGGTTACCGGAACTTGCTTGGCAGAAACCGGAAACGAAGTGGTTTGTGTAGACATTGACGAAGCAAAAGTTCAGAAAATGAAAAATGGGATTGTGCCCATTTACGAACCGCACTTAGATGCGCTTTTTGAGCGAAATATCAAGCAAAAGCGATTGAGCTTTACGACGGAGTTGAAAGAGGCGATAAAAGATGCCACGATTATTTTCTTGGCACTGCCCACACCTCCAGGAGAGGATGGGTCTGCTGACTTATCTTACGTTTTAGGAGTTGCCGATGAACTCGGAAAAATGATTGAAGATTACAAAATCATTATCGATAAAAGTACAGTGCCTGTAGGAACTGCTGAAAAAGTAACGGCTGCAGTAGCTAAAAACGCAAAAGTAGAATTCGATGTGGTTTCCAATCCTGAATTCTTGCGTGAAGGTTTTGCAGTGGATGATTTTCTTAAGCCGGATCGAGTGGTGATTGGAACGCGCTCTGAAAAAGCGAGGAAAATGTTGGAGGAGTTGTATAAGCCCTATGTTCGTCAAGGGAATCCAATTATTTTTATGGATGAAAAGTCGGCTGAGCTAACAAAGTATGCAGCCAATGCTTTCTTGGCTACCAAGATTACTTTTATGAATGAAATTGCCAACTTTTGCGAAAAAGTAGGTGCTGACGTAGATGCCGTTCGTGCGGGAATTGGCTCAGACACGAGAATTGGCAAGCGCTTTTTATTTCCGGGTATTGGATACGGAGGAAGTTGTTTCCCAAAAGACGTACAAGCTTTGGCAAAATCGGGCAAAGAAATGGGCTACGATTTCCAAATATTGGACTCTGTAATGCGCGTTAACCAAGAACAAAAAACTTCATTGGTACCTAAAATTAAAGAGTACTTTGGTGGCGATTTGAAAGGAAAAAGTATTGCACTTTGGGGATTGGCTTTTAAACCGGATACGGACGATATTAGAGAAGCTCCGGCCTTGTATTTAATCGATGAGTTATTAAAAGAAGGAGCAACAATTGCGGCTTACGATCCCGAAGCAATGTCGAATGTGCAGGAGCGCTTAGGCGATAAGATTCGTTTTGCTATGGATTTATACGATGCTTGCGATGATGCAGATTTCTTAATCATTGCAACAGAGTGGTCGGTTTTCAGACATCCTGATTTTAAGAAGGTAAGCCAAAAGCTAAATGAAAAAATTATTTTCGACGGTAGAAACCTTTACGATTTAGAGTTGATGGAAAAAGAAGGATTTGATTACATCAGCATTGGTAGAGATAAAGTTTTAGCAAAATCATGAAACGTGTATTAATCACCGGAGCAGCCGGATTTTTGGGTTCTCATCTTTGCGATCGCTTTATAGAAGAAGGCTATCGAGTGGTGGGAATGGACAACCTCATTACCGGAAATATTGAAAATTTGGAACACTTATTCCCTTTAGAGGAATTTGAGTTCTACAATCACGATGTTTCTAATCACGTTCACGTTTCCGGAGATTTAGATTACATATTGCATTTTGCATCGCCTGCCAGTCCGATAGACTACTTAAAAATTCCTATCCAAACCTTAAAGGTGAGTTCTTTAGGAACACATAATTTATTGGGGTTAGCTAAAGCAAAGTCTGCTAAAATACTTGTAGCTTCTACCTCTGAAGTTTATGGCGACCCTTTAGTACATCCACAATCAGAGGATTATTGGGGAAATGTTAATCCCATTGGTCCGCGAGGAGTTTACGATGAGGCTAAACGCTTTCAAGAAGCAATCACTATGGCTTATCACAATTTTCACAAATTGGAAGTGGCCATTGTCCGCATTTTTAATACTTATGGTCCCCGCATGCGATTAAACGACGGAAGGGTTTTACCTGCATTTATTGGGCAGGCATTGCGAGGTGAAGATTTAACCGTATTTGGAGATGGCTCACAAACGCGTTCTTTTTGCTATGTGGTTGACTTAGTGGAAGGGATTTATCGTTTGCTGATGAGCGATTACGCACAGCCGGTAAATATTGGTAATCCGGATGAAATTACCATTTTAGAGTTTGCAGAAGAGATTATTAAACTAACAGGGACGCAACAAAAAATCACTTTTAAGGACTTGCCAAAAGACGATCCGATGCAGCGCCAACCGGATATTACAAAAGCGAGAGAATTATTAGGTTGGGAGCCTAAAGTGAGTAGAGCAGAAGGATTGAAAATTACTTATGAGTATTTTAAATCGCTAAGTGAAAAGGCTCTATACAAAAAAGAACACAACGATTTTTCAAAATACATCCGCAAATGACAAACTATTTTGCTCATGAAACTGCCGTAATCGACGAAGGTTGCGAAATTGGCGAAGGAACTAAAATATGGCACTTTTCTCATATTATGCCCGGGGCTAAGCTAGGGAAAAAATGCAATATCGGTCAGAACTGTGTGATTTCTCCGGATGTTGTCTTGGGAAATCAAGTAAAAGTGCAAAACAATGTTTCCATCTACACCGGAGTGGAATGTGAAGACGATGTTTTTTTGGGACCTTCCATGGTTTTTACCAACGTCACTAACCCTCGCTCAGCAGTGAATAGAAGAAATCAATACGAAAAAACATTGGTGAAAAAAGGCGCTACCATCGGCGCCAATGCTACCATAGTTTGCGGACATGATTTAGGGCGCTACTGCTTTATTGGGGCAGGAGCAGTAATTACTAAAACGGTAAAAGATTATGCGCTCATGGTTGGGAACCCTGCTAAGCAAATTGGCTGGATGAGTGAATATGGTCATCGCCTTGAGTTTAATGAGGAAGGCTTTGCCATTTGTCCTGAGTCAAAAGAGAAATATCAATTAGAAAATAATCAAGTTAGAAAATTATAATCATACAATAATAATGTCTATTTATCAGAAATTAGTTAACAAAGAGGAGAGCATTGCCGTAGTTGGATTGGGCTATGTGGGATTACCAATTGCTTTGGCATTTGCCAGAAAAGTGAAAGTAATTGGTTTTGATATCAGCGAAGAGCGCGTAGAGTTAATGAAGAGAAATATTGACCCTAGCGATGAATTGGAAGTTGAGGCTTTTGAGGGAGCGGACATTACTTTTACTGCCAATTTAGAAGATATGAAGTCGGCTAAGTTTTACGTAGTAGCTGTACCAACGCCCATCGATGAGCACAATTTGCCGGATTTAAAACCGCTTTTATCAGCCTCAAAATCGGTAGGTAAGGTGTTGAAGAAAGGGGATTATGTAGTTTTTGAGTCCACTGTTTATCCGGGCTGTACGGAGGAGGACTGTATTCCGGTAATGGAAAAAGTAAGTGGCTTAAAATACCCCGAAGATTTTTCTGTCGGTTATTCTCCTGAGCGAATTAACCCGGGTGATACTCAACATACCTTGGAAAATGTTGTAAAAGTCGTTTCCGGAGACAGTGAGGAGTCTTTGGAAGAGATTGCTAAGACTTACGAGTTAGTTGTTGGAGCAGGTGTTCATCGTGCTGAAAGTATAAAAGTTGCAGAAGCGGCAAAAATTATTGAAAATACTCAAAGAGATGTGAACATTGCCTTAATCAATGAGCTTTCAATTATCTTTAATAAGATGAACATTAATACGTATGATGTTTTAAGAGCTGCAGGCACAAAGTGGAATTTCTTGCCTTTCTCTCCCGGTTTAGTTGGCGGTCATTGCATTGGAGTTGATCCTTATTACTTAACATACAAGGCAAAAGAATATGGTTATCATGCGCAAATCATCAATTCCGGTAGATCGGTAAATGATGGTATGGGAGCACATATTGCCAGCCGAGTGATGAAAGAAATTGTTGCCCGTAGACACAAGAGTGATGGGGCAAAAGTCTTGATTATGGGGACTACTTTTAAGGAAAATGTTAGCGATATCAGAAATTCAAAAGTTGTTGACGTAATTAAAGAATTACAAGCTTTTGGTTTAAACGTCGAGGCTGTGGATCCACATGCTTCTGCCAAAGAAGTGAAAAAGCACTATGGTTACTCCTTGTCAGACGAAGTTGGAAATGATTACGATGCAGTAATTGTTGCTGTAAATCATGATGAGTATATAAATTTAGATGGGGCATACTTTGATAAAATCATGAAGTCAAGCGGTTTTGTGTTTGATGTGAAGGGAAAGTTGAAAGAAAAAATCGAATCGACAAAATACCTTAGTTTATAATGAGTACAAAAAGCATTTTGATTACCGGAGGAGCGGGATTTATAGGCTCGCATGTAGTGCGCTTATTCGTAAATAAATATTCCGATTATCAAATCGTGAATTACGATAAGTTGACTTATGCCGGAAACCTTGAAAACTTAGTTGATGTTGCCGATAAATCCAATTATACTTTTGTGAAGGGAGATATTTTGGACGAGCAATTGTTAGATGAGGTTTTTGAAAAGCACGAAATAGATGCGGTGATCCACTTGGCTGCTGAATCGCATGTTGATCGTTCGATTACTAATCCAAATGCTTTTATTGAAACCAATGTAATGGGAACTGCTACTTTAATGAATGTAGCTCGAAAACATTGGAAAGATTTTAACGGAAAGTTGTTTTATCACGTCTCTACTGATGAGGTTTACGGTTCATTGGGAAAAGAGGGCTATTTTACAGAAACCACTCCTTACGACCCTCGCAGTCCTTATTCTGCTTCAAAAGCTTCATCCGACCATTTAGTGAGAGCATATCATCACACCTATGATTTGCCCGTGGTGATTTCAAATTGCAGTAATAATTATGGTGCGAATCAGTTCCCGGAGAAGTTAATTCCTCTTTTTATACATAACATTAAAGAGAACAAAAGTCTTCCCGTTTACGGTAAAGGCGATAATGTTAGAGATTGGCTTTGGGTAAATGACCATGCAGATGCAATTGATGTGATTTTTCACTCGGGAAAAGTAGGAGAGACCTATAATATTGGAGGAAACAACGAGTGGCAGAACATTGAGCTCATTAAGAAGCTTTGTGAGATTATGGATGAAAAGCTGGGAAGAGCAGCCGGAAGCTCTGAAAAGCTAATCACCTACGTGAAAGATCGACAAGGGCACGATAAACGATATGCCATTGATGCATCTAAGTTAAAAAATGATTTAGGATGGGAGCCTTCGATTGATTTTGCTGAAGGCTTAGAAAAAACGGTTGATTGGTATTTGCAAAATGAAGCTTGGCTAAAAAATGTCACTTCAGGAGCTTATCAAAAATACTATCAAGAACAATATCAAAATAGGTAAAATAGATTATGTTTCAGAAGGCCTTCCATTCAAATGATATCTCCAAATTTCGCTTTTTAATAAGTGGAGGTGCAGGCTTTATTGGTTCAAATTTGGTGGAGTATTTACTCAAATATGGAGCGAAAGAGATTCGTGTGATCGATAACCTTTCTACCGGCTTTGAGGATAATTTGAAAGCCTTTCTTGAGCAGCCTAACTTTACTTTTATCAATGCAGATATTAGTGATTATGAAAGTTGTTTAAATGCATGCGAAGGAATTGATTATGTGAGTCATCAAGCGGCATTGGGTTCTGTGCCCAGAAGTTTAAAAGATCCTATTGGAACCAATGCTGCAAATGTAGACGGCTTTGTGAATATGGCAACAGCTGCCAGAGAACAAGGAGTGAAACGCATGGTGTATGCAAGTTCTTCTTCCGTTTATGGAGATAGCTTGGTTTTACCTAAAGTAGAAGAACAAATTGGCAATCCACTTTCTCCTTATGCGGTGAGTAAATACACCAATGAGCTTTACGCAAAAGTATTTGCAGGAAGTTATGGTCAAGAGTTGATTGGTTTGCGTTACTTTAATGTTTTTGGTCCACGACAAAGTCCTGAAGGAGATTATGCGGCTGTCATTCCATTATTTATAGAAGCGCTGAAAGCCGGTGAATCGCCAATCGTTCATGGCGATGGGAAACAAACCCGCGATTTTACCTTTGTTGAAAATGCCGTTCAGGCCAATGTAAAAGCCTTTTTTACTTCTCATAAAAATGCCATTGGAGAAGCCTTTAATGTCGCTCTAGGCGAATCGTTTAGTCTACTTGATTTACTGCATAGTCTACAAGAAATCCTTCAAACGGATGTAAACGCCATTCACCAAGATGAAAGAGCCGGAGATATTAAAGATTCCTTGGCGGACATTTCTAAAGCACAACAACTGTTGGACTATCAACCCAATGTTCACTTTAAAGAAGGTTTGCGCAAAACAGTAGCGTATTTTGCCTCAGTTTGAGTTTTGCTCAGTTCAAATTAAATACCTTTGATGAATCTTTAAGAAAAGATAATTCATGCAGTGGTTAAAAAAAATATTTGGAAAGGAAAAGCAGTTGTCGCCCATACATTTGGGGCAGTTGCAAACCGATTTTCACTCTCATCTAATTCCCGGAATCGACGATGGTGCGCAGAGCATGGAGGATAGCCTTCAAATGATTCGTCGCTTTAAAGAGTTAGGTTATCAAAAAGTGATTACTACTCCTCATGTAATGTCGGACTTTTATAGAAATGATTCAGCCACCATTTTAAGCGGTAGAGATGCTGTGAGAAAGGCATTGGCAGAGGCTAAGATTGAGATTGAATTTGATGCTGCTGCAGAATATTATTTAGACGAACATTTTGAGGCAAAAATACATGCCAAAGACTTACTGACTTTTGGTGATAATTATGTGCTTTTTGAATTGCCTTTTGTGGCAGAGCCACCTAATTTGGCAGCTGCAATTTTTGAAATGCAAACCAACGGTTACAAGCCAATTTTGGCGCATCCTGAACGCTATGGCTTTTGGTATAAGGATTTTGATAAGTATCATGAAATGAAAGATAAGGGGGTTTATTTACAGTTGAATATGCTGTCGCTCATTGGGCATTATTCTCCGGAAACGCAAAAAATAGCCGAGCGCTTGATCGATGAAGAGCTGATTACTTTCTTAGGTTCCGATTGTCACAATGTGGGGCATCAGCAATTAATGGAAATAGCTAGAACTAAACCTTATTTACATCGATTGATTGAAAGTGGGAAGTTGTTGAATGGAAGTCTATAATTCCTAAGAATTAAGAGAAAATTGCTATGAAGTAAAAGTGGTTTTTGAGGTTAAACTTGATGAAGGATTAAAGATTAAGGAAAAAAGATTAAGGAGGAAAGTTGTTAGTTCAAATTTTGCATTTGACATTCTAACCTCTCTAGTTTACTCTTTATCATTTGAAACTTGACATTTGCGATTTGGCACTCAATTAAACCACATTCACTTCTCTTTCCAATTCCACTCCAAACTTTTGGATAATGGATTGCAAAATGCGTTCAGATAAGTTGTAGATTTCATTTCCACTCGCGCCGCCGTAGTTGACTAGCACTAAAGCTTGCTTTTTGTGTACACCGTAGTTTCTTTCGGTATAGCCTTTCCAACCGGCTTTTTCAATGAGCCAACCGGCTGCTAATTTATAACCACCTTGCGGCAGTTCATAAGCCGGCATGTCTTTGAATCGCTTTTTTAAGCTTAAAAACTTTTCCTTAGAAACGATTGGGTTTTTAAAGAAACTCCCGGAGTTGCCAATTTCTTTTGGGTCGGGTAGTTTACTTTGGCGGATTTGAATCACCGCATCGGAAATGGCTTTGATCGACAAATGATCTTGGTCGACACCATTGGCTAATAACTGTGCTTGAATAGCACCGTAGCTGACTTTGAAAGTGGGTTTTTTATTGAGTTTAAAACTTACAGAAGTGATGAAGTACTGTCCTTTGTGTGTGGTTTTAAAAATGCTGCTGCGGTAGTCGAATTGACATTCTTCATTGGTGAAAATCATTTTTTCAGCATCAGCTAAACGCAAACATTCCACTTCGGTAATTACTTCCTTTACCTCTACGCCATAAGCACCAATGTTTTGCATAGGACTCGCACCCACTTTTCCGGGAATGAGGGAAAGGTTTTCAATACCGGCATAGCCTTGTTCAATGCAGTGAAGTACAAATTCATGCCAATTTTCTCCGGCACCGACTTTTAAAGTAATGCTTTTGTCATTTTCTTCAATGCCTTCAATGCCTTTAATGTGATTGTTAATCACCGTTCCATTAAAATCTTCGGTTAAAAGAATGTTGCTCCCTCCACCTAAAATTAAGATGGGTTCTTCGTATTCCTTTTGTTTAAAAAATGCCTGTGCATCCTCAAAACTGTCTATGCGAACATAGTTCTTTGCTTTAGCTTCAATGCCAAATGTGTTTAAGGCTTTGAGTTCTTTGTTTTCTTCTATCTTCATCTTGCCGCAAAGATAGATTTTTGCTTTTGAGAAATATTCAAAAAATGCTCACTTTTATCCTCTATGCCGAGCAAGGAGAAAATTGTACTTTCTGTTATTAACGATTTGAGCAACGATCAACGATTGCATAAAGTTTGTACTTCCTTGCAAAAGCATGGTTTTGAGCCGGTATTGGTCGGGCGTTATTTACCAAACTCCACTACAGTTGAGCGAAGCTATTCCACCAAACGCTTTCGTTTGTGGTTTAATAAAGGACCGCTTTTTTACCTCAATTACAATTTGCGCTTGTTTTTTTATCTGCTCTTTTCAAAGGCTTCCATTTTTGTCGCCAATGATTTGGATACGCTTTTGGCGAATTATTTAGCGGCTAAACTAAAAGGCAAAAAGTTGGTTTACGACAGCCACGAATTGTTTACTGAAGTTCCGGAGCTGATTCACCGTCCCAAGGTACAAGCGATTTGGAAAAAGTTGGAAAAATGGATGCTGCCCAATATTCAATATGCCTATACCGTTAGCGAAGGGCTGCAAGACTATTATTACTCTAAGTACAATATTGATATGAAGTTGATTCGCAACTTTCCTTTTGTAAAAAGAAATAGTACTTTACCGAAGAAAGAAAATTACCTGATTTATCAAGGCGCTTTAAATATAGGTAGGGGGGTGGAAGAGTTGATTGCTGCCATGCAGTTTGTAGAAAACCATCAATTGCTCATCGCCGGTGGCGGAGATATTGATCAAGAATTGAGGCAGCTAGTAGAAAGTTTAGGACTAAAGGATAAAGTCACTTTTTTAGGTAGATTGCCTTTGGAGCAACTCAGTGAAATTACAGCCAAAGCAAAGCTGGGTTTTTCCATTGAAAAAAAACAAGGTTTAAATTACGAACTGGCTTTGCCCAACAAGATATTTGATTATATTCAGTCTGCAGTACCGGTTCTTTACAGCGATTTACAGGAGGTGAAAAAAACACTTAAAGGTTATGAAGTAGGTGAGGAGCTAAAAAGTTATGAGGCAAAAGAATTGGCCGAGCAAATTCAACAAATGCTCAATTCCGATAACTACGAAAAATGGTTGCAGGAATGCAGTAGAGCAGCAGCTGTCTTTTGTTGGGAAAATGAAGAGCAAAAATTAATTGAACTATACAGAGAAGTTGAGAGAGCTTGATCTACATATTGTCGCTTTTGATGTGCCTTTTCCGGCCGATTACGGTGGCGTAATTGACGTTTTTTACAAGGCGAAAAGTTTAAATGACTTGGGCTTAAGAATTGCCTTACATGTATTCGACTACGGCAGAGGAAGACAAGCAGGCTTGGAAAAAATAGCTGCTGAGGTACATTATTATCCGCGTAAAAACAATCTTTTAAAGCAACTGTCTTCGCTTCCATTTATCGTGAACAGTCGCTCCTCTGAGCTTTTGCTCCGTCGATTAAAAGCTGATCAAGCACCTATTTTGTTTGAGGGCTTGCATTCTACTTATTATTTGAATCATCCGGATTTAGCAAATCGGAATAAAATTGTTCGCACGCACAATGTTGAACATGATTATTACAGCGCCTTGTCGGAAGCACATAAAGGCTGGAGAAAGTTTTATTTTAAATGGGAAGCAAAGCGCTTACTTCAATATGAGAAGGTGTTAGATGCTGCAAGTTACATTTTGGCCATCTCTCAAAGCGATCAAAAGTATTTTGAAAAATACAAAGCAAAGGTTCATCTACTTTTTCCTTTTCACCCCTTTCAGGTGGAGGAGCATCAATTCTCGCAAGAGGATTTTGCACTTTATCATGGAAACCTTGCTGTAGCTGAAAATCAAAAAGCTGCTGAGTTTTTACTAACTGTTTTTGCAGATTTGGATTATAAATTAGTCATTTCCGGAAAAAATCCAAGAGCGGACTTAAAGCAAAAAATCAAGCAGTTTCATCAAGTTCAATTAATTGAAAATCCAAACGAAGCAGAGCTGAAACAATTGATTCAAACCACCAAGGTCAACTGTTTGCCCACTTTTCAGGCTACGGGAGTAAAACTAAAGCTAATTAGAGCTTTGATTGAGGGAAATAATCTTCTGGTGAATTCAACCATCTTAGAAGGTACGAACTTGAATCATTTTTGTGAAATTGCAAACACCAAAGAGGAATGGCAGCAAAAGTTGGTTGAGGTATTTCTAAATGGGAAATCGCAAAATGAAATTATTCAGCGACAAAATGCGGCGGCTAGCATTTTCGACAATCAAAAATCAGCTATGCTTCTGAAGGAATTGTGCGTTCCGGCTCAGTAATGGTTTCATTTTCGAATTGCAGCACTCTTCCGGGGAATTTTCTAATCAGTTCGTAATCGTGGGTTGCAACAAGCACGGCTTTGTTGTTTTGGCTAATGGAAACCAAAAGTTTCATGATTTCAATAGAAGTTTCAGGATCTAAGTTTCCGGTGGGCTCATCGGCTAAAATGATCTCCGGATCGTTCAATAATGCTCTGGCAATGGCCACTCTTTGTTGTTCTCCGCCCGATAATTCATGCGGCATTTTAAAACCTTTGTTGCCCAAACCTACTTTCTCTAAAACTACCTGAATGCCTTCTTCTATTTCTTTTTTGTTTTTCCAGCCGGTGGCGCGCATCACAAACTTCAGGTTATTTTTTACGGTACGGTCGGAGAGCAATTGAAAATCTTGAAATACAATACCGATTTTTCTTCTCAAAAAAGGAATCTTTGAGCGTTTTATGTTCTGTAAATCAAATCCGGCAACACTTCCTTTCCCTTCTTGAAGTTTAAGCTCTGCGTAAAGGGTTTTTAAGAAACTGCTTTTTCCGCTGCCATTTTTTCCAACCAAATAAACCATTTCGCCTTTTTCTATTCTAAGACCTATGTTAGAAAGTACTAAGTGTTTTTTCTGGAAAACATTTACGCTGTTTAATTCAATAATGGCTGATCCGGGCATAATTCACAATTTAAAACAAAGATATAAAAAGCTTTGTAAGCAATACCTCAAAGGTGCAAGCCATTTAAGAAAAAATAGGTGTACACTGAACAATTCTATCAACAAAAATGCGTTGAAAACTTCAACAGCTCTATGCTTTCAATGCTTGAGCATAAAGCTATCTTTAATGAATTAAAAAATCACTCTAACGGATTGTTGAATAGTGGGGAAAAATATTAGTTATCAGTTTGCTATAGTGGGCTTCTTGTTTTTAAGTGGCCTGTTTTTAAGTCAGCACAACAGCTTAAATGCGCAGCAAAGTTTGTACTTTCATGAGCGCAATACGGATTTTAGAAATGCCTTGGACTTGTATGAAAAAGAAAAGTTTTATGCAGCTCAAGAATATTTTGAAAAAACCATTCATCAAATTCAAGATGTACATTCTGAGGTTCGCATAGATGCAGAATACTACAGAGCGCTTTGTGCTATTGAATTGTTTCACGACAATGCGGCAGTGCTTTTGAGAAATTTTATCGAAGATCATCCGGAAAGTCCGCACATTACTTCTGCTTATTTCAACTTAGCAAAGTTTCAGTTTCGCAAAAGACGCTACGAAGATGTGTTGATTTATTTGTCTGCTATTGATCCGCTAGATTTAAAAAAGGAAGAACAAGCTGAGTATTACTTCAAAAAAGGCTATGCTCATTTTCAGCTTGAAGAGTATGAATCGGCTGCCAATGCTTTTTACGAAATAAAAGACACTGATAACCCTTATGTTTCTGCTGCGAGATATTACTATGCTCACATTGCTTATTTGAATAAGAACTACGAAACGGCTTCTCAAAACTTCAAGAAAATAGAACACGATCCGCAGTTTGGCTCATTGGTTCCTTATTACCTTACGCAGATTTATTACAAGCAAGAGAAGTATGAAGTTTTGTTGGACTACGCTCCGGCAGTGTTAGATTCTGCTCCTGCAAAAAGGGAAGAGGAGATTAAAAAGTTAATTGGAGATGCTTATTATGAAACGGCCCAATACAAAGAGGCAATTCCTTATTTAAATGATTATTTGAAGCGCCACAGTGGTACAGCTGAAGACTATTATCAATTGGGCTATGCTAAATACCGCTTAGGAAATTTTGAAGCTGCAGTGGATGCTTTTCAGCAATCGGTGAAAGACAATGATACTTTATCGCAGTCGGCTTTTTACTACATTGGTGAGGCAAGTATTAAATTAGATGATAAACAAGACGCTCGCTCTGCTTTTAGAAGTGCCTACAAGCTAGGTGTGGATGATGAATTGACCGAAGATGCGCTTTTTAATTACGCAAAAGTAGCCTATGAACTTTCTTATCATCCTTATGATGATGCCATTATTGCTTTTGAAGAATACATTAACACTTATCCCAATAGTGCGAAAATTAAGCGAGCTTATGAATATTTAGTGGGGGTTTATTATACCACTAAAAACTATAAGGAGGCGCTCAGTTCCATTGACAGAATTAAAAGTCAGGACATAGAGTTACTGCAAGCCAAGCAACGCTTAGCTTATTTTAGAGGAGTAGAGTTGTTTCAAAAAGAAGATTACAGTGGAGCAATCCGGCACTTTAAATTGTCATTGGAAAATGTTTACGACCCGAAACTAAAAGCGGCGGCACAGTATTGGATGGCAGAAAGTTATTATCGTCAGAAAGATTACGATAATGCCGCTCATAATTTTACGGAGTTTTTGGCATCTGCCGGTTCTCGTTCATTGGATTATTTCGCAAAAGGTTATTATCATTTAGGCTATACTTATTATGAAAAGCGAGAATATTCTTCAGCTACTTTTTGGTTTAGAGAATATGTTAAGAATGCTGATAAAGAAAATAAAGGCTTAATTAACGATGCCTACTTAAGATTGGGTGATAGTTATTTTATCCAGAAGAACTACAACAAAGCTGTTGAGTTTTATGGTGAAGCTCAAAAAGTAGGGGTGAAAGATGTGGATTATGCAATTCTTCAATCTGCCATTTCTCAGGGTGTGCTAGGTGATTATAAAGCTAAGGCGAACCAATTGGAGGAATTAGTAAATAAGAAAAAATCATCTGTTTACACGGACGATGGTTTGTTTGAACTGGGAGAGACATATTTAATTTTAAGTAAAGAAACCGACGCTTTAGCTTACTTCAACCGTTTGCTAACTGATTTTCCAAACAGCAATTACGTTGCAGAGTCACATTTGAAAATCGGTTTAATTCATTACAATAGAAAAGAAGATGACTTAGCGTTAAATTCATTTGATCAGGTTGTTGGCCGTTTTTCTTCCACCCAAGTAGCTAAAGAAGCATTGGAAAAGATTCGATTGATTTATATCGACAAAGGAGATGCTACGGCATTTGAAGATTATTTAAAAGGCGTTTCTTTTGCTAATGTTAGCCAGAGTAAATTAGATTCTACTGCTTATACCATTGCTGAGAACAATTACCTTAATGGAAATTGTGAAAAAGCCAATCGCGATTTTACAAATTATTTAAAGCGTTACCCTAAAGGAATTTTTAGTTTAAACGCTCATTTTTATAGAGGTAATTGCGAGTACGAAGCTAACTTTGAGCAAGAGGCCATTAAAGATTTTGAAGAGGTGCTCAATCGTGCTCCAAATAAGTTTGTAGAAAAATCACTTTTAAAGTTGGGCGACTTGTATTTGAGCACACAAATGCCTGAAAAAGCTGCCGAAACCTATTTGAAATTAATAGAAGTTGCCGAACGAAAAGATCAGGTTATTTTAGCGAAAAAAGCATTAATGGAGATTTACTTTGAAGGCGAGAAGTACGACAAAGCATCCATTTATGCTGAGGAGTTGTTGAGCGAGGGATTACTCAATCAAAAACTTTGGGAGAAGGCGCATTTGACATTAGCTAAGATGCAATTGAAAAAAGATAACAAATCATTAGCTGAGCTGCATTTAGACACTTTGTCAGATTTGAATACTGTGATTGGTGCTGAAGCGAAGTATTTAATGGCTCATATTTATCATCAAGATGGAGATCTGGCTAAGTCCGATACAATAATCTACAAATTGTTAGACCAGGTGCCATCGCAACCTTATTGGATTGCAAAAGGCTTTATTTTACTAGCCGATAATTATGTGGCGAAAGAGGATTTTTACAATGCTAAAGTGACTTTTCAATCAGTAATCGATAATGCTGATAATCCTGAATTGGTGGAGATTGCCAAAGAAAAGCTCGCCATATTAAAGGCGAATGAAAATAAAGATGAGGAGGAAGAAGAGCCGATTGAAATCGACTTGAACTCTCCTTCTGAAAAAGAAGATAATGATAGCACTGAAATCAATGAAAATGAAAATAGTGAGGAAGTGCCCAATGAATAAGCAGGGAATTTTAATAGCGGTGTTTTTAATGTGTGGACTAATTGTTCAGGCACAAAATAATTTACCTTCAGATACTTTTAGAGTAGTGAAAGCTTATCAACCTACTTTGGTAGATGCTGATAAAATCACCTCAGAGCCGGAAATTGTAGATACTTTTAAGCTGGAAGCAGATTTGGATTATCAATTTTTTGGTAAGCAAATGCCGGTGAGTTTTGAGCCGGAGCTTATTTCGGCGGCTAGAATTAAAGGAGAACCTTTGGTGAAGCTGTACAATGGGTATGCTCGTGCTGCTGTGGGAAATACAATGATGCCCTTGGCTGAGGTTTATTACGCCAATAAGCGTTCTGACAAATATGCTTTGGGTGCGCATGTAAAATACATGAACCAAAGAGAGCTTTCAGAGTACAAATCTTCAGAAATGAGTCGAACGCACTTTGAGGTTTTTGGCAAGCGTTTTTGGAAAACCAACACTTTTGAAGGGAATATCAATTACGATATGGATGCCATGAATTATTATGGTTATTATCAAATGCCAAGATTGGTGCAAGATGAGTTGCCTTCCGATGAAATTGAACAACAGTATAACCGGCTGGGAGCACATTTTAAGTTGAAAAGCACGAAGCAAGACTCATTCAATTTGCGACATGAAGTGAATGCTGCCTACCAAATGACGACTAACAAGGCGGGCAATCAAGAAAATTACTTTAAAGCCAGCGGAAAGCTCAGTCAGTTTAAAAATGCAGAGTTGTACCAATTGGATTTAATGGTTGATTACAATAAATATGACTTGAGTGAAGAAAGCGCAATATTGGCAATGCAGCCACAAATTAGCACCATTGGTGAGCGTTTTAGAGTAAATGCCGGTTTGGGTATTTTTATGAACTCCGGACCTACTGATGGGTTTCACTTTTATCCATTAGCTGAGGTGAAATACAATGTAATTGAAAATATTTTGGTTCCTTATGCAGGAATTAAGGGAGAAATCCGTAGAAATAACTACAATACCATTACGCGTGAAAACCCTTTTGTAGCACCGGAGATTGAGTTGGAAAATAGCAATCAAAAGCACAATATTTACCTCGGGGTAAGAGGTACCTTGAGCAAAAAGATTTCGTTTAATACGTCTGCATCAAAAATTAGTACAGAGAACGAGTATTTTTATGTAAAGCGACCTACTGAAAATTTGATTCAATCCAAAGCTTTCTATTTGACTTATGATAAGGTTGATGAGTTGAGCTTTAAGGGAGAGCTGGTTTATCGCTTAGACGATAAAATTAAAGTGTACGCTTTGGGAGAGTACTTTAATTACGAAACGCGAAATGAGGAAGAGGCATGGCATCGTCCTGAGCTAAAAGTGAGTGCTTCGGGAGAGTATAATTTAAAAGATAAATTAATCGCTCGTCTGGATTTGTTTTATTGGGGAGAGCAATATGCTCAGCGAGTAACTGAAATTACTACAAATCAGAATTTAGATATTTTAGACCGCAAGTACGGAGTGGAAACTTTAGCTCCCATTTTTGATGTAAACTTAGGTTTCGAATATCGCTACACCAAGAAGCTTTCAGCCTTTATTCAGTTTAATAATATTGGTGGAATTAACTACGAAAAATACCAAGATTACCCCTTGCAAGGATTTAATGTATTTGGTGGCTTAACTTATGGTTTTTAAGTAGGTTATCTTTTAGAGAAAAAGTGCTCAAATTGTTAATTACATGTTGATAAAAGGCACTTATTTCCCATGATTTTATTCCCTTTCCGCAAGGGCTTTACATATCTTTGTTAAGAAGAGATTTAATAATCAAAAAAATGAGTGAAAATCCAGAAGAAAAAGTAGAGAAGAAAGATTATTCAGCCTCGAACATTCAAGTGCTTGAAGGTCTTGAAGCAGTTAGGAAAAGACCCTCCATGTATATTGGAGATGTTGGTGTTAGAGGTTTGCACCATTTGGTGTACGAAGTAGTGGATAACTCCATTGATGAAGCGCTTGCCGGTCATTGTGATACCATTGAGGTTTATATCAATGAAGACAATTCCATTACGGTAAATGACAACGGTAGAGGGATTCCGATTGACTTCCACGAGAAGGAAGGTAAGTCAGCCCTAGAAGTAGTAATGACCGTGCTTCATGCCGGTGGTAAGTTCGATAAAGATACTTATAAGGTTTCCGGAGGTTTGCATGGAGTTGGTGTAAGTTGTGTTAACGCACTTTCAAGCGACTTAAAAGCTGAGGTTCATCGTAAGGGGAAAATATATGTTCAAGAGTACAAAATTGGCGTTCCTCAGTACGATGTTAAAGAAATTGGTGATACCGAGAAGAATGGTACAATGGTTACCTTTAAACCGGATGAAACCATTTTTGAAACAGTAGTATACAATTACGAGACCTTGGCTTCTCGTATGCGTGAATTGGCCTTTTTGAATAAGGGAATTCGCTTGACAATTACCGATAAAAGAGAAACGGATGAAGAGGGGAACTTTATCTCTGAATCCTTTTTCTCAGAGCGAGGTTTGAGTGAGTTTGTTGAGTTCTTGGATGGTTCCAGAGAGCGCTTAATTCCCGATGTAATTTATATGGATGGCGAAAAGAATGAAATACCTGTTGAGGTAGCCATGACTTACAATACTTCTTATGGTGAAAACATTCATTCTTATGTAAACAATATTAATACTCATGAAGGTGGAACTCACCTTTCGGGCTTTAGAAGAGGGTTAACAAGAACACTAAAGAAATATGCTGACGAAAGTGGAATGCTTTCAAAGCTGAAATTTGAGATAAGTGGAGATGACTTCCGTGAGGGACTAACCTGCGTGGTGTCTGTTAAAGTTGCAGATCCACAGTTTGAAGGACAGACCAAGACTAAATTAGGTAATAAAGATGTAATCGGCGCTGTTGATCAAGCAGTGAGTGAGATGCTGTCGAATTACCTAGAAGAACATCCGAAAGAAGCCAAAATCATTGTTCAAAAAGTAATGATTGCTGCTCAAGCCAGACATGCTGCTCGTAAAGCACGTGAAATGGTTCAGCGTAAAAACGTAATGAGTGGTAGCGGTTTACCGGGTAAGTTGGCAGACTGTTCAGAAAAAGATCCTTCTCAGTGTGAGATATACCTAGTGGAGGGAGACTCTGCAGGTGGTACAGCCAAGCAAGGTCGTGATCGTCGCTTCCAGGCAATTATGCCGCTGCGTGGTAAAATCTTGAATGTAGAGAAGGCTATGCAGCACAAAATCTTCGAAAATGAAGAGATTAAAAATATCTATACTGCACTTGGCGTAAAGTTAGGTACAGAAGAGGATGAGCGAGCATTGGATACCTCAAAATTGCGTTACCATAAGGTAATTATTATGTGTGATGCCGATGTTGATGGTAGCCACATTGAAACTTTAATTCTAACTTTCTTCTTCCGCCACATGAAAGAGCTGGTTGAGGGAGGTAATATTTACATTGCAACTCCTCCTTTATATCTGGTTAAAAAAGGGAGTAACTCACGTTATTGTTGGTCTGATGAAGAAAGAGATCGAGCAATTGAGGAGTTTAAAGGAGCCGGTAAAGAGTCTAGTGTAAGCATTCAGCGCTACAAAGGTTTGGGAGAGATGAATGCAGAACAATTGTGGACAACAACCATGGATCCTGAATTTAGAACACTTAGACAGGTTACTATTGATAGCGCAGCAGAAGCAGATCGTATTTTCTCTATGTTAATGGGCGACGAAGTTCCTCCTCGTAGAGAGTTTATTGAGAAGAATGCTAAGTATGCGAATGTAGATATTTAATACGAAATTAGTTTAAAAGAAAAGGGGAGCAAATTTGCTCCCCTTTTTTACTAACCAAAAAATAATAACCAATTAACTACTAGAGTTTTTTACTTCAGATAAAGCAGCTTTACGCGGTCAGTAATATTTCTTTTTTGTCCTTTTTCGTTAGCTACATTTATTGTCCAAACATAGTTTCCTTCAGCTAGTTTTTGTCCACTGTTGTTTAAGCTTCCATCCCATTTCTTTAGTGGAGAATTGCTTTTAAATACTACACTGCCGCTTAAATCGAAAATAGTAAACTCAAAGAATCCTTTGTGGTCTTCAAAACCGTGAGGCATAAAAACTCTACTTTTTTCTATTTCACTTTGAGGATTAATAACATTTTGAAATGGTCCAAAATCATCTTCTATTTGAAGAGGCTTTTCTATCTCACTCACACAGCCGCTTTCATTTTTATATACTAGTGCAAGACTGTAAATTCCTTTTTGACGAAAATCATATTGATTATTTTCGTCTAGCTGAATTTCTTTACCCTCTACAAACCATTTATATTCTAGATGTGCGGGATTAGGTTTGAGCTGTGCCGTAAAATCAGTAAATATCCCGCTTAAATCCTCATAAGTGAAGTCAATTTCTTCAGCCTTGTCAAGTTTGATCTGTTTAGAACTTTCACTAACTATTTGTCCACTTTCATTCCTTACCTTTAGGCTGATTTGATATTCACCGGCATCGTCAAAAATGTAATTAAACTCAGCATTGCTTTGAATAATGCGCTTGTTATTGATAAACCAACGATAAATGAGTGTGCTGCTATTGGTCTGACCGTTATTGTTTTGAGCTGAAAGACGAAGTTCTTCTCCTAAGCAGAGTTTACCTTCAATATTTATATCAAAATTGATATTTTCAACTTCATTTTCAGAAGTGCTTATTTCCGTTTCCTCAATTTCTGCAGGAAGTTTATCCTCTATGAACTCTTCATTTTTAGGTAGTGCAGTTTTCTCGCTAGATTCTGCAATCTCACCATTATCTATTGGTTCTTCTTTGGAATATTCAATTGATGAAGAGGGTTGAACTTTAGATTCCTTATTTATAGTTGCTGCTTTCTCTTCCTGCTTCTTTACAGTTACAGACTGCTCCTTTTTTTCGGTTTTTTCAGTAGCTGTTATTCTATCTGAATTTTGAGAAGAGTCTGTTTTCGTTTCTTTATTTAAGAAATAAACAGCACCACTTAAAACAACAAAGGCAGCAGCAGTTTTAAAAAGTGTTTTGTATTTTGCCCAACTCCCACCACTTACTTTGCTTTCAATAGCATTCCAGTCGGCTTCTTGGTAAGCAAAGTCAGCCTCGTTGATTTTATCACGAAGCAGTTGCTCTTCTCGACTTAAGTTGTTTTTATTTGTTGACATCATTTAATTTTTCTTTGATCATCTTTTTTAAATTTCGCTTTGCTTTTGATAGGTTCGATTTGGAAGTTCCTTCACTAATGTTAAGTTCCTCAGCAATTTCTGCATGCGTGTAGTCATCTAACACATAAAGGTTAAAAACAGCTCGATACATGGGCGAAAGTTGTTGAACACAATCGAGTAAATCTCTACTGCTAATTCCTTCAAAAAGCATCTCTTCAGCTCCTTCATCCGGAATTTGTTCCGCTTTTACCAGCGTTTCGCTCATGGCAAACTTGTTTTTATTTTTCCGGTAGTAATCAATGGCGTTATTTACCATAATTCTACGAATCCAACCTTCCAAAGAACCTTTAAAATTGAAGCGATCAATTTTTTTAAAAACCTTAATGAATCCCTCTTGGAACAAATCTTTTGCATCCTCAGGGCGACCTGCATATCGATAACAAACGGCCATCATAGAGCTATACATTTTCTTATACAGCATCTTCTGATATTTGGCGTCGCCTCGAGCGCATGCCTTCACTACTTCTCTTACTACTTCTTGATCCGATAAATCCATTGAGGCTTTGTGCAATTATGACGCTAAATTATTCAATGGTTGCTTATAAGTAAATATTTTTTTTCAGGGATTCTTTTTTATCTGTAAATCTTTTAAAATACAAGTGGTATTGAGTAATTTAGCCAATCGAAAAATAATCGAAAATAATTTGCTTTTAGTAGGCTGATGAAATAAAAAATAGTCGCTTTAAAGCAGTTTAAACTAATTAAATAAAATAGACAAATGAAAGTTACAGTAGTTGGAGCAGGAAATGTTGGAGCAACCTGTGCAAATGTAATTGCTCACAAAGAACTAGCCAATGAAGTAGTATTGGTGGATATTAAAGAAGGTTTAGCAGAAGGAAAAGCCCTTGATATTTGGGAAACTTCTCCAATTAACCTATATGATACGCGCACGATTGGTTCAACAAATAACTACTCAAAAACAGCTGGTTCTGATGTGGTTGTAATTACTTCCGGAATTCCTAGAAAGCCGGGAATGAGCCGCGATGACTTAATTGCTACCAATGCGGGAATCGTTAAATCGGTTACGGAAAACATTATTAAGCACTCGCCTGATGCAAAGATTATTATTGTTTCTAATCCATTAGACGTAATGACTTACTGTGCTTACCTAACGGCTAAAATTGATTCTAGCAGAGTATTTGGTATGGCTGGTATTTTGGATACAGCTCGCTATCGTTCTTTCCTAGCTGAAGAGTTAGATCTTTCTCCTAAAGATATTCAAGCAGTATTAATGGGTGGACATGGTGATACTATGGTTCCTCTACCTCGTTATACTACAGTTGGAGGTATTCCAGTTACTGAGCTAATCGACGAAGAAAAATTAGACGCCATTGTTGAAAGAACAAAGAAAGGTGGCGGTGAACTAGTAAACCTTATGGGAACTTCAGCTTGGTATGCACCTGGTGCAGCAGCAGCTCAAATGGTAGAAGCTATTGTGCGCGACCAAAAAAGGGTTTTCCCGGTTTGTGCGCTATTAAAAGGTGAATACGGAATGGATAATATCTATTTAGGCGTACCGGTTGTTTTAGGTAAGAACGGTATTGAGAAAATTATTGAGCTCGACTTAAACGATGATGAAAAAGCATTGCTTAATGATTCTGCAAAATCTGTTCGCTCTGTAATGGATGTTTTAGATAATATGGATTTGTTTTAAGGATAAATGAATTGAAATAAAAAAGCTCGCCGATCGGCGAGCTTTTTTTTATTTATCTCTGTATAACAAGTTTTTCTACCGACCTGCCTTTCGAGTTACTCAGCTCAATAAAGTAAATTCCATTTGGAAGTTCATTTCCATTGTATGTCACTCTATTCTTAACGATTAATTGCTCTTTGATTAGCTGACCTTTAATTGAATAAATTCTCAGAAGATTTTCTTCACTCTTATTAAATAGCTCAATAGTGAATTCACCATTTGATGGGTTAGGATAAAGTTTAAAAAGCGATGACTTATTATTTACTGATGCATTACTTTCACTCAATCCAACGCCAAACTTAGCAGCAAAAAGGTTAATTCCTCCATTTTGATTACCCACAACAAGGTCGATTTTACCATCGTTGTTAAAGTCAGCTCCGGAAATGGTTAGTTTCTTACCAATATTTTGAACATCTAAATAGTTTGTATCCGCTAAATGAAAGTTCCCATCCAGGTTGTTTGCAATACTGTCATATAAATGAACTTCACCGTCACCGGTAGCTAAAAGCATATAAGGTGTACCGCTATCATTTTTAATATAAGGAACTGCAGCTGCACTGTACATATAAGTTAGGGCTAAGTTGATTCCTCCAAAGTCCTTTATTGAATAGTCAATAACTCCTGTACTGTTAAACTCATCATCCATTGCATCTGTTCTAAAAGGGTGAGAACATTCGATATAGTTTTGAGCGCTATTTATCGCTGATATAGTTTGTGGAACTCCATTGTTAAGGTTTAGTGGTTCATTTACCCTGATGGTTTGACCTACTTGTAATATATTCAGCTTCGCATTGTTGTTTCTAAGTGTATAACGAACTGTACTGCCCGATTGCCATTCTATCGATTGAACAGCTAATCCAAAAATAGGATTTGCTAAGCTTCCTAGATTGAGGTGGAGCTCTAATCTGCCACTACCATTTCCAACCACTAAATCGGCCAATGAATCCCCATTAACATCAGCAAGTGTTGGAGCTGCCTCAGTGTAGACATTTATTTTATTGAAAGCAGCTGCTTCAAGAGCGAATGCGGCATTTTGATTAGTCGATGAAGTGTCTTTAAAATAATGTAATCTGCCGTAGTAATCACCAATAATTAAATCTTGGTCACCATCATTATCCAAGTCATACATGGCCGGAATTAAGCCTGTTGTCGGTTTGTTGGCAGAGATGTTTAATGGAATAGAACTAAGGTTAGCGTAATTTTCATCTACAAGTTGGTAATCAGGGAAATTTGTTGAACCGGTGTTTTCAAATAAAACTAATTGCGCAACCGGATTTCCCGTGCTATCAACATAACCTTCATTCCCAACTAAAAGGTCAACTTTTCCATCATTATTGTAATCAAAAAAGACAGGAGCACTTCTTAAACCAAAATCCAAAAAGTCTCTGTTGAGGAAATCAGTTCTTTTAAAAGTAAAAGGCGCATTAGGGTTTCCTGTTCCTTTATAAAAGTGAATGTTGTTTCTGCTTTTAGAAAATTCATTGGCGATTCTACTTGTACTGTTGGTGGCAACTATCATATCTTCGATGGAGTCATTATTCACATCTAAAAAATAAGTTGCCGGAAAAAGTTTCAAGTCGATACTTTGATCGAAGTTAGGATATAAGGTATCGTAGCGAAAAATGTGAGAGTTAGTGTGTGGTGAAGTAGAATCGTCGTTAAAAAGTGCAGAGACCCTTGATGAACCATCATCACCTAAAAGCATATCCATACTTCCATTTTGATCTAAATCATAAAGTGTTATTGATGCATTTCCATGTTTTGATCCATTTTTATTGGTGCTTAAATTTTCATCAAAACTTAAATTCTTTACCGAAAGCTCAGAGTTTGGAAAGTCAGCTTGGCGACAAGAATCAAGGTATAGAGTCGCATTTAAATTAGACTCTGTGATGTCGCCCCAGCATCTTGCACGTCTTTCAAAATCTAAGCCACAGCTAGAACTTGTTTCAACTGACATATTTTTATGGTAATTAAACATTTGTCCAAATTGATCAGGAACCATTATATCAATATCACCATCATTGTCTACATCTCCAATACCGGGCAAATTGGGGCTTAATATATAGATGCCGCTTGGTGACGGAACGCCATCGAAAGGGTCATAGTCAGTTGTTAGTCGAATAATTGAAGAAAAACTTAGTCCGGTTGAGGAGGTTGAAGTGTTCTCATAAACAATAATTTCATTGTAAAAACGACTAAACAAATCGTTCTTACCATCGCAGTTGTAATCAATTGCTAATAAAAAATCTCTTGCAAAAGGAATCTTAGATTCATACTCCGGCTTGTAAATGTAACTCACTGAATCTTGAATTCCTTCATTGATGAAAGTTAACACTCGATCACCGCTACGGTCAAAGACTAACAAGTCCATTGTTCCATCGAGGTTCAAGTCAATTTCACTAAACTGAGGAGCATTCATTCCGCCCACAAAAGGAAATTTTAGCGTTTTGCCATTTACTGTTACTTGGGCTGAATCATAGCGCTCATAAGTGAATTGACTAAATGCTTGAGAAAAACAAAAGAAAATGCTAATAAGTAGAATGTGTTTTTTCATATCTGGAGTGTTTTATTTGCAAATTGTAAATAATGTTTCATTATAAGCAACACTTTATTTGAAATCGTAAATTCCATTCATCTGAAATATGACTATAAAATTGACCTAAAGTTGCCTATATGAGTGTAAAAATACGATGAAAATTAAAGCTTTTCCACAAAATTCACTATTAAGTAAAAGACAATTGTTATTTCTTATTGGAAATTCTATATTTGCAGGCTTCATAAAGAATCAATTTTTTAAAGCTAAAACATGCAAAACAAGGGATTAATTTGGACGTTTATCGCATTGTTGTCATTGGCTTGTCTCTACCAATTGTCATTTACATGGGTAGCGCAAGGTGTTGAAAGTGACGCAGAACAATTTGCAAACGGTTCCATTGAGAAAGAGGAAAACTATTTAGATTCCATGGCTGCAGAGCCGGTTTATCCGGTTTTGAACTACACCTATGGAGAGGTTAGAAAAAATGTATTAAATCTGGGACTTGACCTAAAAGGAGGAATGAATGTTACTCTTGAGGTCTCTGTTGCCGATGTTGTTCGTGCACTATCTTCTTATAGCGAAGATGAAGATTTCCAAAAAGCCATGGATTTGGCAAAGGAAAAAATGCGCACTAATCAAGACAACTTTGTTAACTTATTCGAGCAATCTTGGGCAGAAGTAGCAGGTGATAAACCACTAGCTTCCGTTTTTTATACTTTAGAGAATAAAGATAATATTGACAGAGATGCTTCTAATGAGCAAGTAATTGAGTTTATTCGTGAAGAAGCAGATGCTGCTTTCGATCGTACTTTCCAAGTACTTCGTACTCGTGTAAACCTTTTTGGTGTAGCACAGCCAAATATTCAGAAGTTAACTGCTTCAGACCGTATTTTGGTTGAGTTGCCGGGAGTGAAAAACAAAGAGCGTGTTCGTCAATTATTACAAGGAACAGCTAAGTTAGAGTTCTGGGAAACCTATGAGAATGCCGAAATTTATCCTTATTTGGCAGAAGCTAATGAGAAGCTGAATTTAATTCAAAAAGGTGAAGAAGTTGATGGTGATTCAGATTCTACTTCTGCTGTTGCAGACTTGGCAGATACTTTAGAACAAGAAGTTGAAGAAGCAGCTGAAGAGGTAGTTGAAACTGCCGAAAATGCTTTAGACTCTTTAACTCAAGATACTGTAGAGGAAGAGTCATCTTTAATGGATCAATTGACTTCAGATGCAGACACTTCTTCATCTGATTCAGCCGGATTGGCAGATCAGTCTTTTGAAGATTTTGCTAAGGACAACCCACTGTTTGCAGTGCTTTCTCCGGCAATTTACCAGAATGAGCAAGGAAACTACATGCCCGGTGAAGGTCCAATTGTAGGTTATGTTGCCATTAAGGACACAGCAAAAGTGAATGAGTATTTGGCTATACCCGAGATCAAGAAGATTTTTCCAAATGATTTACGTTTGTTATGGACGGCTAAACCTTTTGATGAAGAAGGTAGATTTTTACAGCTAATTGCCATTGAAGTAAACAGTAGAGATGGTAAAGCTCCATTAGAAGGAGATGTGATTACAGATGCTTTCCAAGATTTCGGACAGTTTGGTGGTCGCCCGGAGATTACCATGAAGATGAATACCTTGGGTGCAAAAACTTGGAAGCGTTTAACAGGTGAGAATGTAGGTCAAAGCATTGCAATTGTACTTGACAATTACGTTTACTCTTTCCCTAATGTAAATGCTGAAATTTCAGGTGGTGTTTCGAGCATCGAAGGAGATTTTACCATCGAAGAAGCAAAATTAATTGCGAATATTCTTAAAGCGGGTAAACTTCCTGCTCCGGCAAAAATTGTTGAAGAAGCAGTTGTAGGACCATCACTTGGTCAGGAGGCTATTGATGCAGGAATGAATTCATTCTTAATTGCTTTGTTAATTGTTTTGCTTTACATGATTTTCTTCTATGGCAAGGCAGGTATTGCTTCCGATATAGCATTGTTAGCTAACCTTTTCTTTATCATGGGAGTGTTGGCAAGTACAAACATTGCACTAACCTTACCGGGAATTGCAGGTATTGTATTGACAATTGGTATTTCAGTTGATGCGAACGTACTTATTTACGAGCGTATTCGTGAAGAACTTAGAGCAGGTAAAGGTACCAGACTAGCCATTACAGATGGGTATAAAAATGCCTATTCATCGATTATCGATGCCAACGTTACTACTTTATTAACCGGTATTATTCTTTGGTTCTTTGGAACAGGACCTGTAGAAGGTTTTGCGAAAGTTTTAGTGATAGGTATTCTAACTTCATTGTTTAGTGCCATCTTCATTACTCGATTAATCTTTGCTTGGAGATTAGATAAAAAGCAAAAGATTACTGTTTCTACTAAATTTAGTGAGCACTTCTTGGAGAATATCTCATTAAAGATTGTAGAAAAGAGAAAAGTATTTTACATCATTTCTTCAATTATTATTTTAGTTGGAGTTGGCTCTTTATTAACTAGAGGCTTGTCTTACGGAGTAGACTTTACTGGAGGTAGAACCTATGTGGTTCGCTTTGATGAAAGTAAAGATGCTGTTGATGTGAGAAACGCTTTAGCAAACAGTTTCGTAACTGAAGATGGAGTAAACTTAGCACCTGAAGTAAAAGTTTTTGGTGAAGATAATCAGCTGAAAATAACAACTAGTTTCTTGATTGATAGCGAGTCTATTAATGCTGACGCTGAAGTTGAGTCTAAATTAAATGAAGGTTTAGAATCACTTGGAGCAACTTATGAAGTTATGAGTTCGCAAAAAGTAGGACCTACCATTGCGGACGATATTAAAACTTCTGCCCTTTGGGCGATAGTTTTCTCTCTAGTCATTATTTTCTTATACATATTATTGCGTTTCAGAAAATGGCAATTTGGTTTAGGAGCTGTAGTGGCAATCTTCCACGATGTTTTATTGGTGCTTTCTGTATTCTCATTGTTATATGGAATTTTACCTTTCTCATTAGAAATTGACCAGGCATTTATTGCAGCAATCCTAACAGTTGTGGGTTATTCTATTAATGATACAGTGGTTGTTTTCGACCGTATTAGGGAGTACTTAGGTGCATACAAAAAGAGAGAGTTTAATGCAGTAGTTAATGAGGCGGTTAACTCTACCTTAAGTAGAACGTTTAATACCTCTATGAGTACTTTCTTTGTATTATTAATGATCTTTATTTTTGGAGGAGAAGTGATTAGAGGTTTCTCTTTTGCATTATTAGTTGGTGTAATTGTCGGAACTTATTCATCGCTTTGTGTAGCAACACCAATTGTTGTTGACTTAACCAAAAAGGAAGAGGATAAAAAGCGAAAAAAATAATTTTATAATTCTTTAATTGAAGCCCTGTTTTGATGAATACAAGACAGGGCTTTTTTTGTAATTTTGACCCATGGTATTAGGTTTTTTAAGTTTAGGTGGATCTGAGATATTTATCGTTTTATTAGCAGTAGTATTATTGTTTGGGTCAAAGAAAATTCCTGAGTTGGCGAGAGGTTTCGGTAAGGGAATTCGAGAGTTTAAAAATGCCACCGGTGATATTCAGGAGGAAATTAGAAAAACTTCCAGAGAGATTACCGATCGTGCTAATCCGGATAAAAAAACAGGAGGAACTACTCAACAGAAGTCGGAAAATAAGTAGATGGAATATTTACTGCTCATCCTTGGCTTAGTTATTTTAATTGGTGGTGCCGAATTTTTAGTTCGTGGAGCTGTTCGCTTAGCTTTGCGTTTTGCAATTTCTCCACTGGTTATAGGTATGACCATTGTCTCATTTGGAACTTCAGCACCTGAATTGCTAGTGAGTTTAAAAGGAGTGTTAAGTGGTTATCCCGATGTTAGTGTTGGAGCAGTAGTAGGTTCAAACATTGCCAACCTTGGCTTGGTTTTAGGAATAACTGTTTTAATTTTTCCAATAGAAGTTAATCGTGCATCGATCCGAATTGATTGGCCGATGATGATGTTTGCTTCTATTCTCTTTTATATTTTCGCACTAAATGGAGAGATTAATTTTTGGGAAGGGCTAATTTTTGTTTTGATTTTATCTGCATTTACCTTTTGGTTGATTAGAAAGTCTCGAATTGAAGGTAAAGCTTTGCAAGCTGAAGCCGAAATTCCCGATGAGGCCCCTAAAGATACAGCTATAAAAGATTTGCTGTTTATACTCTTAGGGCTAGCAGGTTTGTATTTTGGCTCTGAATGGTTGGTGGAAAGTGTAGTAAGTATTGCTAAAAACTTTGGTGTTAGTGAAAAAGTGATTAGCGTTTCTGTAGTAGCCTTTGGAACCAGTGTTCCCGAATTAGTAACATCTGCTGTAGCGGCATTCAGAAAAGAAACTGATATTTCTATCGGCAATTTAATTGGTTCCAATTTGTTCAATATCTTCGCCATTGTAGGTGTAACAGCTGTCGTTCACCCATTATCAATTAGTCCATCTGTAATTTCTTTTGATATTTACTTTATGTTGGGAATAGCTTTGTTGTTGTTGCCTTTTATGGTATGGGGGAAAAATATTGGACTTTGGAAAGGGCTTGTATTGATTCTCTTTTATGCTGTTTATATGTATTTTTCATTTGCGACCCCATTTTAATTAGGGTTTTTTCTTAAAAGTTTATGGTTTCTGTGGTGTCTACCCTATTTTTTATGGGGTGTTGATAATTATTTTTGCTTTTTTTGTCATGAAGTTGAAAATATGGAATACTTTTGTGCCATAATTTTAGAATAAATACAATATGGCAACTATCCGCTTTAAGGCTATTGAAGCTGCAATGTCTCGTACACCGAGAGAAGTTATCGCTCCATCACCAAAAATATCTGATTATTATGGTATTAATGTTTTCGATAAGAAAGCTATGGCAGAATATATGCCGAAAGATATTTATAGTCAGGTGCTTGATGCAATTAATAATGGGAAACAAGTTGAACGAAAAATTACTGATGCGGTAGCTTCTTCAATGAAAGCTTGGGCTATGGAGAAGCAAGTGACGCATTACACGCATTGGTTTCAACCATTAACCGGAACTACTGCAGAGAAGCACGATGCCTTTTTTGAGCCTGTACCATTAAGTGATAATAATGTAATCGAGCGATTTGATGGTAGTCAATTAGTTCAACAAGAGCCGGATGCTTCAAGTTTGCCTCATGGTGGTATTCGAAATACATTCGAAGCTCGCGGCTATACAGCTTGGGATCCAAGTTCGCCGGCTTTCGTAATAGGAAAAACTTTATGTATTCCAACTATATATATATCGTATACCGGTGAAGCTTTAGACTACAAAACTCCTTTATTAAAAGCTTTAAATGCTGTTGACCAAGCAGCAGTTGATGTTTGTCAGTATTTTGATAAAAATGTAAAAAAGGTAAATGCTACACTGGGTTGGGAGCAAGAGTATTTCTTGGTGGATAAAGCACTATTTGCTGCAAGACCTGATTTGGTTTTAACAGGAAGGACTGTATTTGGACATAGCCCTGCTAAAGGACAAGAATTAGACGATCATTACTTTGGTTCAATTCCCGAAAGGGCGAATGCTTTTATGAATGAACTGGAAATTGAATGCATGAAGCTGGGAATTCCGGTAAAAACTCGCCATAATGAAGTAGCCCCTAATCAATTTGAGTGTGCTCCGGTTTATGAAGAAACTAACTTGGCAGTTGATCACAATCAGTTGTTAATGGACATTATGGATAAGGTGGCACGTAAACACAATATGCGTGTGTTGCTTCATGAAAAACCTTACGCCAATGTAAATGGTTCAGGAAAACACAATAACTGGTCGTTAGCAACAGATACCGGTGTGAATTTGTTAAGCCCAGGTAAAAACCCAAAGTCGAATATGCAGTTTTTGACTTTCCTGATTAATACCATTAAAGCTGTTTACGACAATGAACGATTGTTGAGAGCTGCAATTGCCACTGCGGGAAACGAACATCGCTTGGGAGCGAATGAGGCTCCACCGGCAATTGTTTCTGTTTTTATTGGAACAGAATTGACAAAAATGTTGGACGAGCTCGTTTCTAAAGTTAAAGATGATAAAGCATTAACGGCTGATGAAAAAACAGAGCTAAAATTGAATATCGGTAAAATTCCTGAAATCTTGCTGGACAATACCGATAGAAACAGAACTTCACCTTTTGCTTTTACAGGAAATAAATTTGAATACAGAGCAGTAGGATCTTCAGCAAACTGCTCTTCGGCAATGACCATTTTAAATACAATAGTTGCCAAACAATTGCGACAGTTTAAGAAAGATGTAGATGCTCAAATTAAAAAGGGAGTAAAAAAAGACGAAGCTATTCTTAGAATCTTGAAGAAATACACCATTGCATCTAAAAATATTCGTTTTGAAGGAAATGGCTATGGTGAGGAATGGGTAAAAGAAGCGGCTAAAAGAGGCTTATCTCATTTGAGAACTACACCTGAAGCGCTTACCGAATTAGGTTCGAAGCAAACGGTTTCTCTTTTTGAAGAAATAGGGGTGATGACGAAGAGAGAGGTAATGGCTCGTCAGGAAATTGCCTATGAATTATACACAAATTTAATCCGAATAGAAGCGAGAGTAGTAGGTGACCTAGCGCAAAATCATATTTTACCGATTGCGCTTAAATACCAAAATCAATTAATTAGAAATGTTCAAGGCTTAAAAAGCATTTTGTCAGATTCTGAATTTAAAGAGTCGGCTAATGTTCAGTTGGAGATGATTAAAAATATCTCTCGTCATGTTAAGGTGGTAAAAGAAACCGTCGAGAAAATGATTGACGAGCGAAGAAGAATCAACAAATTAACTGATCCAAAAGAGCGCGCTTCTGAATATTGTGATGTTGTAAAGCCAATGTTTGACATTATTAGATACAGTGTAGACAAATTGGAGTTAACGGTAGATGATGAAATTTGGCCATTACCAAAATATCGAGAATTATTGTTTAATCATTAAGTGGTTGAAATTTAATAAAATATTAACATTGTTTAAATTTATTTTAAAGTAGGACATCATCCAGCCCAATAAAAAGGAGTCGAGATTGAAAAATTTGTTTATTTTAGCGGCTACCTTCAAAATATATGACGCAAATGAAGTTTACTACAGTTTTAGGAGTTCTTTTACTATTGGCAATTGCACCTATACAATTGTTAGCACAAAAAAGTTATTTAGATGATGCTGATCATGCTTTGTATAAAGAAGAGAAGTACCATGAGGCAATTGAAATGTACAAGAAAGCTTATGTAAAGGAAAAAGGAAGAGATGTAAAGGCCGAAATTATATTTAAGATTGGAGAGTCATATCGCTTAAGTGATCAAACTGAACAAGCTGAGGTTTGGTATGAGAAAGCAATTATTGCTCAATATGCAGACCCTGTTGCCAGATTGCATTTAGCCAACATGAAAATGCAAAATGGAAAATATGATGAAGCTTTAGTTGAATTTCAAAAATATGCAGCTGATAACCCAAGTGACCCTAGAGGTAAATTAGGAGTTGAAGCTGCACAAAAAGCACAAACTTGGGCTGATAACCCAACTACTTATACTGTAGAGCCGGTTGTTTTAATAAATTCTGAGTTTTACGATTTTAGCCCAACCTTTGCAGATAAGCGAAATGATGAATTGATTTTTACATCAACTCGAGAAGGTTCTACAGGTTCAGATGTGTCTGAAGTGACAGGAACAAATTTTTCTGATTTATACGTTACTCAAAGAGATAAGAAAGGAAAGTGGAGTGAGCCTGTTTTAGCAGGCGGCGAAGATGGAGCAGTTAATACAGACGCTAGCGAAGGTAGTGCAACTTTTAATTCCAGAAGGAATATTATGTACTTTACTCGTTGTGAAGTAGAGAAGAATGGATATAAGGGATGTAAAATTTATCAAGCTCAAAAGCAAGGGATGGGATTTGGAACTCCTGAGGAAGTTATGATTGCTTCAGATAGTGCAGTAGTTGGTCATCCAGCTATCACACCTGATGATAAAATTTTAATTTTTGCATCTGATCTTGAAGGTGGTCAAGGTGGAAAAGACCTTTGGTACATAAAAGAGGAAGGAAGAAATCAATGGTCTGCTCCAATTAATCTTGGACCGGAAATCAATACTCAAGGAGATGAAATGTTTCCTTTTGTGAGAGAAAATGGCGATTTGTATTTTGCTTCTAATGGACATGTAGGTATGGGCGGATTGGACATATACATGGCAGCCAAGAAAGGTGATGGGCAATGGGGAGAAGTCCAAAATATGAAAGCTCCAATTAATTCAAGTGCTAATGATTTTGCTTTGATTTATCAAGGAAACGAAAACAGAGGATTTTTTACTTCAAGTAGAGAAGGCGGCAGAGGGAAAGATGATATTTGGGAGTTTTCTGAACCACCGGTTATTTTTATCTTAAAGGGTGAAGTTAGGGACATAGAAACCGGAGAGCCAATTACAGCTGCAAAAGTGGAGTTAGTTGGAACAGATGGTACAACTGCTGAAATGGAAACGCGTTCCGATGGAACTTTTGAGTTTGCAGACAAAGGAAATGGAGAGTATTACATAAGTCCAAATACTTCATATAACATAACAGTAAGTAAGAACGATTACTTAAGTGCGAAAGGTAAAGAAACCACTGTGGGCTTAGATGAATCTAAGATTTTTGCTCACCTTTATGAATTACAGCCAATTACTGAAGAGCCAATTAAGCTTCCAGACATCTTATATGAGTTTGATGATGTAAAACTGACAGATCAGGCTAGAGATTCATTAGAGGTTTTATATAAAACTTTGGTGGACAACCCAACAATTGTAATTGAGTTATTAGCAAACACTGATAGTAGAGGTAGTGCAGAATACAACCAAAAGCTATCACAAGGTCGTGCTAAATCTGCAGTTGATTATTTAGTGAGCAGAGGAATCGCACGAGAACGAATGATTCCTAAAGGTATGGGTGAGTCTAATTTACTTATTTCAGATGAGGAAATTAGCAAATTAGCGACAGAGGAAGAACGCGAAGCGGCTCACCAGTTAAACCGACGTACAGAATTTAGAATTATTGGAACCGACTACGTTCCTAAACCGGAGAAACCTGAAGTACCCGATATGGAGGATAGCGGAGAACAGTAGCGAATATATTTATAACCTAAAACATCCATTACTTTTTTGATAATGGATGTTTTTTTATTGCTAAAAATGAGTCAATCAGAAAAGTATAGTCAAAGAGGCGTGTCTGCATCTAAAGAAGATGTGCATGCTGCTATTAAAAATGTAGACAAAGGGTTGTTTCCTAAGGCATTTTGCAAAATAGTTCCCGATTATTTGACGGGAAGTGATGAACATTGTATCATCATGCATGCTGACGGTGCAGGAACCAAATCGTCTTTGGCATATATGTATTGGAAAGAAACCGGCGACTTATCCGTTTGGAAAGGAATCGCCATGGATGCCATTGCCATGAATATTGATGATTTACTTTGCGTAGGAGCAACAGATAAAATCCTTTTATCATCAACTATTGGCAGAAATAAAAATTTAGTTCCCGGCGAGGTGATTTCGGCAATCATAAATGGAACAGAAGAAATTCTGGAGGAATTAAGGTCTCATGGTATTGGAATTTATAGTACAGGTGGCGAAACTGCAGATGTTGGAGACTTAGTAAGAACAATCATTGTCGATTCTACGGTAAGTTGCCGTATGAAGCGAAGTGAAGTAATCGATAATAAAAATATTCAAGCAGGTGATGTTATTGTTGGTTTAGCTTCCTCCGGAAAAGCCAATTATGAATCCGTATATAATGGCGGAATGGGGTCCAATGGATTAACATCTGCTCGGCATGATGTGTTTGCAAAATATTTGAAAGAAAAATATCCTGAATCCTACGATCATGATGTTCCCGAAGAGTTGGTATATGCCGGAACAAAAAAATTGACTGATAAAGTGGAAGGGAGTCCAATCGATGCAGGAAAATTGGTTTTATCACCTACTAGAACTTATGCACCGATTATTAAAGCTATTTTAGACAAACATAGAAGTCATATTAATGGGATGGTTCATTGTAGCGGTGGGGCACAAACTAAAGTATTGCATTTTGTTGAAAATATACATGTGATTAAAGATAATTTGTTTGAAATTCCTCCATTGTTTAAATTGATACAAGAAGAATCAAAGACTGATTGGAAGGAGATGTATAAGGTATTTAATATGGGGCATCGGATGGAAATTTATTTGCCTGAAGAGTATGCTGCTGATATCATCGAAATCTCTAGAAGTTTTGGAGTAGATGCTCAAATAGTAGGTCGTTGCGAAGCTTCAGATAAAACAGAATTGACCATTCGTTCACCATACGGAGAATATAAATATTAAGGAATGAGTAGTTTATTAGAAAAATTAGCTTCTATAAAAGATCGTTGGACAGAGGTTGCTCAACTGATTACCGATCCCGATATTATTGCGGATATGAATCGCTATGTAAAGTTGAATAAAGAATACAGCGATTTAAAAGAGATTGTTGATGTTTATGAAGAGTATAAAAATGTATTGGATAACATAAAATCTTCTAAAGAAATTTTAGGGAAAGAAAAAGATGAGGAGTTTAGGGAGATGGCTAAAATGGAGCTTTCAGAACTAGAAGATAAGCTACCTGACTTGGAAGAGAAGATAAAATTGATGCTCATTCCAAAAGATCCTGACGACGATAAAAACGTAATCATTGAAATTCGAGCAGGTGCAGGAGGTGATGAAGCTAGTATTTTTGCCGGCGACCTTTATAGAATGTACACCAAGTACATTGAGAGCAAAGGTTGGAAACATGAAATCACAACGGTTAATGAAGGAACTGCCGGTGGCTTTAAAGAGATTGGTTTTGAAGTGACAGGCGATAGTGTTTACGGAATTATGAAGTATGAATCCGGAGTTCATCGTGTACAGCGAGTGCCACAAACAGAAACTCAAGGTAGAGTTCACACTTCAGCAGCTACAGTAGCTGTTTTGCCGGAAGCAGATGAAGTGGATGTAAAAATTAACCCTGCTGATATTAAAAAAGATACTTATCGTTCTTCAGGAGCAGGTGGGCAGCACGTTAACAAAACGGAGTCAGCTGTGCGTTTAACGCATATCCCAACAGGTGTGGTTGTGGAATGTCAAGATGGTCGTTCGCAGTTAAAAAACTACGATAAAGCCATGAAGGTTTTGCGTACCAGACTTTACGAAGCTGAAGTTGAAAAGAAAGAAAAAGAAATCGCTGCGAACAGGAAATCTCAGGTTTCTACCGGTGATCGTTCAGCAAAAATTAGAACTTACAATTATCCACAAGGTCGAGTTACTGACCACAGGATTAACTTGACTTTATATAATTTGGATGCCATTATTGGTGGAGAAATTGGAGAAATTATAGAAGCTCTGCGTATGGCTGAAAATGCTGAAAAATTAAAGGCAGGCCTAGAAGATGAAAATGCAGTGGGGTAGGAGATTATTTTTGTTTCCCATTAATATTTATAAACAAACCTTTTAGATGAACAAACAACAGCTCCTCGATCAAATCCGATTAAAAAAGTCATTTTTATGTGTAGGTTTAGATACCGACCTTGCAAAAATCCCCTCATTTTTATTGGATTTTGAAGATCCCATTTTTGAGTTTAATAAACGAATCATTGATGCAACAAAAGATTATTGCGTAGCTTACAAACCTAACATTGCTTTTTACGAAGCAATGGGTGCTAAAGGTTGGGAGAGCTTAGCAAAAACGATCGATTATATTCCGAATGAAATATTCACCATCGCAGATGCCAAAAGAGGCGATATTGGTAATACTTCGGCTATGTATGCAAAAACTTTTTTTGAAACCTACAATTTTGATTCTGTAACCATAGCTCCTTATATGGGGAGTGATTCCGTTCAGCCCTTTCTAAATCAGGAAGGGAAATGGGCAATTGTATTAGCACTTACATCAAATCAAGGGGCATATGATTTCCAGTTTGAAGAATTAAAGAGCGGAGAGAAGCTATTTGAAAAGGTTTTAAAAACGACTTCTCGATGGGGAAGCGATGAAAATATGATGTATGTGGTGGGGGCTACTAAAGCCGAATCACTAGCAGAAATAAGAAAAATTATCCCTAATCATTTTTTATTGGTTCCCGGAGTGGGCGCACAAGGAGGTAGCTTGGAAGAGGTTTGCAAACACGGCTTGAATGAAGAAGTAGGCTTGTTAATTAATTCTTCCCGAGGAATTATTTATGCTTCAAATGGAGAAGACTTCGCTGAAGCAGCAACTGCTGCCGCTAGAAAAAATCAAGAGGAGATGGCTGTTTTTTTAAGCTAAAAAGCGCTAATTTAGTCTTCTATGACAGAAGACTTCCTACATTACATTTGGAAATTTCAACGGTTCAATCCACACTCCTTAAAGTGTGTAAACGGAGAGCAACTAGAGGTGATTAATGCCGGTATGCATAATTTTGATTCAGGTCCGGACTTCTTTAATAGCCGACTAAGGATTGACAATACGGAATGGGCAGGAAATGTCGAAGTTCATTTGCGCTCTTCAGACTGGTATAAACACGGTCATCAAGATGATAAGGTGTACGACAAAGTGATTCTACACTTGGTTTGGGAAGATGATCAGCCGGTAAAAAGAGCAAATGGCGATTTGATTCCAACGCTTGAACTAAAAGGCAGAGTAAATAGAGTCGTTTTAGAGAAATTTGAAGCTTTAAATAAAAGTAAGGATTGGATTCCCTGTGAAAATGATTTTACCAATCTAGAGGAAATATACGTCAGTCAACAGTTGAACAGAATGATGGTGGAAAGGTTAGAGGAGAAGTCTTCTCGACTTGATCGCTTGCTCAAACTACATACGAATGATTGGGAAGAAGTGTTTTACCAACTTTTGTGTCGCTATTTTGGTTTTAAAGTAAATGCTACTCCATTTGAACTTTTGTCTACTACTTTGCCATTTTCACTTTTGCGAAAACATCAGCAAAGTTTAATGCAGCTGGAGGCATTGTTATTTGGTCAGGCAGGGTTTTTGAACGAAAATTTTAAAGGGGATTATCCATTGAAACTGCAAAAGGAGTATCGCTATTTAGCGAAAAAGTATCAACTAAAATCAATGGATGTTAGTTTGTGGAAGTTTATGCGCATGCGTCCTTCCAACTTTCCTACAATTAGGTTAGCACAGTTAGCAGCGCTAATTAATAAGTACCAAAAATTCTTTTCTCCTTTAGTTGAAAAAAGTCAAGTTGAAGAATTAACCTCATTTTTTAAAGTTGAAGCATCTGATTATTGGGAGTCGCATTATAGATTTGATGTGCCTGCCGCAAGGAGACAAACTAAAAAAATGGGCAAACAATCCATTGAAATATTATTAATCAATGTTGTTTCCCCCTTGCTTTTTAATTACGGGCAGGTGAAAGGTGACGGTAAATTCAAAGATCGAGCGCTTGAGTTATTGGAAAAATTACCGGCAGAAAAGAATTCAATTACAAAAAAATGGAATAATTTAGGAGCACCTTTAGAGAGTGCTTTTCACTCTCAGGCATTAATTCAATTAAAAAATAAGCATTGTGATTTTAAAAAATGCTTAACTTGCATCCTTGGAAATGCAATTTTAAAGAAAGAATAAAATGCAAATTACTGACAAAATACAAGATTTTTTTGAGCGCTACGCCTTTGGAGTTTGCGCTTGGTGGGGCAAAAAACTAGGAATTAAAAGCGCCAGAATTCGCTTGTTCTTTATTTATCTTTCATTTCTGACTTTAGGCTCACCAATACTTATTTATCTAATCATGGCTTTTATTCTGGAACATAAATACATGTTTAAGCTAAAAAGGCGCAAAACAGTTTGGGATTTATAAGGTGTAATATCGTTCTTATTGCTTCTTGAATATTTACTTTTGCGACAAACTGATTCATACTAATGAAGAAAATATTAATCACAGGAAGCAATGGTCTACTTGGTCAAAAGCTAGTTCACAAATTAAAAAATCATTCAAACTTTCAATTAATAGCCACCTCTATTGGAGAAAATCGAATAAAGGATAAAAACGGTTATGTTTATGAATCAATGAACATTGCTAACCGAAGTGAGGTTTTAAAACTAATTGAAAAACACCAGCCGGAGGTAATTATAAACACCGCCGCCATGACAAATGTGGACGCTTGTGAAGAAAACCAAGAAAGATGCTGGGAACTAAATGTAACCGCAGTTAAATATTTGATTGAAGCTGCACAGATTTGCGACTCACACCTAATTCACCTTTCTACCGATTTTGTTTTTGATGGAGAAGCAGGACCTTATAAAGAAACGGATCAGCCAAACCCGTTGAGTTATTATGGGAAGTCAAAACTGGCATCAGAAAAATTACTTGAGGAGTCTAAAATTAAGTGGAGCATAGTTAGAACCATAATTGTCTACGGAATTGTAGAAGATATGAGTCGTTCAAACATTGTGCTTTGGGCAAAAGCAGCATTAGAGAAAAAACAAAAGCTAACCATTGTAAATGATCAGTTCCGTTCACCAACTTTAGCAGAAGATTTAGCCGACGCTTGCATATTAATCGCCGAAAAGGAAAAAGAAGGAATTTTTCATATTTCAGGAAAAGATTTTATGAGCATAGTTGAATTGGTGAAAAGAGTGGCGAAGCATTATCAATTGGACGATTCACTTATCGAAGTAATATCTTCAAAATCCTTAAATCAAGCAGCTAAGCGTCCTCCTAAAACAGGGTTTATTTTAGATAAAGCATATCGCGAATTAAACTATCAACCACATTCATTTGAAGAGGGAATGCAATTGTTGGATCAACAATTAATGAATAGAAATTGATTTCGACTTTATCAGTCTTGTGAAATCAATTATATTTGTTGGCTTAGCAAAAAACTAAAGAAAAGATTTATGTTTAAAAAACTGCTTACTGTAGTCTTATTAGCAACAAGCACAATAGTTCAATCAGCTGATTTTGAGGCGAAGTTAAAATACGATAACCCTACTCAAAAAATTAATGATGGAGTAGCTTACGTTGAAGTAGAAGGAGGAGTGCCACCATTTTTGTACCGATGGTCTCATCAGTCTGTTAGTCTCAAGTCAAGTTCTAGCGAAGAAATTACTGAAGGAAGTCAGTTTACTGTTTTAGTAACCGATGCAGAAGGTAGTGAGCAACTTTTAAAAGGCGAAGTTCCGGTACATTCGATTGAAGAGCGAATGAACGCCACTTTTAAGCCAATAGTAAAAGTGATGACGGATTTCCTTTTTTGGGATCCTTTTTCTGCAATTGGTATATATGATCCCGTAGTTTATGCTGATTTGAAAAATGTAAAAGCACCTGGCTGGGCTAATCCTGATGTAAAAAAGATTACACTGAAGAAGTGGTTAGTAGAGGATGGAGCTAAAGTAGATAAAGGTCAATTAATCGCACATGTAGTTCAAGATGATGGAGCTGAAGTAGAAGTTTATGCAGAGGCTAGCGGCACATTAAACCATTTGGTTAAAAACGGACAAGTTATTTACGATGAAAATAACATTCAGCATGTTATCGAAGTAGGTTCTGAGAACTTAGCAGCTGTAGTGTATGATGAACCGCGCCCTATGCTTCATCCAAATGGAGATGTTCAAGAAAAGGGAATTCCATTTATTGTGATTTGGCTTGTAGGTGGAGCCCTCTTCTTTACCATTCGAATGAGATTTATAAACGCTCGAGGAGTTAGGCACGCTATTTCACTAGTGAAAGGAGATTACGAAAACCCGAATGATGAAGGAGAAGTTTCGCACTTTCAAGCATTAACTACAGCACTTTCTGCAACAGTTGGTTTAGGGAATATTGCGGGTGTAGCTGTGGCCATTACTTTAGGTGGTCCCGGTGCTACTTTTTGGATGATAGTCTGTGGACTTCTGGGAATGGCAAGTAAATTTACGGAGTGTACTTTAGGGGTTAAATACAGAACCATTAATGATAAAGGTGAGGTGTCCGGAGGACCGATGTATTACTTAAGTGAAGGCTTAAAAAGAAAAAATCTTGGTGGCTTGGGGAAAGTCTTAGCAGTCATTTTTTCTATACTCTGTATTGGCGCTTCTTTTGGTGGAGGAAATATGTTTCAAGCCAATCAAGCCTTTGCTCAACTATCAAGTGAGTTTACAAGTCTCCAAGGTATGGGGTCTTGGTTTGGTGTAGTTTTAGCACTTTTAGTTGGAATTGTAATTATTGGAGGAATTAAGAGTATTGCTAAAGTTACCGACAAAATTGTTCCTTTTATGGCCGGACTTTACGTTTTGTTTGCTTTAATTATTATTGGAATGAATTTCGGAAACGTTGGTGATGTATTTGTTGAAATATACAATGGAGCATTTAATGCACCTGCGGTTAAAGGTGGAATTATTGGCGTATTGATTGTAGGTTTCCAACGTGCAGCATTCTCAAATGAAGCCGGAGTAGGTTCTGCTTCAATTGCGCATTCGGCTTCTAAAACTAACGAACCGGTGAGTGAAGGTACGGTTGCATTATTAGAGCCATTTGTAGACACCGTTGTAGTTTGTACGATGACTGCATTAGTTTTGGTGTTTACCGGTTTTGCTGATGGAACATCAGGCTTAGAAGGTTCAGAGTTGACTTCAGCAGCCTTTGGTAGCGTTTTCCCGTGGTTTAAGGTTGTTTTGGTTATAGCCATTTTCCTTTTTGCTTTTTCTACGATGATTTCTTGGTCGTATTATGGACTAAAAGCGTGGACGTACTTATTTGGTGGTAGTAAAGCCGCTGATTACTCTTACAAAGCAATCTTTTTAGTGTTTATTGTAATTGGTTCCTCTGTAGGTTTGGGAGCGGTATTGGACTTCTCAGATTTAATGATTTTAGGAATGGCATTTCCAAATATTTTAGGGCTGTTGTTGCTTTCTAAAGAAGTACGTTTAGAGATGATCGATTATTTTGAACGAATTAAAAGTGGTGCTATTAAGAAATTTAAATAAGCCATGAGAAAGGTGAAAAAAATAACTCTTTTTGCCTTAGTGGCAATATCGGTGATAGCAGCTTGTAAAAGAGAAACTTCTTTACATACGATTCAAGGTAATTTAAAGTCGGACTGCTCACAGCTTATGACAAATGCAGAAGTTGCATTAAAGTCGCTTGGCGGCTCAATTAATTCGGAGACTTTAATAATCGGCAGTGCGATTACAAATGAATCTGGCAATTTTCAATTTACCTATGAATTGGAAGAAAATGAAGAAGGCACCGCTGAACTTATCTTGTTAAAAGAGAGTGGTTATTCTAACTTGATTTCAGGAATTACACTTGGCAGCAACTTGCAATTAAAGTTGTTTTTAACCAATTTGGCTACAGTTTACATCAATTTAAGTGGTAGTCGTCAACTGTCTGCTACTGACACACTCTATTATGGCATAAGTGAATTAGAGGCTGAATTTAATAAGGTTCAAGCAGACAGTGGGAGAATTGATACAGTTCAATTTGAGATTCCAAACACTTTAAGTAATCAAAGTGAAAGAGTTTTGTATTTTGGTATAGGTCGTGTCGACTTTCAAAAAGCAAAAGAAGCAGTATCCATTGAAGATTCCAGTTACCAGCATGTTCCTTTCCAAGCAAGAGGCTGCTTTGGAGTGAATGAGGTAGATATAGAAATCAATTAATTAGGTTTTGAGTTTTTTACTCTCAAATAACTAATAATTGGATTAAGTGACCGGAGAAAACTATAGAGTATAATGCGTTCCTCTTTTAAAGACTATTTTTATTTCAGCCGCAGCGAGCGAAAGGGAGTAATTGGAATGAGTATTCTGATTATTTTGCTCATACTTTTTAACTTCTTTGTAGCTGATTTTTTCCCTCAAGAGGAGAAAGATAAAAGTGGAATTAAAGAACTTTTGACTGAAATTTCTCAACTGAAAGATTCATTAGATCAGCTTGAAAAGAAAAAAGATTTCGTTGAAAGAGACTATCAAACAGAACATAGAAATTATTTTGATAGTATTGCCTACTTTAGTTTTAATCCAAATAATTTAACTATTGAAAAGTGGATGAAACTCGGCTTAAGTAAAGAACAAGCTGAGGTAATAAAAAACTATGAAGCCAAAGGAGGAGAGTTTCGCACAAAAGAGGATGTGAGAAAAATGTATAGTATTTCTGAAGAACATTATTTGCGCTTAGCATCTTTTATTCAGCTGCCAGATAGATTTGAAAATAAGAAGCTTGAAAATAATTCCTATAAAAATAATACTGCTAAAAAGAAAAAGTGGAAGAGGGTGGTGAAAGATATCAATCTTGCCGATAGTGCAGGCTTGACAGAAGTTTATGGAATCGGATCTTACTTTGCAGGGAAAATAGTTGAGCATAGAGAAAAACTCGGAGGGTATTTGTCGAAGAAACAGCTTCTTGAAATTTGGAATTTTAGCGACAGTATGCTTTTGAAACTAGATAGTTCTTTGGTTATTTCAAAAATTGAATTGAGAAAATTGAATGTAAATGAAGTGTCAGCCGAAGAGTTGAAAAAACATCCGTATATCGATTGGAATATTGCCAACTCAATTGTTAGCATAAGAGAACAACATGGAGCTTATCAAAAGTTAGAAGATTTAAAAATGTCTGTTTTGATTAATGATTCCATATTTTTGAAGATTAAAACATATCTAACTGTTGAATAAATAAAATCAATGATAGAAGAAAAAGTTAAAGCTGCCATTCGCGATATCAAAGACTTTCCGAAGAAAGGAATCGTATTTAAAGACATTACACCGATTCTCTCAGATCCAGCATTAACAACTGAGATTACCGATGCATTAGCTGAAAATTATGCTAAGCTAAACATTGATGCCGTTATGGGGATTGAAAGTAGAGGTTTTTTGTGGGGAATATTGTTAGCCCAAAAACTAAATGTTCCTTTTATTCCGGTTAGAAAAAAAGGCAAGCTGCCGTATAAAACCGTTTCACACAAATATGATTTAGAGTACGGTTCGGCGGAGATTGAGGTGCATGAAGATGCCATTGAGGCAGGAAGTAGTATTTTGATTCACGACGACCTATTGGCAACCGGAGGTACTGCTGCAGCTGCCGCTAACATAGTTAAAAAGCAAAATGCTGAAATAGCTGCCTTTTCTTTTTTAGTTGTGTTAGACTTTTTGAAAGGGGAAAAGAAACTTCTTAAGTTTTCCGATAGAATAGAAGGGATTGTACATTACTAATAAAGCTAATTTCTTATAAAAAACGCTTTAGTCGACAACTTTTCGCATTGCTAATTGTACTTTTGTAAACTGAAAAAATTTAAGCATGGATTTTAATTATACAGAGAATCAAAAAATGATTGCTGATATGGTCAGTGATTTTGCAGATAAGCATATAAGACCTGACATGATGAAGTGGGATGAGTCGCAAGAATTTCCTGTTGATTTGTTTAAAAAGTTAGGAGATCTTGGATTGATGGGCGTTTTGGTTCCAACAGAGTATGGAGGATCCGGTTTTGGTTACCATGAATATATTACAGCTATTTCAGGATTAGCAGAAGTTTGTGGTTCTATTGGTTTGTCAATGGCAGCACATAACTCATTGTGTACGGGACATATTTTAACTTTTGGAAATGAAGAGCAAAAGAAAAAATATTTACCAAAATTAGCTACAGCTGAGCACATTGGAGCTTGGGGGTTAACCGAGCACAATACCGGATCTGATGCAGGAGGAATGAACACTACAGCTGTGGAAGATGGTGATTACTATGTGTTAAATGGAGCAAAGAACTTTATTACTCATGCGATTTCAGGCGATATTGCAGTAGTAATAGCAAGGACAGGTGAAAAAGGAGACTCCAGAGGAATGACAGCATTTATCATTGAGAAAGGAACACCGGGTTTTAGCTCAGGAAAAAAAGAAGATAAATTAGGCATGCGTGCTTCGGAAACGGCGGAATTAATTTTTACTGACTGTAGGGTGCCAAAAGAAAACATATTAGGAAAAGTGGGTGAAGGCTTTCCTCAAGCCATGAAAGTGTTGGATGGTGGAAGGATTTCCATTGCTGCGCTTTCCCTTGGAATTGCAAAAGGAGCTTTAAACGCAGCCATTAAATATTCAAAAGAGAGAGAACAGTTCGGTCAACCGATTTCGAAATTCCAAGCCATTGCTTTTAAGTTAGCTGATATGGCAACGGAGATAGAAGCAGCAGAACTATTGACCCACCAAGCAGCTGACTTAAAGAATAAAGGAATGAAAATGACGAAGGAGTCTGCTTTTGCTAAATATTATGCTTCAGAAGTTTGTGTGCGAGCAGCAAATGAAGCAGTACAAGTTTTTGGTGGCTATGGATACACTAAAGAATTTCCGGTAGAGAAGTTTTACCGTGATTCAAAACTATGTACTATTGGAGAAGGAACTTCTGAAATTCAAAAATTAGTAATTTCAAGAGAGATTATTTAAGAGAACTTTGTTGTTTCAATAAAATTTGTATTTTTGCACCCCATTAAAAAAAACAAAGCATGTTAATTGTACCAGTTAAAGAAGGCGAAAACATCGAAAGAGCGTTGAAAAAGTTCAAAAAGAAATTTGAGCGTACCGGAACCGTTAAGGAACTTCGTAACAGACAGCACTTCACTAAGCCTTCTGTAGAAAGAAGAGAAGAGATCAAGAAAGCGATCTACAAAGAGAAAATGCAGCGAGAAGAGGAAGCTTAATTAAGCTCCTTTCTTTTTATCTAAGATATTGAACCACTCTAAGCTCAATTTAACTTTGAGTTTGGAGTGGTTTTTTTATTAAATAAGCTTACTGGGTTTCTGAATATTCAAGCCCTTCAGGCTTGTCTTTAATGTGAAAGGATTTTGTCTATTTGTGTTAAAGCCCTTCGGGCTTTTTTAGCACAAATGTTTTATCAAAGAGTTACTTAGATTGATAGAAAAGTGATCTTAATATTTTCTAGTTCAAGAATTCTAAAGAGCCAATTATGAAAAACTATTTGATGATGTCAATATAAAACCCTGAAAGGGTTAAATATAAATAGAATACTTAAGTCAACCCTGAAAGGGTTGAATGTTTTGCTCATTTCGCTTTTTTAACAGCACATTTAAATCTTATTTGCCAATCATTGTTTAATTTTCCTCTTAGGAAATAAGCAGAAAAATGGTGGTAGATCAATTCCTCAATTACCTTGAAAAAGAGCGTCGCTATTCAGCGCACACTATAATTTCCTATCGAAACGATTTAAGTCAATTAAGTAATTTCTTAGAAGAAGACTTTGAGCTTAATCAAATTGAAGATGCCACAACGCAAATGTTGCGTTCTTGGATTGTCGCATTAATGGAATTGGGCTTAACTGCCAAGTCGGTTAATCGTAAACTATCGGCGGTAAAGTCTTTCTACAATTACTTGCTTCGCAAAGAAATGATTGAAATTTCCCCAACAGCTAAATTGGTGCTTCCAAAGATAAAAAAATCACTGCCAAAGTTTGTAAAGAGTGGTGAAATGAACATACTTTTAGAAGAAATGTCATTTGAAAATGATTTTTCGGGAAAGCGTGATCGTGTTTTGATTGAAGTGCTTTACGCCTGTGGCTTAAGATTAAGTGAATTGATTGAGTTAAAAGAAAGAGACTTTAATCGCTATGAAAGTACATTAAAGGTATTGGGTAAGAGAAATAAGGAAAGGATAGTCCCTTTGCATACTAAGGTGAAGGATCTTCTGTCGGAGTATATGCAACTAAAAAAGGAGCAGTTTGATTCTCATTTCATTTTTTTAACCGATAAAGGAGAAAAACTATACCCGAAATTTGTGTATCGCAAGGTTAATGATTACCTTAGTCAGGTGACATCGGCAAAGCAAAAAAGTCCGCATGTATTGCGTCACACCTTTGCCACTCACATGTTAAATAATGGAGCTGATTTAAATACAATAAAAGAAATTTTAGGTCACGCCAATTTATCTGCCACAGAAGTGTATACACATAACACGATAGAAAAATTAAAAAGTATTTATAAACAAGCCCATCCACGGGCATAAAATTTAAAGTTATGGACGTTAAGTTAAATGTAAGATCAGTAAATTTTGATGTAGATCAAAAATTAGTAGACTTTATTCAGGGAAGAGTAAACAAGTTAACACAGTTTTTCGACAAGATAATTGAAGCCGACGTTTACCTAAAAGTGGATAATAATCACGAAACAGAAAACAAGACGGTAGAAATACGTTTATACATCCCCGGAAATGATTTATTCGCTAAAAAAACGGCTAAAAACTTTGAGGCAGCAACTGATGAAGTGACAGAAGCCCTCAGAAGACAGGCAAAAAAGCGAAAAGAAAAGGTTAGAAGAGTTTAGTTATCAGTTGATTTCATAAAACTTTTCATTAGGGTGAAAAAAAATATCAAAAAACTTTTCTGAATACTTAATTCTTTTATAAATTTGCAGACCTTTTTCAAGGCTATCAAAAGTAGCGGCGAACAAGGTCTGTTTATTTGATGCCGGTGTAGCTCAGTTGGCCAGAGCAGCTGATTTGTAATCAGCGGGTCGGGGGTTCGAATCCCTCCACCGGCTCACGTTCTTTGCAAATGCAAGATTAAAGTAATGAAAATGGAATTGGGGAGATACTCAAGCGGCCAACGAGGACAGACTGTAAATCTGTTGACTATGTCTTCGCAGGTTCGAATCCTGCTCTCCCCACCACATTATTTAAAGAATTAAAAGCGGGAGTAGCTCAGCTGGCTAGAGCATCAGCCTTCCAAGCTGAGGGTCGCCGGTTCGAATCCGGTTTCCCGCTCTTTTTTTTCTTTAAAATTTAAAAGACAATCATTGCCGATGTAGCTCAGGGGTAGAGCGTTTCCTTGGTAAGGAAGAGGTCACGGGTTCAATTCCCGTCATTGGCTCTAGATATAAATGTTAACATATTAATTAATTAAATAACCTAACAAAAGCAAATAAGTCATGGCTAAAGAAAACTTTGACCGGTCTAAACCACACTTGAATATCGGTACCATCGGTCACGTTGACCACGGAAAGACTACCTTAACTGCTGCCATCACATCTGTATTGGCAAGTAAAGGTTTTTCTGAGAAACAAGATTTTGATAAAATTGATAACGCTCCTGAGGAGAAAGAAAGAGGTATTACCATTAACTCTTCTCACGTAGAGTATTCAACTGAAAACAGACACTACGCTCACGTTGACTGTCCAGGTCACGCCGATTACGTTAAGAACATGGTAACTGGTGCTGCTCAAATGGACGGAGCAATTTTAGTAGTTGCAGCTACAGATGGACCAATGCCACAAACAAGAGAGCACATCTTGTTGGCACGTCAGGTTGGTGTTCCAAAAATCGTTGTATTCATGAACAAAGTGGATATGGTTGACGATGAGGAATTGTTAGAGTTAGTTGAAATGGAGATCAGAGAGTTGTTAAGCTTCTATGATTTCGATGGCGACAACACTCCTGTAATTAAAGGTTCTGCTCTTGGCGCATTGAATGGTGAAGCTAAGTGGGAAGATACTGTAATGGAATTAATGAACGCAGTTGATGAGTTTATTCCAATTCCTCCACGTGATACAGATAAAGATTTCTTGATGCCGGTTGAGGATGTATTCTCAATTACTGGTCGTGGTACTGTTGCAACAGGAAGAATTGAAACTGGTGTAATTAACTCAGGTGAAGAAGTTGAATTGAGCGGTATGGGCGCTGACGGTAGAAAAACTACTGTAACAGGTGTTGAGATGTTCAGAAAGATTTTGGATAGAGGTGAAGCCGGTGACAACGTAGGATTATTGTTGAGAGGTATTGAGAAGAAGGATATTGCTCGTGGTATGGTAATCGCTAAGCCAGGTTCAATTACTCCTCACACTAAGTTTAAAGCTGAGGTGTATATCTTGAAGAAAGAAGAAGGTGGTCGTCACACTCCATTCCAAAATAAGTACCGTCCACAGTTCTATTTGAGAACAACAGACGTTACCGGAGAAATTATGTTGGAAGAAGGTCGTGAAATGGTAATGCCAGGCGATAACGTAACCATTACTGTTAACCTAATTTCACCAGTAGCCTTGAACACAGGACTTCAGTTTGCAATCCGTGAAGGTGGTAGAACTGTTGGAGCAGGTCAGGTAACTGAAATTATTGAGTAATCAATATATGATATAAAGGAAAAGGGAAGGTGTCATGCTTTGGTGTGATACCTTTTCTTGACTTTTAAAAACCCACACGGGTGTAGCTCAATTGGTAGAGTAGTGGTCTCCAAAACCATTGGCTGGGAGTTCGAGTCTCTCCACCCGTGCGAAACATAAAAATATGGGGTCTGAGACGAGAAGTTTATCCTGAGCGAGCGAAAGCGAGTCGAAGGGAGTCTTTCCACCCGTGCAGAGAAAAATAAAAAGATGTCTAAATTAAGAACATACATTGAGGAATCTTCAGACGAACTGCTTAATAAAGTGAGTTGGCCTACATGGGCTGAATTGCAAAGTAGTGGTGTTGTCGTAATGATTGCCTCTATTATAATTTCTCTGATAATCTTTTTGATGGACTCAACATTCAGTAGAGTAATGGAGTACATCTACAGTTTATTTTAATAAATGACTGAAGGAAATCTTACAATGAGCGAGAATAAGAAGTGGTATGTAGTTAGAGCGATTAGCGGTAAAGAAAAGAAAGTAAAACTTTACCTCGAAGATGAAATTAATCGCCTTGGGTTGCAAGATTACGTTAGTCAGGTATTAATTCCAACGGAAAAGGTTTATCAGATAAGAAATGGGAAAAAAGTAAGCAAAGAGCGCAGTTTTTTTCCGGGATACGTTTTAATTGAAGCTGATTTGGTGGGAGAAATACCTCACCTCATTAAAAATACAACCAATGTAATTGGCTTTTTAGGTGCAGAAAAAGGCGGTGATCCGCTTCCACTCCGTCAATCTGAAGTCAATCGTATTTTAGGCAAGGTCGATGAGCTAGCCGAAAGTGAGGAAGAGTTAAATATTCCATTTATTGTGGGCGAATCAGTGAAGGTAATCGACGGTCCATTCAATGGTTTCAACGGAACGATTGAAGAAATTAATGAAGAAAAGAAGAAACTTAAAGTAATGGTAAAGATTTTCGGAAGAAAGCAGCCATTAGAACTAAGCTTCTTACAAGTAGAAAAAGAATCATAATTGACATTTAACATAGCGAGAAATGGCTAAAGAAGTAAGCGGAATTATTAAGTTACAGATACGAGGAGGGGCGGCAAACCCATCTCCACCGGTTGGTCCTGCACTTGGTGCGAAAGGGGTTAACATCATGGATTTCTGTAAGCAATTTAATGGAAGAACTCAAGACAAAGCCGGAAAGGTATTACCGGTTGTAATTACGGTTTATGCAGATAAATCCTTTGATTTTGTAATTAAAACTCCACCGGCTGCTACGCAGTTAATGGAAAAAGCAAAAATTAAGTCCGGTTCTGCAGAGCCTAATCGCGCAAAAGTAGCTTCTGTATCTTGGGATCAAGTTAAAGAGATCGCCGAAGATAAAATGGAAGACCTTAATGCTTTTAAAGTAGAGTCTGCCATGAGTATGGTAGCTGGAACTGCAAGAAGCATGGGAATAACTGTAAAAGGGAAACGACCATTTTAATCGAAAACCGGTTTAAGAAAAGAGAATTATGGCAACATTGACAAAAAAGCGTAAAGCCGCTTTAGAAAAAATAGAAAAAGATAAACTTTATACCTTAAAAGAGGCTGCCTCTTTAGTAAAGGAATTATCAACTACCAATTTTGATGCTTCAGTTGATTTGAGCGTACGTTTGGGTGTAGATCCTCGTAAAGCCAATCAAATGGTGCGTGGAACTGTTTCATTGCCTCATGGCATTGGTAAAGAGGTTCGCGTATTAGCATTGGTAACTCCTGATAAAGAAGCTGAAGCTAAAGAAGCAGGTGCTGATTTCGTAGGATTGGACGAATACGTAGAAAAAATCAAAAATGGTTGGACAGACGTAGATGTTATCGTAACTATGCCTAGCGTAATGGGTAAGGTTGGAGCTTTGGGTAGAGTGTTAGGGCCGAGAGGTTTAATGCCTAACCCTAAAAGTGGTACAGTAACTATGGATGTTGCAAAAGCAGTTTCTGAAGTGAAGGCCGGTAAAATTGACTTTAAAGTTGATAAATACGGTATTATCCATACATCAATTGGTAGAGCTTCTTTTGACGCAGCTAAGATTCGCGAAAATGCTTTGGAGATGATCCAAACAATTGTGAAGCTTAAGCCAGCTGCAGCAAAAGGAATTTACATTAAGAGTATTTGTGTTTCAGGAACGATGACACCAGGTATTCATGTTGATACAAAAAGGTTTACAGAAGAATAATTTGTTCATTCGATAGAATTAGAAGAAATGACACGACAAGAAAAAGAAGAAATAGTAAAGATGCTTTCTCAAAAGCTAAATGACAATAGCATATTTTATTTAGCTGATATTTCTGAGTTAGATGCAGAAAGCACTACTAAACTAAGAAGACTAGCTCACAAAAGAGAAGTTTCCTTAAACGTAGTTAAGAACACACTGCTCAGAAAAGCATTGGAAAATGCAGAAGGCAATTACGATGAATTCTATGAAATTCTAAAAGGGAATACCTCAATCATGTTTGCTGAGATTGGTAATGCACCGGCAAAGTTGATTAAAGAGTTTCGTAAGACCAGCGATAGACCTATATTAAAAGGTGCTTTTGTAGAGGAAGCAGTTTATATTGGTGACGATCAAATCGAGGCATTGGCTTCAATGAAATCCAAAGAGGAAGTTATTGCAGATATTATTGCCTTGCTACAGTCACCAACCAAGAATGTTATCTCAGCACTACAGTCTGGAGGAAGCACTATTGCAGGCATCGTAAAAACTCTTTCCGAAAGGGAGAATTAAAATTGTACGCACTCTCAACTCATATAAATTTAAAAATTAAAAACAGAATACAATGGCGGATTTAAAAGCGCTTGCTGAAGAGTTAGTAAACTTGACAGTAAAGGATGTAAACGAATTAGCAGATATCTTAAAAGAAGAATACGGTATCGAACCAGCTGCTGCTGCAGTTGCAGTTGCAGGACCAGCCGGTGGAGGTGAAGCCGGTGGAGCAGAAGAGAAATCAGAATTTGATGTTATCTTGAAGGCTCCAGGTGGATCTAAATTAGGTGTAGTTAAACTTGTAAAAGAACTTACCGGATTAGGTCTTAAAGAAGCTAAAGAATTAGTTGACGGAGCACCAAAACCAGTTAAAGAAGGTGTAGCAAAAGACGAAGCAGAAGCTCTTAAAAAACAATTAGAAGAGGCAGGAGCTGAAGTTGAGCTTAAGTAAGTTAACGCACAACTAATATCATAAGGTTTAGACCCCAAGCTATGCTTGGAGTCTAAACCCTTTCTTGTTTGTATCTAGTTATTAATTAATCACTTCTCAAGATGGCTAACGCACCTACATCAAAAATACAAGATCGGGTAAATTTTGCTTCGATCAAAAATCGACTCGATTATCCTGATTTTCTCGATATACAATTACAATCTTTTCAAGATTTTTTTCAATTAGATACTTCACCAGATCTTAGAGATTCTGAAGGTTTATATAAAGTATTTAGTGAAAACTTTCCAATTAGTGATGCTCGTAATCAGTTTGTATTGGAGTTTTTAGATTATTTTGTTGACCCTCCAAGATATAGTATTGATGAATGTATCGATCGTGGATTAACATACAGTGTTCCATTAAAAGCAAAGTTGAAGCTTTATTGTACAGACCCTGAGCATGAGGATTTTGAAACAATTGTTCAAGATGTTTATCTTGGTACGATTCCCTACATGACTCCAAAAGGAACTTTTTTAATTAACGGAGCTGAACGTGTTATTGTTTCTCAGCTACACCGTTCTCCTGGTGTGTTCTTTGGTCAGTCTAGACACGCTAATGGAACAAAACTATACTCAGCAAGAGTTATCCCTTTTAAAGGTTCTTGGATTGAATTTGCAACAGACATTAACAATGTGATGTATGCATATATCGATCGTAAGAAAAAATTGCCGGTTACTACACTTTTAAGAGCAATCGGTTATGAATTTGACAAAGACATTTTAGATATATTCGAATTGGCTGATGAAGTAAAAGTTAGCAAAGCCGGTTTGAAAAGAGTTTTAGGTAGAAAGTTAGCTGCTCGTGTATTAAGAACATGGGTGGAAGATTTCGTTGATGAAGATACCGGTGAGGTAGTTTCTATCGAACGAAATGAAGTGGTAATTGATCGTGAAACTGTTCTAGAGAAAGAACATGTTGATCCGATTTTAGAATCAGGTTCAAAAACCATTATTCTTCATAAAGAGGATGTGAACTCTGCAGATTTTGCCATTATTTATAATACACTACAAAAAGACCCTTCTAACTCAGAAAAAGAAGCGGTAGAACATATTTATCGCCAGTTGAGAAACTCTGAGCCACCAGATGAGGAAACGGCTAGAGGGGTTATCGACAAATTATTCTTCTCTGAAACTCGTTACGATTTAGGAGAAGTTGGTCGTTATAGAATTAACAAAAAGTTGGACTTGGACATTGAAGAAACGACCAAGATTCTGACAAGAGAAGATATTATTTCTATCATTAAATATTTGATTGAGTTGATTAACTCAAAAGCAGATGTTGATGATATTGATCACTTGAGTAACCGTCGTGTTAGAACGGTTGGAGAACAACTTTACAATCAATTTGGAGTTGGTTTAGCACGTATGGCTAGAACCATTCGAGAGCGCATGAACGTTAGAGATAACGAGGTTTTTACGCCAGCGGATTTGATTAATGCAAAGACTTTGTCTTCTGTAATTAATTCATTCTTTGGTACCAACCAGCTTTCACAGTTTATGGATCAAACCAATCCATTGGCTGAAGTAACAAACAAACGAAGAATGTCAGCTTTAGGACCGGGAGGTCTTTCTAGAGAAAGAGCAGGTTTTGAGGTTCGTGATGTTCACTATACTCACTACGGAAGACTTTGTCCGATTGAAACTCCTGAAGGACCAAACATTGGTTTGATTTCTTCATTGTGTGTTTATGCAAAAGTGAACCGCTTAGGATTTATTGAAACTCCTTATCGAAAAGTAAAAGAAGGTAAAGTAGGTTTATCTAACGAGGATGTTGTTTACTTAAGTGCTGAAGAAGAGGATGATCAAACAATTGCTCAAGCAAATGCAATTGTTAAAGATGATGGTTCTTTTGAAGCAGAAAGAGTAAAAGCAAGATTAGAGGGTGATTTCCCAATGGCTGCTCCTGAGGAGGTGTCATTAATGGATGTTGCACCTAACCAAATTGCATCTATTGCAGCATCATTGATTCCTTTCTTGGAGCATGATGATGCCAACCGTGCCTTGATGGGGTCAAACATGCAGCGTCAAGCAGTACCTTTATTACAACCTGACTCTCCAATTGTTGGAACTGGTCTAGAAGGTCGTGTTGCAATTGATTCTCGTGTTTTAGTAAATGCTGAAGGTGACGGAGTAGTTGAGTATGTTGATGCAAACAAGATTATCGTTACCTATAACAGAACGGAAGAGGAAGAATTGGTATCGTTTGACGAGCCAACTAAAACTTACGAGCTTACTAAATACAAGAAAACCAATCAAAGTACAGTTATCAATCTTAAACCAATTGTAGCTAAAGGTCAAAAGGTTAAAAAAGGTGAAGTACTTTGTGAAGGTTATGCAACTGAAAAAGGAGAATTAGCTTTAGGTAGAAACCTTAAAGTGGCTTTTATGCCGTGGAAAGGTTACAACTTTGAGGATGCGATTGTGATTTCTGAGAAAGTTGTTTCTGAAGATTTATTTACTTCAATCCATGTAGATGAATTCTCTCTTGAAGTTAGAGATACAAAACGTGGAGTTGAAGAACTGACTGCTGATATCCCAAATGTAAGCGAAGAAGCTACAGCGAACCTTGATGAGAATGGTTTGATTCGCATTGGTGCTGAAGTTCAAGAAGGAGATATTTTAATTGGAAAGATTACTCCAAAAGGAGAGTCTGACCCAACTCCGGAAGAGAAGCTTTTACGTGCTATCTTTGGTGATAAAGCCGGTGATGTTAAAGATGCTTCATTGAAAGTTCCACCATCTACAAAAGGTGTTGTAATTGACAAAAAGCTTTTTGAACGCGCTGTTAAAGATAGAAAAGCAAGAGCAGAAGAAAAAAATATTTTAGCTAAGCTGGAAGAAGAAGAAAGCAAAGAACTAGCTGCACTTAAGGAAAGATTAATTGAGAAGTTGTATACGGTAGTTAATGGTAAAACTGCTCAAGGAATTACCAACTATTACAATGAAGAGATTATTCCTAAAGGAACGAAGTTCACGCAAAAAATTCTTCAACGAATTGATGATTTTGCTTTTATTGATTACAAAAACTGGACAACTTCAGATGAGTTGAACCAAGTAATCAAAACGATGTTGCATAATCATAACATGAAAGCAACAGAGATTCAAGGACAATATAAGCGTAAAAAATATGCATTGACCGTTGGAGACGAATTGCCAACAGGAATTATGAAGCTGGCAAAAGTTTTCTTAGCGAAGAAACGTAAATTGAAAGTGGGTGATAAGATGGCAGGACGTCATGGTAACAAAGGTATTGTTGCTAAGATTGTTCGTCAAGAAGACATGCCATTTTTAGATGACGGAACTCCGGTTGATATAGTACTTAACCCATTGGGTGTACCTTCTCGTATGAACCTTGGACAGATTTATGAAACTGTTTTAGGTTGGGCAGGAGAAAAGTTAGGAGTGAAGTTTGCAACACCAATTTTTGATGGAGCCAGCTTAGATCAAATCAATGAGTGGACGGATAAAGCAGAAGTGCCAAGGTTAGGTAGAACAGTATTGTACGATGGTGGTACCGGAGAACAATTCGATCAGCCTGCAACAGTTGGTATTATCTATATGCTGAAACTAGGACACATGGTTGAAGATAAGATGCATGCACGTTCAATCGGACCATACTCATTAATTACACAGCAACCATTGGGTGGTAAAGCTCAATTTGGTGGTCAGCGTTTTGGTGAGATGGAAGTTTGGGCATTAGAAGCATTTGGTGCAGCTAACATATTGCAAGAAATTCTAACTGTTAAGTCAGATGACGTAATGGGTAGAGCGAAAGCATACGAATCAATCGTGAAAGGTGAGAATATGCCAACACCAGGTATACCTGAATCTTTCAATGTATTGTTGCACGAATTGAGAGGATTGGGCTTAAATATTACTTTAACTGAAGAAAAGTCTGTTTAAGTTTTTTCAATTCAATTAATTAATAATAGGTTAGAAACACAATATAAAAATTATGGCTTTTAGAAGAGACAAAAATGAGACAAGCAAGTTCTCAAAAATCACCATAAGCCTTGCTTCTCCGGAAATGATTTTGGAAAAATCTAATGGAGAAGTATTGAAGCCGGAAACCATTAACTACCGAACTTATAAACCAGAACGCGATGGTTTATTTTGTGAGCGAATTTTTGGACCGGTAAAAGATTACGAATGTCATTGTGGAAAGTACAAGCGTATCCGTTATAAAGGAATTGTTTGTGACCGCTGTGGTGTTGAAGTGACTGAAAAAAAGGTACGTAGAGAGCGAATGGGACACATTAATTTGGTAGTTCCTGTTGCTCATATCTGGTACTTTAAATCACTGCCTAACAAAATTGGTTACCTTTTAGGTTTACCCACTAAAAAGTTAGATACGATCATTTATTATGAGCGTTATGTTGTGATTCAACCAGGGATTGCCAAAGGGCCTGAAGGAGAAGAGTTACAATATCTTGACTTTTTAACTGAAGAGGAGTATTTAGATATTTTAGATACTCTACCTAAGGAAAATTCTTATTTAGAAGATTCTGACCCTAATAAGTTTATTGCTAAAATGGGTGCAGAAGCTTTATTTGAGTGTTTAAAGAGATTAGATTTGGATAGCCTTTCTTATGAACTAAGACACAAGGCAAATACAGAAACTTCTCAACAACGTAAAAATGAAGCCTTGAAAAGACTTCAAGTAGTTGAAGCTTTCCGTCAGGCTAATGAACACATTGAAAATAAGCCTGAATGGATGATTGTAAAAGTAGTTCCTGTAATTCCACCGGAACTGAGACCATTAGTTCCATTGGATGGAGGTCGTTTTGCAACTTCAGATTTGAATGATTTATACAGAAGAGTAATTATCCGTAACAACCGTTTGAAGCGTTTAATGGAAATCAAAGCACCTGAGGTGATTTTGAGAAACGAAAAGCGTATGCTTCAAGAGGCAGTAGATTCATTATTTGATAACTCAAGAAAATCTTCTGCTGTTAAAACAGATTCTAACCGAGCATTAAAATCATTGAGTGATAGCTTAAAAGGTAAGTCAGGACGCTTCCGTCAAAACTTATTAGGTAAGCGTGTTGATTACTCCGGTCGTTCTGTTATTGTGGTTGGTCCTGATTTGAAATTACACGAATGTGGATTGCCAAAAGATATGGCAGCTGAGCTTTACAAGCCATTTATCATCCGTAAATTGATTGAGCGTGGTATTGTAAAAACTGTAAAATCTGCAAAGAAAATTGTAGATAAGAAAGAGCCGGTAGTTTGGGATATTCTTGAAAATGTATTGAAAGGACACCCTGTACTATTAAACCGTGCTCCAACGCTTCACCGTTTAGGTATTCAAGCTTTCCAGCCGAAATTAATCGAAGGAAAAGCGATCCGTCTACACCCTCTAGTTTGTACAGCATTTAACGCCGATTTTGACGGTGACCAGATGGCTGTTCATTTGCCATTAGGTAATGCAGCAATTTTAGAAGCACAGTTGTTGATGTTAGCATCACACAACATTTTGAACCCGGCAAATGGTTCTCCAATTACTGTACCTTCTCAGGATATGGTATTGGGGCTTTATTATTTGACAAAAGAGCGTTTAACTGACGATAGCCGCACAATGAAGGGGCAGGATAAAGTATTTTATTCTCCAGAAGAAGTTGTGATTGCTAAGAACGAAGGACGCTTAGACATGCACGCCAGAATTAAAGTGAGAATTACCAAAGCCGGCAAAACGGAATTGGTAGAAACTACTTGTGGACGTGTAATATTTAACGAACATGTTCCGGATGAAGTGCCTTATATTAATGAAGTATTAACTAAGAAGTCTTTAAGAGACATTATTGGTGATATTTTGAAAATTACCGGTACTGCCAGAACTGCTCAATTCCTAGATGACATTAAAACTTTAGGTTATGATATGTCGTTTAAAGGAGGTCTTTCTTTTAACTTAGGAGATGTTATTATTCCTGATGCGAAAGAAGATATGATGGAGAAAGCCAATCAGCAAGTTCAAGAAGTTTGGGATAACTATAACATGGGATTTATTACGAATAACGAGCGTTATAACCAAATTATTGATATTTGGACACACACCAATACACGCCTAACCAATACGGTTATGGATCGTTTGAAAACGGATAACCAAGGTTTCAACTCAGTATATATGATGTTTGATTCTGGAGCGAGAGGTTCTAAAGAGCAAATTCGTCAGCTTTCAGGTATGCGTGGATTGATGGCTAAGCCACAGAAATCCGGATCAAGCGGACAAGAAATTATCGAGAACCCAATTCTTTCGAATTTTAAAGAAGGTCTTTCGATTTTGGAGTACTTTATTTCTACTCACGGTGCTCGTAAAGGTCTTGCCGATACAGCCTTGAAAACAGCCGATGCAGGTTACTTAACTCGTCGTTTGGTTGATGTTTCTCAAGATGTTGTGATTACTGATGAAGATTGTGGTACTCTTAGAGGTACAACTATTTCTGCCTTAATGAAGAACGATGATGAAGTAGAATCATTATACGATCGAATTCTTGGTAGAACTACCGTTCACGATATTTATCATCCAAATACAGGAGAATTAATTATTGCTTCAGGAGATGAAGTAACTGAAGAAGTTGCTCGAGAAATTGAAGAGTCTCCAATTGATGAAGTGGAAATGCGTTCGGTGCTTTCATGTGAAATGAAGCGCGGAGTTTGTGCTAAATGTTACGGACGTAGTTTGGCTACCGGTCGTATGGCTCAAAAAGGAGAAGCTGTTGGAGTAATTGCTGCACAGTCTATCGGTGAGCCGGGAACACAGTTGACACTTCGTACCTTCCACGTGGGTGGTACGGCATCTAAAATTGCAGATGAGTCAAGAGTAGAAGCGAAGCATGATGGTATTTTAGAAATTGATGAATTGAGAACAGTAGAAGGTGAAGATCGCGATGGTAAGAAAATTACCATTGTTGTTGGACGTTCTGCTGAAGCTAGAATTTTAGATGCTAAAACAAGCATTCCTTTGATGACAAGCATGGTTCCTTATGGTTCAATCTTGGAGAAGAAGGAAGGTGAAAAAGTGAAGAAAGGTGACTTAATTTGTCACTGGGATCCTTATAATGCCTTGATTATTGCCGAAACTTCAGGTACTGTAGCTTTCGAAAATATGCTAGATGGTGTTACTTATAAAGAAGAATCGGACGAACAAACCGGCTTTACTGAAAAGGTAATTACTGAATCGAGAGATAAAAAGTTAATTCCTGAAATTAAGTTGATGAAAGGTAAGGAGGTTGTTAAAACCTACAACTTGCCTGTGGGAGCTCACATTGTAGTTAAAGAAGGAGATAAAATTGAAGGTGGAACTACTTTAGTTAAAATCCCAAGAACATCAGGTAAGTCTGGTGATATTACTGGAGGTCTGCCAAGAGTAACTGAGTTATTTGAAGCTCGTAATCCTTCTAACCCTGCTGTAGTTTCTGAGATTGATGGAATTGTTTCTTTCGGGAAAATTAAGCGAGGTAACCGCGAAGTGATTGTTGAGTCGAGAACTGGAGAAGTTAAGAAGTACTTAATTAACTTATCTAAGCACATTCTTGTACAAGAGAATGACTTTGTACGTGCAGGAACTCCACTTTCTGATGGTGCAATTACTCCGGCTGATATTTTGGCGATTAAAGGTCCTACGCAAGTTCAGGAGTATTTAGTAAATGAAGTACAAGAGGTTTACCGATTACAAGGTGTAAAAATTAATGATAAGCACTTTGAGGTAATCGTTAGACAAATGATGCGTAAAGTAATCATTGAAGATCCGGGAGATACTCGATTCTTAGAAAAACAAATCGTTAACAAAACTGATTTTGCAGAAGAAAACGATTGGATTTTCGGTAAGAAAATTGTAACAGAAGCCGGTGATTCTGACAGCATGAAAGAAGGACAAATCGTTTCTCCTCGTAAGTTGAGAGAAGAGAATTCTAAGCTGAAGCGTCAGGATAGAAAATTAGTAGAAGCAAGGGATGCCGTTCCTGCAACATCTAATTCTGTTCTTCAAGGTATTACAAGAGCATCTTTACAAACTGATAGTTTCATTTCAGCGGCTTCTTTCCAGGAAACCACAAAAGTGTTGAACGAGGCAGCTGTAAATGGTAAGCAGGACACCTTAGAAGGTTTGAAGGAAAATGTGATCGTTGGTCACTTGATTCCTGCAGGAACCGGTTTAAGAGATTATCAGGATATAATTGTAGGTTCTAAATCTGAATATGAAAGTCTGAAACAGGCAAAAAATGCCGATGTTGAAGAAGAAATAGAAACTGAAGAATAAATCAAGTATGAGCGAAGACGATAAGAAGCAAGAAGAAGGTAAGTTAAACATTGAGTTGACCGAAGAGATTGCTGAAGGAATTTATTCTAACTTAGCAATCATCAGTCACTCCAATGCAGAGTTTGTCTTTGATTTTATTAAAGTAATGCCCGGACTGCCTAAGGCAAAAGTGAAGTCGAGAATAATGATGACTCCACAACATGCCAAGCGCTTATTACGAGCTTTACAAGATAATATCAGCAAATTTGAGTCTTTGCACGGAAGTATTAAAGATTCTGAAGGTCCTCAATTTCCAATGAACTTTGGCGGGCCTAAAGCAGAAGCTTAAACGATTTTGTTTTATAAAGAGAAAAAGGGAAGTGTGAGCTTCCCTTTTTTTGTTTTAACCTAAGCAGCTTCTCAAAGCACATAAATCAACAGTACTTATTTTGCTGATAAAGAGTTAGCTAATTTTAAATGAGCAATTGCTTAAAGCTCTGCCAAAGTTCCAAACTTTGGCAGAGCTTCAATACTAAAGCATAAGCTTAATATTTTAAGAGGTATATTTTTAAAGAAGACTGTCAGTAAAGGATGGTTTTTTTGAGTTAAAAACTACTAGGTCGAGTTTTAAAGGTCAGATATTTAGTAATTTAGTTTTCGTATTGAATTTTAATTTACTATTGAATGCTTAATAAATATTCTGACTTTGAGCCTGATTGCTTTTATCATATCTATAACAGAGCGAATGGAAATGAAATGCTTTTTTTGTCAGAGGAAAATTATACTTTCTTTCTTAAGAGGTATACTAAATATTTAAGTGATCTTGTAGATACTTATTGCTATTGTTTAATGCCAAACCACTTTCATTTTTTAGTTAAAATAAAAAATGAGCAATTGCTTAAAGCTCTGCCAAAGTTCCAAACTTTGGCAGAGCTTCAATATGGTTTAGTAATTAGTAAGCAGTTTTCAAACTTTTTCAGTTCTTATACTCAAGCATTCAATAAAATGCATAGTAGAAAGGGTACTCTTTTCATGAAACCTTTTAAGCGAATAAAGGTTGAAGATGAATCATATATGCGAAAGTTGGTTCATTATATTCACTGTAATCCGATTGAAGCCGGTTTAGCTGTATTGCCTGAGAATTGGAAGTTCTCATCCTACAGAGCGATAATCTCTGACAAACCAACTTTAGTATCCCGGGATAATGTTTTAGCTATTTTTGATGACAAACAAAATTTTATCTACTGCCATCAAGCATCACCATCAATTAGCGGTATTGAGTTCTATTGAGCTGCTAGCTTTCAAAAACCTGACAGCTCTTTATTCTTGCACAAACTCATCTCTATAAATTTTCAGCATAAGCAGAAACAAGCTAATTAGCAAAGGACCAAAAATTAAGCCAATAAAACCAAAGAGAGGTACCCCAATCACAACACCAATCAAGGTAATTAAGGGGTGTATGTCAGCCAGTCTTTTTTGTACAATCATTCGAAAAAGATTATCCGTAGAACCAACGACAAGCATTCCATAAAGCATAATACCTATACCTTGAAAGTGGTGTTCAGTAACAAACATAATAATGGTTACCGGAACAATCCCTATGGCGGTTCCAACGAGAGGAATCATAGAGCCTACAGCGGTGATGACAAACCAAAACCAAGGATTGGGCACTCCGAAAATAAAAAAACCAATTAAAGCAACAAAGCCTTGAATAATGGCAATTAAAGGAATGCCAATGGCGTTTGATTTAACCACATTGTTCACTTCATCGCTAATGGTTTGTATGTTTTCTGAGCGCATAGGGAAATAGCGATAAATGGCTTGTATAAAACTATTTCGGTGAACCAACATATAGTAAAGTAAAAAGTAAAGAATACTTAGCGTAATAAAAAGATTAAAGGTGTTTCCTACAACAGATGGGGCATTTTGCGACACCCAATTCACCACTTCTTTTGAGTTGAAAGAGGAGAAAAGTTCTATGTTAAATCGTTCCTCGATAATTGACAACTCCTCTTTTAAAACCGCAATTACTTGTTCTGTTTTGTCGAGTGCTGAGCGCACTTTTGTAGAAAGCATAAGAACTACCAAGCCAATGGGAACCAATATGCCCACAAATGAAATAATCATGATTAAAGCAGCGGCCAATGACTTTTTCCAGCCTCTTTCCACCAACTTTCTCATTGATTTTTTGGAAACGATATAAATCGTAACTGCGCCCAACAATCCGCTCATAAAGGGCAGTAGTTTCCAAAAAATGAGCAAACCTAAACCAATGATAAGGATTAAGGTAAAAAGTTGTCGTATGATGTCTTGGTGGATACCTTTCATTTATTTTGCTGCCTTTAAAGGCTAAGGTAAGGAAAAATACGATTTGAAAGTGCTAGTCAACAATATGAGGCTCTACTCAAACCCTCTCTTATTAAAAATAATATAGCCAAAATGCACCAAGAAGCTCAATTCATTTTCGGCATCGCCAAAGTAGTTGAGGCTGGCGGCAAGTGGCCCTAAGCGAGAATGGTAAACAGCAGTAAAGGTGCCCAATAAGTCACGGTCAACAATTTCTTCGCCCAATTGAGCCTGTCCTAATTCGTTGCTGTTAATGGTTTCATAAGGCTGAAAAACGTGCAATTCAGCTCTAAAGTCCAATAAATCACGATAAGTGTAAATGGCTCTTAAACCTCCACCCACATAACTCAAAGCGCGGTACTGATTTTGAAATAGTGTTCGGTTTTCCGGCAACGGACTATAAGCCGGAGCCATTAAAACAGTGGCAGTGTAGTTTTGCATAAAAGGTTGGTCGGAGTATACGCCCTCTGCTGATATACCAAAACGTATGCGCTTTTTACTGAGAAAGTATTTTTCAAACTTCGCCTGTAAAATCAACCAATCGTGGCGCTCAAAAGCTTTGTCGCGCAGCAATGCCGTTGAGCCGGGATAGGTTTTTTCTCTACCGCTAATATAGCGCATCATCAATTTAAGCTTAGTGCCCTTGGTTGCATACATTTTTCTATTCAGGGAGTTAAGCTGATATTTTGCAAATGTGGAGTAACCTTCAAATTTCGTAAGGTCGGAAGTATCACCACGGTCAAAGTCGCTGTTTTGATAATATTCGTAGTCTTGCCAAAAGTAGGAGGCACCAAAATTTACTTTGCCCTTATTAAAAACCGGTAAGCCGATTTTGCTCTCCCAGTAATTTTCGTTGGCAATAATATAGGATTGGTTTACATTATCGATAAAAGCGGTACGATCATTAAAGTAATCAAACTGATTGATAGTAAAATGTGATTCTAAATAGAAGGGGATGTCAAAGGGAATATCCCAACGCAGTCCAGCTTCAGTAGAGCTGTAAAAATTACCAAAGTAAATGTTCCCCCTTGCTTTCAATCCGGTGGCATTAAGTCGATTGTAATCCAATTCAAAAAAGCCGGTACTAAAGGGTTTACTACTAATTACACCACCAAAAGAAGCTTTAAAAGGTTTTTCTTTTTTAACTTTTAAGAAAAGGTCGAAATTTTGTTTTTCCTCATTCCAATCGGCTTTAGGAAGTATGCTCTTAATTTTTTCATCAGAAAGCGCTTTCATGGCAGCAGCTTCTAGGTTTTTATATGGAAACTCTTCAGCTAATTTATCGAGGTTTTGTTCGTAGTATTTTGCTTGACGCGGATGAAGTCCTTCGTAGTCAATATCACCAAAATAGAGTAGAGGTTTTTGCTGATTGAAAGTGTCTCTTCGAGCTTTTAATTGGTCTATGTTGCCGACTTGAATCTCATTCTTTATGGAGTCAACCAATAAGCTAGCTTCTTCGTAGCCACGGTTGATGGCCTCTTGGTTTTGGTAGAAGTCGAATGTAGAAATATCTTCTACATCGGCATTAATGATTATACCCTTGGTACAGTTTATTTTATAATCAGAATCTTTAATCAACATGCTTCTAATTTGTGAAAGAAGGTTGTCTTCTGATGGCGGAGGAATTTTAGTACTTACATTACTTGCAATGATGTAATCAACATCAAATTCTTCACACATAACATCCACTGGAAAGTTGTTGTAAAGTCCGCCGTCGAACATCAGGTCACCATTAATGGTAATCGGTGAAACATAAAAAGGGTATGTCATTGATGCCCGAATTGCCAAAGCCAAATTTCCATTGGAAAGCACTTCTTGTTTTCTTTTAGAAATATTTGCTGAAAGACATCTGAAGGGAATGAGCAAGCTGTCGAAATTCTTATTTGCTATGGCATTGGCAGCCGCAAAATAAGCGATAAGTCCAAAATCAACCGGGGAAGAGTTAACAAAGTTGGTGGGAATGTTTACTTCAAAGATGGAGTCTAACTTAAAGTGCCAATTGATCATGGCAGCATTATCTCTACTTTTTTTCAGAAAGAATTTATATTCTTCTTGAATAATGCCATTGGCCGCATTTCTAAACTCATCAGAGATAACAATTTGCTCAATTTCATTTGGACTGTATCCGGAAGCATAAAGTCCGCCTATAAAAGCACCAACTGAAGTGCCTACAATGTAGTCTACAGCAATGCCGTTTTCTTCTAAAGCTTTAAGCACACCAACATGAGCCATGCCCGAAGCACCGCCGCCGCTCAATACTAAACCCACTTTTTGCGCAAATAAATGCGGACTTAGCAAGCTCAAAACCAATAAAATTAAAGCGACTTTCTTCATAGCTGAATTCGAGCGTAAAATTAGCTAAATTGAACGAACTCTTTTCCAAATATAAAGCAGGGAAAGAAATATGAATGTTTATCGCTAGGGCTGCGATAAGCAAGCTCCTATCTAATGCTTTGCTATTGTGGGTTTCAATTTTACCTTTTATTCATCGCCTCTAAAACATCGTGAATTGTAATGATGTGAGTTAATCCTGCTCGATCTTTTACCAATACTGCTCTGTGTTTTTTATTTAACAAAGCGGCTACTTCATGAAGTGGAGTTTGCGCAGAAATAACTTCATAAGCTTCATCCATTACGGTTTCTACTTTTTGAGTTTTTAGTTCCGGCTTTTTGATCATTTCTGAAAAAATGGCATCACTAATAGACCCAATAAACTCACCCTCTTTCTCAACTGGTACCTGAGAAATATCGTATTTGGTCATTTTTTCTAACACATCGCAGAGCTCTTCGTCGGGAGAAGCTGTAATTAGTTTTTTATTTCCATGCGATTGAATAATCATACCGGCAGTCACCTTGTCGTCATCCATAAAGCCGCGATCGCGAACCCAGTCGTCGTTAAACATTTTACCTACATAGCGGCTACCGTGGTCGTGAAATATAACCACCACTACATCGTCTTTTTTCAATTTATCCTTCATTTGAAGTAAGCCGGCAACTGCAGAACCTGCAGAGTTGCCCATGAAAAAGCCTTCTTCTCTTGCCAATCTGCGTGTCATGATTACGCCATCTTTGTCAGTAACCTTTTCAAAATGGTCGATTAAATCAAAGTCAACGTTTTTAGGTAGAATATCCTCACCAATACCCTCGGTAATGTATGAGTAAATTTCACTCTCATCAAACTCTCCGGTTTCGTGGTATTTCTTAAACACAGAGCCATAAGTGTCGATTCCCCAAATTTTAATATTTGGATTTTTTTCTTTTAAGTATTTAGCAGTACCGGAAATGGTTCCACCGGTACCCACACCCACCACTAAATGAGTAATTTTTCCTTCAGTTTGCTCCCAAATTTCAGGGCCGGTTTGTTCGTAATGTGCTTGACGGTTAGAAAGGTTGTCGTATTGGTTAGGGTAAAATGAATTAGGTATTTCCTCATTAAGCTTTTTCGCTACAGAGTAGTAGGAGCGAGGATCATCTGAAGAAACATTTGTAGGACAAACAATTACTTCTGCTCCCATGGCTCTTAAAATGTCCATTTTTTCTTTAGACTGCTTGTCGGCAAGTGTACAAATAAGCTTATAGCCTTTTACAATAGCAGCTAGAGCTAATCCCATGCCTGTATTGCCTGATGTACCTTCAATAATGGTTCCCCCCGGCTTAAGCAATCCTGCTTTTTCTGCATCTTCTACCATTTTTACAGCCATACGATCCTTTATAGAGTGACCGGGATTGAAAGTTTCCATTTTGGCTAAAACTAAAGCCGGGATCTCATTTGTGATTTTATTGAATTTTACCAAAGGTGTGTTTCCTATGGTTTCTAGTATGTTATTGTAATACTTCATCAGTGTTGGATATTCTTTTATATTCACTTTAAGCACTAAATACAGTCATTTTATAGTGCTTGTTTCTGGATTGCAAAGGTATTAAAAGCCCATCTTTTAAAAGGAGATATCTGAGATAACTTTCTTATTTCGTAGTTTAGTCAAACCGAATACTCTTCACAGGGCTAATTTTGGCTACTAGGTTTGACGGAATTAAGAGCATTAACAAGCACAAAACTAAAGTGCCTATATTAAGCAGAAGCAATTTTCCAAAGTCTATGGCAATAGGAACGGTGTCGATAAAATAAGCTTCTTGTGGGAGCTTTAAAAAGCCAAATTCTAATTGAGCATAAGCAGCTCCGAGCCCGATTAAGTTTCCAAAAAACAAACCCATTAAAATTAAATAAGCGGCATTGTACAAAAAGATTTTTCGGATAGAAGCGTTTTGGGCGCCTATTGCCTTTAATATGCCAATCATTTGTGTCCTTTCAAGAATTAGAATTAAAAGCGCAGAAATCATATCAATACCACAAACCAAAATCAACAAAGTAATAATGATGACTACATTAATATCTTGAAGCTCCAGCCAGTTAAAAATATCCATTCGGGTTTCTCTTATAGAGTGAGCAGTTAAATCATAGTCAATATTTTGATAAACTGCTTCAGTCATACGTTCTAAATCTTTTAGATTATTGATTAGGATTTCAAACCCACCTACTTGGTGGTCCTCCCAACCGTTAATTTTTTGTATGTGGCGAATGTCGGTGAACACCATACGGTCGTCCATTTCACCTAAGCCGGTATTGTAGATTCCGCTAATTTTAAGTTTTCTCAATCGAGGAGGTTGTTGAACAAAGTAGACTAAAATCTCATCATTTATTCCAACTTGCAATTTTTGAGCAATATTTTCAGAAATTAGTAATTCGTTAGAGCGACTACTGTCCGCAATTTTTAGAATATCGCCTTCTTTAATGTATTGCTTAAAAAAACTCCAGTCGAAATCACTACTAATTCCTTTTATAACTGCACCGTAATTTTGGTCATCTGTTTTTAAAATGGCTCCCTTATGGGCATATACTTGTACATGAGAAATTCCATCTATGCTATCTATTTGATGGTAAAAGTCTCTATTTGTTGAGATGGCTTTACTTTCTAATAAGCCTTTAGATTCGTAATTGGTAACTTGAATATGTGCTCCAAAGCCAATCACTTTTTTTTCAATTTCCTTTTGAAAACCTTCAACGATTGCCAAAGAAAGTGTCATCATGGCGATGCCCAAACTAATTGCTACAATAGAAATTCGTATTATTGGCTTTGAAAAGGAATTTTTACTTCCTTTGATGATTTTACGTGCAAAAAATAGTTCGAAGTTCAAGCTTGGCGTGATTTTTTGTATCAAACAAAAATAGGAAATACTATTTGTGCTATGCGATTTAATTTTTCACTCACTTTATCTTTGATTTTACTGCAATTTTTTGCTGTTAATGCCCAAGAAAACAATAGTCAAGTTGTTCTTGGAATTGAGCGTCTCGAAGATTACTTGCCTTACATTGAGAATAAGAAAGTAGCTGTTGTTGCTAATCAAAGCTCAGTAATTGATGATCGCCACCTAGTAGATATTTTACTGGAGAGTGGAGTGGAATTGCAAAAAGTATTTAGCCCTGAACACGGCTTTAGAGGTAATGCTGATGCCGGAGAAAAAGTAGGGGACGGAGTAGATACCAAAACCGGAGTAAAAGTGATTTCGCTTTATGGAGATAATAAAAAGCCTACAAAAAGTCAACTGAAGGGATTAGAAGTTATTGTTTTTGATTTGCAAGATGTGGGTGTACGATTTTACACTTATATTTCTACTTTGCACTATGTAATGGAAGCAGCAGCTGAAAACAATATCAAAGTGATTGTTTTGGATCGACCCAATCCTAATGGACATTTTATCGATGGTCCTGTTTTGGAAGAAAAGTTTAAATCATTTGTTGGAATACATCCAATTCCGGTTGTTCATGGAATGACAATTGGTGAGTATGCGCAGATGATTAATGGAGAAAAGTGGTTAAAAAATGCTGTTCAATGTGACTTGGAAGTAATTAGTTGCTTGAACTATAAAAAAAGTGATGTATATGAATTGCCGGTTGCACCTTCTCCTAACTTGCCTAATATGCGTTCAATCTATTTATATCCTTCTTTGTGTTTTTTTGAAGGTACAGTGGTTAGTGTAGGTAGGGGAACACCAAAACCGTTTCAGCAAATCGGTCATCCTGCATTTACTTCTTTTTCTTATACTTTCACACCGGAGGCTATGACAGGAGCGAAATCGCCTAAGCTTGAAGGAAAACGTTGCCATGGAAGAGACTTTACTGTAAGAACTGCTAGCTCTTTTAGGAATATGAATCGACTTGACTTAAACTATCTAATCGAGTTTTATAAGCTATACCCTCAAAAACATACCTTTTTTACTTCTTATTTTAATTTACTTGCAGGTACCGACCAGCTTCAAAAAGCCATTTCCGAAGGCAAAACGGAAATGCAAATTCGCAAGAGCTGGGAAGAGGGGATACGGCAATTTAAAAAAATGCGTACCCCATACTTGATTTACGTAGAATAAATTAGTTAACCAAGTGATGGTAAGTTTATTATTTAGTTGGATTGTGCTTATAATTGTTGGTGTTAGTCTAGTTTAATATTGTATGCCAATTAAGCTTTGGAATACCGTATAAATAAATGTTGAAACCTATTTTCAAAGGCACAATTGGTCAATGCCGATGTATCTGCCTACCGGACCAGGCAGGGTTTTTAAGGAGCATTTATGCGACAGTAAAATTAAACCGTTAAAACTGTTTCCTGATTATCTATGCTTACTGTAGTCGCAGCTTCTGATATAGAGTAATGATTAAATTTTGTTGGATTGTTTTTGAAGAAAAATCTTAAAGAAAAGCTCCTCTGCTTTCAACCTAGGCTGCATTGAATTTTTTAAATATTAATCAAAACACATAAAAAAAGGGAGTAGCATTTTGCCACTCCCTTTTTGATTAACTAAAAAATTGACTTATTGTAAAACAATGCGTTTAACAGCTGTTTGTTCTTTATTTGTCATTCTTAATAAATAAACACCTTTTGCAAATCCACTCATGTCAATTCGCTCAATGTTTTTTCTAGTTTCAGATTGATATACAGTTTTTCCAACCATATTTATTAGCTCAAGCTCAACATTGTTCTTTGGAGCTTGATTAAACTCAATATTAATATGGTTGTTCGTTGGGTTAGGATAAACAACTACTTCATGGCTAAAATCAACTTTTTGTTGCTTATGCTTAAGACCAACCGGAATTGAAGCCAACTCCACATCATCGATGGCTACATCGCCATAGTAGTCAGCACCTCTTACCATCTGGAATCTGATATTCGTATTTGTTAAACTATTGAAATTAACAAGTGATATCGTATCCGATAAATAAGGGTCTGTTGAGGCACTTTGTTTTTGACCGATAAGAGTATCAATTGTAACCCATGTTCCCATAGAATCAATTTGAACACTTAGTGTGTCAATGTCTGCTCCATACATGTGATACCAGAACACTAGTGCAGGGTCAATACTGTTTGATAAATCAATACATGGAGAGGTTAACCAAGCGGTATCACCTTGAGCTGCAGGAGAAGAAGCTTCGGTGTACATAAACGTTCCATTTCCGGTAGTGTTATCAGAATCAGGTCCTGTTGAACCGGATATTGTTCCTCCAATATTTGAATACCACTGGTAGTTAGCACTACTATATGTTCCTACCCAATCATTTTCAAAACTATCCGTTTGTTGTGTAGCTAAATCATCAAAGTTAACCGTAGTTGGTACTAACATTTGAGAGTTTAGTACATCAGCATTTAAAGAGTCATTTAAGAAGTTACCGTCATTTTGTACATCTGAGAACAACTCAAACGAATAACTACCCGGTGAACCTAAAGTGGCAGTAGTTGAAAATGTGAAGATTAAACTATCACCTGGTGCTAAAGTTGTAAAAGAGGTATCTATTACAGGAGTTCCTCCATCAACTATATAGCCAAGTGGAATAGTGTCAACTGTATTAATACCAAAGTTTTTTACTTTTACTTTTACTGTATCACCGGTAAGGCTAAAACCACATTGCGTAGTAGGAGTTATTAATTCCGTTACGGCAATGTCAATTGAAGGAGGTTCTAAGATGAAAATGTTATCTACACCAAAACCGTCATTTGTAACTGATCCATCTGATTGGAAAACAAATCTAATTTTAACATCAGGTTCACCTGCAAGACCAACAAGTGTGTCTTGGGCAGATACCCAGTTACCTACACCTGCGGAAGAGTTGCCATCCCACCATTGATTGGTTATGTCATTGTACCACTCTAAAGCATTACCATTGTCTAACAGTTTAGTCCAAGTTGCACCTGCATCTATTGAGTATTCCACCCAGCCCTCATCACAACATGACTCAGTATTGTAAATAAAGTCAAAGTTTAAGAGTGGATCAGATGACAATGATGAAAAATCCATACATGGTGACTCTAAATATGAAAGCTCACTGTTATTATAATCTCCGGTTAAATTTGTAACCCAAGCATTATTTCCACCGGCTGCATTTGTAATAAATGGGGCATTAGGTGTTCCATGTGCCCATGATGAGTTAGCACCGTAAGTAGTCCAACTACCATTTCCACCTTCGAAATCCTCATTATATGGGTAAGATGAAACGGTAGGGATATGTGTAACGTTTGCTAAAATCGTGTCATTTCTTGGGTTACCATCATTATTTACACTTGTGTAAATTCTAAATGAATAATTACCTGTATTAGACATATTAATTAAAGAGTCAAATGTTAAAGCAACGGTATCTCCTACATTGATTGAAGCCAATGTATCTGTTATCGTTAACGTGTCGTTTATTACTATAATAATGGGTACATTGTTTTCAGTATTTAGTCCATTGTTGAATATACTTACCTCAATTGTGTCTGCCGCAGTTAAACCACAAGCAGATGTTGGTCGGATTAATGCATAAGCTCCTAAGTCTACAGATGGTTGCTCAATAATATTAATATTATCTACACCAAATCCATCATTAGTAACAGACCCATCAGATTGGAAAACAAATCTGATCTTTACATCAGGGACTCCTGCTAAGCCACTAAGAACATTTGAAGCATTTACCCAGTTTGCTGAGCCTGCAGATGAGTTGCCATCCCACCATTGATTAAATCCATCATTATACCACTCTTGTGCATTCCCATTGTCAACAAGTTTAGTCCATGTTGCACCTGCATCTGTTGAGAACTCTACCCAACCTTCATCACAACATGACTCCGTGTTATAAATATGATCAAAGTACAAGACAGGGTCAGAGGTTAAGGAGGAGAAATCCATACACGGTGACTCTATATACGAAAGTTCACTGTTATTATAATCTCCGGTTAAATTTGTAACCCAAGCATTATTGCCGGATGCTGCCGAAGTAATAAATGTTCCTGCTGGTGTTCCATGTGCCCAAGAAGTGTTTGCACCATAAGTAACCCATCCACCTTGACCACTTTCAAATCCTTCTAAATAAGGCAAAGTTGAAATTACAGGTATACTTTCGATTGTTGCACTCACGGTATCGTTTGAATTGTCTAAGTCGCCCGTAAGTGATGTGTATGTTGTAAGACTATAAGATCCCGCTGTTGAAAGGTCTACAGAGTCTAAGAAAGTATACACTAATGTATCTCCCGGATTTAAACATCCATTGTAAGTTTCAGTTACTGGAGTACCATTATTTAAAACAAAAGTGATAGGGAAATTACAAGCTTGTGAGGATCCTACATTTAAAATTTCAACTACTACGGAATCATTTGTTGGAAGTCCACATCCATCAACCGGGTGAAGTATTTCTGAAATAGAAATATCATCGCTCAATGGTAATCTTACTATAACGTTATCAACGTAATTGTAGTTATTGTCTGTGATAGAATCATATTTTACCATAGACTCTAAAGCCACTTCAACCACTTGTCCAACATAGGCATTTAAACTTTCAGTAATCGTTTGCCAAGGTGTAGTGGCTCCACTTGGTCGATGTGTAGGGCCTACTTGAGTGCCATTTACCGTTATTCTAAAGTTGGTGTAAAAATCGTTATAGTTATAACCTTGTTGAAGGTCATAAACTAATTCTGCTCCTGCAGCAGAAGTTAAATCAACACAAAACTTAGCAGCGGCAAAATGTTCAGGGTTTGTTGTCCAAACATTCGTTGCATTTGGTGTGATGTAATTCGTTGCTGAACGACCCTCTAAAGCTAATCCAAACAAACTATTATTTGCAGCTCCGGCTCTAACCATCACATTAGATTCTGGATTGGTAATAAAGCTGAATGCAGGATTTGCAACACCTGTTTCAAAATCATCTGTGAATGGAAGTGTTACTGTGGGTCTATGTGTTACTGAGTCGGAAATTGTATCATTTGTAGGATCAATGTCAATACCTAGCGCAGTAAATACATCAAAACCATAAGTGTTTATTGCTGAAAGATTGGCCGTTGAGTCAAATGTATAAACAATTGTATCTCCTGGGAAAATTGTATCAGCAAAGGTTTCAGTAACCGGACTCGCTCCATTAATAATGTACCCTAAATCAAAATTAGTAGCATAAGCACTTCCAATATTAGTGAATGCAAACCTTACTGAATCAGCAGAAGTATATCCACAACCATTGTCACTAGAAGGGCTAACTAATTGAATTGCTTTTAAGTTATAAGGTGGCGGAAGTTGAATACTAATATCATCTACTCCGAAACCTTCTTCCGTAACAGAGCCATCAGAGCTAAATACAAATCTAATTTTAACACTAGGTTCTCCTGCTAAACCAGTTAGGCTGTTCTCAGCATTTACCCAGACTCCTGTACCCATTGATGAAGTATTATCCCACCATTGATTTCCTAAGTCATTGTACCATTCTTGGGCACCTCCATTATCAATGAGTTTAGTCCAGCTTACCCCTGCATCAATAGAGTATTCTATCCAACCTTCATCGCAACAAGGCTCTGTTTCGAATATATGAGAGAAGTATAATATGGGATCTGCTGAATAGGATGAAAAATCAAAGCATGGAGACTCCAAATAAGAAAGTTCACTATTATTATAGTCTCCATTTAGATTAGTAACCCATGCATTTGATGCACTTGCAGCAGCTGATATATTTGTACCTGCCGGGATACCATGTGCCCATGATGAATTTGTTCCGTAACTAGTCCATCCGCCTGCACTAGCATCAAAATCTTCATTATAAGGTAATGTGTTTATTACAGGAATATTATCGATTGTTCTAAAAATTGTATCATTAGTTACATTCCCATCAGCCGATAAACCACTATATACTCTAAAAGTATAGCTTCCTGGTGTGGAAAGATTAAGAGTAGAGTCAAAAGTAAATGTAATGGTGTCTCCAGGCAAAATGGTTGAGGTTACTGTATCAACTATAGCCGGTGCACCATTTAGAGATATATAAACAGGAAAGTTAGAGATACTTGCTGTACCATAGTTAACAATTGAAATACTAGCAGTATCGTTTGTACCCAAACCGCAATTTGTAGTTGGTTGAATAAGACTAATTACGCCTGCATCATTGGCAGGTGCTTCTTGAATGATTACATCATCAAATGCAAATCCATCGTATGTATTAATAGAGCCATCTGAACCGAATACTATTCTTAGTTCAACTGAAGGCTCACCTGCAAGACCTGTTAGGTCGTGTTCTGCTAGAACCCAAGCGCCTGTACCATTGTTTCCTACAACACCTGTCCAACCTTCTTCTGATGGTTCTATATTTGACAAACCGGTTATAGAGTTGTCGTTATACCAGTTGTTAGGATCTCCAAATGCGCCTACTTTTTGCCAAGTTTGACCGCCATCTTTAGTAGCTTGTAATACTGCACCATCCCAACTGTTTTCACTCTCTACCCAAATTCTCATTTTAATTTGAGGTTGTGACAATGATGTAAAATCAAAACATGGACTAACAACATAAGATTCTTCATTATTATTGTAGTTGCCTCTTAGGTTGGTTACCCACGAATTGGATCCACTATAAGCTGAGTTAATTACTGTGCCATTTGGCGCACCTAACTCCCATGAGCTATTTGTTCCACCATCGCTCCAACTTCCGGCGCCATTTTCAAAGTCTTCAAAATAAGGGAAGGTAGAAAAACTTGGTTTGTTTACTGTAGTTCCGTAAGCTGTATCATTGAAAAAATTAATGTCATTTCTTACAGTTGAAAATACTTCAATATCATAACTACCTACAGCAGAGAAATCAGCTGTGTTGTTAAACGTATAGGTGATAATATCATTGGGTAAAACTTGTCCGGTATAAGTTTCGGCTACAATGGAACCTCCATTGATTCTGTAGTTAAGTGGCACACTATTTAAAGTGTCGTTACTAATGTTTTCAAATGTTGCTGTAATCGTTTCTGTTGTAGTAAGGTTACATGAGTTTTTTAATGAATCTACCGATACCACACGAATATCTTCAGGGACGGGTTGATAAACTACAATGTTGTCAACAATCCAGTACCAATCATAGCTGCCGGTATATCGAAAACGAATTTGCACGTAAGACTCCCCTGCTGCAATTGATGAAATATCAATTACTTCATGTTGAGGGTCGGCAGTGCTTGCAGTATAAGTTGCCACAGTTTGCCAAGTTAAGCTATCAAAAACCTGAACCTCTGCTGTAGAGCCTGCATGACGATAATAATGGTCAAACTCTAGGATTACCACCGAATCAGCACTTGCATCAAAAGGTGGTGATATTAAGTAGGCGTCTTGAGATGCATTAGGCCCAAAATAGTCACTATCTAAAATTGCAGCAGGATGTGCTATTGGGGCATTTAAAGGTCTAGGGTTAGGGTTATCAAACCGCCAAATTGAATCTAAAGCCGGTGGGTTATTTAAACTGTCAATGTTTTTCCAACCGGATGCCAAAGGAGGCAAACTGTCGTTGGTAAATGTTGTAAAATTTTGACTTAAAAAGGTCTGTGCATGAATGGTAAAGGAAACCAGTATTGCACACAAAAGTGTAGTTAATCGTTTCATAAATGATTTTTTGGTTATTACTTTCCTAATCAATTATCAAAAGTAGAAAAATAAATTAACTAAAAGTTAAGAATTTTAAAATTTAACATTTCCATCCTCCATTTCGTATTTCTTGTCGCACATTTTTGCTAATTCATCGTTGTGAGTAACGATGACAAAAGTCTGATTGAATTGCTCGCGTAAATCAAAGAAGAGTTGGTGTAACTTTTCAGCGTTTTTAGAGTCTAAATTGCCTGAAGGCTCATCGGCAAAAATTACCTTTGGGTTGTTAATTAAAGCCCTTGCCGTTGCAACCCTTTGTTGCTCTCCACCTGAAAGCTCTGAGGGTTTGTGATCTTTTCGATGCGAAATTTCTAACTTTTCCATGAGTAGTCTCGCCTTTTGTTCAGCTTCTTTTTTGCTATCACCTTTTATTAATGCAGGCATACATACATTTTCTAAAGCAGTAAATTCCGGTAATAAGTGATGGAACTGAAAAACAAAGCCAATGTTTTCGTTTCGAAACTGTGCGAGCTTATTGGTGTTTAGTTTAGTAATGTCGACATCCTCATAGAGAATTTGTCCTTCGTTGGCCTGATCAAGTGTGCCCAAAAGTTGAAGGAAAGTAGTTTTTCCGGCACCGGAACTGCCAACTATTGAGATAATCTCACCTTGCTTCACCTCCAAGTTTACTCCTTTTAATACCTCTAAATCTCCAAACTTCTTGTGTATATTAACTGCCTTTATCATTATTTTACTGCTTTTTGGCGAATTTAATCTAATTTCTCAATTTGATTGAAAAGATTGCTTTTAAATTGACTGCAAAAAAACTACTTTTGAAGCTCAATTCTGAACATAAAAATATTTCGAATGAATATTCACGAATATCAAGCAAAAGAAACATTAAAAAGCTTTGGCGTTGCCATCCAAGAAGGGATAGTAGCACAAAGTCCTGAAGAGGCAGTTGAGGCAGCTAAAAAGTTAAACGAGCAAACCGGTACTGATTGGTGGGTGATTAAAGCTCAAATTCATGCCGGTGGTCGCGGAAAAGGCGGTGGAGTTAAATTGGCAAAATCACTCGATGATGTTAAAAAGATTGCCGGCGATATTATCGGAATGCAGTTGGTAACTCCTCAAACTTCAGCAGAAGGGAAAAAAGTTCATCAAGTTTTGGTCGCTCAAGATGTTTACTATCCCGGCGATAGCGAACCTGAAGAATACTATATGAGTGTATTGCTTAACAGAGCTACCGGTAGAAATATGATTATGTATTCTACTGAAGGAGGAATGGACATTGAGCAAGTAGCTGAAGAGACACCACACTTAATTTTTCATGAAGAAATTGACCCTGCTGTAGGGCTACAAGGCTTTCAAGCTAGAAAAATTGCTTTTAACTTAGGTTTGTCAGGTCAGGCTTTTAAAGAAATGGTAAAATTTGTTTTTGCCCTTTACAAAGCTTATGAGAATATAGATTCAAGTCTTTTTGAAATTAATCCTGTTTTAAAAACATCAGACGATAAAATTATTGCAGTTGACTCTAAGGTTACTTTAGACGATAATGCATTGTACCGTCACAAAGATTTAGCTGAAATGCGTGATAAGCGTGAAGAGGATGCTACAGAAGTTGAAGCAGGTGAAGCCGGTTTGAACTTCGTGAACTTAGATGGTAACGTTGGCTGTATGGTTAACGGAGCCGGTTTGGCAATGGCAACCATGGACATTATTAAATTAAGCGGAGGTAATCCGGCTAACTTTTTAGATGTTGGAGGTACAGCTAATGCTGAAAGAGTTGAAAAAGCTTTTAGAATTATTTTAAAGGATGAGAACGTTGAAGCTATCTTAGTAAATATATTTGGCGGTATTGTTCGCTGCGACCGTGTTGCACAAGGTGTTGTTGATGCTTACAAAAACATTGGCGACATTCCGGTACCAATTATTGTGCGTTTACAGGGAACAAACGCTGAAGAAGCAAAGAAAATTATCGATGATTCAGGCTTAAAAGTACATTCAGCAATCTTACTGCAAGAAGCTGCCGATAAGGTGAAAGAAGTATTAGCTTAATTATTAGAAGATAAAAATAAAACTCACTTCGGTGGGTTTTATTTTTGCAAATTTGGTTTATATTGTAAACTAATTTATATTTGCAATAAATTTATAAATAAATATTATGGAATCAAAAGAAAATCAATTTAAGGTAATCGAAGGAATGATAGCGAATGCCAAAGGGAATCTTTCAGAAGGAAGTGTTTTTTACCTTTTGTGGGGCTGGTTAGTAATTATAGCTGCATCTAGCAATTATGTTTTACTTAGCTACACAAATTATGAAATGCACTGGTTACCTTGGATTATTTTAATGCCTTTGGGTGGAGTAATTTCTATGATTGTAGGCTATCGGATGAATAAGAACAGAAGAGTAAAGACTTATGTAGAGTCTGCTCTGAACTATTTGTGGTTGGGTTTTGTAATTACATTATTAATGGTATTATTCGGCATGGCTAAAATAGGTCCTCAGAAGGCTTATCCCATTATTATTCTATTGTATGGCTTGGGTACTTTTGTAAGTGGAGGTATTATCAAGTTCAAACCACTAATGATTGGCGGAGTAATTTGTTGGTTATTAGGCTCAATTGCTTTCTATGCCCCATTCGATTTGCAATTGATAATTTTAATAATAGCAACTGTTTTGTCTTACTTGCTTCCTGCTTACTTACTAAAACAAAAAAGTGCCAAACAAAATGTTTAAATCACTAGATCCTTTATTGCACTCACAGTTGCGATTGGCAGTTGTTTCACTTCTAATTAGTGTGGAGGAGGCCGATTTTACTTTTATAAAAGAAAAAACGGAAGCTACTGCCGGCAATTTGAGTGTGCAAATTGACAAACTGGAAAAGGCAGGCTACATTATTGTGGAAAAGTCATTTAAAGGGAAGCGTCCCTTAACTACTTGTAAAATAAGCAAAAAAGGCGTGGAAGCTTTTGAAAAGTATGTGGAAAATTTGAAAAGTTATTTGGGGAAGGATAAAAGTTAGTCGATTAACTCTAAAACTTTCTCTTCAAGTTCTTCACCTCTTATGTCTTTGGCAATAATGTAACCTTTCTTGTTTAATAGAAAAGTAGTTGGGTATCCATTAATTTTATACTTCTCAATCAGTTGGTTGTCTTTGTCAGAAAATATATGCGGCCAATTGATTGAGAATTTTTCTATAGATTTTTCAAGATTTTGAAATTTGCTTTCGCCAACAATACTAATTACTTCAAAGTCACTTCTATTTGTTTTTTCATACAATTGCTTTAGCTTAGGTAGATCGGCTATGCAGGGTTGGCACCAAACTGCCCAAAAGTCGATTAGAACATACTTGCCTTCTAAGTTTTTTAGTGAAATAGTAGAGTCTACTTTAAATTTTTTAGCATTAAAAGGTGGAGGTCTAAAGCCTATTTGAGTAGAAAATAGTTCACTTTTATCTTCATCAATTGGCTCTAGTTTTAAAGTGTTGTTAGCAAGGCTTACTCCCATATTTTTATAGAGTTTGTCATTAATTTTAATATATTCGTTTTTCTCAATAAGCTTTTGATTGTCTATTTTGCTGTCTTTATTTACTGTAAAATCTATTGTTGCAATACTTGGGTCTTTGTATAAAAGATTTGTAAAGTTGTCTGAACAAACGACTATTTTATTTCCTTCAAAAGTTGTTTTGCAATATTGAAGAAAGTTGCCAACTAAAATGTCATATTCACTTATGTGTTTTACAAAGTATGGAAGTGTCACTTCTTGAATTGTATTATTAATGAACTGTTCAAAAGAAATATAGATTGCATTTTTTAAAGCAATGGAATCTTGGTTGTAGTCTTTTATGGAGTCGTGATTTAGAGGTTCGAATGCCTTGTCATCTGTAAGAGTTAAGTTGTTGTTAGCATCAATAATCATTTTCAAATTTCCGCTACTATCTGTTCCTGTTGCAAAACCAATCTTTGTTTTAATAGCGCTTTCCGACAGTTCAGAGCTGTCTAATTTCCAGTCCCAAGCTTTTTTCATTTGGTCAAAATCCTTTTGACTAATTTTTTCTTCTAAGTAAGCTTGATAAACAGATTGATAGATGTTTGTTTCAATGTCACCATACTTTATATTTTCCCAATTGCTTGGAGCTCCACTTAAAATTAGTTGAGTCTTTTCTAGGGGGGGACCGGTTTTTTCTGCCGGATAAGTGTTAATCCCTCTAAAAGAAGGCTTAAAGTAACCGTAGCCAATTTCTTTCGAAAGTGGGAGTTCAATTATTTCGTTTTGAGCGTAAATGGAGAAAGAGAATAGGAAAATAAAGCAATACTTAACTAGCTGCATTCTTAACTTGGTTTTTAATTTCTTCAAAATTAGATTTTAATTGAACTCTATCACTATAAGCTGTATAATCCTCTATGTTGATTTTATACTTAGCATTTAGGGTTTCAATCTCAATTATGTGTAAATAAATATTAATAGATTTTGTGTCTGAAAAAAGGAATTGTAGTCTTGTCGTATTTTCTCGATTTAAATGAAATCTCATCTTCTTTCCACTCAATAAACTGTCCGCCCCACTTTTGTGCAGTTCTATAATAGAGTATAAATAGGGGAATAGGGTATAAGAGCAGAATAAAGTCAATTGTACTTCCAATACCACTTAAAATTTTCGGCTCTATCGCTATTCTAATTGCAGCGAGAGCTAAAGATAGTATTGCACCCCATTTAAACAGTTTTAAGTTCTTTTCATAACGTTTGTTTTCAATTCTTTCGTAGGGCATTTTTCTTTCTTGTGATTTAACAATCTATGCTAGTTAGTTAAAAGAAACCTTTAATTAAATCAATTAAAACCTCTTTAGCTTTATCCAAAGTTGATGAAATTTACTTTTTGGATAAAATTTATTTGGGTCTCGTTCCTCTTTTTTATCTCCTTTCCTGTCATATATCCAATAGCTTTCAACTGGCAATCCTTGTGAATATGTTATTTCTGATTTCATAACGCCATTTTTGTAAAATGTTTTTTCAGTTGACTGTTCATTCTTATATTCTACAATTTCCTTTGGACTACCATTTTCATAATATTGAACATGATATGACTTGTTTTTGGAAATGAATGCTTTTTTTTTCAGTCTACCACTTGGGTAATATTCCTTAACGAGTTTTGCGGTATCTGAAAATGGATGCTCAATGATTGTATCTTTTTCTATTTTTTGTATAGGGTCTTTTGACAAGTTTGCATTTATTAAAGGTAAAATTCTGATTAGTTTTGGGTTCTCTTTGATGATATTAACAAGTCCAAATTGAACCCCATTAAATTGTTTACTGTGGTTTAATATTCCTATTTGAATTCCATTTCCTTTTTCATTAAAGTTGAATGAAGAAATACTTACTCCATTTGTCTTCTCAGATTTATAAATTAAGCCTGATACATATAGTCCATTAGAAATGCCTTGAAAACTTTGTCCTATCAAACTCAATCCCAAACCGAAACCTTTAGAGTAAACAGAGTATACACCAGTTATTGAGACTCCTTTCATTTGATCAACAATACTGAGTCCTCCAACTATATTAACTCCTTTTACTCTACCTAAGTCTCCTAGTAGACCGGTAAATGAAATTCCTTTTAAGTTATAATCAACAGCACCAAATAGAGCACCTATGAAAATTCCATTTACAGAAGAAGTTGAATGAATAAGCCCTAAGTCAAATCCATTAACAATTTTCTTAGTATTTAACTGTCCAACAATACAAAAACCAACTCCATTTAACTTGCAAGTCTTATCAATAAGGCTAAGATTGAGACCATTGTATTTTTTAAAACCTCCAAATCCAATTCCGGCATTAATTAATCCCAATGAAATCTTTTTGGGTTTATTTTTTAAGTGGGTATAACAAGTTGAATTTTCACTCTGAGCAATACAGTTTGTTGAAAAAAAGTAGATAGTAAAAATTATGAGGAAAAATTTAACTTTCAAGGGTATATTTATTAAGGATTTAGTGTAGAGGGGTTTAATGAAATTTGTGCTAATCTTAGTGATTAGTCGGCCACTTAAATAGGCAGGCCTTGTTCATATCCTTTTACTCTTCAATTAATCGATTTAATTGAATTGATCGGCTGTGTGATTGAGACTTATTTCGTTATGTACTTGATCAAATTTTTTAAATCCGTTAAGTCTTTTAACGCCTACTGTATTTGTTCCCATTGACTTGTGTTTTATTTAACGTCTACTTTTAATTAAATTATTAGTTTTTTTTTGCGCAAAATGCCCAAATAAAAACAAAAATCCACAACGCAATTGTCCAGCCACCAAATAAGTTGATAAGAAATATCAAAAAAGTCGCTGTGGAATTTCTGCCAGATGCTATGATAGTTGGCAGAAAGTAGATAAACAAAGCGATAGTTCCAAGTATGATAATGGGAATTATTTCCATTTTTATATTTCATCAACTTTATAAAACTGCAATATTATTTGATTTGTTTTAACGTACTGAATAATTTTCAACTGTTTCAATACCAAACTTACAAAAAAATACGAAAGCAGTAAATGCAGGTATTTTAAGTTTAAACTGAAGTATGAACAACCTTGATAATTTTACAACGATGATATAATAGATAATGGTTTGTTTACATTTTTATGTTATTCTATATCTCAAATAATGCGAATACATCAGAAAGAAGCAAGATACCTATTCCTAGATAAACAATTGTTTTAAATATAGTTGATTTTTGTTTTCTATCAAATAGAAAGATAATTAAACCAAACAATATTAGGTTAATAGAAAAAAATGAGATTTGAAATGGAATGTTTGAATGCAGCCCAACTCCAAAAATCAGAGTTAAAAAATAAAAAACTAGAAGTCTTATGAAATAATAAAGCACTAATATTAAAATGCCATAAAGTACATTTACCAAGTATTTTTTCATTTTTTATAATTCAATACATTGCTACTTTATCTCTAATCAATCATATAGTCAAGTTGTCAAAATATCACTCCATCATTTCATTAGCACATCAAATTCATTAGCACATCAAACATACCCAAAATTTCCTTTTTAAACTGTTATAAACAGCTCGTTGAGTCAAGAGTACACCTAATTAAAACTACTTTTGCTTAAAACCTCCAAAGGTTAAAAATATTTTTAAAAGAAGTATTTTGAAGAACAGATTTTTTACCTAAATTTGCGCTCCCATAAATTAAAGCGTGGAACAATGGCTAAGAAAGGAAACAGAATTCAAGTAATCATGGAGTGCACAGAGCACAAAGAGAGCGGAATGCCCGGAACTTCAAGATACATTACTACGAAGAATAGAAAAAATACTCCTGACAGAATGGAGTTGAAAAAATACAACCCGATTTTGAAAAAAATGACGGTTCATAAAGAAATCAAGTAAAGCATAGCGACATGGCAAAGAAAACAGTAGCAACACTTCAGAAAGGAGAAGGAAAGTCTTTCACCAAAGTAATTAAAATGGTGAAGTCTAATAAATCTAACTCTTACGCTTTTAAAGAAGAAATGGTACCTAACGATAAGGTAAAAGACTTCTTTGAGAAGAAGTAAAAGCGAAACAAAATAGTTTATTGAGGCTTCTTTCAGTACTGAGAGAAGCCTTTTTTATTCGAAGAAAATGGGTTTATTTAATATTTTCTCCAAAGACAAAAAAGAGGCACTCGACGAAGGTTTGAGTAAAACCAAAGAGAGCTTTTTCGGTAAATTGAGCCGAGCAGTTGTTGGAAAGTCAAAAGTTGATGATGAGGTACTCGATGATCTAGAGGAGGTGTTGATCACTTCTGATGTTGGGGTGAATACTACACTTAAAATCATTGAACGCATTGAAGAACGCGTTTCTAAAGATAAATATGTTGGCACTTCGGAGTTGAACTCGATTTTAAAGGAGGAAATAGCAGATCTCTTAGAGGAAAATAATACAACCGACTACACTGAATTTACTGTTCCATCAGACAAAAAGCCTTATGTAATTATGGTGGTGGGCGTAAATGGTGTTGGGAAAACTACAACGATCGGTAAATTAGCCTATCAATTTAAAAAAGCCGGAAAAAGCGTGGTTTTAGGTGCATCAGATACCTTCCGTGCTGCAGCGGTTGATCAATTAACCATTTGGTCAGAAAGAGTAGGTGTGCCCATAGTAAGCCAAGGTATGAATGCCGATCCGGCATCTGTGGCTTATGATACTTTGCAATCAGCTGTTTCTAAAGAGGCGGATGTAGTGATTATTGATACGGCCGGTCGTTTGCACAACAAGGTTAACTTAATGAATGAGTTGACTAAAATTAAAAAAGTTATGCAAAAGGTGATTCCAGATGCTCCTCACGAAATCCTATTGGTCTTAGATGGTTCAACCGGACAAAATGCCTTTGAACAAGCTAAACAGTTTACGGCAGCTACTGAAGTAAATGCACTAGCACTCACCAAACTCGATGGCACAGCCAAAGGGGGAGTTGTAATCGGTATTTCCGATCAATTTAAAATTCCCGTGAAATACATTGGCGTGGGCGAAAGCATGGAACACTTGCAGGTGTTTAACCGCAAGGAGTTTGTCGATAGTTTGTTTAACTGATCGAACCATTAGCACACTCAATTGTCATAAGCATGGGCTTTTCTACAAGCTTTAAAGAAAGGATTTGAAAGAAGACAAAAACGCTTAAGAAGAACAAAGTCAATGTGGTTACCCTTGGCTGTTCCAAAAACATCTTCGACTCGGAGGTGATGATGAATCAGTTGAAGGCCAATAAGTTTGATGTTGAGCATGAAAGTAAAACCGATGATTCGGAGATCGTGATCATCAACACTTGTGGTTTTATCGACAATGCCAAGCAGGAATCCATCGATACCATTTTAAATTTTTCCAGAGCGAAAGAAAATGGTCAGGTTGACAAAGTATTTGTGACCGGCTGCTTGTCGGAGCGTTACCGAGAAGAACTGCAAGCTGAAATTCCCAATGTGGATGCATTTTTCGGCACGCGGGAATTACCTCGTTTGCTCAAAACCCTCAAAGCTGATTATAAAAAAGAATTGATTGGCGAACGTTTGATCACTACGCCCAACCATTACGCTTATTTCAAAATAGCTGAAGGTTGTGATCGTCCTTGTTCCTTTTGTGCCATTCCGCTCATGCGAGGAGGTCACAAGAGTACGCCCATCGAAGATTTGGTGAAAAGTGCTCAGCATTTGGCTGCACAAGGAGTTAAAGAATTGATCTTAATTGCTCAGGATTTAACTTATTACGGTTTAGATTTATACGGCAAAAGAAATTTAGCCGAATTGCTAGAGAAACTTTCCGATGTGGAAGGCATTGAGTGGATTCGCTTGCATTATGCATTTCCTTCGGGTTTCCCAATGGATGTGTTAAAAGTGATGCGCGAACGTGACAACATTTGTAATTACATTGATATTCCGCTACAACACATCAGTGACCCTATGTTAAAATCCATGCGTAGAGGCACCACTGAAAAGCGTACAAATGAGCTATTAGATAACTTCCGTAAAGAAGTGCCGGAGATGGCCATTCGAACAACATTAATCGCCGGATATCCAGGAGAAACCGAAGAAGACTTCCAACGTATGGAAGATTGGGTGCGAGAACAGCGCTTTGATCGCTTGGGGATTTTTACTTATTCGCACGAAGAAAATACGCACGCATACAATTTAGAGGATGATGTGCCGGAGGATATTAAAAACCAGCGCGCCAATCGCATTATGGACATTCAAAGTGAAATCTCTTTTCAGCTGAATCAGGAAAAGGTTGGCAAAACCTTTAGGGTTTTATTTGACCGTGTTGAAGGCGACCATTTTGTTGGTCGAACGGAGTTTGATTCACCGGAAGTGGACAATGAAGTACTTGTTCCCAAGTCGGATTACGTGCGTTTGGGCGATTTTGCAAATGTTAAGATTCATCGAGCAGAGCATTTCGATCTTTTTGGCGAAATTGTGCCTTCATAAATGGAAACAGACTGTATTCACTTTAAGGAAACCGGCTACTTCTCCCAAATCATCACGGATTATTTGGAGGAGAAGCCCAAGATTACTGATTTTTACGCTCATTCGCCTAATCTCGATGCTTTTAAAGAAGCTATTCAAAAGCGAAATTTCAGTTCCGAAAAGCGAAGCATTTTAAAAACGGCTCTTCAACAACAATATCAAAAAGGAAAAATTAAGCTTTATGCTGAGGGCAAAGTTGCTGAAAACATTAATGCCTTAAATTCAGAAAACACTTTCACGGTGACTACAGGTCATCAACTTTGCTTGTTTACTGGACCGCTTTATTTCATTTATAAAATTGTGTCTGCCGTTAAATTGTCGAAGCAGTTGAGTGAAAAGTATCCGCAAAAACAGTTTGTTCCGATTTATTGGATGGCTTCGGAAGATCACGATTTTGAAGAGATCAGTTTTTTCCGCTTTAAAGGTAAAAAGTTGCAGTGGCAAACGAAGCAAAGTGGAGCAGTGGGACGCATGAAAACCGAGGAGCTTAAATCGGTGTTGGATCAGTTCGATGAATTGTTGACTCCATACACTTCAAACGGCTCAAGACTCAAGTCTCTTTTCGAAAAAGCTTACCTAAAACACGATAACCTAGCCGATGCTACGCGCTTTATTGTTCACGAGCTTTTCTCAGTATACGGTGTAGTTGTTGTAGATGGAGATGATGCCAATTTGAAAAAATTGTTTGTTCCCATTGCAAAGGAAGACTTGCTCCACGAAGTTTCTTCTACAGAAGTGGAAAAGCAAAGTGAGAAGTTAAGTGAGCATTACAAACTGCAAGTGAATCCGAGGGAAATCAATTTGTTTTACCTGACGGATGATTCTCGAAACCGCATTGTTAAGCAAAAAGATAAATACTTTATTCACGATACTGAACTTCAATTTTCTGAAGAGGAGTTGATGGATGAATTGCATCAACATCCGGAGCGTTTCAGTCCGAATGTATTGCTGCGACCAGTATATCAAGAAGTAATCTTACCCAATTTAGCTTACATTGGCGGTGGTGGAGAATTGGCCTATTGGTTTCAGTTAAAAACCACTTTTGAGCATTTCAGAGTTCCTATGCCCACGCTTTTTCTCCGTAATTCCATTTTGTGGATGGATGAAAAAGAAAGCAAGTATTTCCATCAGTTGAAGATCTCGCCCAAACAGTTGTTTTTAGACGAAGGAGCATTGCTGAAAGAATGGGTAAAAGCCAATGCCAAAGAAGATTTGGAGTTGCATGGGGAGATTAAAGAGTTTAAAGAACTGTATCTTAGACTGGCAGAGAAGTCAAAGCGAATAGACTCAACTTTAGAGCCGCACACCAAAGCTTTAGCAGAAAAGCAAAAGCAGACATTGGAGCAGCTGTCTGAAAAGATAATCCGAGCAGAACGCCGCAAACAAAAAGAAGCCGCAGCGCGCATTAATTTCTTAAAAACGAACTTATTCCCTAACCGTGGACTCCAAGAACGAACGGAAAACTTCAGCTCATTTTATTTAGCTTATGGTGAAGGTTTCATTCAAACTTTGATGGAAGAGCTCGATTTGCCGACTAGACATTTTACTTTGATTTACACGAGAGATTAATAGTTAAATACAATATGTGTGGATTTTAACATTATCATAGTAATACTTATTCATATTTGATCATTTTATCTGATATCGTCCTTTCAGGACTTTTAATACATCAACTACCTTTATCCGATGGATTGCATCCATCGCTATTAGATATCGTCCCTTCGGGACTTACTAATGAATCTAAAACTAAGCCCTGAAAGGGCGACATCTGTTAGGATAGGACGCAGTCCTATCATTAATTCATACAAGATTATTGAGTGCTGAAGGCACGGTATCCTTAAAAATCAGTCCCACAAATATTTTTCATTAAAATCAACCTTGTATTTTTTCAAAAACTTAAGGTACTCCTCCTTGAATGTCATTTTTTTATGATGATAATACTGATTGCCGATGTAGTCACTAACCATATCTACTTCACTCGGATTAACTGTAAATGATCCATAACCGTCCTGCCAATAAAAATCTTTAAAGCCATTACCCTTAGTTTTTATCCATTTTGAAGATGAAGATTTGATGTTTTTCAATAAGTCAACTATTGTCACATTTTTAGCTAACATACATAAGATATGAACATGGTCTAAATAACCACCAACTTTTAATGGTTGACATCCTAATTCTTTGCAACTCCCTCCGAGGTAATTAAATAATTCATTTTCGATTGTGGGATGAATTAATTTTTGATGATTTTTTGTGCTGAAGATTATATGTACATAATTCTGTACTAAAGATTGACCCATTGTATTAATCTTTTACTATTTGATGCTAAGATAATTGATTTTCTGATATCGTCCTTTCAGGACTTTGAATACCATCAACTACTTTTATCCGATGGATTGCATCCATCGCTAACAGATAGCGTCCCTTCGGGACTTACTTATGAACCCTAAAAACTAAACCATTGAGTCAATTGAAATCATTGAGTGCTGAAGGCACGGCATCTATCAGAATTGTAAAAGATGAATCAGATATTAAATACTACTCCCAATCCCCTGAATTAATTACTTTTGCAATCCAATGAGCTCCATTTATTACATCAAAAACATGGTTTGTCCGCGCTGCATTATGGCTGTGGAAAACATTTTTAGCGAAATGGGTCTTGAGCCTGATAAAATTGAGCTGGGTGAAGTGACCCTCACAAAAGTCCTAGCAGAAACGGAAAAAAGCAAACTCAACGACAAACTGCAACAAATTGGTTTTGAATTACTCGACTCTACTAAAACAAAGCTGATTGCCCAATTGAAAAAGTTGATCATTGAGCAAATCCACTACAGTCAAGAGCCACTCAAGCAAAAGTTCTCCGTATTTCTCTCCGAAAAGCTCAATCACGATTACACTTACCTCAGTCGCTTGTTTTCTTCCATTGAAGGGATCACTATTGAAAAATTCATTGCTAAACAGCGCATTGAAAAGGTCAAAGAGCTGTTGTTTTACAATGAAATGACCCTTTCTGAAATTGCTTTTGCTATGGACTATAGCAGCGTGGCTTATTTATCTGCGCAGTTTAAAAAAGAAACCGGCATGACGCCTTCGGCTTTTAAAGCACAAAAGTCTTCCGGTAGAAAATCATTAGACGGCCTGGGCGCAAAATCTTGAAACATTTGCTCGGAATAGTGTAACAGCAATTGCTAACAGCTGTCGGACATTTGCATCATAAACCATAAACGAAAAATGATGCAAACAAAAACTTATAGCATTCAAGGAATGACATGCGGTGGATGCGTGTCAAAAGTAAAAAAGCAATTGGAAGGTCATGCGGTGATCCAAGCTGCAGAAGTCGGATTAAACCCCGCTGAGGCAAAAATTAGTTTTAATCGCGCAATGGAGCTTCGAGAACTCCAGACTATCGTCAGTCAGGCCGGAAATTATTCCATTGCCGAAAAGGAATTGCCCCAAACGAAAGACTTTGCTGAACTTAACGAGGTTTCAGTGAGCACCTATAAACCATTAATATTAATCGTCGCTTTTATTGTAGGAGTAGCGGTTTTGGCACAATATCCCTTTGAATCCTTTTCATGGATGCTGTGGATGCGACACTTTATGGCCGGCTTTTTCATTGTTTTTTCCTTCTTTAAATTGCTAAACTTAAAAGGCTTTGCGGACTCCTATCGGATGTATGACATTGTAGCGGCGAAGTGGTTTTCCTGGGGATACATTTATCCTTTTGTAGAACTGCTTTTGGGTGTACTTTATTTAGTCGATTTTGAACCTTTTTGGGTGAATCTGAGTACAGCGGTGATTCTAGGCATCAGTAGCATTGGAGTAATCAAAAGCAATTTGAACAAAAACAAGATCAAATGCGCTTGTTTAGGCGATGTATTTAATTTACCCATGAGCACCGTAACTATAATCGAAGATTTAACGATGGTCGGTATGGCTTTGATTATGTTGGCAGTGAATTAATTTGCAATATACCCAAGGAATCATGGCAAATGCACTAAAAATATAATTATGCACGAATCTTCATACTGAAAACAAATCTCATCCAAATCAGTTCGCAGAACTGAAGAGTGCCCTTGGAGGCAATCCTTCTTTTTTCAAAGCAAAGCTTTAGAGAGGTCGGAAAGCTCTTGAGGAACGAGAGAGATCATCCGACCGAAGTTAAGCTTTGAGAAGTAAAAAGAGAGGATTGAATCCGGGCCTGCCTGTTCGGCAGTCAGGCTCGCCTTTTTGATTTCCTTTTTGGCGAGCAAAAAGGGAAGAAGCAAGATCAAAAATTTTATTTTATTAATTATTAATACGTTAATTGGTGTGTAAATTAATTTTGAAAAAGTGTTCTCCTTAAAAATTAGTTCATTTTTCTTACTTAAAGAATGTTAATAAATACCTGATTCAATCAATTTTAATATATTTGTACAATGAAAAAAGTGATTTCCATATTACTTGCCTTTCTACTTTTAACTTCATCCGTTGGTTTTGCGATGAATACGCACTTCTGTGGGGGCCTTGCCGTTGATCAAAGCTTATCTTTTCACTTTGAGCTTTTAGACTGCGGCATGGATATGGAAACCGACTGTGAGTCGAAGCCGGCAAAAGAGGCTCTAAAAGCCAAAGCTTGCTGCGAAAACCAACACGAATTCCATCAATTGGATGAGGACTTGATCAAGCAAGCGGTCAATGCATCCAAAGATGCAAAACAAACAATAGCCGCTGTTCAGACTATTGTTTTTGAGATCCCGACTACAGAAACTACTAAGCATGGAGTGAACAGCAATCACTCTCCGCCCTTGCAAGCGGTAGACTTCCGTTTGCTTTTTCAAACCTTTTTACTCTGATTACATAATTCAATTGATCCGCTGTTCGATAAGATCAGCGCATTGCCTTATAAATTGAACTGCACCGAATGGTGTTTTTACAATCAATTGGTTGAATTATGTTGAACAAAATAATTAAATACTTTCTTGAAAATAAGCTGGTAACGGTACTCGTGCTGCTTGGATTTGTAAGCTGGGGAATTGTCACTTCTCCCTTTGGCTGGAAAATCGGGGCATTGCCCTCTGATCCGGTTCCGGTGGATGCCATTCCCGACATTGGCGAAAACCAACAAATTGTTTTCACCCAATGGCAGGGTCGCTCCCCACAAGATATTGAAGATCAAATTTCATATCCGCTGACCACTTATCTATTAGGTATTCCGGGGGTTAAATCGATACGCAGTACTTCAATTTTTGGCTTCTCAAGTATCTTCATCATCTTTAGTGAAGATGTAGAGTTTTATTGGTCTCGTTCACGAATCATAGAAAAGCTCAATGCTTTACCTAAAGACCTATTGCCCGAAGGAGTACAGCCTGCCTTAGGGCCTGATGCTACAGCTTTGGGTCAGGTTTACTGGTACACCATCGAAGGACGCGACAAAGATGGAAACCCAACCGGCGGTTGGGACTTGGATGAAATTCGAACCGTACAGGATTTTTATGTCAAATATGGATTGAATGCCACCTCCGGAGTTTCTGAAGTAGCTTCCATTGGTGGTTTTGTCAAGGAATATCAGGTGGATGTCAACCCCGATGCACTTAAAGCATACGACATTCCCATTACGGATGTGATGCGGGCAATTCAAAGGTCAAACAAAGACGTCGGTGCTAAAACCATTGAAATCAATCAAGCGGAATATCTGATTCGCGGTTTGGGCTATGTTAAAAAAGTAGAAGACATAGAAAAAACTGTGGTGGCTGTGCAGGACAATGTGCCTATTAGAATCAAAGATATTGGCGTAGTTTCATTAGGTCCTGCAAACCGCAGGGGGCTATTAGACAAAGACGGTGCTGAAGTAGTTGGCGGGGTAGTTGTAGCCCGTTATGGTGCAAATCCTTTGCAAGTCATTAATAATGTGAAGGACAAAATCAATGAGATAGCACCCGGATTACCGAAGAAAACACTGGCAGATGGACGAGAAAGTCAATTGACCATTGTACCGTTTTACGATCGCTCTGAACTGATTTACGAAACGCTGGGAACACTCGAAGAAGCCATATCCCTGCAAGTTCTTATTACGATTTTAGTGGTAATTGTGATGGTTTACAATCTACGTGCTTCTTTTCTCATCTCAAGCATTTTGCCCATAGCAGTGCTCATGGTATTTATCGCCATGCGGTATTTTGGTGTGGATGCCAATATTGTAGCCTTATCCGGAATTGCTATTGCTATTGGCACTATGGTAGATCTCGGTGTTATTTTGTCAGAGAACATTATCAAACACATAGATGAAGCACCGCCCGAGCAAAAACTCATTACTATGGTTTACAATGGTGCTTCGGAAGTATCATCGGCAATACTAACCGCTGTTTCCACCACCATTGTCAGCTTTATTCCTGTATTTACCATGCAGGCAGCTGAAGGAAAGCTATTTGGTCCTTTGGCATTTACCAAAACATTTGCCCTATTAGCCGCTCTGCTCGTAAGTTTGCTCATCATGCCAACACTGGCGCATTGGTTTTTTGGATTTAAAATCAAAAATAATTTTCTCAAAAAATATGGTAGTTATGCTTTAGTCCTTTTGGGAATAGCAGGTCTCTTTGTCGGTCAGATTTGGGGTGGCATTATATTGATGCTTTTTGGCACTACAAGTATAGTAAAATCGTTTTTGGAATCGAAAAAGGAGTCATTCTCAAAATTTGCCCGATTCCTTTTCAACTATGCTGAATTGATCATTGTATTGATTGGGGTCACTTGGCTATTGGCAAAATACTGGTTGCCATTGGGTGCTTCTCAATCCCTTGCGATCAATTTCATTTTTGTCATTCTATTAGTTGCCATCATCCTTGGCGGGTTTACGCTTTTGGAATATCAATACAAAAGAGTGCTCAGATGGTGCTTAAATAATAAAATCAAGTTTCTCCTAATTCCTGCTTTGCTCATACTCCTTGCAGCTAATATTTGGCTGGGCTTTAATACAGTATTTGGATTTGCATCTAAAGGGCTTGAAAAAATAGGATGGAATGTGAGTGAAACCAAAATATGGTCTGGTCTTGCCCATACCTTTCCCGGAATTGGTGAAGAATTTATGCCTTCGCTAGATGAAGGCAGCTTTTTGCTCATGCCGACTTCCATGCCTCATTCAGGTATTGAATATAATCGCAAAGTGGTTGGGCAATTAGATATGATGCTGACCAATATTCCCGAAGTAGAATTGACTGTGGGTAAACTTGGTAGAGTAGAGTCTGCCTTGGATCCTGCTCCGATCTCCATGTTTGAGAATGTAATTAATTACAAACCGGAGTACATGGTGAATGCTCGCGGACATCGTCAGCGCTATAAAATTGACGATGATGGAAAATTTATTTTGCAAAATGGGGATACCCTCAGTAACGAAGAAGCTTTGTTGGCAGACATTAAAAAAGATGAACTGATCAAGGATAGCGACGGGCAGTATTTTAGAAACTGGAGAAACCACATTCATTCGACGGATGACATTTGGAATGAAATCGTCAAAGTCACGAAAATTCCGGGCATTACTTCAGCACCCAAACTGCAGCCCATAGAAACGCGCTTGGTGATGTTGCAAACGGGCATGCGTGCCCCAATGGGAATTAAAGTTTACGGTCCGGATTTGAAAACCATTGAGAACTTCGGTTTGCAGCTGGAAAATATCCTGAAAGAAGTTCCTTCAGTTAAAGCAGAAGCAGTTTTTGCAGATCGGATTGTGGGCAAACCCTACTTGCACCTCAACATCGATCGGGATGAAATTTCTCGTTACGGATTGAATATTGAAGACGTTCAGCAAACCATCGAAACGGCAATTGGTGGGATGAAAATCACCTCTACCGTAGAAGGTCGTGAACGCTTTCCTGTCAGGGTGCGCTATCCGAGAGAACTACGAGACGACCCTGAAGCCTTGGGTAAAATATTGATACCAACGCCCACAGGTGCTCAAATTCCTATCTCGCAAATTGTGGATTTTGAATATGTGCGGGGGCCACAGGCCATCAAAAGTGAAGAAACCTTCTTGGTCGGTTACGTGCTTTTCGATAAGCGAGATGGCTTTTCAGAAGTCATAGTGGTGAATGACGCACAGCAACACATTCAAGATTTAATTGACTCAGGAGAATTAACCGTACCGGCAGGGATCAGCTATAAATTCTCCGGGAGTTATGAAAATCAGGTGCGTGCCGAAAAACGTTTGTCCATTGTAGTGCCTCTGGTTTTAGGAATTGTTTTTCTTATTCTGTATTTCCAATTCAAATCGGTTTCAACCTCCCTGATGGTATTCACGGGTATCGCCATGGCATTTAGTGGTGGTTTCATCGTATTGTGGCTTTACGGGCAGACTTGGTTTGCGGACTTTTCGCTTTTTGGAACCAATTTCAGAGATCTGTTTCAGATACACACCATTAACCTGAGTGTAGCGGTTTGGGTAGGATTTATCGCCCTCTTTGGTATTGCTACAGATGATGGCGTATTGATGGGGACTTACTTAGATCAAAGTTTTGAGCGAAATAAAACCACCGATCTCAAAGGAATAAGGGCTGCAACGGTAGAAGCTGGTCATCGAAGAATTAAACCTGCAGTAATGACTTCAGCTACTACCATCATTGCTTTGCTGCCAATTCTCACATCAACAGGTCGTGGTTCTGACATCATGATACCTATGGCTATTCCTGCTTTCGGGGGGATGTTGTTTGCAGCCATCACTTATTTCATCGTTCCTGTGCTGTATTGCTGGAGAGAAGAACGTAAAATCTTAAAAGGTCAATCATGAAAAAATATATCTTAATCCTACTTATAGCATTCGGTTTTCAGACGATAACCAATGCGCAAACATTAGACGATTATTTCAAGATAGCCGCTGAGAACAATCCCGGACTGCAAGCAAAGTACAAGTCGTTTGAAGCTTCTATGGAAAGAGTTGTTCAAGTGAGCAGTTTACCTGACCCCAACCTTTCTTTTGGCTACTTTATTTCCCCGGTGGAAACACGAGTCGGACCTCAACAGGCAAGGTTCTCACTCACACAGATGTTTCCTTGGTTTGGTACACTAAAAGCGCAGGAAAATGCGGCAACCCTTCTTGCTGAAGCTAACTATCAGGCATTTTTAGATGCTCGAAATAAGCTTTACTACCAAGTAGCAGCGGCTTATTTCCCACTTTACGAGTTGGAAGAACTCATTTCTATAGAACAAGAGAATCAGCGCATTTTGACCTCTTACAAAGAAATATCCAATGTGAAATTTAAGAATGACCAAGGAGCTATGGTGGATGTGTTGCGGGTGGATATTATGCTAAAAGATGCCGTAACCAATCTTTCAATCCTGAATCAAAAGAAAAAGCCACTTGTAACCCGTTTCAACAAACTTCTGAATCGTGATGTGAATGAAGCTATAAGCATTAAAGATTCTTTGGTCATCGCGGAAAGAGATGAAGGTTACAGAAGAGATTCATTACTCACAGAAAATCCATTACTCGAAGAATTAGACTTAAAAGTAAAAGCAAGCGAAGCACAAGAACAGGCTGCCATCAAACAAGGACTTCCAAAACTTGGGGTGGGCTTGGATTATGTAATTGTGGGCGAACGGCCTGATATGACTTTAGAAGATAACGGAAGAGACGTGTTTATGCCAATGGTAACGATGAGTATTCCGATTTTTCGTGGCAAGTACAAAGCTGCCCAAAAAGAAGCTCAACTGATGCAGGAATCTTTTACACTGCAAAAAAATGAAATAGCCAACAGGCTAGAAAGCAGTTACGAAATTGTATGGTTTGAAATTCAAAAGCAGTTTGAATTGATTCAATTGTATCAAGAACAAATTTTAGAATCTCAACAATCGCTAAACCTACTGTTCACCGATTACGGAAACTCCGGAAAAGACTTTGAAGAAGTTTTGCGCATGCAACAGCAAATTTTGAAGTACCAAAAGCTGAAAGCTACTGCTTTATCAGAATATCACATTGCATTGGCAGAGTTGGATTATTTAACCGCTAAAACAAGGTAATTATGACTAAAAGTAATAATAAAGGTTATAAATCAGGAAGTCTCACATTAAATCAGACTGTTTCATTAGGAACAGGGGTAATGATTGGTGCAGGTATTTTTGCACTTTTAGGACAAGTAGCGGAGTTATCTGGCACATGGTTTCCATATATATTTTTGTTGGGAGCAATAGTGTCAGGTTTTAGTGCATACTCTTATATAAAAGTTTCAAACGCATCGCCTTCGGCAGGTGGTATTGCTATGATTTTGACAAAGGCCTATGGAAATAAATCCATTTTAGCGGCTTCTGCTTCAATTTTAATGGCATTGTCTATGGTTATTAATGAAAGTTTAGTGGCAAGAACTTTTGGTACATATACAATGCAGTTATTTGGTGAGGATAATCAAGAATTTTGGGTATCCGCTCTCGGAGTAATTTTATTAATTGTTGCATTTATAATCAATATTTCAGGTAACAATGTATTAGGTAAGTCATCTCAAATTATGTCACTTCTTAAAATTATTGGAATAATAATTTTTGCAATTGGGGGGTTATGGGCAGCTGAATTTGCTATAAAAGATTTAGTGCCAAAATCTGTTGAAAATTCAGACTATTCGATTAGTAGTTATATAGGGGCTTTAGCTCTTTCTATATTGGCATATAAGGGATTCACAACGATTACAAACAGTGGAGATGAAGTAAAGAGTCCTAAGAAAAATGTGAGTAAAGCGATAGTCATCTCTTTAATAATATGCACCGTTGTCTATTTTTTAGTTGCTATTTCAGTCAATTCAAGTCTTACTATATCTGAAATAATTACTGCAAAAGATTACTCACTCGCTGAAGCAGCAAAACCCGCTTTCGGGAAATACGGACTGTACTTTACGGTTGGTATCGCAATAATTGCAACAATTTCAGGTGTAATTGCTAGCATTTTTGCAGTTTCAAGAATGACAACCATGCTTACAAATATGAATCTTATTCCTCACAGTCATTTGGGGATGTCGGGTAGCATTCAGAAGCATATGTTGGTTTATATTGTTGTAATCGCCATTGTTTTAACAATCTTTTTCGACCTTTCTAGAATAGCATCTCTAGGCGCAATTTTTTATCTAGTTATGGATATGATAATTCATTGGGGGGTTTTTAAACACTTGAGAAAAGAAGTTAAGGCAAATGGATTTATTCTCCTCACAGCTCTATTATTAGACCTTATCGTATTAACAGCATTTTTATGGATAAAAGCAAAGTCTGACATCTTCTTAATAATTATTGCGGCAGTATCGATGAGCTTAGTTTTTATAGGTGAAAGATGGTTTTTAACAAGAGATAAAAAATAACTTAAATCGAAATAATTATGGAACATAAACATCATAATCACACGCATAAAGACCAAAATCAAGGTCACGAAAATCAACATGAAGCGCATGATCACCATGACCATCATGCACACATGATCGAAGATTTCAAAAAACGTTTCTGGATATCATTGGTCATCACGATACCTATTGTGGTGTTGGCTCCTATGATTCAGGAATTGCTAGGATATGAGTTAAGGTTTAATGGCGACAGATACGTACAATTCGTACTTTCTTCCATCATTTTCTTCTATGGTGGTTGGCCTTTTCTAACCGGATTGGCCGAAGAAGTAAGAAAGAAAGCTCCCGGCATGATGACGCTGATTGCTTTGGCGATTTCAGTTGCCTATTTCTACAGCTCTGCGGTTGTTTTTGGTTTGGAAGGAAAAATATTCTTTTGGGAATTAGCAAGCCTGATCGTCATCATGCTTTTAGGACACTGGATAGAAATGAAGTCTGTTATGGGGGCTTCCAATGCCTTACAAGAGCTGGCTAAAATGATGCCTTCCACGGCAAGGAGAATAAATGAAAATGGCGAGCATGAAGACGTTTCGATAACGGAATTAAAAAGCAATGACATCATTCTCGTTCGTCCCGGGGAAAAAGTACCTGCTGATGGAATGGTTTTAGAAGGGGAAAGCCATGTAAATGAATCCATGCTAACCGGAGAATCAAAACCTGTGGCAAAGAAAAAAGATAATCAGGTCATTGGCGGGTCGGTGAATGATAATGGAACTTTAAAAATTAAAGTGAAGCATACCGGGGAAGATTCCTACTTATCCAAGGTGATTGTAATGGTCAAAGAAGCTCAAAAGACCAAATCAAAAACTCAAAATCTGGCAGATAAAGCGGCTGCCTGGTTGTTTTACATCGCTTTAGGAGCAGGAATTACTACCTTAATAGTGTGGCTTAGCCTTGGAAAAGATTTTGAATACGCCTTGGAACGCATGGTAACAGTAATGATTATTTCGTGTCCCCACGCTTTGGGTTTGGCAGTGCCTTTAGTGGTTGCTATCTCCACCGCAGTTTCAGCAAAAAACGGACTGCTTATCCGCAATAGAACTGCCTTTGAGAATGCCCGTAAGATTACAGCCATCATTTTTGACAAAACAGGTACGCTAACCAAAGGTGAGTTTGGGGTAACACGTTTCAAAAGTGTCAATAATGAGCTTACAGATAATGAACTCTTACAAATAGCAGCTTCCATTGAAAACAGTTCTGAACATCCGATTGCCGCAGGAATTGTACGAAAAGCAAAATCAGAAGAACTGAATTTAGATGAAGTCCATAACTTTCAAAATATCACAGGCAAAGGAATCAAGGCAACTTTAAATAATAAACAAATCAAAGTTGTTAGTCCCGGAATGTTGAAAGAACAGGGAATAAACTCTCCTTCCGATGTATTTAAAACAGAAGACGAAACAGTTGTCTTTGTGCTGATTGACGACCAATTAGCTGGTTTTATCGCTTTGGCTGATGAGATTAGAGCAGAATCTAAATCTGCAATTGAAACCCTGAAAGCAAGGGGAATTAAAGTTCTCATGGCTACTGGCGATAATCAACAAGTGGCAAAAGCTGTGAGCACACAATTATCATTGGATGATTTTTATGCAGAAGTACTACCCGAAGACAAGCAGCGAATCATAAAAGAGTTGCAGGAAAAGGGAGAGTTTGTAGCCATGACTGGCGATGGCGTGAATGATGCACCCGCACTTGCGCAAGCCAATGTAGGTATTGCCGTAGGTTCAGGAACGGATGTAGCTGCTGAAACGGCAGATATAGTGCTGGTCAACAGCAATCCGAAAGACATTACTAACCTAATTCTTTTCGGTACGGCCACTTACAAAAAAATGATGCAAAACCTCTGGTGGGCGGCAGGTTACAATATAGTAGCGGTTCCGTTGGCAGCAGGTGTTCTAGCAGGTGTTGGGATTATCCTGAGCCCTGCTATTGGTGCAGTACTAATGAGTTTGAGTACAGTAATAGTCGCTCTCAATGCTCAATTATTAAAAAAACAAATAAAGAATTAAGATGAAAAATATTAATAAAACGACCGTGGTTATCGCTATTAGCACCCTCGCTGTAGGATTGCTACTTGGCTGGATATTCTTTGGAAAGAATAGTAAAGTTCAACCTGAAGAGCACAATCATGCAGAAATGGCATCATCAGATAATCAAACTTGGACGTGTTCCATGCATCCACAAATCAAGAGAAACGAACCGGGTGACTGTCCGATTTGCGGAATGGATTTGATCCCTTTGGAAAGTGAAAGCAGTGAAATTGATCCAATGGCGGTGAGCATGTCTCCAACAGCGATGCAATTAGCTCAGGTACAAACCACGGTAGTTGGTTCAGGTGATGCGAAGAAATCAATTCGCCTGAGTGGAAAGGTGCAAGCAGATGAACGTTTACTTTTTACACAATCTTCTCACATTCCCGGAAGAATTGAAAAACTAACGGTGAATTTCACAGGGGAGTTTATTTCAGAAGGTCAAATAATTGCATATGTATATTCTCCTGAGTTGGTGACAGCACAAGAAGAATTGGTTGAAGCGAGAAAAATTAAAGAAACGCAACCTTCATTATTCCTAGCCGCAAAAGAAAAATTAAAAAACTGGAAACTTACAGACAAACAAATCGAGCAGATTTTGTCATCCGATAAAAAAATAGAGCAATTCCCTATTCTTGCCAATGTCTCTGGATATGTCACTGAAAAAATGGTCAATCTCGGAGATTACATTAAGCAAGGTCAACCCATTTATGAAATAGCTGATTTATCAAAGGTTTGGATTTTGTTTGATGTTTATGAATCTGATATGGAATGGGTGAAAAAAGGAGATAGCGTATTTTACACCATTCAGTCGATTTCCGGAGAGACCTTTAGGGGAAAAATTAGTTACATCGATCCGGTAATTGACCCTAAGAGTCGAGTAGCTCAGGCAAGGGTAGAAGTGAAAAATCCCGACTTCAAGCTAAAACCCGAAATGTTTGCTTCAGCTACCGTTAAAAGTGAAATCAATTTAGCGGAAGATCAAATAGTCGTTCCTAAGTCTGCTGTTATGTGGACCGGTAAACGCTCGTTGGTATATGTCATGGAGAAAAATGCTAAAAGGGTTGCATTTAAAATGCGGGAAGTGAGATTAGGTGCTGAACTGGGTGAACGTTATGTGATTGAATCCGGTTTAGATGAAGGTGAAGAAATTGCTGTGAAAGGGACTTTCAGTATTGATGCTGCAGCGCAGTTGGCCGGTAAACCAAGCATGATGTCTCCCGAAGGAGGTCAGGAAATGACTGGACACAATCACGGAAAGGGAGTAGCTTATGAGCATGAAACACCTGCTCATTCAACTGAAAAAGTTGCAGTTTCTGAAGCCGCACAAAAGGCCTTGGCTTCGCTTTATGAGTCTTATTTTAAATTGAAAGATGCCTTGGTATCCGATGATTTCAAAGGGGCTAAAAATGCAGCTACTCAAATGGGAGAAGAACTGGATAAAATTGATATGAATGTGTTTAAGGGAAAGGCGCAGGTGAGATGGATGAAACTTTCCAAAGATTTAAATTTCTTGCTTCATCAAGCGGAAACAGAGGAAGACATTGAAAAGCTAAGGGCAAATTTTTTCACCATTTCCAAACGGCTGATCGATGCAGCAGAAACTTTTGATCCGATGAGAGACACCATTTATGTGTTGCATTGTCCCATGGCCAATTCCAACAATGGAGCAGATTGGTTAAGTTTGGAGAAAGAAATCAGAAATCCTTATTTCGGAGCACAAATGCTCAAATGCGGAGAAGTAAAATCAACGATCAATTAATACGATTAAATTAAATATTATGCACTTAAATCAAAAAACAATGAAATTAAAAAAAGTAATGACCTTGGCTTTAATGTTAACAGTTTTAGTAGCATGTGGAGCAAATACGGAGCAAAAGAAAGCGGAAACCGCTTCCAATAATGAAGCAGTTGCAAAAGAGAAACAGCAAGCATCAGTAAATGTAAATGCATTTATCGATGGCTATCTGGAGATCAAAGATGCCTTGGTAAAAGATGATGAGGAAACTGCTTCTAAGGCAGCCGGTAGTTTAATTTCCAAGGTAGAGGATTTAACTAAAGCGGATGTCAAAGAAGATTTACAAAAGTTATTTCAAGAAATTTTAGCCGACTTGAAAGTAATTGAAGAAGCGTCCATTGAAGCGCAAAGAAAGACTTTTGAATCGATGAGTCATCATGCCAAAGAAATCGTGAAACTCAGTGATACGGATCGTAAACTATATCTGCAATACTGTCCCATGTACGCAAATAACACCGGCGGTTATTGGTTGAGTGAAGAAGAGCAAGTATTAAACCCTTTATTTGGCAGTAAAATGCTTAAATGTGGAGTAGTTAAAGAAGTTATTGATTAAATATTTTATGCCAGTTCAAGTAAAAAAAGCATCCGGTGATATCGTCGACTTTAATGAGGAAAAGTTGCGTCGCTCCATGCGAAATGCCGGAGCAAGTGATGAAGCTATCGATGAAGTTATTCGAGCGGTAAATGAAATTCTGGAAGATGGAATCAGCACCAAAGTCATTTACCAAAAAGCATTTGCTTTGCTCAAAAAGAAATCTAGCGCAACGGCGGGGCGCTACAAGCTGAAAAAAGCAATCTTAGAACTTGGGCCAAGCGGATATCCATTTGAAAATTTTGTAGCAGAGATTCTAAAATATCAAGGTTTTAGAACTGAAGTTGGTGTATATGTGGCAGGACACTGCGTGGAACACGAGGTGGATGTAGTGGCCACAAAAGATCATCATCACTATATGGTCGAGTGTAAGTTTCACAATACGTTTAATCGTCATTGTGATGTTAAGGTACCATTGTATATTAACTCAAGGTTTGATGATATTGAAAAAGAGTATTTAAAAGACGAGAAGCATAAAAAGAAATTCCATCAGGGCTGGATTTTCACGAATACGCGCTTTACTTCAGATGCTATTCAATATGGAAATTGTGCAGGCTTAAAACTAGTCGGTTGGGATTTCCCAAAGAGAGGGAGTTTAAAAGAAAGAATAAATATTGCCGGCTTACATCCAATCAGTTGTTTGTCTACTCTAAATAAAAAGGAAAAGGAAAGTTTATTCGAAGCCGGTATAGTTCTTTGTAGACATTTATGCGATAACAACGAAGTGCTTAACCGATTAGGCTTATCAGAGAATCGAAAATACAAGATATTGAAAGAAGCTGAAGCGATTTGTGAGCTACAGCTTTAAATGCAAAAACCCTAAAGCCAGACTTTAGGGTTTTTAATGCTAAACACTTTTATTAAACGTTATTCATCCTCTTCTTCCTCATTATCTTCTTTGTCTTCACTTCTAAATGACTTGTAGATGGTTTCAGATTTCTTTTTACGATCTTCTTTGCTCACCATTTCTTCAGGCTTAACGTATTTCTTATACTCTTCACTCATGGCAAGAGCATCGTCAATATCTTTTTGAGTTGGCTCAAACTTATATGCACTAAAATATCGATCGTATTCGCCACTTTTGAGAATCATGGCGTACTCTTCGAGAGCATCTACCAGGGTTTGAGCAGAAACTTCATCGGGCTTGTATGAAGCATCAATGCTATCTAAGGCTGCCATAATGTTTTTTATCCCTTCACCAATATTTCGAGATTTTATTTCGTAAACTCCTTCCATTAATTGCAAAGCATAATCATCTGGATCAAACTTAACTCCTCTTTTAAGAAAATAGGCAGCTTTCCTAGGGTTTTCATTATCGTAGTAAATTTCAGATAAGGTAATGATACTGTCTTTTAGACTGGTGAGTAAATCTTGTGCTTCTCTGTAAGCAATTTTATTTTCTTCATTTTCATCTTTGTACTTATCTAATTTGTAAGCAGCTTTTAATGCTTCTTTTAAAGCTCGAGGATACTCCTCTGTCAATTCGGGCTTCTTAGCAATTTCAAAATAAGATTGTGTTAAGTAAAAGTAGAGCCATGCATTTTTTCTGTATTCAAAATCACTTAATAGTTTTTCTGCTTTGTATGCGGCATCTTCATATTCTCCATCCACCATCATAAAAGTAATTTTACCCACTTTTTTGTCCGTTGGTTGTGCGGTAGATAATTGAATGAATAATAAACTGAATGTTAAAAGTGTTATTAATCTCATAGCTATTATTTTTTGTGACGTATAATTAATCATTATAGTTGAAATTACAAAATCTATACCAAGCTTATTTTTTTGCTTTCACGTACCTTTGTCGAAACAATATTTTATATGGCAAAGAGAATTAGTAAAGAGCAAACTGAGCAAGGATTATTAATTAAAGTTAGTGCTTATTTTGATGAAAGCAAACAAAAAATGCTCACTTTATGGATGATTGCATGGACACTTTGTGGATTGGCTATTGCTTCTCAGGTTTTTACTTCTACTGATGAGCAGTTTAAAACAATGATTATCGTCTTTATTGCTTTCTGGCTTTACTTTGAGTACCTGGTGGTGAAAGCTTTTCGATGGAGAAGAGTAGGGGAAGAACAGTTGTTGATTACAAATGATGAGATTCACTACGGAAGAACCTATAATAATAGAGGCTTTTTACGTCCTTACAAAAAAGAGTTGGTTAATCCTGTACGTTCAATCGACAATGAAGTTAATTCGTTTTATAAAATATTTGCAGATTCTTATTGGGTGATTGGCGGTGAGCGATTAGCTTTTACGGCAAACGGAAAAGTAATTCCATTTGGGTTGCGTTTAAATGATCAAGAAGCTAAAAAGTTAATGAAAATGATAAATGAAGAGTTGAAGGTATCTACTCGTTAAAATACATTGACTTCTCAGTGTAGTTTAAATCCGGGAAGTAAATAAAAAGGCAACTTCCATTCTTACTCACTTCTATCATTTGCTGGTGAATCTCCATGGGAATTGCCGGGCAGCCTTCACTATTTCCTAAAATTCCATTTTCTTTCAAATAATCTTCAGTTGCATAGTCTGCACCGTGAAGTACAATATATCTTTTACGAGCGTTATGGTTAAAGCCGTGTTCAAGACCTTTTAATTTGAGAGAAAGACCGTTTTTCCCGTAATATGTTTCCTCCGTTAAGTAATAACCTAAGCTACTTTGGTGAGAATTGACTTTGTTAGAAAAATACAAAGCATACTTTTTCCCGGAATTTTCTCCATGAGCTACATAAGTATGAAAGAGAATGTTTTTTGTTTTTAAGTCAATGACCCACATTCTTTTTTCAGTGGAGGGTAATCGGAAATCAATAATGCTGAAAATGTGATTGTCTGCATTAATATGACCACTTAATTTTAAGTCGATGTAACCTAAATATGCTTTTTCAAACAAATCAAAGTCAGGTTTTACAGTTCCGTTGAGTTCGTGATAAATGGATTTAAAAGTGGTTTTTGCTGAAAGTTGAGCCGAATCGCTAATTGTATTAAAGCAAAAAAATATGCTTAGTAGAATGGCAAGAAAGAATTGTTTCAGCATTTAAGGTCAATCTAATAATTTGCAAATAAAAGAAATTATCAAATAAAAAAAGCCGAAAATTTTCGGCTTTTTAGTTTAATGTTTATGTGGCTCACCTTTTTGATGTTTGTGAGGGTGAGTATGATCTCCCTCTCTATGTGGATGCATGTGCATTTCTTCGTGTTTTTTGTGCTTAAGTCTTTTGCCTTTGTGTTCAGCTTTTATTGCTAAGTATTTTTCAAATTGAGTTTCATTTAATATTTCTTTCATTTTAGCTTGATGCTCATCTTGAATATCTTTTCGAGCTTTCATCATCTCCAGACGAGCTTGTTTCTTTTCATCTTCGCTCATCTCTTCGTTTGGTCTATTTTCTTTGACTGTTTGCATTTTTTCGTGCTTCTCAGCCATTAACGCTTTTATTTTTTCCACTTGTTCATCGCTCAACTCAAGATCAGTTTTTAGCTGTTCCAAGCGTTCTTTGCGGTGTTCTTCTCGATTTTCTTTTTGCGGTTCTGTTTGATGTTGATCTTGAGCTATTGCCGCAAAGCTGACAAATAAACTCAAAAGAGCGGGAAGTATCATTTTCTTTTTCATGACTTTGTTTTTTAAAATTACAGTTTTAAATCAAATCTAGTGCCAACTTTATTATTGAATGAATTTTAATGTTTGTTGAAGCGTTTTAGGGTGCCACAATATTTTATAATGGCCACTGCCCTCTATTGGAAATAATTCTGCATTCTCCCAATCTTTACTCAAGCTCTCAGAATGCCAAAAGGCAGTGATTTTATCATCTACATCATGCATTATTAGAGCCTTTTCTATCGTGCTTCTTTGGGCGACTTGGCTAAATTCTAATTGATTTACTTCGTAATTGCTTTGTTTATTTATTAAAGCAATCATTTCATTGTGAATCTCATCTGGTATTTTAAAAATATTCTTAAAACCATCAAACACAGTTTGGATTTTATTAACAGGACTAATGAGTACTGTTTTTTTAAAAGGAATTTTTTTGTTTTCGCTCAATAGCATAACCACATTTGCTCCCAAAGAGTGTCCAATTGCAATTTCTATTTCCCCAAATTTATCAATAACTTCTTTAGCTACTTCTGTAAAGCTAAGTAGGCTAGCCCTTTTTCCTTCGCTGCTACCATGTGCAGGACCATCATACGCAATTACAGTATAGCCTAATTGGTTTAAAGGCTCAACAAAAGCGCCTAAACTTCCTGCATTACTTTCCCAGCCATGGCAAAGTAATACCTTCTTTTCGCCGGCTCCCCATTGATATATTTTTATGCGCTCTTTGTCTAGGAGAATAGCCTCTACTTTTGCTTTTTGTAATACTTCAACTTCCTTTTCTCTAATTACTCTAGATCGTGGCGTACTAAACAGTTTTAATAGTTCCTTGGCTGATTGCTTTTTCCACAACAAACCTAAACTGTTAAAGTAATATTTAAGCAATTTAATTTGAAGTTTTTGAGCGTTTTTCATAAAAAAATCTTGTCCTACAAAGTTCCGCATTTGTCGTCTTAAATATTGTTTTCTTCTAATTTATCTATAAAAAGAAAACTTTTTATCAAATCAACTGTATGTTATGTTGTAACATTTAATGTATGTACATATATTTGCCTTCGAAAAATACAGAAAGTATGCGTTTAGAAGATGAAATCAAACAGCAAAAGTTTGAAAGTGAAATTCAAAAGTTAATGATTAATCAATTATTTACCGGTAAGTGGGTAAATGATTTGATATCGAAATATTTAAAGCCTCATGGTTTAACAACACAGCAGTACAATGTGTTGAGGATTTTAAGAGGGCAACATCCAAAGTCTATTTCGGTAAACTCTATAGCTGTTAGGATGATTGACAAAATGTCTAATGTTTCTAGGTTAATAGATAAGCTCAAAGACAAAGGTCATGTTAATAGAAATATTAATCCTGACGATAGGAGACAGGTAGATATTGAGATTACAGATTCCGGACTAAAACTATTAGAAGAATTGGATGAAGTTCAAAAACAGATTAAATCACATTTTAACACCCTAACAGAGAAAGAAGCAAAACAGCTAAATGATTTGTTGGATAAGTTAAGAGGATAAACAATCAAATATTATAAAGAATGAATGTAAGAGAAGCAATTGAAAAGAGATGGAGTCCGAGAGCCTTTTCGGACGAGCAGGTAGACCGTAAAATTGTAAAGGAATTGTTCAAATTAGGAGGAAAAGCACCAAGTGCTTTTAATGAGCAACCGTGGACTTATTTAGTGGGTTTTAAAGGGGATAAGTCTTATGATTTGATTTTTGAAAGTTTGGGTGAGTTCAATCAAAATTGGACAAAAACTGCACCGGTATTAATGATTGGGGTTGTTCGTAAAGCATTTAATAAAAATAGCACGCCAAATGCTCACGACCGACACGATTTAGGTCAGGCAACGGCATACATGACCTTGGCGGCGTTGGAACATGATATTTATCTTCATCAAATGGGTGGATTCAGTGCAGATAAAGCAAGAGAGTTGTTTGATATTCCTGAAGAGTTTGAAGCTGTAACTGCAATTGCAATGGGGTATGTGGGAGATAAAAATCAGCTTCCGAAAGATTTAGCGGAGCAAGAAAGTCCTGAAAGTCCTCGAAAAGCAATAGAAGAATTTGTTTTTGAAGAAAAATGGAATCAGGCAATAAAATAAAAAAGCTTGAGTTTGTAGAGTAGGTAGTTTAAGTAGTAGTTGAAAAAGCCCGGTCGATATTAATTCGTCGGGCTTTTTCTTTTTTTGCGGGGCATTGTTCCAAAAACGTAATCCCATAGTGGTGAAGAAACACCAAATGCTTTATCATCCTCCTGATAATGGTGGATGCTGTGGTGAATCCATAACTCTTTTAAAAAGTTTTTTGGTGGTTTGTAGCGATGAACTATATAATGTACGCTCAAATAAGCTGCATAACCAAATAGAAAGCCACCAGTGAATGAAAAAGCAATGTTTCCCATCATTAAATGGTTTAAATAAAGTAGTAAAGAGGCAATAATGACACTAACTATTGGCGGCATAACCAAGCGCTTTTTGTCTTTGGGAAACTTATGATGAATCCCATGAAATGCATAGGCGGCACCACCTTCTTCATATACACTCGGCAAGTGGTATAAAAAACGGTGTACTAGATATTCTACTAAAGTGAAAAGAATAAGTCCAACAAAGAAGTAACCAATTGTTTCGAAAATACTTAAAGGAAGTTTTACCAAGCTGTATATTAGCAACACCAAACCCCCTCCATAAAATACACTTAATGGTACGGCTATGTGATTTTTACTCAGCGCGTGAAGTATTGGGTTTTTATATACTCTAACAGTACTCTCTTCTTGACTAGGGGTTACTTTATTTGGTTTGTCTTTTTTCATAGTGAATGCAAATTACAAAAAAAATGATATTAATTGACAAATTTATTTTCATTTCGTTAAATGTTTATTAGTTCCATCTAAAGTTTCAGATACAATTAAGCATGAATGCTTAATTTTGCAGTTCATTTAATTGCAGCGAAAATGCCAGATAAAAATTACGATTTTAAGATAGAAAAAACGACTCACTCTCGTTTGAAGGAGATAGATTTTGATGCTTTGCAATTTGGAAGAGTTTTCTCCGATCACATGTTGTTAGCAGAATTTGAAGAGGGGGAGTGGAAGTCTGTTAAAATTCAGCCTTACCAAGAGTTAGCATTTTCACCTGCATCATGCGTTTTTCACTATGGACAAGCTATTTTTGAAGGGCTAAAAGCACACAAAACAGCTAGTGGAGAAATTTTAATCTTTCGTCCAGATCAAAACTTAGAGCGTATGAATAAGTCTGCTCGACGTTTATGTATGGCTGAGGTTCCTGAAGAAATATTTATCGATGGTATTAAAAAGTTAATTGATATTGATCGAAACTGGGTTCCTGACGGAGATGGCAAGTCGCTTTACATTCGACCTTTCTTGATTGCAGATGACGACTTTTTAGGCGTAAAACCAAGCGCTAAGTACAAGTTCATGGTGATTACTTCGCCAACGGCTAATTATTATAGCGGTGCAGTGAAAGTAAAAGTTGAAAGAACTTATTCACGAGCTTGCGAAGGTGGTATTGGGGCTGCTAAAGCTGCTGCTAATTATGCTGCTTCTTTATATCCTGCTCAGCAAGCTCAAAAGGCCGGCTATCATCAGTTAATTTGGACGGATGCCAAAGAACATAAATTTATTGAAGAGTCCGGTACGATGAATTTAATGCTTCGAATAGGCGATCAGTTGGTTACACCTTCTTTAGATGCTCAAACCATTTTACCCGGAATTACCCGTGCGAGCATTGTTGCATTGGCTAAAAATTGGGGTTATGATATTGTAGAACGAAAAGTGGCAGTAGATGAAATTGTAGAAGCGCTTAATAACAAAACGCTTAAAGAGGCTTTTGGAATGGGGACTGCTGCAACCATTGCTCCAATCGAATTAATTGGAATTGATGGCGTAGATTATGAATTGTCTGACTTTCACAATTGGGATTTTGCCAATAAAGTAAAAAATCACCTTGAAGGATTGAAGCGTGGAAAAGTAGCCGATGAGTTTAATTGGATTCAGAAAGTATAAACTTACCCTTTTTTAGGATAGTCAAAATAGATTTCTTTTCCACAAGAAGCACTAACATACTGCCAACTATCAACGGTTAATTCAATGCCCACAATTCCACAAGTTGGAAGTGTACCATAGGCATCATCACATAAATATTCAGCTAGCTCAGTAAATGTAGGGTTGTGTCCAAAAAGAAAAACAGTTGAGTATTCATTGTCGATTTGGTTAATCAACTTTATCATTTCTCTCACTGAAGAGTGATAGGTTTCTTTACTAAAATTGATTTTTTCAATGGGGAAGTTTATTTCTTTCGCAATCAACATTGCTGTTGTCTTAGCGCGATTAGCTTCACTAGCAATAATAAAGTCCGGATTAATTTTGCGTTCAAACAAACGACGCCCCATTTCCGGAGCGTCATTTAATCCTCTATTATTTAAAGGCCGATCAAAATCTTTAATTGTTGGACTGTCCCATGAAGATTTTGCATGACGAATAATAAATAACTGTTTTGTTTTATTTGATGCCACCATCAAAACTTTTCTTTTCAATTCTGTTCATAAATACAGGAAGAACGAAATACTCTAAAAAGCTAGATCCTGTTCTGAAAACGTGTTTTGCAAAAGACTTGAGACTACTTATTAGTTCCTTGGCATACACATCATTCATTTTTGGAAGCACTAATGTCATTGCGGCTAATTTTTCTTCCAAATACGTCTCTTTGTCTTTCCAGTCTTCTGGCAAGCTAGCCATTTCTTCTTCAAAATGCTGCTCAAATACTTTGTCGACTTCTTTATAGTAATCCTGTAACATAGGAATAGAAGTGTACGTTCTGAAATGAGCCAATTTAATTGAGGCTGCTTTTTCTTGTGGACTCACTTCGCCATCATCTGAAATAGCTGCTAGTATAGCTACAATTGCCGGAGCTCTCAAAATAATTTTTTTGTCCTCTTCGGTAAGTTTATCAATTTCTGTAGACATCTCTTTTTAACTTGAATTGTTGTTTCTATTGAATGCAAAGGTAAAGTTCTTTACCTTTAACTTTTCACCAATAAATGTAATAAATATTAACATGCGAAGCTTTGATGAAAAAGTGTTTTTAGCTGAAGTAAGTTTTAAAACCAGTAGAAGTAGCGGAAAGGGTGGGCAGCATGTAAATAAGACTGAAAGTAGGGTGAGCTTGTTTTTTGATATAGAGGAATCTGATTTGCTAACAGGGGAAGAAAAGTCGATTTTAAAAGAAAGACTTATGAGTCGATTAACTGATGGTAAAATAATTCAAATAGATGTTGAAGATAGCAGGAGTCAACAACGCAACAAAGAAATTGCACTAAAACGCTTAATAAAGTTGCTTGGAGATAATTCTAAACCGAAAAAAAAGAGAAAGATTAGTAAGCCCTCTAAAGCGGCTATAAAAAAGCGCTTAAAAGCCAAAAAGGTGCAAAGTGAGAAAAAACAGTTTAGAAGAAAGGATAATTTATTGTGACTATTTTTTTAGATAAAGCTTTCGAATCGCTTTCCATACTTTTTCGTTTTTTGGTGGTGGAGCCTCAATTTGTATCTTTTCTCCTTTTACCGGGTGAATAAAGCGAATGCTTCTAGCGTGCAAACTAATCCCGGCATCTTCATTACTTCGGTCAAAACCGTACTTTAAATCACCTTTAATCGGGCAACCAATAAAAGATAATTGAGAGCGAATTTGATGATGTCGACCGGTTTTTGGATAAATTGCTAAGAGAAAATAATTGCTTAGTTCAAAAATGATTTCATAAGCCAGCTCAGATTTTTTGGAGTTGGGAACCTCCTTAATTGAAGCAAAAGATTTATTCTTTTGCGGATTTCGACTTAAATAGTGAACTAATACATCTTGGTCTTTTGGTGGTTTATTTTTTACTACAGCCCAATAAGTTTTTTCAATTTTCTTTTCTTGAAACATCTTATTGAGTCTTGTGAGCGCTTTTGAAGTTTTTGCAAAGAGCACTACTCCCGAAGTTGGACGGTCGATTCGATGAGGAACACCTAAGTAGACATCGCCTTCCTTCTTATATTTTACTTTGATGTATTCTTTAAGCATTTCACTGAGAGGTTGGTCGCCGGTTTTGTCACCTTGCACCAAAACACCAGATGGTTTGTTTACAGCAATTAAGTGATTATCCTCATAGAGGATTTCAAGATTCTTTTTCATGAATTTGGTCTGTAATTCCCGCTATTAATATTGTTCTTTTTCATTGGGAAAGTCCTTCGACTTTACATCATTTATATATTGCTCAACCGAACCTTTAATGCTTGAGTATAAATCGTTGTATCTTCTAAGAAAACGAGGGCTAAATTCTTTGTTTATGCCTAACATATCATGAATTACTAAAACTTGACCATCAACTCCATTTCCAGCACCGATGCCAATTATTGGAATTTTTACACTTTCTGCAACTTGCTTGGCCAATTTTGCAGGTATTTTTTCCAGAACAATTGCAAAACAACCTGCTTTTTCTAGAGCTTGAGCATCTTCTATGAGTTTTTTTGCTTCTTCTTCTTCTTTAGCTCGAACAACATAAGTTCCAAACTTATAGATTGACTGTGGAGTTAAACCCAAATGACCCATAACCGGAATTCCTGCGGAGAGAATGCGTTCAATCGATTCTATGATTTCACTACCACCTTCCATTTTTACTGCATGTGCACCTGATTCTTTCATAATTCTAATCGAAGAGGTCAGTGCTTCTTTAGAGTTTCCTTGATAAGCTCCAAAAGGCAAGTCAACCACCACTAAACATCTGCTAGCTCCACGAACAACAGAGGAAGCATGGTAAATCATTTGATCGAGGGTAATGGGAAGGGTTGTTTCATGTCCTGCCATAACGTTAGAAGCAGAATCACCAACTAAAATAATATCAATACCGGCTTCATCAACAATGGTTGCCATTGAAAAGTCGTAAGATGTTAACATAGAGATTCTTTCTCCCCTATTCTTCATTTCTTGTATGGTGTGAGTCGTAACTCTCTTAACGTTATTTTTCTTTGCAGTGGACATAATTATGTTTTAAAGTGTCTGAACAAAGCTACAAAATATGTGGTTGATAGAGATAATTGGTAATTTCGCTCCCATGAAAAAAATTGTTAATGTATTATTTGCGCTGTTAATGATAACTTTAACAGCTTGTGAAAATGAAGTAGAATTAAATGGCGAATACGAGGAAACTGCTATTGTTTATGCATTATTTGACGCAAGTGCAGATACTCACTTTGTTAGAATAAATAAAACTTTCTTAGAAAAAGGGGAAAGTGCGTTAGACTTAGCTCAAAACCCGGATTACACAAACTACGATAGCTTAAAAGTAACTCTAACTGATTTGTCAGATGCTTCAATTGTGATTTTAGATCGAATTAAAAAACCAAAAGATCCTGGAGTGTTTACTTCTGAAGAAAATATTTTATATTATACAACAATGCCATTGCAAGTAGGTGGAAATTATAAATTAGAAGCTGAGCTGCCCGATGGAAAGATTGTTTCTGCCACAACTACTGTAATTAATAGTGTAGATGTAGCTCGACCTGCTTCAAACACGCGTGTAAACTTTATAAGTCCTTCTGGTTTGAGCAATTTTTATAGCTTTAGAGTGAATTACTTTTCTGATATTGCCAGGTTTGATGTAAAAGTATTTTTTCTTTATGAGGAAGTAATCGATGGGCAGTATTACCCTAGAAGAGTTGAAGTTCCTGTTTCTTCTATCAATAATACTAGATTAGTTACTGAAACGAATTTTACTTTTGACTTGAATGTTAATAGTTTTTTCAGCACTTTGGCTAGAAAAGTGCCCAATACAACTACGAGGAAAGAAATTAAAACGGAAGATAATTTAGTTGTTGAGGTTTATGCAGCTGACGAAACACTGATGTTTTATAAAAATGTGAACGAGCCCATTGAAGGATTGTCTCAAGTTCAGCCGGAGTACTCCAATGTTGAAAATGGATTGGGTCTAGTTGCCAGCAGATCTTTTACGAGAGTAGTAACTCAACTTCACGAAGAAACTGTAGATTATTTAACTTGTGACTCTGAAGTAAAAGATAGAGGTTGGATCTACGAATTACGCCCTACGGGAGATTGTAATTGACAATCTGTCACTTTTTCTTTTTTGTGTTTTTTAGGCTTGTCAGATTTTTCTGACATATTTGCCTATATAATTGATTTATGTTGCTTGGCACATTCATTGACAATTGTGCTCTCAGAAAATAATTTCTGAATACATAAATCAATTAAATATGAGTAAAATTATTGGAATCGATTTAGGAACTACGAACTCTTGCGTTTCTGTGATGGAAGGTAACGAGCCGGTAGTAATTCCTAATAGCGAAGGAAAAAGAACAACTCCCTCTATTGTTGCTTTTATTGAAGGTGGTGAAAGAAAAATTGGAGACCCTGCAAAGCGTCAGGCAATCACCAACCCTGAAAAAACCATCGCATCAATAAAGCGATTCATGGGGAACAAATATTCTGAAGTTGAAAAAGAAGTAGGACGTGTACCTTATAAAGTGGTAAAAGGAGATAATGATACTCCACGTGTGCAAATTGACGACAGAATGTACACTCCGCAAGAAATTTCTGCGATGATTTTGCAGAAAATGAAAAAGACAGCTGAAGACTATTTAGGGCAGTCTGTTTCTGAAGCGGTAATTACTGTTCCTGCTTATTTTAACGATTCTCAACGTCAAGCTACTAAAGAAGCCGGTGAGATTGCAGGCTTGAAAGTTAAAAGAATTATCAATGAGCCAACAGCTGCTGCTTTGGCATACGGACTCGACAAAAAGTCGAATGATGTAAACATTGCGGTTTTTGACTGTGGTGGCGGTACACATGATGTGTCTATCTTAGAATTAGGTGATGGCGTATTTGAAGTAAAATCAACTGATGGTGATACTCACTTAGGTGGTGATGACTTTGACGAAGTAATCATTGATTGGTTAGCTGAGGAGTTTATAAAAGACGAAGACATTGACTTGAGAAAAGATCCAATGGCACTTCAACGTTTGAAAGAGGCTGCTGAAAAAGCAAAAATTGAGTTATCGAGTTCTTCAAACACTGAAATTAACTTGCCTTACGTTACTGCTACTGCATCAGGACCAAAGCACTTGGTTAGACAACTAAGTCGTGCTAAGTTTGAGCAACTGGCAGATGAGTTAATTAAGAGAACAATTGAGCCATGTAAAACTGCTTTGAAATCTGCAGGAATGCAAGCGAGCGATATTGATGAGGTGATTTTAGTAGGTGGTTCTACAAGAATTCCGGCTATTCAAGAGGCTGTTAAAAGTTTCTTTGGTAAAGATCCTTCGAAAGGTGTTAACCCTGATGAAGTTGTAGCTATTGGAGCTGCCATTCAAGGTGGGGTATTAACAGGTGAAGTAAAGGATGTACTTTTATTAGACGTAACTCCACTTTCATTAGGAATTGAAACCATGGGTGGTGTAATGACAAAGTTGATTGAAGCAAACACTACTATCCCAACTAAGAAGTCAGAGACATTCTCTACTGCAGCGGATAATCAGCCGTCTGTTGAGATTCACGTATTACAAGGTGAGCGTCCAATGGCAAATGGAAACAAAACAATCGGTCGTTTCCATTTAGATGGAATTCCACCGGCACCAAGAGGTGTACCTCAAATTGAAGTTACTTTTGATATCGACTCTAACGGTATCTTGAATGTATCTGCAAAAGATAAGGCAACAAATAAAGAGCAAAGTATTCGAATCGAAGCTTCTTCAGGATTGAGTGAAGAGGAAATTGAAAAGAAGAAGCGTGAAGCTGAAGCCAATGCTGATTCAGATAAGCAAGCCAAAGAGCGCGTAGAAAAATTGAACGCTGCTGATAGCTTGATTTTCCAAACTGAAAAACAACTGAAGGAATTTGGCGACAAACTTCCGGCTGACAAAAAACAACCGATAGAGGATGCTTTAGCTGACTTAAAGAAAGCTCATGAAGCTCAAGATCTTGAGAAAATCGATCCTGCAATGGAAAAACTAAACAGTATTTTCCAAGAAGCTGCACAGCACATGTACCAGCAAGGTGATGCTGCACAAGGTGGAGCTGAGGGACAGGCTCAGGATGCTCAAGGAGGAGCTGATGAGGAAGTAACTGATGTTGACTTCGAAGAAGTAGAAGACGAAGACAACAAGAAGTAAGTTTCATAATTAAATTTGGTTTAAAGTCGGATGCAGTTTGTGTCCGACTTTTTTTCTGTCAAAATTTATAGTCATTTCATAAATGTCATTAATTACAGTAAATAAAGGGAGGATTCTAATTAGTTTTGTAAAAAGAGAAATGCTTTAGTTGATGAAAGAAAATCCCTTGATTTTAATTACAAATGATGATGGAATTACCGCTCCGGGAATTTTAAATCTCATTAAAGTCGTTAAAAAAGTTACTGATAGAATTGTAGTTGTTGCACCCGATAGTCCGCAGTCGGGTATGGGGCATGCCATAACCATGAATGCTACTCTGAGATTAAATAAACAAAACATAGATGGAGTGGAAGCCTACAGTTGTAGTGGAACTCCGGTAGATTGCGTTAAAATTGCAACTTCTAAAGTACTAGATGAGCGTCCTGACTTAATCGTATCAGGAGTTAACCACGGCTCAAACTCTTCGATTAATGTCATTTATTCAGGAACAATGTCGGCGGCAGTAGAAGCGGCAATTGAAGGTATTCCGGCTATTGGTTTTTCGCTTTGCAATAGCAGTATTGATGCGGATTTTAAACCGGCATTGCCCTATATCGAACAAATTATTTCTTCAGTTTTGAAAAAGGGAATCAGAGAACACACTTGTTTAAATGTAAATATTCCCGCAGTTTCCTCAGATTTGATTAATGGAGTGAAAGTATGTCGTCAAGCCAAAGCTGTTTGGGAGGAGGAGTTTGATGAAAGAACAGATCCTTCAGGAAATAGTTATTATTGGTTGACAGGCAAGTTTGTCAACAAAGAAAAAGAGAAAGAAGACACCGATGAGTGGGCTTTAAATAACAACTACATTTCTGTTGTTCCGGTTCATTTCGATGTAACCGATTACCAGTCTCTAGAGCAATTAAAAATTTTAGAAAATGAGAAAGAAAGCAGATAAAATTTGGGTGGGTTTATTGAGTGGTTTTGTATTGCCTTTCGTAGTAATGCTAATATTTTATTTGTCCTCTTATGCTTATTTAACAGTACCTGACTTTATGAGAAAAATGGTCTTTGCATCTATCTTTTTTAAAGTGTTGAGTTTATGTGCTGTTATTAACTTAGGGACATTCTTCTTATTTTATCAAAGTAAACATGACCGAGCTGCTAGAGGAGTCATTTTAGCCACCATGATTTTTGCCTTTGCGGTAGTTGTTAATCATATTTTAGCAGGAGGAACTTTTTAAAATGAAGTATTACATTATTGCCGGAGAGGCATCAGGTGATTTACACGCATCTAACTTAATTAGAGCAATTAGTAAAGAAGACTCCGATGCAACTTTTAGGGCTTGGGGAGGCGATTTAATGCAAGCTGCAGGTGCAGACTTAGTAAAGCATTATAAAGAATTGGCTTTTATGGGCTTTGCTGAGGTTGTAATGAATTTAAGAACCATTCTTGGCAATATAAAAATGTGTAAGAAAGACATCGCTTCTTACCAGCCGGATGCTGTTATTTTGGTTGATTACCCAGGTTTTAATATGCGCATTGGCGAATATGTTAAATCTTTGGGAATTAAAGTTTACTACTACATTTCTCCGCAAATATGGGCATGGAAAAAAAACAGAGGATTTAAGCTCAAAAAATGGGTAGACCGAATGTTTGTCATACTTCCATTTGAAAAAGAGTTTTACAAACAGTTTGATATGGAAGTGGATTATGTGGGACATCCGCTTTTAGATGCAATCATAAAAAGAGAAGCACAAGAAGGGAGAGAAGCAGCACTGCGAAAAGCACTTGACTTATCAGAAAAAGATGTAATTGCCATTCTACCGGGAAGTAGGAAGCAAGAAATTTCTAAAATGCTACCGATTATGCTTAAGCAAATGGAATACTTTCCAAACTATCAATTTGTATTAGCTGCTGCGCCGGGATTAGATATGTCATTTTTTGATCAATTCAAAACAGACTACCCTGAATTAAAAATTGTGGTCAATAGAACCTATGATTTATTAGAATTAGCCAAAGCCGCCATGGTTACTTCCGGTACAGCTACTTTGGAAACAGCTTTGTTTAAAGTCCCTGAAGTAGTTTGCTATAAAGGTAATGTGATTTCTTATCAGATTGCTAAACGACTGGTAAATATTAAATATATTTCTTTGGTGAATTTAATAATGGATGAAGAAATTGTTCGCGAATTAATTCAAAATAAGTTAAATACAAAATTATTAAAAGAGGAGTTGGGAAAACTCTTAGATAATGATAGTTATAGAACAAAGATGTTGAATAATTTTGATTCACTAATCACAAAACTAGGAGCAGGAGGTGCTTCAGCTAAAACTGCAAAATTGATTGTTAATGATTTGAGTGCTACAAACTCTATTCAATAAAATATGAAGAAGGTTTTACTTAGTTGTGTTATTTTGATATTGGCTTTTACGGCTAAGGCTGAGTTTATTAACATTGGTGTTTTTTATTCTTATGATATTCAGTCGTTTCATTTTCAAGTAAGAGCCGGAAAATACACCTTGTATTCTGAACAGGGGAAAGTAAAAGAATTGGATAATAGCATCCCCATTCGCGTTGACTATGAGGAGGGGAAGGTGAAGATTTATGAAAAAGGGAAGTTTTTAGGTGCTTTTGATAAAATCAACTTTGTGGGAGTAGGTTGGTATAATCATTTTATGATTCAGTCCATTAGCCCAAAAGGATTGGAAAGAAGATACGATGACAATTTAAAGATATTCAGTCAGCGAAAAAAAATGCTTTTAGTCAATAATATTGACCTAGACAATTATGTAGCCGGAGTAGTGGAAGCTGAAGTAGGCAGAAAACCAAAAAAGGAATACTTTAAACTCCAAGCTATTATTTGTAGAACATATGCACTTTCAAATATACATAAGCACTTAATGGAAGGAATCAACCTTTGTGATGAAGTGCATTGTCAGGCTTACCATGGTAAGTCCTTTTTTGCTCCAATCGTGGAGGCTGCTTTACAAACCAGGGGTGCCGTAATTGTCGATAGTGACATACAGTTGATTACGGCGGCATTTCATTCTAATTGTGGGGGTCAGACAGTTAATTCTGAAGATGTTTGGACGAAGCCACTTTACTATTTGCGTTCTGTTAAAGATACTTTTTGTTTGGATAAGCGAAACTCTGTTTGGGAAAAGAGAATTGACGCTCATCGTTGGGAAAATTACTTACAAGCAAAGCTTCCAAGTAAACATGTAGATTCAATTGAAAGAGAGTTTGAGCAAATTAATAGAAAAGTGTTTTTTGCGGCAGAAGATTCAGGCTTGAGTTTTGAAGATTTACGACATCAGTTTTTACTTCGTTCTACCTATTTTGGTGTTGAGCATCGTGGAAATGAAGTTTTGCTCAAAGGTCGCGGATATGGTCATGGAGTTGGACTATGCCAGGAAGGTGCAATGGAAATGGCTGAGAGAGGCTATAATTACGCAGAAATCTTGCACTATTACTACAAAGGAGTGCATATCATTGATTTATCTGCATTAGATTTTTTTAAAGAAGATTAATTTTCTCTACTTTAGTGGTTTAGACTTTCTCCCTTATGCTATATTGGAGTCAAATACCACTTGTTCGTTTATTGTTCCCTTTTATATTGGGGATTTTATCTGCATTTTACTATGCAGAATTTCAGCATTTAGAGTCAAGCATCTATAGCTCAATATCGATTTTATTATTCATCATTTTCCTTTATTTCACTTTAAATTCCTATAAGTTTCGATGGGTTTTTGGAGTAGTAGGTAATTTATTATTCTATTTACTTGGTTTTATTTGGTGTAATATTAGTTTATCTAATCATGCAGTAACCTTTTTACCTTCAGAAGAACCAGTGAGATGGTTTGGGAAGGTTACTGAGATTAATAAACAGACAGATAGTTCTAGTTTTGCATTGGTTCAGTTAAGCCACTACTATGACTCTTCTGAGAGTTGGGTGGAAACGGAAGAAAAAATAAACTTTTACCTGAAAGATACTACTAAAATAAAGGTGGGTAATTGGATTTCAACTGATAGTTATTTAAACAGAATTGAAGGTGCAAAAAATCCGGCACAGTTTGATTATGCAGAATTTATGCAAAAGAGATTTGTTTATTATCAAACCTTTAGTAAGAGTGTGGAAGTTCATTTTCACGAAGAGTCTTTAAGCAGTTATTCGGCAGAAATTCGTGAAAGTTTAATACAAAAATTTAAAAATGCAGGAATTGATGGTAATCGGTTGGCGGTATTAATCGCCATTAGTTTGGGGGATAAAAGTTATTTAGAAGAATCTCTGAAAAATAATTATGCCGGGGCAGGAGCAATGCATATTTTGGCAGTTTCAGGTTTACATGTAGGAATTGTTTACCTCATTTTTACATCCTTATTTAAAGTTTTAAAACTTGGTGACAAGTTAATTGCTAGGATTATTAAAGGTGTTGTCTTGCTCCTTGTTGTTTGGTCATTTGCAATCATTACCGGCTTGTCTCCCTCGGTACAAAGAGCGGCTTGCATGTTCTCTTTTTTAATCTTCGCGGACATATTTAGTCGGCATTCAATAGCTTTAAATTCTATAGCCTCCTCAGCTTTTATTTTACTGCTATTTAATCCGATGTTGCTATTTGAAGTGGGTTTTCAATTATCTTATGCAGCAGTAGTTGGTATAGTGTGGATGCACCCCATTATTTATTCATGGTATACAAGTTCGTATTGGATTATCGATAAAGCATGGAGCTTATTAGTTGTTTCAATAACTGCGCAATTAGCTACTTTACCATTTACTTTATATTATTTTCATCAATTCCCCAATTGGTTCTTGTTAACTAATTTGGGCGTTATTCCACTAGCTTTTGTAATCGTATGTGGCGCATTGATTGTTGGTCTATTGCTTAGTTTATTTTCCAATGCGTTTTATTTAGAATATCTACTCGAAGCCTCACTTTGGCTCCTAAATCAATTCATTAAATTATTAAGCAATTTACCTTTTTTTGTAACAGAAGGGATATGGATTTCATTAATATCGGCTGTATTGTTAGCTGCTTCTGTGTTTTTTCTGGGAGTTTATTTACAAACTGTTAAATCGAAGTGGTTATTAGTAGTGCTATCCAATATTTGTTTAGTGCTGCTTATTGAGTCAGTCAGTAAGTATATGCAGTCCGACAAAAAGCAGATGGTGATCTATAGTATTTATAATCAATCCATGTATTCAGTGATTGACGGGTACTATGCTGAGGTGTTTTTTGAAGGCGATACGTTAAACACTTTTAACCGACGCCTAGTAGAAGATCACATGAATAGTTTAGGAGTTGAAGCTGTCGATTGGCTTGATTCAAAAAGTGACACAAATTTAAACTACATTTTCACAAAAGAGGAATTGGTTGCCCTAACGCTTAATGATGAAAGTTACATTAGCTTTAAGGGAATACCTGAAGAGAGTATTTTGGGTAGCTTAACAAAACAGCAAAATGTTATTTTAAGAAAGGGAGATGGAAAGGCTGAAGTAATAAAAAAGACACTTTTAAATAAAGAGATAATTTTAGATTCTTCAATTCCTGAGTGGGATTATGACTATAAAAAGCTCATAAATGAAGAAGGCGTTTATTCGGTTTCTAAGCGTGGGTTTTATTTAAAAGATTGGTAAATAGCGCCTTGTTGTTAAACGGGTTTCTATATTCAAAAGTCTTTAATATTCTTTAATTTTATATGATTAAAATCTTAGAAAAATTTCATGATGAAAAAATTGCTATTAGTCCTATCAATTGTTCTATTTTCAATTAACTTATTTGCAAATAAAGAACAGTATAATTATTTAGAATTAAGATATAAATCTGAAGAAGACAATGTCCCTACATATTGGTCATTTTCTGAAGAAGAAGCACCTTCAGAAGGCGAGCTTGAAGCTATATTAGCTGAGTTTATAAAGAGCAATGATGACTTTTCATACAAAGTCGTTAAAACAGAAACAGATGAGTTGGGGTTTGAACATAAATTATATAAGCAACATTACAAAAAGTATCCAATTGAGTTTGGTGAGTTAAGGGTTCATGTAAAAAATGGAAAGATTTTTTCGATGAACGGTACAATTAGCGATAAGGCACCCAAAGATAATCTGTTAAGCTTGAGTGAATCTGAAGCTTTAAAAATGGCATTAGAGTATATCGATGCAAAAGTTTATAAATGGGAAGTAGAGGCTGAAGAAAGTTTGTTAAGAGCTCAAATGGGTGAGAATGCTACTTATTTTCCTGAAGGTGAGCTTACTTTTATTTCAAAAGACGCTACAGTAAATCATGAAGCTTTAAAGTTGGCATACAAATTCAACATTTATGCTCATGAACCCATGAGTAGGTCAGAAATCTACATCGATGCGTCAGATGGATCTGTTGTTTTTAAAAACAGCTTAATTCACACCGGAAATACACAAGGCACAGCAGTTACAGGATATAGTGGTACTAGAACGATTACGGCTGATAGTGTTAGCCCGTCGAACTTTAGATTAAGACAAACTGCGAGTGGCAATGGGATTTATACCTATAATATGCAGCAAGGAACAACTTATGCAAATGCCATTGACTTTACTGATTCTGATAATTATTGGAATAATGCAAATGCTAATCTTGATGAATATGCTACTGATGCTCATTGGGGGGCAGAGCAAACGTATGAGTATTTTTCAACTAAACACAATAGAAATAGTATCAATAACAATGGTTTTGCATTAGTAAGTTATGTGCACTTTGCCTCCAATTTTGCTAATGCTTTTTGGGACGGACAAAGAATGACTTATGGAGACGGAGCCGGTGCCTTGAGTCCTTTTACAGCTCTTGATATTGTTGCACATGAGATTGCTCACGGTTTAACAACTTTTTCTGCGAACCTAATTTATCAATCAGAACCGGGTGCTCTTAACGAATCATTTAGCGATATATTTGGTGCTGCAGTTGAAGCTTATGCTCGTCCAAATAATAAAAACTGGACTATTGGGGAAGATATTGGTTTTTCACTACGCTCAATGGCTAATCCTAACTTATACGGTGACCCAGACACTAGAGGAGGAAACAATTGGAGAAATGTTAATGGTTGTATTCCATCACAGCAGAATAACAACTGTGGAGTGCATATAAATAGTGGAGTGCCTAATTACTGGTTTTATTTATTAGTAAGTGGTGGTAGCGGCACAAATGACCTTGGAAATCCATACAGTGTAACTTCAATTGGAATGGATAAAGCTGCTGCTATTGCTTTTAGAAATTTGACTGTATATTTAGGTAGAAATTCTGACTTTGATGATGCAAGGTTTTACTCAATCAAAGCAGCTGTTGATTTATATGGAGCTTGCTCTCCTGAAGTGGCGTCTGTTACAGATGCTTGGCATGCAGTAGGAGTAGGAAATGCGTATGTTCCTGGTGTTATTGCTGATTTTGAAACTGCTGATACTTTAGGTTGTCAACCACCTTATCAAGTTCAATTTGAAAATAATAGTTCAAATGGATTGGACTTCTTTTGGGATTTTGGTGATGGACAAACAAGTACAATGAGAAGGCCTTCTCATATTTATAACTCTTTTGGCAATTTTGATGTTAAACTAGTCATTGATGGAGACTCTTGTGGTGTTGATTCAATTATAAAGCAATCCTATATTAGCATTGATACCAGTAATTTGTGTGCTATTACTATGCAAGATGGACAAACTCAAAGTATCAACGATTGCTCAGGTGCAGTTTTTGATACCGGAGGTAATTCATTTCAATACTTAGACAACGAAAATGCAGTAGTAGTCGTTGAACCTCAAAATGCAGCCAGCGTAACTTTAACTTTTAATCAGTTTGATGTTGAGTCCGGTTCTAGTGGAACAATTTGTGATTATGATTATTTAGAAATATTTGATGGAAACTCAATCAATGCACCTTCTTTAGGAAAGTTTTGTAATAATAATTTGCCTCCCAGTACGATTACATCCTCCGGTGGAGCCATTACTTTGCAGTTCTATTCAGATCAAGCACTAACGCGAGATGGTTTTAATATTGGTTGGCAGTGTACTTACCCAACAGCTGCACCTGTTGTAGATTTTGAAAGCAGTTCAGATTCAACTTGTACCGGAGAAGTTCAGTTTACTGACCTTTCAACAGAGGCTCCAAGTTCTTGGGTATGGGATTTTGGCGATGGACGATCTTCTAATGTGCAAAACCCAACACATAAGTACGATGTAAATGGCGTGTATAATGTATCATTAATTGCTACAAATTTAATTGGTAGTGATACCATTGTTAAACAAGGGAAAATTATTGTAAGCAAACCCAGTGCTCCAGCATTTACTGACGATACTTTTTGTGTTAATCAAAATGCTACATTAAATGCCATGGCTAGCGGTACAGCAAGATGGTATGCTGATAAATATAGCAATACAGTACTTAGTACAGGAAACTCTTTTTCAATTGGTCAACTAAACCAAGATACAAGCTTTTGGGTAGAGGATTATATCTCTTCACCTTCAACTTATTTTGGTCCAACAAACAGCATAGGAAATGGCTCTTATTGGAGCGTTGATTTTTATTTAGAGTTTGTAGTTTACAAACAAATGCTTTTAGAGTCTGTTTTTATGATTCCAAACAGTGCAGGTTTTAGAACTGTTGAATTGAGAGATACAAATAATAATGTATTAAAAACAAAAGGCTTTAATATTCCGAATACTAATCCCTATCAAGCTAATTTGGATATGATTATTCCAGCAGGACACTACAGACTGGCGGTTCAAGGAGCTAGTCCTGCAAATAATGTTCCTGACTTGTTTGTCAATACATCAGGGGTTTCTTACCCTTATACAGAGCCAGGTTTAGTTTCAATTACCGGTTCTAATGCAGGAAGTAGTTATTATGGATATTTTTACTACTGGAAGGTAAAAGAGCCTAACTGCTTAAGTGAAAGAGCTGAGGTTTTTGCCTTTTTAGATACGAGCTGTACGCTTACTTCGATAAAAGATAACACCCTGAACGAAAAAGAGGGAATATCAATATTTCCTAACCCCTCTAAGAACGTTTTAAATGTAAAGTTTGAAAAATCAAATACATTTAATAAAATGTTTGTTACAGACATGACGGGAAAAGTAATACTCGAGCAAGGAATTGATGTTAATGCTGCAAAGACAGTAAGGTTGACAACAACATCTTTAAGCAATGGGGTTTACTTCATTAGTTTCGAAGGCAATGAACAACTTGTTCGTAAGAAGTTTATTGTTGTAAAATAGTGATTAATCAATAGTTAAATGAAAATAAGAATTTGGGCCTCATTATTACTTTTCTTTGCTTTCACTTTTATAAAAGCATCTGAAAGTAGAATACTAAAGGGCGATCAAGCGGGAAGGTTTTTGGAGGGTGCTAAATTGATTCGCCTTAATATAGAAACTAACAAACCAACTTATGTTTTATATAATGAGGGTGATATGCCTCAATTCGATTCTTCACTTGACTATATTAAGTCTATATTTCAATTAAATGATAATTATAGCTTCAAGCTAATAGATAGACAAGAATATAAAGGTGAAAAGCACTATCGCTACCAACAGTTTTATGACGGTCATCCGATTCGTCATGCTCACTTAATTGTTCACTTAAACGGCAGCAATGAGATTTCTGCTTTTAATGGAAACGTTGTAAACGGAGAAATTGAGAACTCCTCATTAGTCCTGTCTGAAAAAAATGCTTTAGAGATAAGCTTAAATCATATTAGTGCAGAAATCTATAAATGGGAATTGCCCGAAGAAGAGCGTTTTATTAAGAAAGAACAGAACAATCCAATGGCAAGCTTTTTTCCAATAGCAGAGTTGGTTTATATAAGTAAAGATTTATCTTTTAGCTCAGAAAGCCAAAAGCTGACCTATTGTTTTGATATATACTCTCAAAAACCTTTAGGGCGTGAAAAAGTTTATATTGATGCTCAAACTGGAGAAGTGGTATTCCAAGAAGCTCTATTAAAACATGGAGGAGAGAGTAAAGCTAATGCTCATACTGCATACAATGGTGTTCAGCCAATTATAACGGATAGCATGCCAAGCTACTTTCGCTTACGTGATTCACTAAGGGGACAAGGTGTTTTTACATACGATTTAAACAATACAAGACTATACAACAGTGCTGTCGACTTGATTGATAGCACAAACTCTTGGAGCAGCTTTAGTCCTGCATTAGACCAGTATGCTATTGATGCTCATTGGGGAACTGAGAGAACATACGATTATATGGACTCTGTGCACAATAGAAACAGTATTGACAATAATGGCTTTGCCCTTAGAAGCTATGTTCATTATGACTTTAATTACGTAAATGCTTTCTGGGACGGTCAAAGAATGACTTATGGAGATGGAGATGCCACCAATTCACCACTGACTACCTTGGATATAACTGCCCATGAAATTGCTCATGGTTGGACGGATTATACTTCTGACTTAATTTATGCCAATGAGTCTGGAGCGCTTAATGAGTCTTTTAGCGATATCTTAGGCGTTTTAGTTGAGTTTTATTCTACTCCAAGTTCGGCTAATTGGCTTATTGGAGAAGATATTGGTAGAGCAATCAGAAGCATGTCTAATCCTAATTCGTTTGGTGACCCTGATACCTATGGCGGGATTAATTGGGTTGATCAAAACTGTATTCCATCATCTTCAAATGATCGCTGTGGCGTTCATACTAATAGCGGTGTTCAGAATTACTGGTTTTACTTATTAGTAAACGGTGGTTTGGGGTTGAACGATATTGGCGATAGCATAAAAGTGAAAGGAATAGGAATGGATAAAGCAGCTCAAATTGCTTTTAGAAATAATACGGTATATTTAAGTCCTTCTTCTAATTACTCTGATGCACGCTTTTATTCATTTCGCTCGGCAGTTGACTTGTATGGTGCTTGCTCACCGGAAGTTGAAGAGGTGATTAACGCATGGTATGCCGTTGGCGTTGGTGATGCTTACGATTATAATTTGACAGCAGATTTCTTTGCAATTAATGATACTTCGTTTTGTTCAACTCCGGCAGATGTTAACTTTAAGGCTAGCAGTTCCAATATATATAATTATTATTGGGACTTTGGAGATGGTAATACGAGTACTCAAAGAGAACCAACACACACATACTCTACTTCCGGAAATTATGATGTTAAATTAATTGCAGACGGTTTAAGTTGTGGGGCAGATACTCTAATTAAAACAGCTTATATTAATGTAGACTCTTCAAATGTTTGCTCAACTGTTCTTGATGGCAATCTTCAAATAACTAGTGATTGTTTCGGAGTATTTTATGATGCAGGTGGATTGAATGGGGAATATCCTCTTGATCAAAACGATACTTTATTGATTCAAGTAGCGTCTGCAGACTATATAACATTGTATTTTGACTCTATTGATATTGAGGCAGGCTATAAAGGTCGCTGCAATCATGATTTTCTTGAAGTTTTTGATGGAGCAGGAACTTTTTCGAAATCATTAGGTCGTTTTTGCAATAACAATAAACCGGATAGTATTCAGTCTTCTTCATCAAGTTTAACCATTGTTTTTCATTCTGATAAAGAGGTTGTAAATGGTGGAGTTTGGGGGCGATGGAATTGCTTTCAATCAAATTCTAAGCCTAATGTTGATTTTAGAGTAAGTGTTGATAGTAGTTGCAATGGACTTGTACGCTTTAACAGTGAGATTAAAAGTGGATTTCAAAATTTACTTTGGGATTTTGGAGATGGAAATCAGTCCAATGAAGCTAGTCCGACTCATGTTTATACGAATGATGGTAATTATGATGTAAAACTTATAGCACAAAATACGATAGGGTCTGATTCCTTGATTAAACTAAATGCAATAAATATTAGCAGGGGAGTAGCACCAATCACAATTAGTGATACTGCCTGTATTGGAGATGATATAACCGTTAAGGCTCAAGGGGCATCTGAACTCATTTGGTACAATTCTGATAGAAGTGATCGAGCGGTTCATAAAGGAGATTCGTTAACTCTTCAGAACAGAACTAATTCGATAAGTTACTTTGTAGAGTCTTCTCCGGCAGTTCAAAGCATTATAAACGTTCCATTTAATATGAGTGGAGCTACTTATTATTCGGATACTGCAGAGTCAATTTATTTTAGTGTAGATGAAGCGCTCATTATAGAGTACTTTATGGCAAAGGTGAGCCGAAGAACTGAGTTAATTGTAGATTTAATCGATATTAACGGTAGGATTATAAACTCAGTAGTAGAAAGTTTGAACCCACCAGTTTCTCAGGTTTCATTAGACTTTTTAGTTTTTCCCGGAGAAAACTATGAGTTAACAATTGGTAGTAGAGAACCGGGTATTATGGTAAATCAAACTGGAGCTAACTACCCCTACACTTTTGGAAACTTAATGTCAATTGACTCCAGTTCTTTAGGTTTGAATGGTATGCCCTTTTTCTATTATATGAATGTAAAGCCTTTACGTTGTGCAAGTATGCGATCTAAGGTTACTGCTTTTGTTGATACAAACTGTACGATTACTTCTATTAATGATAAGCAACTTAATAACAGTAAATTTAATATTTACCCTATTCCTTTTGAGAATGAAGTTAATGTGACTTTGCCCGAAAGCGAAAGTGAGTTGAAAATTCTCATTTTTGACAGTAAGGGAAGCTTAGTTTACGAAAATAATTTATCCAAAAGCGAATCTAAAGTCAAGTTAAGTCAACTCAAATCTAAAGGGATTTATTTCTTAAAAGCTATTGGTACAAAAAATACTTATCAAAAAAAGCTCATTAAGCAATAGTTATGTCTAAAAATGAGTTTAGATGGTATGTGGTCTTTAACTCTGAAAGAGAACAAAACGAATACATCAAAGAAGGTCGTCTCAGTAAAGTTTTGGTAGAGGAGAAGTGGGTTTGTATTGCAAAGTCAAGTGGCGAAATTTATGCCTTCGATGAACTTTGTCCACATCAAAACTACCCACTGGTTCATGGACATTGTGAAAATGGAAAAGTTGAATGTCCTTTGCATAAATATAAGTTTGATTTAAAAAGTGGTAGAGGTCATGGCTTAAGTTTGCAGACTTATCCACTAAAGAAAGAAAATGGTAGACTTTACATTGGCTTTAAAAAAGGGTTTTGGGATTAAAAAGTTATCTGTAGTACTTTTTATTTTTATTTTTGTGTGTCAGCTCAATGCCCAAAATTCAGAAGTGCAAAGAAGACGTACACTCAAATATGCTTATGCAGGTACTTATCTAGCATCTACAATTGGCTTTTACCAACTTTGGTATAAGGATTATGAGCAATCTAGCTTCCATTTTTTTAATGATAACCCGCAGTGGTTACAAATGGATAAGTTCGGACATGCATATTCAACTTACACTTTAACTAAATTAAGTTCTAAAACCTTTCAATGGGCAAACTATAGTAAACAGCAATCTGCTTTATATGCTTCTGCGGCATCTTTTACTTTTTTAACCACTATCGAACTAATGGATGCTTACAGCAAAAAGTGGGGCTTTTCTTGGGGCGACTTTATTGCCAATAGTGGTGGGATTTCTTTTTATTTATTGCAAGAATTAGCTTTTAAGAAACAAAGTATTATTTTAAAGTTTTCATACTCACCTTCACCATACAGGGAATTGAGAGCAGATGCCTTAGGTGAAACTCAACTACAAGCATTGTTTAAAGATTATAATGCACAAACGTATTGGGCATCAGTGAATATTAATGACTTTATTCCGGCTGTAAAGCCCAAATGGTTAAGTCTTGCTATTGGCTATAGCGGAAGAGAGATGATTAATGCTAGAGGAGCTTTTCGCTCGGCTAGTGGAGAGCTTTACAATCCTCAAAGACAATATTTTTTATCCTTGGATGTAAATCTTGAAAAAATAAAGAGTAACAAAAAGTGGGTCAAATCAGCGCTATCAGTTTTAAATTGCTTGAAAATTCCATTTCCGGCGGTGGAGTTCACCAAAGAAAATCGTCCACAATTACATTGGTTGTATTATTAAAGTTCGTTTTTGTCTAACAGAATTTTTGCTTTCAATACTGCCGCAACGCTTAAACTATCAGTTATTTCGCCATTCATTACCTTATCTACCAATTCTGAAAATGGCAATTTAACTATGCTGAGTTGTTCATCTTCATCCGGTTCAGCTTCAAAAAAGCTCAAACCTCTTGCGATGTATATAATTCCTTCCTCATCACTTACAGAATTACTTGTATGAATTCTTAAAAGCTCAGTCCATTTCTCAGCAACTATTCCGGTTTCTTCTTTTAATTCTCTTTGCGCAGAAATAAGCGGGTCAATTCCAATTTTTCCGCCACCCTCCGGTATCTCCCAACTGTACTTATTGAGTGGAAAACGATATTGTCCAACAATCCATGTGTTTAAGTCATCATCGAGCGGTAGAATACCAATTGCTATATTTTTAAAGTGAATTTTACCGTAAATTCCATCATTGCCGGCCGGATTAATTACTTCGTGATGAGTAAGTGATATCCACGGGTTGTCGTACACTTTTTTCTTATTTTTTATTTGCCAAGGGTTATTCTCTTTCATCTGCCAATTATCCATGATACTTTTGCAAAGTAAAGCTTTCAAATGGAAATTAAAATAGGAAATAAGGTTTTTGTAGTAGATGAGGATTTAAAAGGAGAAGTTACAAGAGTGAACGGCAATAGAGTTTCCTTTGAATGTGAAGATGGATTTGAATATACTTACAATAGCGATCAACTTATTGTGTTTAATGAGGAAGGTGAGGCGATCCATCAAGTGAAAGCTTTTGTTCCGGTAAAAGAGAAGAGTTTAACTGTAAATAAATCGGATTATAATCCGACACCCTATTTTGAAGAGAAAATAAAGTTTAGAGGCAAAAAGCCTGAATTTGATTTACATATTGAGGAGATTGCCCCATCTTCAAAATTTTTGAATAAACATGATGCACTGCTTTTCCAGCTGGACTATGTTCGACATGTTATTCATTTGGCGTATCGAAGAAGAGTTAATCGCTTGATTTTTGTGCATGGAGTCGGTAAGGGAGTACTTCGAGATGAGTTGCGATCAATGCTAACTAAGGATTATCCCAATATTGAATTTTTTGATGGATCTTATACTAAATTTGGAGATGGAGCTACTGAAATTATGATTCATGGTTTAGGGAAGCTTTAATTCACTTACTTTTGCAAAGTAAATCGTTCTATCGCGCTTTAGCTTTTGCTGAGGTGAGGAAAGTCCGGGCAGCACAGAGCGCCGTACCTTATGAAAATGAGGGTTTCGATTTAATCGGAAACAGAGAGTGCCACAGAAAATAAACCACCTCAATTTTTGGGGAAAGGGTGAAAAGGCGAGGTAAGAGCTCACCGCTCCTTAGGTAACAAGGGAGGCATGGAAAACCTTACGGGCTGAAAGGTCAAATAAACCGGAGATAAAGTTGCTCGCTTTTCCGGAGGGTAGACTGCTAAGATAAATGATAGAAATTCGCTTTGTCGAATACAGAACCCGGCTTATAGATTTACTTTTTTATGCGTTAAAATGGCTCCATCTTCGTAATTTGGCGGTACCATGAGTGAGCAGTTTTTACAAACTTCGATTGCCTATTTAAAAGGAGTAGGACCAAAGCGTGCAGAGACTTTGGAGAAACAACTCAACATAAAAACTTATGGAGACCTCATTCATCATTTTCCTTTTCGCTACGAGGACAGAACAAAGTTTTACAGCATTGCAGAAGTTCATCCAAACTTACCTTATGTACAATTAAAGGGGAAGATAACTTTTATGGAAGAAGTGGGAGCTGCAAGAAAAAAAAGGCTAATAGCTCGCTTAAAAGATGAAAGTGGTCAAGTTGACCTAGTTTGGTTTAAGGGAATTAAGTTCATAAAGTCTGCCATCAAAATCGGAGAACAGTATGTAGTTTTTGCTAAACCCTCCTCCTTCAATCAAAAAGTGAATTTGGTTCACCCTGAAATGGAGAGTTTAGTAGAGTACAAAAATGCAGTTCAATCCTCTATGCAGCCGGTTTACCCCTCTACTGAAACGCTGAACAAAATGGGCTTGGGGTCAAAAACAATTGCCAAGCTCAACAAGCGGTTGTTTCCACAATTAGAAGGTAAAATCGATGAAAATATACCTTCTACTATTTTAGAGGAGTATAATCTTATCGGCAGAGAAGAGGCCTTGAGAAATTTACATTTCCCACAAAGTATAGAAAAATTACAAGCAGCTCAGTATAGAATGAAATTTGAGGAGTTGTTTTTAATTCAGTTGGAGCTAATCAAGTTAAAGCTTTTAAAGACACAAAAAAGCAGAGGTTTTGTATTCGACAAAATTGGCGCTTACTTCCTTGATTTTTACGACAATCAACTTCCCTTTGAGTTAACACAAGCACAAAAACGCGTGCTTAAAGAAATACGTAAAGATTTAGGTAGCGGAAATCAAATGAACCGATTGCTGCAAGGCGATGTGGGAAGTGGTAAAACCATTGTGGCTTTAATGAGTATTTTAATGGCGATGGACAATGGTTATCAATCTGCTTTAATGGCGCCCACCGAAATTTTGGCTACTCAGCACTTTGACTCTGTAAAGGAGTTTCTCGATCAAATGAATGTGAAATATGCACTCCTAACCGGTTCTACTAAAACAGCTGAGCGCAGACGAATTGACGAAGAACTGCAAAGTGGAGAATTGCAATTGCTGATAGGCACACATGCTCTTTTGGAAGATAAAGTAAAGTTTAAAAATTTGGGTTTGGCTGTTATTGATGAGCAACATCGTTTTGGTGTAGCTCAACGAGCAAAGCTTTGGCGAAAGAATACTCAAGCACCGCATGTGTTAATTATGACAGCAACGCCAATTCCTCGGACATTGGCCATGACGCTTTATGGCGATTTAGAGGTTTCTGTAATTGATGAGTTGCCACCCGGAAGAAAAGAGATTAAAACCGTTCATTGGTATGAAAGCAAGCGACTACGTTTGTTTGGTTTTATGGATGAAGAAATAAAAAAAGGGCGACAGATTTATGTCGTTTATCCGCTGATTGAGGAATCTGAAAAGATGGATTATGCCAATTTGGAAGAAGGCTATCAGCATTTATTTAAGCGATTTCCACCTCCAAAATACAAAGTGAGCATTGTACACGGAAAAATGCCGGCAGATACCAAGGCTTTTGAAATGAATCGATTTGTAAGAGGAGAAACGGACATCATGGTTTCCACTACTGTGATCGAAGTGGGAGTAAACGTTCCCAATGCTTCAGTAATGATTATTGAGAGCGCAGAGCGCTTTGGGCTATCTCAGCTTCATCAGTTGCGCGGCAGAGTGGGAAGAGGCGCAGAACAATCTTATTGTATTTTAATGACAGGGAATAAACTCTCCAACGACGGCAAGCTGCGCATGAAAACGATGACCGCAACCAATGATGGTTTTCAAATTGCCGAAGTGGATATGAAACTTCGAGGGCCGGGTGATTTGCAAGGTACACAACAGAGTGGAACGCCCATCAATTTAAAGTTGGCTAATTTGGCAACAGATGGAGATATAATCGAAGTAGCTCGCGATGCTGCCAAGTCGATTTTAAAAACTGACCCAAATTTGGACTTGCCGCAAAATGCGTGCTTGTTAAATTTTTTCAGAAACAAAAAAAGAGAGAAAGTGAATTGGAGTAGAATCTCTTAAACAGACCTTAGAAATGAACTTTATTCATCAACATACATTTAAAGAACACAAGGGGCCGCTTTATGCTTTGTCGGCTGCAGAACAGCCCGACTACTTTTACTCTGCAGGAGCAGATCGAAGAGTAATTCTGTGGAATGCCAAAGAGCGAAAAGCAGAAAAAGTAGTGGCAAAGTCTCCTACTACCATCATTAGTTTGTTGTATATTCAGAAATTCAACTTTCTTTTAATTGGTCAAATAGAAGGAGGTGTTCATATTATTGACTTAGCAAAAGGGGAAGAGTACAAGTATTTGAAGAAGCATGAAGGTTATATTTTTTGCATTGCCTATATCGAAGAAAAGGAAGAGCTCATTTTAGCCTCCGGCGATGGAGCTATTTCAGTATGGTCTTTGCCGGATTGTCAACTTTTACTTTATAGAAAAGTCAGTGAAAAGAAGGTTAGAGGCTTAGCTTATCAGGCAAATAGAGAGGAACTTGCTATTGCTTGTGGAGATGGAAAGGTGTTGATTTACAATACGGAAGATTGGACTTTGAAATCAGAAATTAGCCACTTTAACTCTTCGGTAAATGCAGTAGCATTTCATCCGACTCAACTGAACAAGCTTTTAGTTGGCGATAAAGATGCGCATCTTCATCAAATTGATTTAGTTGAAAGTAAGCGCCTCTTGAGTTTGCCGGCACATTACTGGGCAATTTACGACATTGCTTTTTCACCTAACCATCGTGTTTTTGCAACAGCAAGTAGAGATAAAACGGTTAAAATTTGGGATGCAGAGGAATTGAAGGTAATTAAGCGCTTTGAAGGTTTAAAAGATCAGGCGCATACTCATTCGGTTAACCAACTGCTTTGGTTAAATGATACAGACTTGTTGAGCACCGGAGATGATGGAAGCGTTAGGCTTTGGGGCATTGGTTGACACATTGAAAATACAATTATGCATGAACCTTTTTGCAATGCCGATGGTTGTCGGCAAAAGATGGAAGGAAGTGTAGAAGAGTGAACTAGGGTTTGCACTTTTGTTTTGAGAATTTCAAATGTCAAATTGAAATCACTTTATTCTTTATAAAAAGAATGTTGTCTTAACATAACCTTTGTGACCTTAGTGCCTTCCCTGCCTCCCGGCAGGCGATGTTTTAGCACTTCGCGCTTAAAGAGAAATTTTAAATTGCATATTTCAAATGAGAAGAAGATGGTGAATGGAATTTAGAGTAGAACAAAAAAATCAACTTCAAACTTTAAGTACTTTAGGCACTCCAAACTTCTAAAATTTATAGTCTTCAGTTCCGCTCTTGGATCTCGACACAAGCTTTCCAAGCAGTAATTGCATAGAAAAGCCCGAATTAATTACTTTTGTCTACTTAAAATTCTAAGCATGAAGATTTCTTATAACTGGCTGAAAGAGTATATCAATTTAACGACAAACCCTGAACAAACGGCTGAAATTTTAACAGATATTGGTCTTGAAGTAGAAGGTATTGAGCGTTTTGAAACGGTTAAAGGCGGTTTAGAAGGAGTTGTTATTGGAGAAATTAAGTCAGTTGTTCCTCATCCTAATGCTGATCGTTTACAGTTGACAAAAGTAAATGTTGGACATAGCGAATTGCTTGACATTGTCTGTGGCGCACCAAATGTAGCCGAAGGTCAAAAAGTAGTTGTAGCGCTTGTGGGTTGCACTTTATACCCAGATGAAAAGGGCTTTAAAATCAAGAAATCAAAAATTAGAGGAGAAGTTTCCGAAGGCATGCTTTGCGCAGAAGATGAATTGGGTTTAGGCGAGTCGCACGATGGAATTATGGTATTGGATCCCTCAGCGAAAGTTGGAATGCCGGCAGCGGATTATTTTCAGCTGGAAAGCGATACGGTATTTGAAATTGGATTAACACCTAACCGTATTGATGCAGCATCGCATTTTGGCGTAGCTCGCGATTTGGCAGCTTATTTTAATCAAGAAGAGGAAACAATAATTTGCCGACCTAAAACAAGCAATATTGCTAAAGCTGAAAAACAATTGGAGATTGAAGTTGAGGTTAAAAACAAGGAAGCTTGTCCTCGATATTCAGGAATTGTGATTAGCAACTTGGAAGTTAAGCCCTCACCGGATTGGTTGCAAAATCGACTAAAGGCAATTGGTCTAAAGCCAATAAACAATGTAGTAGATGTTACCAATTACATCATGCATGAAATTGGTCAACCACTGCATGCCTTTGATTACGATAAAATTGAAGGGAAGAAAGTAATCGTTCAGACTTTATCAGATAAAACCAAATTCACCACACTCGATGAGGTGGAACGTGAACTATCATCGGAAGATTTGATGATTTGTAATGAAAATGGAGGAATGTGTATTGCCGGAGTTTTTGGAGGAACTCAGTCAGGTGTTACGGAGAAAACAAAAAGTATTTTTCTAGAGAGTGCCTATTTTAATCCTGTGTTTGTAAGGAAAACCGCAAAAAGACATGGCTTAAACACAGATGCTTCATTTCGCTATGAAAGAGGAGCAGATCCCAATATCACCGTATTTGCTCTTGAACGTGCTGCTCAATTGCTAAAGGAGTTAGCCGATGGAGAACTTAGTTCTGAATTAGTTGACATTTACCCAAACCCCATAGAGGACTTTTTAGTAGAGTTTAATTATAAAAACTGCGAGCGATTAATTGGTTTTAAAATTGACAATAAGCGAATTAAGAATATTATTCAAGGCCTAGACATTAAAATTCTTCACGAAAGTAAGGAAGGCTTGCGCTTGCAAGTTCCAGCTTACCGAGTAGATGTTCAAAGAGAGGTAGACTTAATTGAAGAGGTTTTGAGAATTTACGGCTACAATCGTATTCCTTTACCGGAGCAAATGAAACTCTCAATACAAAATCAGCCTAAGAAAGAGCCCTCGAAAATAGAAAATATTATTGCCAATTTTTTAAGCAGCACTGGTTTTAACGAAGCTTTTAATAATTCGCTAACAAATCCTTCTTTGTATGAGAAACAAGATGATTTGGTAAATATGCTGAATCCGTTGAGTAAAGAAACAGAAGTGATGCGAAAAAGTATGCTTTATGGAGGATTAGAAGCCATTGCATACAATCAAAATAGAAGGCGTAAAGATTTGAAATTATATGAGTTTGGCAAAACATATCGTAAGGTAGAAGATGGTTTTGAAGAAACTAAACGCTTGGCTTTGTGGATGAGTGGAGATCAACAAGCAGAAAGTTGGCAGTCAGCAACCAAAGCGGTTGATTTTTACAATTTAAAAGCAGTTTCTATTCAGTTGCTAGAGCGATTAGGAATAAGTAAATACAAAGCTAAGACTGTAGAGAGCGCTTCGCCATTTTCCATGGAAATGGACTTTTTAAAAGGCAAAAAAGTAATAGCACGCTTGGGTAAACTGAGTGCAAAAGAGCTGCAGAAGTTTGATGTAAAAGAAGAGGTCTATTTTGCTGAATTCAATTGGTCATTAGTGTTAGATATGCTACAAGTTGAAGCCGTTCAACACAAAGCGGTGAGTAAGTTTCCTTCGGTTAGAAGAGATTTGGCTTTGTTAATTGATGATGGCGTTCAGTTTTCACAAATTGAAGAAGTGGCTAAAAGTACAGAGCGAAAGTTGTTAAAATCAATGAACTTATTTGATGTTTACGAAGGCAAGAACTTGGCAAAAGGGAAGAAGTCCTATGCCGTGAGCTTTATGTTTCAAGACGAACAAAAAACGCTGACCGACAAACAAATCGACAAAGCAATGAAGCGCTTGATTGACTCTTTGAAAAAGGAGTTGAATGCTGAGTTGAGGTAAATTACTCTAAAACCTGTTTTCGTAAAGTTTTAAAAAATAAGCAAGCGCTAAACCACCAAGGATAGAAATAGGAATGCCCATCAATACTTTTTCAGTAGTGATGGGCATTTTTTCTATAAAGGGCAGTATAACTACATTGATTAAGAAAAGCATGATGCTCATCCAAAACCAACGAATTACTAATCTTTTTTTTTGTTTTTCTGTCAATCTAAAATAATTCGTCCAACTTGTTTTTATCAACTAAGTTAGGTAAAGTAACTTTAAGTCGTGGCTCGGCTTGCATGGCTCGTTTAATGGCAAAAATAGCACCTTCATTTCTTGCCCAATTTCTACGCGCAATTCCATTGTTTACATCCCAATGCAGCATGCTTTTCAGTCTTCTGTCGGAATCTTCTGAGCCGTCGAGCATCATGCCAAAACCACCGTTGATTACTTCGCCCCAACCAACGCCACCGCCATTGTGTATGGACACCCATGTGGCTCCGCGGAAAGAATCACCAATCACATTTTGAATTGCCATGTCGGCAGTAAATTGCGAGCCGTCGTAAATATTTGAAGTTTCTCGATAGGGAGAGTCTGTTCCCGATACATCGTGATGATCTCTACCCAAAATTACAGGCGCAGAGATTTCTCCATTGGCAACTGCTTTGTTAAATGCTTCGGCAATTTTAATTCGCCCCTCAGCATCTGCATAAAGAATTCTAGCTTGTGAGCCGACAACTAATTTGTTTTCGCCTGCAGCTTTAATCCAACGTAAATTATCTTCGATTTGCTGTTTAATTTCGCTCGGTGCTTCTTTGGACATTTTTTCCAAAACTTTTGCAGCAATTGCATCGGTTTTTTCTAAGTCTTTGGGATCATTAGAGGCACAAACCCAACGGAAAGGCCCAAAACCATAGTCGAAACACATTGGCCCCATAATGTCTTGAACATAAGAGGGGTATTTGAATTTATCGCCTTCCATTATATCAGCTCCGGCGCGACTGGCTTCTAATAAAAAGGCATTGCCATAGTCAAAGAAATACATTCCTTGAGCAGTCAATTTATTGATGGCTTCCACATGTCTTCTCAGTGTTTTCCGAACCTCCTCTTTAAATCTCTCAGGATTTTTGGCCATCATTTCATTGGATTCCTCCAAACTAAACCCAAGCGGGTAATATCCTCCAGCCCATGGATTGTGCAAGGAAGTTTGGTCTGAGCCGATATCAACTTTTACGTTTTCAGCAGCTAATTTTTCCCATAAATCAACTACATTTCCTTGGTATACCAGAGAAATAGCTTCTTTTTCAGCTCGAGCTTTTTTTGTTCGTTCAAGCAATTCATCTAAGTCTTCATAAACTTCGTCTACCCAACCTTGAGAGTGGCGAGTATGAGTTGCTTTTGGATTCACCTCTGCAGTGATGCTCACCGCACCTGCAATTTTTGCCGCCTTTGGTTGAGCACCCGACATTCCGCCGAGCCCGGCAGTAACAAATAGTTTTCCACCCAAGCCATCCTTGGAGATTTTTCTTCCGGCATTTAAAACTGTTATCGTAGTCCCATGAACAATTCCTTGAGGTCCAATATACATAAAAGAACCGGCTGTCATTTGTCCGTATTGTGTTACCCCTAAAGCGTTAAAGCGTTCCCAGTCGTCCGGTTTAGAATAGTTTGGAATCATCATTCCATTAGTAACCACAACCCTAGGTGCATCTTTATGCGAAGGGAATAAGCCCATTGGGTGACCGGAATATAAAACCAAGGTTTGTTCATCGGTCATTTCTGCCAAATACTTCATGCAAAGCAGATACTGCGCCCAGTTTTGGAAAACCGCTCCATTTCCTCCGTAAGTAATTAATTCATGAGGGTGTTGAGCAACAGCATAATCTAAATTGTTGGAAAGCATAAGCATAATTCCCGCCGCTTGTTTTGAGCGGTGTGGGAATTCCTCTAAATGTTTTGACTTAATTTCGTAGTCAGGTCTAAAACGGTACATGTAAATGCGACCATAATCATTGAGCTCTTGAGCAAACTCTTTTGATAAAATTTCATGGTGTTTTGCCGGAAAATAGCGCAACGCATTTTCAATAGCTAATTTCTTTTCCTCTCTACTTAGGATGTCTTTTCGCTTTGGAGCGTGATTAATCTCCGGCTCATACGCTTTTGTGTGTGGAAGTTCATCCGGAATGCCTTGAAGTATTTGTTCTTTGAATGTCATAGTACTTAAACAGAGTTTGTTCGCTTGAGTTCAAAATTTGATAAAATAAAAACGCTCATCTTAATGAGCGTTTTCAAAGGTATTTATTTCAACTTTTAAATTGAATTTAAGTTTAATTATTTTTACTCAATCTTCCATTCTGCACCACTTATATCCGTTAACTTAAGTTTAAAATTTCCTTCTGATAAGTGTTTAAACTTTTCTGACTTCAAATTAATGGTCGCTTTAGCGCCTAACGGAATTATTAAACTATGTGCACCACTTTTTACTTTAGCAATGTATTTGTTGTCAATTTGTTCTTTAGGGAAAGAGGAAAGTTGTTCCCCGTCTAGCTTATAAATACTTTCACCTTTTTCATCAATAACTTCTATCCCAATTAAAAAGGAGCCGTAAACATCTACCCCTTCTACTCGGTAAACTTGAAAGCTCAACTGATTTTGGTTCAGTTGTAGTTTGCTTAGCTCTAATTTTGGTTTAACTGATTTATTGTGCAGTGTTCCCCAAACTCCTCCATGAAAAACCTGATTGGTATACAAACTCAATGATAGAATAATCAGAGAACCAACTAAAAAGCTTTTGGAAGTTTGCTTTTCTGTCAAGGGTAAGTTTCCTGATGCTAGCCAACTAAACCATTTATTTTGTGTAATGGCTTTTTTGTTTTTCATTAACCAATAGTCTACCGAATATTGAGCACTACCTGTAAAGAAAAGCGTGAAACCTCCTGCAATTCCGAGGATGCCTATTTGCCATTCGTCTAAGCAAGTAGTGCCTATCCATCCTGAGCCGAGTAAAATGCCCATTGCCAAACCAAATACGCCAATGCTCATAAGTCGGCTAAAAAAGCCAAACATTAATAGTAGCCCAACAATTCCTTCTACAATGGTAAAAATGGTCATTGCCCACCACAACACTTCCGGATTGGTCACCATGAATTCGATCATGGGTTTAATTCCAAGCGCATTGGGCAGGAAGTGATTAAATTTTTCGCCGATGTATCCGGCTGCTTCAGGATCTAATTTATTGGCTAAAAAAAGTCGTCTCCAAAAGGCTGAAAAGTATGTCCAGCCAATGACCAGACGTAGCGCCAAGCTAAATAAGCCGGCAATTTCGAAATTATTATTCTTTTGATTGATTGAAATTGAGTTCATGATTTTTTCATTTAGATATTTAATTACGAATACATAATGTATTCATTTAATTGTGCTTGTTGCTTGACTTTAGCAACGAAATAAAACTAAAAGAAAAATCAGTGATGAGTTTTTATCTGCTGAAATAACAAATAGAGCGCTACTTTAAAAGTTGCGTGTGTAGTTGGGGAAAGCTGATTGAGAGTTCTTTCAGCTTTGTGTTTTATATTGCTTTTGGATTCATGAGCAATGAGATTAAGGTCGACTGTTAAAAGTGAAGAATTTTTAATCTCTGCATCAACATCTTCAAAGGAAACTAAACAGTTTTCTGAGTTTTGCTGAATCGTTTTTGAAGGCAGCAATTGCTTTTGTACTTCTTGCCCAATTAAAGTCTGTATGCCCTTGCGGACATTGCAGGAAGTTAGGACGATAAAAGCCATTAAGCCGCTAAGGCTAATGACTTTAATGTAAGTATGCCACTTTTTGTTCTTCATTTGAAGCTACAAAGTTCACAAACTTATTGTCTAGTAAAAGGGTTTTACCAAAGTTTAACAAGAGTTGCGCACTTACTCAGGAATAACTAAAATTGGAAGTTCTGCGTGCATAACCACTTTTCGTGTATCACTGATGTTAAAAAAGCGCTCCCAAAAGCTTTTTTTACGCTTAATCATCACGAGGATTGCTTCTCGGTTTTCAATTCCTCTTTTCAAGCCTTCTTCATAAGATTTACCCCAGCTTTCGTGCAAGTCTACCTTTATACCTTCAAACAAACTCTTTGCATCCGACCAATCTTGAATTGGGCTATCCTCTTCTACTCTAACGTGTAAAAGCTCTAAGGGAAGCTGATGTTTTTTAGCAAACTTCAGAATTGGTGGAGCAACTTTTATTGAAATGCCTGAACCATCGTAGCTCAGAATCATCTCTTTAATTGACTTGTCCTTAAAGTCTTTTGGTACAACGTAGAGTGGAACTTCTAAATTATTCATTAAATCGGCGGTATTACTACCAATTAAAACCTCTTTAACTCCTGAAGCCCCTTTGGTGCCCATGACAATACAGTCGGCATCAATTTTTTTGGCAATGGCATTACATTGATCTGAAAAGTTTCCTTGAGCAACTTCTGAATCAATCTTTAAAGATTTTTCAGGGTGTCGATTAACAACTTCTATCTTGAACTCCTCCATTCCATTTTTAGCTTGCTTTTGCAGTTCATCTAACAGATAAAAGAAACCGCTGTTTCCTCCATGAGGCACTTGATAAACATTGATTAAATAAAGCTCGCTGTCTTCATTCATTAATTGATCGATGGCAAAATCAACAGCCATCATGGCATTTTCTGAAAAATCGGTGGGGATAAGTATTTTTTGCATTGCTATGATTATTTATTACATCAAAAATAGAATTTTAAATGAAGCTAGTAAATGATAATTATCAGTTTCATTAAAAGAGGGTAAATATATGCGATAATTCATCTTAATTTAGCAGAAATTTGAATTTAAAATCGCTTAAATGCTAGCTGAGTTACAAGAGAAGTATGCACATCTATTTGAAGATGAACTGTTAGAAGAAATGAATCAAGTAGCCACTTTTAAAGAAATAAAAGCAGGTGACAAATTAATAGACTTTGGAGCCTATGTACGTTCTATGCCGCTGATTGTAAGTGGAGCAATAAAAGTGCTAAGAGAGGATGAAAATGGCGACGAATTGCTCTTGTATTTTATAGAAGCCGGAGAAACTTGTGCCATGACCATGACTTGCTGTTTGGGAAACACCAAAAGTGAAGTAAGGGCAATTGCAGAGCTAGACAGTAAGTTGATTATGCTACCTGTACAGAAAATGGAAGAGTGGATGGGCAAATACAAAAGTTGGAGAAACTTTGTGTTGAATAGCTATCAAGCGAGAATGACTGAGCTGTTGAACACCATTGATAAAATTGCCTTTTTAAAAATGGATGAACGATTGCTGAACTACCTTGAAGAAAAGGTAAAAGTGAGTAAAGATAAGTTTATTAACAGTACTCATCAAGAGATCGCTTATGAGTTAAATACCTCAAGGGTGGTGATTTCCAGGTTGCTAAAGCGCTTGGAAAACGACGGTTTAATCGAGCTACAACGCAACCGAATTAAAGTATTGGCATTGTAACATAGGTTACTTCTAAAGCAGTCCACTTCATTTAATTTTGCCACAAACTATTACAATGGAAATTTACTTGCTTTTAGGATATTTAGCGGCATTAATAATTGGTTTAGTTCTTGGATTAATTGGCGGCGGCGGCTCCATTTTAACTGTTCCCATTTTAGTTTATTTGATCAATATTGATCCTGTTACAGCTACGGCTTATTCTTTGTTTGTGGTAGGAGCCACAGCATTGGTGGGCACTTTTAGAAACTTTCCCAAGAAACTAGTCGATTTTAAAACGGGCTTGGTATTTGCCGCTCCGGCACTATTAGCTGTTTACTTTACCAGACTTTACTTTGTGCCTGCCATTCCTCAAAGTTTATTTACAGTTGGCAGTTTTGAAGTTACAAAAGACATTGGAATTATGGTGCTTTTTGCCATCATAATGCTTTTGGCTGCATACTCCATGATTAAAAATAAAAGAGGAGAAGAAGCTGTTGAACAAGAACAAAGTTTTAATTATCCTTTAATTGTTTTAGAGGGAGTTGTAGTAGGGTTTTTAACGGGCTTAGTAGGAGCAGGAGGAGGCTTTTTAATTATTCCGGCTTTGGTGCTTCTAGCAAAATTGCCAATGAAAAAAGCGGTTGCTACTTCTTTAATGATTATAGCAATTAAGTCTCTAATTGGATTTGTTGGAGATGTTCAAAACATGCAAATTGACTGGGCTTTTTTACTTTTGTTTACAGCTCTTTCGATTGTGGGTATCTTCTTGGGAATTTACCTCAATAATTGGATAGATGGCAAAAAGTTAAAGAAAGCCTTTGGGTGGTTTGTGTTATTAATGGGAATTTATATTATTTATACGGAGTTTATGCAGGCTTAAATTAGATAACTCGTATAGATTTCCCTTTGGCATTATGCAGATATCCCTGCCTGCCTAAAAAGCAGGGATTCTAAGGAATATTTTAAGCTACATTAAAAATCATAATCGGTATTAGTTAAATCTTCTTTTTCTGATAAATTTTTATTCGAAGCATCCATAAAATAAAAATGAAGGAATACACAAATAAAGTAAAAGTATAGGAGTGGTGGAAGTCAAGTGTGTCCGGATAGTATTTTACGACCATTGCCAGACCAATAATGCGGATAACATTCAAAAAGTGAATTAACAGTATGCCTGCAATAATAAAAATTGTTTTGAACCACCACTTACCTTTAAAAACTGCTATAAAAGCAGTAAAAAGAATAAATAAGCTTAATCCATCGCAAGGGTTGCCAATCACTACACCGGTTGTATTAGCTATACCCATGTGATATTGATAGAGACTGTTTGATGGAATTAAATCGTAACCCAATACTACTAGGCCATATTCAGCAGCATCAATTATTGAGTTGATTAGCCAAAAATCAACTTGAGTATAAGGTGTTAAAATATAATCGTAAAAAAGTTGAAGTCCCAAATAAATGACTAACATTTTAACGATAAAAGCAACCGCCTTTTTGTTTTCAATAATCCACTTTTTAATATTCTCAATCATTTAACGCTATGCTTTAAGCGGGCTAAATTACCCTTTAAAAAGAAATTTTATTTTGTGCCGAATTCTTTAGCTACCGTAAAATAAAAAGTAGTACCTACATTTTCTTCGGACTCCAGCCATATTTTACCACCAAGGCTCTCTACAATCTTTTTAACCACTGCTAAGCCAATTCCCGTTCCGCTGTATTGAGTCCTACCGTGAAGACGTTGGAAAATGACAAAAATCTTTTCGTGAAATTCCTCTGAAATTCCAATTCCATTGTCGGAAATGCTGAACTGCCAATGGATGTCTAATTCTTTTACTTTAATCTGAATAATCGGCTTTTCTTCCTTTTTTGAATACTTAAGCGCATTGCTTATTAAATTTTGAAATAAGCGCATAATTGAGCTTTGATAAGTAAGAATTGAAGGAAGATTTTTATACTTTATCTTTGCCTTTTTTTTCTTCTATTTGCTTTTTATGCAGCAATTTAACATCTTCAATGATTAAGTTTAAATCCACCTTGCTCAACTCTTCGGATTGATCATTTAAACGGGAAAAATCCAATAAGTCTAAAATAATTTTACGCATTCTTTGCGCCCCTTCAGTGGCATAGTGGATATATTTATTTGCTTTATCATCTAGTTGATGTTTATACTTTTCTTGGAGCATACTCATAAATCCGGTTACCATTCTCAGCGGCTCTTGTAAATCGTGAGAAGCTACATAGGCAAACTGCTCTAATTCGGCATTAGAAATAGCCAATTGTTTCACATTTTGCTCCAATTCGGCATTGAGCAATTTGAGTGATTTTTCATATTCTTTTTGATGTGAAATATCTGACATAGCACCCAAAGCTCTTTGCACTTCTCCTTTTTTGTTTCGGATAAAAATTGCCTTATCAATAACATATGCATATCTACCGTTTGCCTTTTTAAAGCGATACTCTTCCTCCCAAATAGAATGCTTAGCGTTGGGCTGCATGTACTTTTGGATTTTATCCAGCACTTGTTCTCGATCTTCAGGATGAATATTTCCAACTAAAAAATCAAAACTAGGTTGAAGTTGTTCTAAGTCGAAGCCAAAGAGCGATTGGAAACCTTGAGCCCAGTAAAGTTCATTATTCACTACATCATAATCCCAAATAGCATCATTGGTAGCACGGGTGACCATTTCATAACGCTCATTGCTTTTTCTTAGCTTTTCTTGGTAACCTACAATTTCTGTCGCATCCTTGGCAATGCAATGAATTAATTGCAACTCTTCATCCCAATAAGCCGACCAAATTAAGGGTACTGCTTTTCCTGTCTGATGAATATACCGATTTGAAAAGTTATTAGCTTTCTGTCCCTTAATTAGTTCGACAGCTTGCTTTGTAGTCTTTTCAAAATCTTCTGTATGCAAGAATTTTTGAAAATTCCTCCCAATCATTTCATTTGGCTCGTAACCTAAAACTTCTTTAGAGGCAGCGCTCATTTTGACAAAATTTCCTTCTTTGTCTATGGAACAAATAATATCCATTGAAAAATCAAGCACTCTTTGTAAATCAGCCTGTACACTTTTTACTTCTGACAAGTCGTATCCCAAGCCAAAGATGCATTCTTCACCATGGTAATTCATTCTTGCGGCAGTGTATAAATAGGGTCGTTGCTTGCCCGACTTGGTTTTTAAATAAGCCTCTACCTCCGTATAGCCGGTATCAAAAGCCATTTGTATATGCTTTTCGATTCGCTTTGCATCTTCACCATCAAAAAACTCAGCCGGTGTCATTTGTGCAATCTCCTCAGAAGAGTAGCCTGAATTTATTTCTAAATGCCGATTCCACTTTAAGTACTTCCCTTTCTTATTCAGCATGTAAAAAGTACTTGGTAGGCGCTCAATTAACTTACGGTTAAATTCACTCTCAACCTTTAGCTTTTGGTTCGTTGCCACAAAATCACTAATGTCTTGAAAAACACCAATTAGCTTGACAGCTTGATCGTTTTCATAAATAATTGACGCCTTAGAAACTACATGTATTATTCGATTGTTTTTTCCAATCAATCTTTTTTGAATATTATATTCATTGCCATTTACTATGGCAGACTCTGCATGCTTTAGTGCTCTTTCACGATCTTCAGGATGAATAACATTTGTTCCGTCTTCATAACTTACTTTAAACTCATTAGGCTCATAAGCCAGCATTTTAAAAACGCCGGCAGACCAATGTAAGTTGTTGTTTACCAGGTCTAATTCCCAAGTTCCAATTTTGCTGAGTTGCTCAACATGGCTTAAAAGAATCTCTGATTCTGATGCGCCTTTCTTTTGTAATGGTGTGTTCATATTTGCAATAAAATTAAACACTTTCAATTTTATTTAGTCGCAAAATTGCATTGATTTTTTACAGATTAATATAGGTGAGATACTTATTTGATTTTTCTTTGGAAGGAATTATTAAGTGAACAATATTGTTAATGGGAGAAATACTAAGCTGATATTAAATTATTGACTTAAAAACATAAATTTGTTAATTATAGAATTTATGTAGAATGAAACAGTTTTACGAGGTTTATGAAAAGCACCCAAAACTCTCAACACTGTTGAGAGAAATAAGTTGGTCGCATAATTTGGCAATATTTTCGAGGGGGAATTCATATATGAAAATACTCTGAAATAAAATGAATTATTTAATTGGTTAGTATTTTTGGGAGATATTAAAGAGATAAGAGTTTGAAAAATAAAAATGTAAATAAAGGAATCAGTAGGGTCGTTTCAGAACTTATGGACAGAGTGATGGATAAAGTATTGATTACTGACCCTTTTATAAAAGAAAAGCACCATTCTAGTAAGCCTCTTTATGCTGCGCTAGTTCCTGACGAAATTTTTAAAGGTTCTCACTTTGAGCGAAGATTTGTAACGCCTTTTGGTGGGGTTTGGGAAAAATTAGCTCAAGTAGTCGCAGATGAATATCACGGACATTGCGAAATGGGGAAAACTATCAATGGAGAAATTGGTGCAGAAAGGCTTAGGCGAATACAAGAAGTTTTAAATAGACTAGAACACAAGAAAAAGGGGAAAGACAAGCAAAAACCTGACTGGGATGTAGAACTAAAGTACATTTTAGAAGGTGGCGGAAAACCTATCCCAACAAGTGTTGTTTGTGATATATTTATTGAGAGTAAAAAGGCGAAGAAGAAATATGCTTTTGAACTAAAAGGTCCGCTACCCAACAGCGACCAAACCAAAGTTAGCAAAGAAAAGCTGTTTAAGCTTTTGGCGATGAATCCCGTTAAAGTAGATTATGCTTTTTATGCACTACCTTATAATCCTTATGGAAAAAGAAAAGATTACAATTGGAGTTTCCCTATGAGATGGTTTGACATGCACAATGATGAATCAGTTTTAATCGGAAATGAATTTTGGGATTTAATTGGCGGAAAAGGAACATACAAAAACTTCATTTCTGAAATTAATTCATTAGGTAAGGAATATCGTGAAAGAATATATCGTGAGTTTTTAGGAATTGAGCCACCGGAAGGTTTTGACAAATCAGTACTTCAATAAATTATGAGTAAAACAAAATTCACATTTATAGATTTATTTGCAGGGATTGGCGGTTTTAAAATGGCCCTTAGCTCCAATGGTGGGACTTGCCTTGGATTTAGTGAAGTCAACAAAGATGCAATAAACACATACTGTGAAAACTATAATGTTAAGCCTGATACAAACTTTGGAGATATTACCCAAATTAAAGAGCTTCCACAACATGATGTTTTGACAGCAGGAGTACCTTGTCAAAGTTGGTCAATTGCAGGCAAAAACCTTGGTTTTGATGATGACAGAGGACAACTTTGGAATGATACTATTTTCTTATTAAACCAATCTAAACCAAAAGCATTTATTTTTGAAAATGTAAAGGGTCTTGTTGATCCACGAAATAAAAATGCACTTAGCTATATTCTTGAGAGAATTAAAGCAGCTGGATATTACGCAAACTATTATGTAATAAATTCTCATGATTATGGTGTTGCACAAAATAGAATTAGAATTTATTTAATTGGGTTTCGTGAAAAAAAATACTTCGATCAATTCTCACTACCTAAGAAAATTGAAAAAAGAATAACTTTAGCAAATATTCTCGGTATAGAATTACAGAATAACGAACCTGAAATTGAGCAAAGGGATTTATTTGGAAATCCAATACTACAAAGACAAATGAGTCTTTCAAGTAAAAATGGATTTAATGATTACTTTTTATTCAATGATTTAAGAAACGGACATACAACCATTCATTCTTGGGACATTATTGACAGTACAGAAAGGCAGAAGGAAATCTGTTTACTTTTATTAAAAAACAGAAGAAAAAGTAAATTCGGACCTTTAGATGGAAACCCTTTGTCACTAAAGCAATTTCAATCTCTTGATTCAAGTATATCTCAAGAAGATCTTGACGAATTGGTGGATTTGTCCATTCTTAAAAAGATTAATTATCGTTTTGAAATATTAGATTTTGATGAAAACCAATTATCAGAGAATGAAATCGAACTTTTGAATTTAACTTCCAGTAATTTTTTAATATTAGATGAATTAAAAACAGAAAGGGTTTTAAAAGTAAAGCGAATTTCAATCTCCGAAACAATAGATTCACTTTTAGAAAAAAATGTTATAAAATGTATTGAAGAAAGGTTTGATTTCAAGAATACAAAAATTAGTAGTGGATTAAATGGTGTGAATAGAGTTTTTATGCCTACTTCAGATGTCTTTCCAACTCTCGTTGCAAGTGACACTAACGACTATGTATCATTGAGAAGTATTCAACCTGCTAACCATGATGATTATAAAAAGCAGTTTTTGGAGAAGGTGTATTTTTCAGGAAACTATAGAAAAATTACAAAAGAAGAAGCTTGTCTCATACAAGGTTTTCCAAGGGGCTTTAAACTTCCAGAGTCAAGAGCAAGGTGGATGAAATTAATTGGGAATAGTGTTTCAGTCCCTGTAATTGATATACTTATTAAATCTATTATTTCAACAGGAGTATTTGACCATATCAGAGTAAAAAAGCACGAAATGAAAGCATTGCCTAAACGAAGTACTGAGAAAGTACAGGATTGAAAATAGGTATTGTGTATTCTAGATAATTCAAATTTAAAAAGTATACCTTGGTGTTAAATAGCTCGTAGCTGTTGTTAAGGCCGGAAATTTTTATATTTCAAAATTAATTTTCAGTTTGCAAAAAATGATTTAACTACTTTCGAAAATTCATTATGGATCAAGATAACGCACTTGCAATTATGAAATCGGGGCAGAATGTTTTTCTCACCGGATCTGCCGGAACGGGAAAAACCTATGTACTCAATAAATACATAGAGTATTTAAAAATTAGAAAAGTAGCCGTGGCCATTACTGCATCTACCGGAATTGCTGCTACCCACATGAACGGAATGACCATTCACGCTTGGTCGGGAATTGGGGTAAAAGATAGTATGAGCCGTAGAGCTTTGGTGAATTTAAAAACCAAAAAGTACCTGAATGATAAGCTCGATAAAGTAAAAGTGCTCATAATCGACGAAATTTCAATGCTTCACGCCAAGCAATTAAATATGGTGAATGAAGTATTACAGTTTTTCAAAGACAATCAATTGCCTTTCGGCGGAATACAAGTTATTTTTTGTGGAGACTTTTTTCAGCTTCCTCCCATTGGCAACCCCATGGAGAGCAGTAGAGATAAATTTGCTTTTATGAGCGAGGCTTGGGCAGCCGCTAAGCCCACTGTTTGTTATTTAAATAGGCAGTATCGACAAAGTGATTCTGCTCTCAATAATATTTTAAATGAAATTAGATCCGGGCAATTAAAAGGCGATTCTTATGCTAAATTACTTGAAGCTAAACACAATCAACTTAATGGCGATTTAGAACCTACTAATCTCTTTACTCACAATATTGATGTTGACCGAATTAATCAAGAACACTTAGAGAAACTGGATGGAAGGTTAAGAACGTTTAATGCCGAAATAAAAGGAAATATTAAACTGGCTGAAACACTTAAAAAGTCAGTTTTAGCTCCGGAAAACTTGCAGTTAAAAATTGGTGCAAAAGTGATGTTTGTTAAAAATAACCTTGAAAAAGGCTATGTAAACGGTAGTTTAGGAAAGATTGTGGGTTTTAACTCCGATGGGAAACCCTCAGTAAAACTATCGAATGGGAAAACCATTTATGTTGAAAAAGAAGAATGGGCTATTCAAGATGAGCAAGGAAAGACTTTAGTTCGCTTGGAACAATTGCCATTGCGATTAGCGTGGGCGATTACCGTTCATAAATCTCAGGGAATGACTCTGGAGTCGGCAAAAATTGACTTGTCAAAAACTTTTGAAACCGGACAGGGTTATGTGGCACTTTCGCGATTAAAAACCTATGAAAATTTAATCTTGGAAGGATTCAACGACACCGCACTGCAAATTGATGCACTGGCATTTAGAGCCGATCAACGATTCAAAGAATTATCTGCTGAAGCAGAAGCTAATTTAGATCTAAAAGTATTGGAGCAAGCCGCAAAAAGTTTTGTGAAAAGCTGTGGAGGAATAACCGATTTAGATGAAGTAGAAAGGCGTAAAAACAGACTTAAAGAAGGAAAAAAGCTAAAACAAACTAACAGTGATAAGCCTTCTACTTATGATGTCAGTAAAACCTATTTTGAGCAGCAAATGCCATTAAATAAAATCGCCAAAGAGCGAGGCTTAAAAGAAGAAACGATTGCCAATCATTTAATTAAAATTAAAAAAGACAATCCGGAAATGAATTTGAGCATTTACAAACCCAAAAAGTCGATTGTTGACCAAGTAGATGCTACACGGAAAAAACTAGGCGACGAAAAGTCCAAAAGTTTAAAAGCCATACACGATGCGCTTAATGGTAAAGTCAGTTATTTAGAGATTCGGCTTTCTTTAGCTTTTTTGATTTAAAAATTCAGCTTCACTTTATAAAGGTTCTCAATTGAAAAACAGTATTCGCAATAAAATCAAAAACTCAAGTGGCTTAGGCACTTTTGGAGGTGTGTTTACTCCTTCTATACTTACCATTTTAGGCGTAATAATGTACTTGCGTTTTGGTTGGGTAGTGGGCAATGTTGGCTTAATTGGAACGCTAATCATCGTTACATTATCAACAAGTATTACTTTTTTAACCGGCTTGTCGATTGCTTCCATTGCCACTGATCAAAAGGTGAAAATTGGAGGAGCGTATTATATGATTAGCCGATCTTTAGGCATAGAGCCCGGAGGTGCCATTGGCATACCCTTATTTTTTGCTCAAGCTTTATCCGTTGCACTTTACACAGTGGGCTTTGCCGAAAGTGTGGTTCAAGTTTTTCCTCAATTTGGCGAAAAAGTAGTCGCCTTAATTACTACTGTTTTTATTACTGCTGTAGCACTTGGTTCAGCTAAAACAGCCATAAAAGTGCAATATGTAATAATGATTGGCATTGCATTGTCACTTATTTCTTTTGCTTTTGGCAGTCCGATTGAGGAATCGAGCATAGAAATGTGGGGTGCTAAAAAGGAAAATTCTGAGAATTTTTGGACGGTATTTGCCGTCTTTTTCCCGGCTGTAACCGGAATTATGGCAGGAGTAAACATGTCGGGAGACCTTAAAAACCCAAAGCGATCTATTCCCAAAGGAACTTTTGCCGCTATTGGAGTTGGGTACATTATTTATATGATATTGCCTATTATATTGGCCAACCGCGCAGATGCATTAACATTGATTGAAGATCCCCTAATTATGCGCAAAATGTCTTTTTGGGGAGATGCCATATTAATCGGCGTTTGGGGAGCAACTTTATCAAGCGCATTGGGCAGCATTTTAGGAGCACCCAGAGTGCTTCAAGCTTTAGCGAAAGATGGGATTTTACCGAAAGCGCTAAACTTCTTAGGCAAAGGAAGTGGTGAAGACGACTCTCCAAGAATAGGAACAATATTTACATTAGCCATTGTAATTGTTGCCGTTTGGCTGGGTGATTTAAACTTAATTGCGCCCATTTTAAGTATGTTTTTTTTAACCACTTACGGAGTGTTAAACATTGCCGCCGGCACAGAGCGTTTTCTCAAAAGTCCTTCATTCAGACCAACTTTTAAAGTACACTGGCTGCTTTCATTTATTGGAGCTTTTGGCTGTATAGCAGTAATGTTGCTCATTAATTCATTCGCAACCTTGATTGCTTTGCTTTTTGTGGCTGTAATTTTTATTTGGCTAAAAAGAAGACAGATGCGAACAGCCTGGGGCGGCATAGGTAGGGGAATTCGAATGGCGCTGATTAAAAGAAGTTTGTTAAGTCTGTCAGAAGATCAAGAAGTGAAGAGCTGGCGACCCAACCCAATTGTTTTAGCAGGTGCTCCCACTAAGCGTTGGCACTTGATTGAATTTGCCGATGCGATTACTCAAAACAGAGGTGTGTTAACCATTGCCAGTGCTATTTCTCGGAAGAATACTTCGCAAGAGCAATTAACTGCCATGAAGCTACATTTAAATCAGTATTTGAAGAAGAAGGGGGTTCAGGCATTGGTGAAATTTGTTAGAACAGACTCGATCTTTGAAGGTTTAAGCAATTTGGTAGAACACTATGGAATGGGGGCTTTGCAAGCCAATACTGTTATTTTGGGTGCCTCAGAAAAAGAGGAAGACCGCCCGATGTTCTGTCAAATGATTGGCCGATTTAACGAATTGAAAAAGAATGTACTCATCATCAATAAAGGGAGCAAGAAACCCGGTTTTGGTAAAAAACAACAAATTGATGTTTGGTGGGGCGGATTGAAAGGAAATGGCGGCTTGATGATTATTTTGGCTTATCTAATCAATTCAAGCATTGATTGGAGACAAGCCAAAGTTTGTATTAAAATGGTTGTTGGTAGTAAAGAGGCTTTGGAGAAGAGCCGAGAAAACTTAGAAGAGAAAATCGAAGAAATGCGGATTGATGCTGAAATTCATTTGATTCTTTCTGAAGGAAGAAAATTTGATAAAATACTTAAAGCAGAGTCCACCACAACTGACTTAATTTTTATGGGAATGGCAAGCCCCAATGAGAACTTTGAGCAATATTTTAGCGAATTACAACAAAAAATTAATGGCTTACCTACTACTGTTTTAGCACTGGCGGCACAAGATGTTGCTTTTAGCGATATTTTAATTCAGAAAGATAGCATGAGTTCTGATTAATAATTAAGAATTATTGATTGTTCCTAAATTTAGTCGACACATTTAGTTCTTCGTTATAAAAAGAACTTGTTTTCCAATTAAAATGACGGTATATTTGTCGGGAATTGTTGTAAAGATCGTCATTATGTATTTTAGTGAAAACATCAAACTACTTAGAAAGCGAAAAAGAATCTCCCAAGAAGATTTGTCTCAGGAAATTGGAATAAAAAGAAGTTCGCTCAGCGGCTATGAGTTGGGAAACACCGAACCCAATTTTGATACACTTTTGCGTTTTTCCGCATATTTCAAAGTTTCAATTGACAAATTACTTAAAGTGAATTTAAACCAATTATCGGAGCTTTACTTAAGTCAGTTAGAACAAGGACTTGATGTAGACGTTACCGGAGGAAAGTTGCGCGTTTTAGCTACAACAGTTGACGAAAGAAACGAAGAAAACATTGAACTAGTGCCTGTAAAAGCAAAGGCAGGTTATACCGCAGGATATGGAGATCCTGATTTCATTAAAGTACTCCCTACATTTCAATTGCCCTTTTTAGATCGCAACAAAAAGTTTAGAACTTTTCAAATTGATGGTGACTCTATGCCGCCGGTATCTGCTGATTCATGGGTAACAGGTGAGTATGTTCAAAATTGGCAAACCATTAAAAACGGCTTTCCTTATATCATCGTTACCGAAAATGAAGGAGTTGTTTTTAAAATGGTTTACAAGCAATTCGATAAAAATCAAACATTGCTGCTTTGCTCTACCAATCCTGCTTACGAGCCTTATGAAGTAAATATTAATGAAGTAGTTGAAGTGTGGAAGTTTGTCAATTACATTAGCAACGAAATGCCGGAACCCAATTTGTCGCGTGATCAACTCAGTAACAGCGTAATGAATATGCAAAGAGAGCTAAAAGAAATCAAAAACCGATTGAGGACTAACTGAAATTAAGTATTTTTCAAATTTCAAAGCTGTATTGCTTTTTATTGTGCAATCAATTGCTATCTTTATGCGTCTGTAATTCCGACAATTAAATTTAGCAGTTATGAAGCAGTTTTTTACTCTCTTTTTACTAAGTACATTATCACTTTTTTCTTTTGCACAAAGCAATTTAACAGAGCTTTCGGCTCCATCGAATTGTATTGCGTCACCCGATCCGTTGGTTATTACTCAAGCTGACCAAACGCAAATTACGGTGGTGGGAAAAGGAAATTTGAACAACAATTGGACAGAAAGTGTCGATGGTTTTACGATTGTCAAAAACTCAAATGGCATTTATGAATATGCTCATTTAGTGAATGGAGATTTACAAGCAAGTGGAGTAAAAGCTAGAGATCCGCAGCAAAGAACTGCTTCAGAATTAAGTTTTGTAAGCAATTTAACTCCTTCAATCAAGCCAATGCCGAATGCACTTAAAGGCTCGGTGTTAAATCAAGTAAGAAAACAAATTCAAAATAAGACTTATCCAACAACAGGAAACATAAGAATTTTAGCATTATTGATTGAGTATCCTGACTTACAGTCTACTTTTTTACAGTCGGATTTTGACTCCCTGTTTGGCGGTGTAAATTATTCTACCGGACATGGAAGTTTTAAAACCTACTTTGAAACTGCCTCGTCTGGACAACTAACTGTGACAGTGGATGTAATGGGTTGGTTTATGGCCGATAGTAATTATCGTTATTACAGTGATGATAGTGGAACACACCGTGCAGCAGATTTAGTACGTGAAGCAGTAGATGCAGCAGAGCAAGCCGGAGCAAACTATTCGAATTACGACAATGACAATGATGGCGATGTAGATGGCATTTTGGCCGTTCATGCAGGACCGGGAGCTGAAGTGGGAAGTCAAACACAGTACATTTGGTCGCATCGATGGGTGTTAAACGGTGGCTCTCAAGGTTCTGTTTTTTACGATGGTGTTTGGATTAATGACTATATGATTAATCCGGAAACGAGAGGATCTCTTTCAAATCCAAGAATTGTTGGTATTGGAGTGCTTTGCCATGAATTTGGTCATAATTTAGGTTTGCCTGACTTATATGATACTGATCCATCGAATGGAGATTCTGAAGGGATTGGAAATTGGGGATTAATGGGCGGCGGTGGCTGGCTCGGTGGCGAACATTTTCCAGCTAACTTTTGCGCTTGGTCGAGAGTAGAGAATGGATGGGATACTCCAACTTCACTTACTATCGGAAATAGTGGAAATTACACCATGAACCCGGCTAGTTTGAATCAAAATGAAATTTATCGAATCAACACTCAGAA